>Ga0134088_10000923_pt1 | contig 10905 bp, 6 predicted proteins | sample 15_taG_3_FD_94461 | JGI IMG/M metagenome (GOLD analysis project Ga0134088, IMG submission 94461) | Grasslands soil microbial communities from the Angelo Coastal Reserve, California, USA - 15_D_Rain_20cm_5_09182015 | ecosystem: Environmental > Terrestrial > Soil > Grasslands ...
CCCGGGCGAGCGTGTCGAAGTCGAGCGGATAGCCTTCGCGCTTGCCCAGGATCCGTCCGGTGGGGTGTCCGATCGCGTCGATCCAGGGATGCTCGACCGCCCCGACGAGCCTGCGCGTGAGCTGCTTCTCGGTCTGATTGATGCCGTAATGGATCGTCGCCACGACGTAGTCCGCCTCGGCCAGGACGTCGTCGGGAAGATCGAGCTTCCCGGTTTCCAGGATATCGAGCTCCACGCCCTTCAGAATCGTGAAACCGCGGCTGCGTGCATTCCATTCGTCGATGGTCTTCCACTGTTCCCGCAGCCGCTTGGCGTCCAGCCCGCGCGCCATCGTGACCCGCTTTGAGTGATCGGTGATGGCGATGTACTCGTAGCGGAGGGCGCGCGCCGCGTGAGCCATCTCGTCGATCGTTCCCTTGCCGTCGGTCGCGTGCGTGTGCATCTGCAGGTCGCCGCGGATGTCGTCCACGGTCACGAGCGCCGGCAGCCGGTGCTCGCGGGCCAAGGTGATCTCGCCGCGGGCTTCGCGCAGCTCCGGCGGTATCCAATCGAGACCGAGCAGGGCGTAGATCTCCTGCTCGGTCTTCCCGGCGACACGGCGCGTGCCCTTGAACAAACCGTACTCGTTCAGCTTGTAGCTGTGCTCCTGGGCGATCTTGCGGAGCTCGATGTTGTGCGCTTTGGAGCCGGTGAAGTACACGAGCGCCGCGCCATAGGCATCGGGCTCCACCGCCCGTAGGTCCACCTGCAGCCCGCCGCGCAGTTTCACGGTGGCGCGGGTGTCGCCTTTCGAGACCACCTCCGCCACCTCGCCGTACTCCGCGAACCGGTCCATCACCTGGGGGCTCGAGCCCGAGGTCACGAGGATGTCCAGGTCCCCAATGGTCTCGCGGCGTCGCCGATAGCTGCCCGCCACCGCGATCTCGGCGATCCCACCGCCGGCCCGCAAGTAGCCCACGATGGCGTTGGCCTGCGTCTCCGCCTCGTGCAGCAGCATGCGCCGCTCGCCCTGCTGGGCGGCGCCCAGTCCCGCCCGCATCTTTTCTTCAATTTTGGGCCCGAAGCCCTTGAGCTTCTGGACCCTGCCTTGGTCGAGCGCGACGGCGAGGTCCGCGGCCGATTTCACCTTGAGCTTCTTGTGGAGCAGCTTCACGCGCTTGGGCCCGAGGCCGGGGATGCGCAGCAGGTCGAGCAGCCCCGCGGGGAGCTTGGCGGCGAGCTGCTTGCGCAGCGGCAGCTCGCCGGTCGTGACGATCTCGGTGATCTTCTCCGCCAGGTCTTCGCCGATCCCGGGGATGTCGGTCAGATCCCTGGTGCCCGCGCGCACCAGTTCCGCGATGGGCTCGGGGAAGTCCCGGATGGTGCGCGCGGCGTTGCGATAGGCGCGCACCCGGAAGGGGTTGGCGTCCTGGATCTCGAGGAGATCGGCTACCTCGTCGAACAGCCGCGCGATGTCGGGGTTTTGCATGGCGGTACCGCGCGGTAATTGGCGGTCACGAGGGGGAGCGGTCAATACCACCCACGCGCTTGGTAGCGCCGCTTGCGCCCCTCCCGTCCGGGTGCTAATTCTGGCGCGCCCTTGGACATTGCCTGTCGGAGATACGCCATGACGTGCGGCATCCGCTTCGGCCCGCGCCTCGCTCCCCTGGCGCTGGGCGCCGTCTTCGCCCTGCTGGCCTCCTCCCCATCCCTCGCCGCGCAAGCTCAGGCGACTACCGGCATCATCCGCGGGGTCGTGACCGACCCCTCTGGTAACGTCGTCGCGGGCGCGCGGGTGACCGTCACGGACGTCCAGACCCAGTTTCAGCGGACGGTGGTCAGCAACGAGAAGGGCGTGTTCGTCGCACCGCTGCTGCCGCTGGGCACGTACGACGTCACCGCCCGTGCCGTGGGCCTCGGCGAGAGAAAGCAGACCGGCATCGTCCTGAGGGTGGGCGAGACGGTGGACCTCGCCCTGAAGCTCCAGCCGGTCGAGCTCGCCGCGGTGACCGTGACGGCGACGCCGCTGGTGGACGTGACGAAGGTGGAAACATCTACCCGGCTGCCCAACCAGGCGGTCGCCGGTCTGCCGAACAACGGCCGCAACTTTCTCAATCTGACCCTGCTCACGCCCAACGTATCGATCGTGCAGGGGCCCGACGGCGACGAGTTGACGATCGCGGGGCAGAAGGGGATCCACAACAACGTGTCGGTGGACGGCGCCGACTTCAACAACCCCTTCTTCGGCGAGCAGCGCGGCGGCCAGCGGCCGCCCTTCACGTTCAACCTCGATGCGGTGCAGGAGATCGTGGTCACCGCCGGCGGAGCGACGCCCGAGTTCGGCCGCTCCAGCTCGGGATTCGTGAACGTGATCACCAAGTCCGGCACCAACCTGCTCCACGGCTCGCTCCACTACTTCGGGAAGTTCGACGCTATCTCCGGCACGCCGGAGCATCGCTTCCCGAGCGGCACGCTGCAGAGCTTCGAGCCCGACTTCAACCAGCACCAGTTCGGCTTCACGCTGGGCGGGCCGCTCAAGCGGGACAAGGCGTTCTTCTTCATCGCCTATGACCAGCAGATCTACCGCGAGGTGAAGCAGAAGGCGCGGCCGTCGAGCCTCGCGCTCGACTCGCTCACGGCGTGGATGGACACCGCGTTCGGCGGGGCGCTGCGGGGTGACTTCGGGTCGATTTCCCGTACCAACGACGCCCGCGCGGGACTGATCAAGCTCGACTGGCGGCCCTCCGACCGGCACAACGTGTCGCTCAAGTACAACCATACCTGGTCGCAACAGGAGAACGGCACGTTCGACGTGGACGTCTGGGCCCGCAGCGCGAACGGCCTGGAGAAGGACTACTCCAACGCCATCAACGGCAGCCTAACCTCGTACCTGTCGTCCAACACTTCGAACGAGTTCCGGTTTCAATATTCTCGTGAAGACCGGCCCCGGCCGTACGAGGGACCGCGTACGTCCCTACTGGGCACGGACCCGACCCAGACCGGGCTGCGACCCTTCCCGGACGTGGCGATGGACTTCGCCAACGGGTTCCGGTTCGGAATGCCCTTCTTCCTGCCGATCAAGTACTACGACACCCGGATCCAGTTGCTCGACAACGTCTCCTACGCCCGCGGCAACCACTTCTTCAAGGCGGGGGCCGAGTGGAACCGCGTGAACTCGGTGCAGACGTTCATCGGGTTCGCGAACGGGCGCTTCATCTTCAACAGCGTGACCGGGTTCCGGAGGTACGCGGCGGACTCGAACTACGTGGAGTGCTCCAACGGCACGAGCAATACGACCGCGAGCTGCCCGGCCGGGACCACCATCACCGGGCCGGTCCTGCTGTACCTGCAGCAGGCCGGCGTCGGCGGCCTGTCGGTGATCGACGCCGGAACCCAATCGATCCCCCAGAACGAGCTCGCGCTGTACGTGCAGGACAGCTGGAAGCCGACGCCGAGCTGGACCATCGACTACGGACTTCGCTGGGAGGCACAGGTCGAGCCCGACCCGCGGACGCCACCGCAGTCGGTGTTCTTCGCCCCGTTCATCGGCCAGCGGGTGACGAACTCCACGGGGACGTACGCGTTTCCGTCCGACGGCACCATCCCCTCGGACTGGAAGATGTTCCAGCCGCGCGTCGGGTTCGCCTATGACCCCGACGCCACCGGGCGGCAAGTGTTCCGGGGCAACGCGGGGCTGTACTACGGGCGCATCCCCGGGTTGAACCTCGCGAGCAGCCGCAGCACGAACGGCTCGATCGGGCAGACGCTGTTCGGCTCGAGCGCGACGATCCCGATCGGGCTGCGGCCGCCCGCCTTCAACCATTTGCTCACGCCGCCGTCGGGAGCGCCGATCTTCCCGGACGTCTTCGTGTTCGACAAGGATTTCCAGAACCCGCGTACGTTGAACGCGACCGTGGGCTACGAGCGGCAGGTTGCCAACGACCTCGCGCTGTCCCTGAGCTACACGCACGCCCGCACCGACCACGTGACCCGCTTCATCAACCGGAACGACGCGCTGTTCGGGAAACCGTGGGGGACCGGCCTGGCCGGCCTGCCGGGGAACACAAACGGCATCAACACGCTGACCACGGTCGAGTCGAGCGCCAAATCGCGTTACAACGGGGTCACGATCGGCGTGAAGCGGCTGCTGGATCGCAACTTCCGGTTCCAGCTCAACTACACGCTGTCGTTCGACAAGTCGGACGACGACAACGAGCGCGACCCCTTCACGTTCCGGTACGCGCGGGCGGACAACCTCGGGCCGGACTACAACTGGAGCGACCGGGATCAGCGCCACCGCTTCAACGGCTGGGCGCTCCTGCGGTTGCCCGGGGACATCTACATCAACAACCGCGTGAGCTACTACTCGGCGCAGCCGACGTCGATGAGCTGCGGGCCGAGCCCGTTCAGCGCGTTCGCGCCGCCGCGCGGTCAGCGGGCCACATCGCCCGCGGACCGCAACTGCTCGGACGGAACCGTCCTGACACGGAACACGCTGCGCAAGGACAACGCGTTCTTCTCCTGGGACGTGCGCATCTCCCGCCCGATCGATCTCGGAGGCCACCAGCAGTTCGAGGCGACGTTCGACATCTTCAACGTCACCAACAAGGACAACTTCAAGGACCCGGCCTACGGCGGCCTGCTCTTCAACTTCGACGGCACGATCCGCTCGGGGCTGGGCGATCCGCGGCAGCTGCAGGTGGGGGCGAGGTGGCTGTTCTAACTGGAGGCGGTGGAGGTTGGTGGAGGTTGCACCCTCCAACCTCCACCAACCTCCATAACCTTCACCGTCCTAGGTTACAGTGATCTGCTTCGCCATCCCGTGCACCAGGTGCGGCTGGCCGTCCTTCGCGTCGGGCCAGAAGCACAGGAGGAGGTAGTTCCCGGGTTGGAAGGTCGCCGTGAACTGCGCGTGCGCACCGGCGTCGAGGGTCGCCACACCCCCCAGCCAGCGCCCCGTGGGCAGCGGACCCTTCTCACCGCCCTTCTCCCACGCGACGAAGTCCTGCAGCGTCTTTCCCGGCGGGAGGGCCGTAATCACAATCTCGTGGGCCTGGGGACCGGCATTCTCCACCCTGATCGTGCGCCTCCCGGCGGTGAGCGGCCGGGCGAACTGAAAGTCGTAGTCGTTCAACGTGACCACGACATCCGGTGCCGGCTCGGCCGGCTCGGCCGGCCGGGCGGTCGCGGCGCCGATGACGACGATCGCCCGCATCATCCCCTTCATGATGTGCGGCGTCCCGTCGATGGTCGGGATCCAGCAGACCAACACGTACGAGCCGGGCTCGAGCAGCTGGGTCGCGCTGGCGGTGTCCCCCGGGGTGACGGCGTTGGGCCCCCCTGCAAACGACGCCCACGCGGGCGGCGGACCGTGGTTCTTCATCGCCGCTTGGAGCGCAGCCCCGAAGTCCGCGATGGTCTTGCCGTCGCCCAGCCGCACGAGCGAGGCGTGGTGCAGCTCCTTCCCCTGATTCACCAGGCGGAACGTGGTGCGCCCGGCGGGAATCGTATCGGGCGCGTTGAAGGCGTAATCGGTCGCCGTGATGGTGACCACGCTCGGGCCGTCCGCCGGCGGGGCGGGCCGGGCACACGCGGTGCCGGCTGCGAGACCGGCGGCGATCAGGTGGCAGCGTCGCATGCGCGCATTTCCTCCAGGGCTTCGGTGAAAGGGGAGGGGGAAGGGAAGGGGTCGTCGCTCAGCAGCGTTTGAACAGCACGATTCCGGAAAAGCGGCGGAACTCCTCACGCTTCTTTTTCGGGTAGAGCCGGGGGAGCAGGCGCCACAGCCAGGCGAGCCGCATGGTTCGCTTGAGGCGCAGTGACTCGTCCCAGGTCGAGCGAAACTCCGCCTCGCACCAACCCAGTGGCTGGAAGAACTGCGTGCCCTCCGGAGGAGCGAACTGGAACGGCGCGTTGCCGGCGACGGCGCGCCCCCACGTCTTCTCCAGCATCTTGAGCAGCCCCGGCGACGCGAGATCGATCAGCCACCACGCAAACGACGGCTGCGCGGCGAGATCGCCCGCCAGCGCCGCCACCTGGTCCCGCGTCAAGTAGACGAGCAGGCCCTCGCTCACCACCAGGACCCGTCGCGCCGCGCCGCCGACTTCCGTGAACAGCGCGCGGCGGCGCGCCGGGTCCGTGAGATCGACGCCGACCTGGTCCAGCGCGCACGCCGGCCGTTCCCCCGCGAGCTGCTCCTTCTTGTAGGCGATCACGTCGGGGAAGTCCACCTCGACCCAGCGGAGCGAGCGCGCCAGTGGCAGCCGGTAGGGCCGCGTGTCCAGGCCGGCGGCGAGGTTGAGGACGGTGCCGACTCCGTCGCGCTCGATCGCCCGCAGGATCAGCTCGTCCATCACCGCCGTTCGCACGATCATCGGCCACGCCCAGGTGTGGCCCCTCGGCAAGGAGGCGAGGATCTGTGCGCCGCGCGCTCCGGCGAGTCGTCGCGCGTAGGGGTCGCGGAACAACGCGTCGGGCCGCTCGGACTCCATGGCACGGTACAGGGCGACCCAGCGGGCCGTGTCGGAGACGTGCTCGATGGTTCCGGACGGGTCGCTCACGCTGCTGCCTGGAGGTGACGGGGCGGAAAGCTACAGCGGCTGGAGCGCGGCGTCGAGCGATGGGCCATATCTTTCCCCGCGTGAGTGATCGCGGAATCTTCTTGTCGGTCATCGTGCCTGTGCGGAACGGGGCCGATCGCCTCCAGGCACATCTCGCCACGCTGCGCGAGTTCGTGTGCGCTCAGCCTCGTCCCGCCGAGCTGATTCTGGTGGATGACGCGAGCGAGCCCGAGGCCGCCGGCTTGCTGGCGGAGTGTGGCCGCACCGCCCCGGAGGTGACCGTGCTCCGGAACGACATGAACCGGGGTAAGGGGTTCTCCGTCGCGCGGGGGATGCTCGCGGCCCGCGGCAGCTACCGCGTCTTCACCGACGCGGACCTCGCGTATCCGGTCGAGGAGATCGGGCACATCGTGCACCAGCTCGAAACCGGTAGCGACGTCGCGATCGCGTGTCGGGTACTCCCCGAGTCGCGCTACCTGATGAGTCCGTCGTTCTTCAGCTACCTGTACACGCGGCACGTGTTGAGCAGGGTCTTCAATCGCGTCGTGCGGCTCGCGCTGCTCCCGGGCATCCTCGATACGCAGGCGGGCTTGAAGGGCTTCACGGCCCGCGCGGGCGAGCTGATCTTCCCGCGGCTCAGCATCGCGGGCTTCGGCTTCGACGTCGAGCTGCTGTACATCGCCAGGAAACACCGCCTCAAGGTGGCGCAGGCGGCGGTGCACTATCGGTACGACGACGAGCCCAGCACCGTGCGGTTCGCCGCGGACGCCGTCGAGATGCTGGGAGACTTGATAAAGATCCGCTGGAACGACTGGCGACGCCGCTATGCCTGACGCGCGACGCCTCATCGTCAACGCCGACGATTTCGGCTTGTCGGCGGGCGTCAACCGCGGGGTGCTGGAGGCGCATGAGACAGGGGTGGTGTCTTCGGTCTCCGTGCTGGTGAACGCACCGGGCTGGACCGACGCCGCCCAGCGGCTGCGCGACCTCTCGTCCCCGTCCTTCCCGGAACTCGGCGTCGGATTGCACTTGAATCTCACGACCGGCCGGCCGGTCTCATGCGGGGGGAGCCTGTGCGACGCCCGGACCGGCCAGCTCCATCCGTTCGGGACCTTCGTCGCGCGCGCCCTCGCGGGGCGGATCGCCCCGCGGGACGTGGCGATCGAGTGCACCGCGCAACTGTCGCGGCTGCGGGATGCAGGACTGGTCGTCACCCACGTGGATAGCCACCGGCACGTGCACGCGCTCCCGGGGGTGTGGGGGCCGGTGGTGGAGACGGCGCGCCGGGAAGGGATTCCCGTGGTCCGCGTGCCGCTCGAGCCGTGGGGCTTGAACCCGCTCAACTGGCGCGCTTCGCTCAAGAAGACTGTGTTGCACCTGGCTTGGCGCGTCGCCTCGCGTGGGGGGATCCCGCTCCGCCGGGCGGATCACTTCGTGGGGATTTCACTGCAGGGGGGCAGAGGGTTCCTGCGGCGCTTACTCGCGGTGATCGACCACTTACAGCCGGGCACCACCGAGCTGATGGTGCACCCCGGCTACCCGGACGGGGACCTCGCGGGGTGGGACGACTATCGAGCGCCCCGAGCTCAGGAGCTGGCGGCGCTCATCCGTCCCGAGGTTCGAGAGCGGTTCCAGCGAGGCCGCTTCCGGTTGACGCACTTCGGAGCGCTGTAGCGAACAGCTCCGCCTGCATCACGAACCAGGCGACCAGGCAGGGGATGCCCTTGATCCGATAGGGAATCAGGATTTCCGACTTCACCCACCGCGGCACGATGTCGACGTCGTGCACCAGCATCACGAGCAGCGTGAGCGCGAGGATGGCGTTGCGCACCCGGCTCGGCGCAAAGCTCACGTACCACACGACGATCCCGGTGTAGCCGATCACGAACGTGGCCCGCTCCGACTGATGATTGAAGAGCACCACGTATACCAGCACCGAGCAGAGGAACAGGCGTCGGAAGTCGGCGTCGGGCCAGTGCGCCCGGCCCAGCGCGAGCGGCGCGACGAGCAGCGCCGTTCCGGCGAGCTGTACCGGCCAGACCGGCCAGTCGGCACCGGACCACATGTAGAGATACTGCATCAAGGAGTAGCCGCGGTTCAGCGTGTCGGTGGCTTCGATCGCCCGCCACGAGCGGTACTGGGCCGCCAGCTCGGCCGCGGGCACGGCGACGAGCGGCAAGGCGACGAGCAGCGTCGCGACGGCGAGGAACAGCGCGCCGAATCGCCAGCGGCGCGGGTGGACGAGCGCGAGCGGCAGCAGTGCCAGCGGGAACAGCTTGATCGACGCGCCCAGCACGAGCTCGCTCGCCGCCTCGAGCTGACGGCCCCGTTCCAGCGCGATGAAGGCGAGCACCATGAGCGCCGCGACCAAGGCGTTGCTCTGCCCGTACTGCATCGCCAGGAGCGCTTCGAGGTACAAGAGCCCGAGGGCGAGCGTCGCCTGGCGCTGCGGCAGCAGCCGCTCGAGTGCGTACCGCAGCAGCAGCACATTGAGCAGGCTCCAGCACAGGAACGCCACGGCGAACGGCAGGTACGCGAGCGGGGCGAACAACAGCGCGAAGGTCGGGCTGTACTTGTAGTAGTCGAAGTGTTGCTCCGGGTGGGCCGCGTACAGATCGTGCCCCGCGAGCAGGTTGCGGGTTGCCGCACGGAACACCCTGAAGTTGTTGGACGGCGTGATGATCCCCTCACGCACGGTGACGAGCGCGGCGCTCGCGACGTACAGGCCGAGCAACCAGCGTCGGGGGTGGGCTAGCCTCGGCAGGGCGAGCCGCATGCGCCGTGGGTCACAGTGGAGCGAAATGTCGACCTCCCGTCGCCCGAGGGCCAGGGCTGGTTGACAACGCCCCTGTTTTCTTGGTAAGGTCACCTCTCCTCTATGATCAGCAGCCGTATCGCTACCGCGTGTTGTCCGTCCTGTCGGCGGATGTGTGCGCTTCCCCTGGGAAGCGGACGCGATCGCGATGCGCGCTGGTCCGGTACCGAAGCAACATGAGCTAGCTCCGAGACAACGTGCGATTCCGATTGGGCCCGCTTCCCGGTTCGGGGAGGTGGGCCCGCTCATTTTTCTGGGCGAGTGCCAAGGAGTGGGGATGGCAGAGAAGAAGACAGGCTTGAGCCCCGTCGAGCGGATTAAGGAGGCGAGCCATGGGCTGCGCGGCTCGCTCGCGTCGGAGCTCGCGGCCGCAACGAGTCACTTCGAGGACGACACGGCGCAACTCCTCAAGTTCCACGGCGTCTACCAGCAGGACGACCGGGATCTACGCCGTGAACGGAGCGAGAGGGATGAGGAGCCCGCCTACGCATTCATGGTCCGCTGCAAGATTCCGGGCGGCGTCCTCACGGCCGGACAGTACCTGGCGCTCGACGACCTGGCGGAGCGCTACGGCAACGGGACGCTGCGGGTGACCACGCGGCAGGATAACCAGTTTCACGGTGTACTGAAGGGCGACCTGAAAGCGACCATCCGCGCTCTGAATGACGCGCTGGTCACCACCCTGGGCGCCTGCGGCGATGTGCAACGCAACGTGATGTGCTGCCCGGCGCCGCTGCCCGGCGGGTTGCGCGATCAGGCCCTCGCCGTTGCCCGCCGCGTCTCGCAGCACCTGCTTCCCCGCACCGGGGCGTATCACGAGATCTGGCTCAACGGCGAACAGGTTGGAAGCGGGCCACCCGTCGCCCAATCCGACCCGATCTACGGAGGGCGCTATCTACCGCGCAAGTTCAAGACGGCGATCGCGTTCCCGGACGACAACTGCACCGACGTCTACAGCAACGATCTCGGCTTCCTGGCGATCCCCGCCGCAGACGTGAGGGACCGCCTCGCGGGGTTCAACGTGCTGGTGGGTGGAGGACTGGGGATGACGCACGGCAAGAAGGTCACCTACCCTCGACTCGCCGACCCGCTGGGCTTTGCCGCACCGGAGCAGGTGGTCGAGGTGGCCGAGGCGGTGATCACGGTGCAGCGCGACTACGGCGACCGCAGCGACCGCCGCCATGCGCGCCTCAAGTATCTGCTGGACGACCGAGGGCTCGAGTGGTTCCGCGCGCAGGTGGAGCAGCGGCTGGGCCGGCCGCTGGCGCCGCCCGCAGCGGTCCGGGTCAGCGACGTCCACGATCACTTAGGGTGGCACGATCAGGGGGGTGGCCGCTCCTTCTACGGTTTGTTCATCGAGCATGGACGCCTGCAGGACACCGACGACAGCCGGCTCCGGACGGCGGTGCGTCGGATCGTGCATCTGCTCGGCACGGGTGTGCACTTCACGCCCCAGCAGAACCTGCTGTTTACGGGCATTGACCACGGGCAGCGCGCGACGCTCGAAAGCGTCCTCGCGGACCACGGCGTGCGCTCGGCAGACGCGGTGTC
>Ga0134088_10000927_pt1 | contig 10893 bp, 8 predicted proteins | sample 15_taG_3_FD_94461 | JGI IMG/M metagenome (GOLD analysis project Ga0134088, IMG submission 94461) | Grasslands soil microbial communities from the Angelo Coastal Reserve, California, USA - 15_D_Rain_20cm_5_09182015 | ecosystem: Environmental > Terrestrial > Soil > Grasslands ...
AGCCAGGGGGTGCGAGGCAAGCTCCTCCACGTCAAGGTGCAGCTCGTGCGTGAGCTGAGCCCTGAGCCACATCTCCTTGTTCCTGACAAGCCTGGCCATGATTACGTCTACTTCCTGCTGTTTGTACCCCTCCTTCTTCAGAAGTTCTTCAAGCTCCTTCCTCTCTTCTTCGGGCTCGGTCTCTATCTCCATTCGCTCTCGGTCAATGTCGATCTTCAGTGAATCAAGTTCGGACCTCTGGGAGAGGTAGCTGCTGAAGAAAATCGAGATTGCACCCGCAAATGCGAAAGCCAGGCCAGCAAAGAGGATTGTTCGGAAATCGGCGCCCACCCCATTCAGGCCAGCGGTCGCGGCGACTTCTTCCATCACCCCGTCGCTCCCGCCGAGTACAATCCTGTCGACGATGCGCCTCGCCCGCAGGTGCGGGTGCTTCTCTTCGGTTACCGTAGCCAAAGACGAATCGCCACCTAAAATCGGGGTCCGTATATAGGGATGAAATGATGATGAGGAGGATAACATCCTCATTTCGCGGTTTACATTCGAAATCACCCGCCTCTTCGATTTCACGTAAACGTGACAAGAATGCGTTGTGCAAAAGCGTAAGTTTATCTGCTCAGTCTTCGTAGTAGGGGGTGCTATGACCCTCGACGAGAAGGTACGATACGGGATGCTAGCCCTTTCGGGCGCGAGTCTTGTTTTCGCGTCTTTGGGGTTGCCCATAGGACCGCTGAAGATCAGCGGTGGATTCGGAGTAGGCTAGGGCTTTTTTTCTAGCCGCTTTTCTTTTTTTCTAGCCGCTGCGTTCTCTTATCTTGAGTATTAGATTGTCGAATCTGGATACTAATTCTTGAGTGTTGAACATCCATTTCTTCTCACCTTGATCGTAAAGCTGGGAAGCAATTGTGAAACTTAGCGCGTTCGTGATATCCATGACGTAGTATGCGGCTCGTTCTCTGACGGGCGTCATGATACTCTCCAGGAACTGGAACGCTTCGGTTATCGCGTCTACCGGGAAAGCAAACTCGGCGAAGTAGTGCTTCCCGCAAGCCTCTCCCCACAGGAAGGGCACTCCATTAGTCTTCGTCATCAACTCCATCCTTTCATATTCGGTAACGTTCGCTATGAGAAGGTCAACTGCCAGGTACCTGTGCTTTCTGTGTAAAGCCTTCTCTAACTTGTAGTCGTACCGCGTTCCCATCCAATTCACCCTGTATGACTTTATCAGATGATTCTTGAGAACATGAGAGGAGTAGTGCCACGAGAGTTTCTTGTAGCCGATCTTGAGCTTCTCTGAAATCTCTACCAGCGACTGATTCGCATCAATTTGCAGCTCCTCGATTATCAACAGGTCCGTGTAATCGAATCTCGTCCGCTGGGATGGGAAGTAGGCAGCCCCCGTGTTGCCTAAACTTGCACTTGAGGACCAGTCGAAGTCCCACCTGCCCGTGTCGAAATCGTGAAACTCTGCGCGCATGGGTTGAGTTCTGAACCAATCAAAGGGAAGCACCCTCTGAACGGAGAATAGGCCTTTCTGACTGAGCAGGTTGATGAACTGCAAGAAATTCTCGGCATGCTCGACGGGGACGCTAGCGTTGACGACAAACAGGCCATCGGGCAAGGTCTTGGCGAAAGAATTTACGTAGGCGAGATCGTGCATCGCTGTCAAAATCGCTGCTGCGTACTGCTTGTACTGGGGTGCAAAGTCTACGACGAAGATGATTCGTTTCAAACCGAACCTTTCGTGGTCAACGGCGGCTTGTACGGCAAAGCCTCTGTTCACGATCTTCTCTTTGTACCTGTATCGGACCGATTCCTTGAACTGACCGAGCCTTCTTGCGATTTCTGGGATATCGGGGCCGATTTCAGTCAGGAGCTGAACTAGTTGGGCAGTTCTAGTGTTGACGTCTTTCTTTGACTCCTTCTGTTCTCCGATTAGCGCCACTGGCTTTTGCTCCGTGAACGTCCAGGATGATATACATTGGTGCTTTTTAAGTTATACTTGTTCAAAATATTGCAATTGGGCACATGTCCCGCAAGACTACGGCTGCAATTTGGCACTAAAGCCCCCTCACGGTAATAAGGTTTATTAGAATTAGTATTAAGCCTTTTGGAGCGATGCCATGTAGTATCCAAGGACGTGTATGTAGAAGGCGCGTTCCCGACAGGACGCAGGTGAGGTTGTGGTTCCCCGATTACGCTCGAGCCTCGCGCCCCTCGTTCCGGGGTCATAGCAAGCCACAACCGTCAACCCCCTGAGCGTTGATGTCATCGTGTTGTCACAACACGCAAAATAAAGCCTCTCGGCGGTTCACTCGCCACTTTGATTTCGGTCCCTTTCTAATGACTTCCAATCCATTGCGCTCATTGCCATCCACATAATCCGCCCCGCCTGAATGAGTCTACACGAGTAGAGTCACTATGTATCTTGCTGGTTTTGGCCGCGATCTTCTCTCCCCTCTCCCGTTGATAGCCATGCCACCCTTATCTGGTCTGAATTTGGAGCGATATCCTCTCCGAACCTCGAAACCCACAGATTGACCACGCCGAGAGATGTGTTCATCGAGGAGTGGACAGAGGTGTTAAGTCCATGACGCACCCAAAGAGGTCTCTTGATGGGAGTCTCTTAACTGGTGCTTTTCAAGATACGTGTTGTTGACTTTGTTCTTCAACCCGCCCAATCAGACTTCTCACCAGCCAGATTTCTCGAGTATCGAGGTTGCTGTCGCCAATCTTAGGTTCCTTTGTCTAAGCAGACCTCTTTGACTCGAGCATCGGGAACCTCCTGCTGGGTCTGGGCAGGTTACTCTTCTATGTCTGGTCTTATTCTCCTGTCCTGGACAGTCTGTATACCAACCGCAAGCTCAACACCCCAAGTTGAGGAATGGATTGTAAATGACCTGAAAACTTGCAGGCTCCGATTGCCCAAGTATAAGAGTACTTGACTCGGCGCAAAGGGCATTTCGTGTGTGCGTCATGGAAGAAAGTCACGATGTAGTAGCATCCCAGAGGCCCACCAGGCGCTGGGATTCCGCGGGTCGGGTTTACAATCCTTAGGTCGCTCTGATATGCTGGACCCCAGAATAGGACGGGTAAGCCCAGTTGAGGGAAAGGCCATCGAGATGTTTGTAGACTCCTTGGAATACCGTCAGCTCTCCGCTGCGCTAAAGGCGGCTTGAGCCGAACTCTGGTCCCAATTCCCAGAAGCTCCGGCAATAGGATCCATGCTGACTGTTGTGTGTTGATGGATATTGCAATTTATGGAGGAAGGACAGTAGGGAGAACACCCAGGAAAGGGAACAGAAATAGCCGGCATAATTGGCGAATTCCTATCGCCAATCAAAAGGTTTATCTGGAATAACAATAAACCTTTGTGGCGGATACTATGCAGTATCCAAGGACGTGCCTCGAAAAGGTATGTCCCGGACAGGAGGCAGGTGAGGTTGTGGTTCCCCGTTACGCTTAGGGCGCTCGCGCCCCTCGTATCGGGGGTCATAGCAAGCCACAACATCAGCCTCCTGAATGAGCTCTGACCGCTCTTGCTGTTATCGTGAGTCTCCAGGGCTTCCGTGGCTACGGGGGCTCAAGAAAACAACAAAACTAGATGACTAAGGGGTTACGGACGGCTTGAGTGCCTGACTCTAAGGGCCGTAGGGGTCCTTGCCCCTCGCGACGATCTCCTCGGATATCTGCTCTTTCGTCTTGCCTTGGGTATTGATTCCCAGGCGCCTGGCTGTCTGCAGAAGGAGTTCGTCGGAAGAAGAAGGAGGAGCCTGCCCTTGAACACCCTGGGTCATGCTGTCTGTTAGCGCCGTTCCGGGATTCTGCATCACTTTCTTTGCTTGGTCAAATTCCTTCCTGGCCAAGCCGAGCGACCTTGCGAGTTCAGGAATCTTTTTGGGGCCCCAAAGGAGCACGACGACCACGATTACGCCGATTATGATCAATTCCAGTGGGTCGAGTGCCATTGTCTGATTCCACGCTTTGAGCATATTTAAGAATTCGTTCATGAAATCAGAGTCGTGAAAAAGAGCTTCGCAGCCTTCAGGGGCGTCCAGACTGCTAACCAGCAAGTTTTGAGCGTCAGAAGGCTGAGCCTGGCGTCTGGAGATAGCAAACGAGTGGTTCCGGGTAACGGCGGAGGAAGTGGCCTGCATTGAATGAACCGAGGAAGCCCATCAATGGGGAAGATGACTCTCCGCGGGCGTCTGGCTGAGCTGAAGAAGTGGCCCAAGATGGTTGTCGCGGCCTATGCCGCACCCTGGTCTTCTGGCTCGTGATTCCTCCAGAGTCTTTTCATTCCAGCGCTCTCTTCCTACAGCTGACATCCCGGAGCATCCCGACAGGGGAAAGAGAATAAATCGACTAATCGTGGCGCCATTCCGAGCACCATTCTTGAAAGGTTTTAATTTCGTCCTCGATGACGGGTTTCGATGGGCAATTGGCCCTACCCGAGGAGCAGGGGCATAGCTCTCTCGGCGACCTTCGCCGCCTTGATTTCCGTCGCTTCTCCTGTCAGCATTCCGCTAGGTCCAATCACCCAAGTCCCGATCACCCTCCAGGTCTTCTTTGTCTATCTGGCCGGGGCGCTTCTCGGGGCGCGTTACGGAGCGCTTTCTATGGTAATCTACCTTGTACTGGGCGCGGTCGGGCTGCCTGTCTTCGCCGGTCTGTCTTTCGGTACGGCTGTTCTGTTAGGCTACACCGGGGGATACCTCTTCGCGTTTCCCATCGCCAGCCTGCTCGGGGGCTATGTGGCCCGTCGGCGTCCGGCTACGAGAAGGGACGACATGATAAGAATCTCGCTGTCGGTCCTGCTCTCCCTCCTCGTCATCTACGCGATAGGCGTTCCCTGGCTCTCTTATTACTTCGGTCTTAGCCTTCGGGACGGCATACTCTCCGGAGCGGTACCTTTCATACCTCTGGACTTGCTGAAAGCCGTGGTGGCTGTCCCGATCGCCGTGAGGTTAAGGTGGAGCACGCTTCAACTCCCTGTAAACACGGGCGGACCAGAGCAGGGAGCCTAGCAGTAATCTGGGGACTCCTTCCGACGCTACGACGCAATGCCGCGTGTCTTCTTGAAGAGTTCCGCCACAACGACGAAATCTTCTTCTGCGAATCCCCTGTTTTGTGCCAACCTGTACATCTGGAGCGCAAGACTCCCGAGGGGCATGGACGAGTGCTGCCGCCTGGCCTCGCTTTCTATGATACTCAGGTCCTTTATCATATGCTTCAGCGAAAACTGCGTGGCGTAGTCAGATCTCAAGATCTTCGGGACTTTAATCGCTGAGTTTGGCGACCGCACGCTGCTCAAGGAGACGAGAAGCTTCTCGATCAAGCTAGGCTCAAGCCCGGCCTCGAGGCCAAAGTGAACTGCCTCGCTGAGCGCGACGACATACGATCCCAGGGTCAGATTGTGGACGAGCTTCAGGCTGAGCCCCGCGCCGTTCGCACCGACGTGCAAAACCTCCTTGGAGATGTGGTGCAGGAGAGGGCTCACCCTCTCGAAGTCCCTTTTTTCGCCTCCGACCAGGAGGACGGCTTCTTTCTTCGCGACCATATTCGCCGACCCGACGACTGGAACGTCCAGCATCGATGCCCCTCTCCGCCTTAACTGCGCGGCGATACCCGCGGAGGTGGAGGGGGCGATGGTGCTCATATCCAGGAACGTCTTGCCTTCGACGGCAACTGAGGAGAGTCCTCCGTAAACTGCCTGCACCGCGTCGTCGTCCGACAGGACGGTCACGATGACCTCGCATTCGCGAACGAGCTCTTGGATAGTTTCGGACAGGTGGACCTCGCGCCCCGCGCGGAAAGCCTCGCCTTTAGCAAGAGTCCTGTTGTAGACGGTGTGAAGGGAGCCTGCCTCAGCGAGATTCGCCGCGACTCGGGAGCCGATTATCCCGAGACCGATTAGCCCGACTTTCACTGTTGCGCGAGAGGTTCCTTTTCCCTTTTAAACGGTTAGGGAGGCTGTCGAAGTTACATCAGGTTCTGGCTTTCTGCCACCTTGATTCGTAAGAGATGAAGACGCTCCACAACCTTCTGCTGAACCTCGTCTGATGCCGTCCAATCGTGAGATATGGCGCCTAATCGTGGACCGCAGAGAAATCGAATTTGTCGCGAGAGTTATCCAGGAGGGCGATGAAGTCTTAATAACAAATTGGTTCACGGAAAACAAACCTTGAGGGAAGCGCGTCTCATCATCCGAGACCTCAGGGGGACGAGGTTCAGAACTATTTCCGTGCTCATTTCCGTAGCGGTGCTTGTCAGCTTGTTCTTCTCGACCTCGGTTCTCGAGGCCGGCGCGCGGGAAGGTTCCCTCGCAGGTTCGGAGAAGTTTGGAGCGGACATGATGATCCTGCCCCCCATCCTGCCTGCGACGTTTTCGTACGAATACGCGACCGGGCCAATCTTTGTTGTGGAACGCCCCGAGGGCTACCTGAACGGCAGTGTCGTCGACGACCTCCTACGCCTGCCCGGGGTCGCGGCCGCCTCCCCGCAGCTTTATGTCGCCGACCTGAACAGGTCGAGCACAGGACCGCCGAGCAGGCTGGTAGCCTTCGACCCGGGGACGGACTTCGTTGTTCGAGCCTGGCTGAATAATACGTTGACGGGGCTTCAGAGGGACGAGGCTGTAGCGGGCCCGGACACAGATCTCTCCGTGGGGAACGAGGTGCGCTATGACGGTCTCGGGTTGAAGGTAGTGGCCGTCCTGCATCCTACGAACACTTCGTTGGACCAGACAGTCCTCTTTCCCATTCAGGCCGCTTATACCCTGCCTCCGCTCAGCGGCAGTCTGAACAGCGCCAAGGGCGGAGAAGTCTCAGCCGTCATGGTGAAGCTTGCCCGTGGCGCCTCTCTGAGGGTGGTGGAGTCGGAGGTCAAGAACGAGCTGGGTTCCTTTAGGGTCGTCGAGGCGTCTGGATTGGTTTCCCGGGTGATCGTCGATACGACTGGGATCGCTTCTTACGAACTTCTCGCGGAAGTAATAATGGCGGCATCCGTATTCCTGTTGGTTGCCCTTGTCTTCTCGATGACAACGAATGAGCGCGGACGCCAGCTCGGTGTGATGCGCTCACTTGGTGCGACGAGGCGTTTCGTCTTCGTCAACGTGCTCAAGGAGGCGGGGCTGGTGGCCTCGGTCGGTAGCGCGCTCGGCCTGGTCTTGGGAGAGGTGGTTGTTACTTTCGGGAAAAGGTTTCTCGTAGCCACGTTTAATACTTCTCTCATGAGTCCTGATTTCTCGGACTCGTTGAGTTTGATTGTGAGGTCCGTTGCCATAGGCATCATAACGGGAAGCGTCGCCTCGGTAATACCCGCCTACAGAGTGACGAAGCGCGACCCGTACGAAGCGATAAGAAAGGGGGAGTAAATGATCGAGCTGAGAGGCCTTTCGAAGCACTATAGGCTAAGCGGAGACGTTCTCGTGAAGGCGGTGGACAAGGTCGACCTGACCGTAGAAGAGGGGGAGTTCGCGATGATAATTGGCAGGTCGGGCTCCGGCAAGACCACATTGCTGAGCCTGATTGGAGGGTTGACAAAGCCGACCGCGGGCTCAGTTCACGTCGACGGGGTAGACCTCTGGAGCATGAGCGACTCCGAGCAGTCGAGGTTTCGGGCCGAGAAGATCGGGTTCGTATTCCAGATACCGAGCCTTCTCCCGACCCTGACGGTCCTTGACAATGTGAAGCTCCCCACGATGTTCTCAAGGGGCGTTGATAAGGTCGGAGAGAAAGCGCTTGCCCTGCTTGAGATGGTTGGACTCTCAGAGAAGGCTCACGCCTACCCTTCCCAGCTCTCTGTGGGGCAGCAGAAGAGGGTCGCTCTTGCAAGGGCTCTGATGAACGGGCCGGAGATAGTGCTGGCTGACGAGCCAACGAGCGACCTCGATAAGGCTACGGAGCTGGAGATAATGCGCCTTATAGAGAAGGTCCATGAAGAGGGACCGAGAACCCTGGTGATGGTCACACACAACCTAGAGCTGGTAAACTATGCAACGCGGGTGCGAACGATGGACAACGGAGTCCTCAGCAAATCGGCGGGGCAGTGAAAATGACCCTCAGAGGCGCACCACTACTGGGAGGGTTCGCGGCTCTGGTCGGAGGAATCGGTCTTATCGCCGCTTTTGCCCCGACGGACCACCTGATAGCGTACGCTCAGGTTGGATCGGGTGTCCTCGCGGTCACAGTGGGGCTATATCTGATCCTGATCGTCTCCTGGCACGATTTGCGAGACCACGACCCGAGGTCCCCGAGGCTATACTCGCTCGTCAGGCGGGAAGTTCGCAGAAGGGCGCTCAGGACCGCGTCTTCAGGTGCTGCGATAGCCGTCCTCGTGGGGATACTCCTCTCGTCGATGCTCCTGACAAACGGGGCGGCCTACAGCATCTCTTCGACCAAGGACAAGCTCGGGGCGGACGTGCTCGTAGTTCCCCGTCGGACCTCCCTCTCCGCCCAACCCTTCTATACGTTGACCTACACGGGGAGCTCGGCAGCCGCCTCAGGTACTCTATCATTCTCGATTCCCCCGTACCTCGAAGGAAATGTGACGCAGCAGGTTGCATCCATCTCCGGGGTGAAGCAGACAACGCCTCAGCTGCTCGTTACTTACTTCTTCCCGTCCGGGGGATGCGGCGGGCTAGACGTTGTGTACATAGTGGGTGCTGCCACCACGGGAAACTTCGTCCTGGACAGCTGGCTCCCGACGAACGTCAGCCAGTCGCTCGGCGGAAACGGTGCAATCGCGGGAGGCGAGGTCCCTGAATTCTCTCAGCTGCCAGCCCAGGGGCAGTATTACGGGGTGCAGCTGCAGAGGCAAGCAACTCTCCCCAGGACGGGGACGTTCCTGGACCACGTCATCTTTGTCTCGATGGAGACGGCGAACAAGATGCTGCAGTGGCAGAAGGCCGGAAACGACCCAACCAGGTACGGAATGCAGGCTCTCAGCTTCCAGGAGGGACAGATAAGCGCCGTCTTCGTCAAGTTCAAAGATGGGGCGAACCCGGCAGACGGAGCGGCGGCGGTCAGTGCCCGTGTCTCCGGAGTCAGGGCCTACACCCTCGATTCGATAGCGAAAGCGGCCGCTGTACAGTATTCGGGGTTGTTATCGATATTCTCCCTCTCCGGGGTCCTGGTATGGGTGGGCTCGCTGGCCCTCGTAGCGACAGTGGCTTCCCTCGCCACGAATGAAATGCGGGGAGAGATCGGGGTGATTCGGAGCCTCGGGGGGTCGCGGGGGTTCGTCCGGAAGATGGTAGCCACTCAGAGCGCGCTGACGACGAGCGTCGCGGGTTTGATGGCGATACTCGCCGTCTGGATTGCCTTCAACTCTCCCGTCGTCTACGACTCAGTCATCCTCGCGTTCAAGATGCCGTACGTGCCGCCCTCCCCGAGCCTGACGGGTCTTTACGTCGCGATGGCCGTCCTGATCGTGATGGTCACGGCCGGAATCGGGGCGTTGCTCGCCGCCAGAATCTCAGGGCGAATGGAGGCCTACGAAGCAATAAGGAAGGGAGCGAGGTAAGGACCGAGGGTTCTCAAGAGTTGTGAAGAAGGATCTCGAGACTAGGGCGGAGAGACAGCGATGGGCCTTTTCATCGATTCTTCTTATCCTCTCCGTCAACCTTCAGGTTTCACAGGGGGCGCCCTCGGGGTCGCAGCCCGACAACTGTGACTACTGGCTCGATCAGTGTTTTCAATACAGCGTCTCCACCGCGCATTTCGCCGTCTTCTATAACACCACGGGGCGTTTCTCCGTGAGGCCCGAGTGGGCCAGGAACGTCAGCACGATGGCCGAGACCGCGTACACAAAGCTTGTCCTCGATGAGGGATTTACACCTCCCGCAAGGAACCCGATTCCGATCTATCTAGACCTCGCGAAGGGGGGCTTCACCAATTTCCTGCTGTGCAATCTGTGTCCCCTGACGCCGACGAGCCTGCAGCACCTTCAGATTGAGTACAGGTACCGGTCTCCATGCCCGAATGACTGCGGCATCCCGACCTCTAACTGGGAGGTTGCTCATGAGGTCTTCCACACAATCCAGTACACCCAGTTCAACGGCAGCCTCCCGTTCGGGCGCTGGCTCGCCGAAGGTTCTGCGAACTGGGCGGGATATACGGTGGCAGGGAACGAATCCAGATGGGACCCCTGGGTAATCTCGGCGTGGCTCGGGCCCAACGGGACGACCGAGAAAGCCTTCGACGAGCGGACCTACGACAACGCCTTCTTCCTCGTTTTCCTTTCCGACCATTACGGCGGCCCTGAAATAATAAAGAGGATAATGGCGAACGCCAACCGCGAGACGACCGCAGACGGGGTGGTGGTCAGCCAGCTGCGCGCCCTCGGTTACAACAAGACATTCACGAAGGTGCTGAACGAGTTCGCCACCGCGATCCTCACTGGCAACTTCACTGACCGGGACGGGGCGACCGCCGTCCTTCGAGAGCCTCCGCCAATCGGCGCCACGGCGAAGTGGACCGGGACCAACGAGACGGTAGCGAGGTTCACGGGCGAGGTTAACGGGTTCGCGGCCGGGGACCCGCTGCAGGTCAGGGGCCTGGACGGCATAGAATACGTCAAGGTGGAACCGACCTCGAACGCGGCTCTCTCCGTCAACCTCCGGGCGCAAGACAGGTCCTGCTTCGAGGCCACAGTCGTGACTCGTCTTTCGAACAGCTCCAAGACATACAGGGTCACGTTGTCGAGGCCGGTCATTGTGGTCTCGCCGGATAGGTACGATCAAGTCTTCGTCGCAGTTACGAGAGGCCGCTGTTCAAGCGGAGATTTCTCGATCGACCTTGGCAGCGCCAGCTCTCATGGGTCAAGCCTCCCGCCACCGACTCCCGAGCTTATGGTCATCGCTACCGTGCTTGGGATATTCCTGATTTTGGTTGC
>Ga0134088_10000934_pt1 | contig 10868 bp, 8 predicted proteins | sample 15_taG_3_FD_94461 | JGI IMG/M metagenome (GOLD analysis project Ga0134088, IMG submission 94461) | Grasslands soil microbial communities from the Angelo Coastal Reserve, California, USA - 15_D_Rain_20cm_5_09182015 | ecosystem: Environmental > Terrestrial > Soil > Grasslands ...
GCGTCGATCATCCAGCCTTCAGGCAGCTGCTCGCCTCGTTGAGCTTTGGTTTTCACCTTGCCATAGGCGGCCACCGTGGTTGCCATATCCAGGACGATAGGTGGTTCTTCAAGAGCCGGAATCGCGAAGGCGATCGGATTCGTGCTAAGCAAAAGGTCGATGCCGCCCCACGGTGGAAGGTGGTTGGCGCTCCCGACGGCAATATAGATGCCGATCATGTCGCGCTCGAGCGGCATCATGGCGTAGAGCGCTGCGGGTCCAGCGTGATTGCTCTGCCGCACGCCGACCCAGCTAACCCCTGCGTGCTTGGCCTTGTCCATCGCGACCTGCACGGCAAATCGCATCACTAAATGTCCCATACCGTCATCGCCATCGACCAAAGCCATCGCTTCTGTTTCCTGAACGACGCGGATGTTCGGCTTCACGTTCAATCCGCCGGCTCTGATGCGGCGAACGTATTGAGGCAAGCGGAAGATTCCGTGGCCGTCAGCGCCGCGCAGGTCAGCAAGGATCATCAGCCGCGCCACCTGCTCGGCATCCGACGAGGGCAAGCCGAGGGCTGTGAGCGCGCGAGCGACGAACGCTTCGAGATCGCCGGCAGGGAATCGGCGTTCGGTTGATGGCTTTTCCGGGCGAGTCATGTTGTCTTCCTTCGTGACCTTCGTGGTAAAATTCTATCACCACAAAGAGCCCAGCGCGGCAGAGCCGCAACCAAAATGACAGAATCAATTCGTTGGTGTAAAGGGTGGGCATGACTACAACCCACTCGACAAAAAACGAGATAGCCTATGCATTCGTGCAGCGGCATAAATCCGATGTGATTGGAGTGTTGCACGGTTGGGATCGTCTTCGGCTGCAGGGGACACTGCGCAGCCTGTATTACCAGCCGGTAATGGAAGAGTACCTTTGGCAGGCTGGAGTGTTGTGGAAGGATTTTAAGAGATTCGCAACCGATCTGACCAGCCGTGTGCGTCAAGCGGCAGAGAAGTTGGCGGGGCGGCATCAACGTCCGCTGATCTATCTGTCTTCGAGCCGCACGCGCAAAGAGGAGGTGGCGCGCCAGATTCAACAACGCGACCAGGTGGGCAAGGGGCTGATAGCTGTTTTGAGTTGCGTGGAACCGTGTCGCACCTGGTTTTTGCGGGGGAATCGAGTGACCCGCAAGCTGGAGATTAAGCTTCAGTGGGGCAAATGCATTCACCTGTATTTTTACTGGATGCATGAGGAGCTTGGTTTTTTGCATCTTCGACTTCAGACCTGGTTTCCATTTCTGATTCAAGTCTGTCTGAACGGTAGGGAATGGCTGGGGCGTCAGATGGACAGAGCCAGGATGAAGTATCGGCGCGAGCACAACTGCTATCCATGGATTAGAGATGTCGGGCGTGCCCAAGCGCTGATGGATCAGCAACACCAAAGCGACTGGTGTAAGCTTTTGGGTCCGTTGGTGAGGAGATGCCATCCTCTGTATACCGAGATCAACGCCCCCATCGAGCAGGAGTACTACTGGACGGCGGCCGAGACCGAATACGCTACCGACGTCATGTTTCGTGATCGGCAAGCGCTTGGGCGGATTTATCCCTCGCTGGTGCATCACGCCGTGATGAGTTTTGGAGCCGAACAGGTGCTTCGGTTTTGGGGCCGTTCGGGCCGGGTAGGGGTCAGCGATGAAGTGATGACCGACCGGCGCCGCGGCAGTGATGGGGTGCGAGTCAAGCACTGGGTGAACAAGAACTCGCTTAAGTTCTACGACAAGGGGAGCGTATTGCGGGTTGAAGCAACGATTAACGAGCCGAGAGAGTTTAAAAGCTTTCGTTCTGCGGAGAATAACCCCCGCAGTCCCAAGCAATGGCGCATCTTGCGCAGAGGCGTGGCCGACTTTTATCGACGGGCCGAAGTGAGTCGGGCGGCCACTGAACGGCATCTGACGGCGCTGGCTGCCGTCCATGTGCAAACCCCGCTTAAAGAACAAACCGCTAGGGTGTGTCGGCCCGTTAAGCACAACGGTCAGCGCTACCGAGCGCTCAATCCATTGGGGGATAGCGATGCCCAACTGATGGCCATCGTTAACCGTGGGGAATTTTTGCTCAACGGCTTTCGCAACCGCGATATTCGCGCTCACCTTTACCCGGCCAGGGAAGATCGGCCACAACAGCGTCAACAAATGGCGGCGGTGGGACGGCGCCTCAAACTGTTGCGAGCACACGGCCTGATTATGAAAGTGTCCAAGACTCATCGTTACGTCGTAACGGAAAAGGGACGAAACGTGATGACAGCTTTGTTGGCGGCGCGCCAAGCCAGTACGGAACAACTCACCAAGCTGGCAGCCTAAAAATTTGCGCGAATGGAGAAAATTCAAAAGCATAGTATTACAGAGGACACGTCCTTCGACTAGGCTCAGGATGCGCGGTTATGAAAAATTCCGCTCATGGTGATTCCTCGACGGGCTCGGAACTGAAGGCCGTCGAGGAAGCCTGCCGTGAGGTTCTCGAACGGTCGAACCATGCGAACTCTGCGTCTCTGCGGTGCGATCTGTTACGCGGTCATCCTGTCTTTCTGCGTGCACCACGGGACCATGGAGCCCATGTGGCAAGGCGCGCCGGCTTTGGCCAGGGCCGACTCGAAGATCTGATGAATCTTTGGGTCCTCGTCTTCGTATTCGATCTGATTTCCACCTTGCTTCACGTCCACCTCGATGGGCTTCTCGTCGGTGAGCGCGACAAATCGGTAGCGCCAGCTATTCCACCTCAGGGCAAGATAGCGAGCGGGCTCGGCGCCGGAGTTGAAATGCTGATGAAACCATTGGTTCGGCGGCACGACCACACACCCTGGTTTCCAGTCGACGCGGACCATTTCGCCGTCGTTGGGGGGCCAAAGCAGGGAATAGCCCTGACCGCCTAGGATAATGACGTGGGCGCCCGGGCCGTGGCGATGGGCCTTCTTGTAGCGGCCCACCGGAAACTCCGAGATATGCGAGCCCATCACGTTGCCGGCCAGCTCGAAATTCACGTTCCTGCCGCCGGCGCCGCGCTCTTTCCAGTCATACAGTTGAATATCACGCACGTTGGGCACGAAGTTGACTTCCAGCTTGCGGCCCCAGAGCTTTCCTTTGCCGCTGAAATATTCCTCTTCTTCGGGCGGAAAACGGTCGGCGAAGGTGAAGCCATCGCCAAAGATGAAATCCAGGTTGTGAAACAGGTTCATCATGAACGGCGCATTGGTCACGGCAAAATACCGGGCGGGGGCATGGCCTTGGCCGTTGAAGTGCTGGTAGTGGGCGTTGAGCGGAATCGCGAAGAGACTTCCCGGATGCCATTCGAAGGTGTGCTTCTTGCCGTCTTTTTGCCAGATAGAAGTCGCCCCATGTCCTTCGAGAACGTAGACCATCTCCTCGTAGAGATGCTTTTGCTCTCTTAACTGTTTTCCTGGCGGTATCTCGCACACGTAGCCGTCGTTGGTGCCGCCGGTGCCGTCAAGATTGACGAATGCTCCGAGGCCGCCTTTGTGCTCCCAAGGCGCGACCTCCACCTTTCTTAAGTCTTCGATAAAGAAGCCTCGATTGATGGGGATCTTCTGCGCTTGTTGCCAGTTGTTGTAAGTGTCGATTCTGTCAGCGTGGTTGTATCTCATCGGGCTTTCGTCTCCTTCTCACCTGGTGATCGATATTCTCGGCGTCATGACGTCGGTCGACCCGCGCGTTTATCCGCCGTCTTCGCTTCGCCGGCGGCAACGCCGACCGGAAATTCATTGCCGCAATAGGGGCAATGACAGTAAGCCTGCGGCAAACAAAAAAATTCCTCACCCGCCATAAACTTCTCATGACACTTCGGGCACGCGACATATTCAAAATCAGCCATGCTTCGCTGCTCCTATCCCCAAGGTTCGACCGGGATCTGTGCCCATCGTTTCTCGCCGATAATTTTCAGCGGATCGATGCGCGACAGCACTTCGTCCGAGATCGCCAGCCGTTCGGCAAACGGTTTGCCCACCGGCTTGGTGCAGTCGAAGCCGGCCTTGGCCGTTACGTTGCGCTCGGGCGCGCTGGGATCGAGCGGCGATCCGTTCATTCCAGGCAGCAATACCAACCCGCGATCCGCCTGGAAGCGAGTTGCCAAGGCCAAAAGCACTTCGCGCTCATCGAATATGTCCACGTCCTCGTCAAACACGAAGGCATGCTTGATATCGAAGAAGCCGCTGAGCGCCGCCACCGCCGCGGTCTTGCCCTGTCCCTCGACGGTCTTGCGCATCTGGATGTAAACATGCGACACCCCGCACCCGGACATCGGCACGTGCACTGCTTTGATGCCGGGGACACTATGCTTCACCAACTCCAGAACCGCTCCCTCTTTCGTCAGGCTGCTGATCCAGTGGGTGTGGCCGACCATGACGTCGTCCCAATAGGCAGTCTTTCTATACGTCACCGCTGTGACCTTGAGCAGTGGACACCAACGCTGTGGGCCGACGTGGCGTGTGTACTCGCCGAAGGGTCCCTCGGGTTTCCGCTGCCTCTTCGGCATATACCCTTCGATCACCACTTCCGCATCCGCGGGAACTAAAAATTTATCTCCCAAAGTTTCCGATGGCACGAGGTGTAGCGGCGCGCCCAAAGTACCGCCCGCCGTCTCATAGTGGCTTTCGTCCGGCCCCACATGCGTCGCCGCCCCCAACAGCACGAGCGGATGATGGCCGATCCAGTACGCCGCCGGCATGTCCTCGCCCGCTTCCTCGTACTGGCGCAAATTGTGCGCATTGTGGGTACTGGGACCGAGGAAAACACGAATCTCGTCCCGATCGGCTAGCCAACCGCTCTGCAACGCCGAGTTGTCCAAACCGTTGTTGCGATTGAACGTAAGAAAGTGACCCTCGGTGACATAACGTCCCGGATCCATGCGGTGATGCAGCGGCGCGGGAAAACGGCGCACGTCGATATCGGATCCCTTTTCCACTACCTGTTTCACCGGGGCCTGCTCTCGGGACACAACTATGGGCTTCACGCGCTTTTGCACCCGCCCATAACAGGCAACTCCTGCCCTGCGAACGTCTACGCCAAAAGTGCGCGCCAAACGGAGACGGCTGGCCATTAGAAACGTCACTAGCGGCAACTCGGCGCGCTTACCGTCAACGATGACGTTATGACAAATGAGAATCGGAAAGCGCTGCGCCTTTTCGAGCTTCATCGCCAGCCCGGTAATCTCCCATTCGGCCCGGAGCGGCTCCTCGATGTGAACGACCTCTTCGGGATAAGCGGCTTCATAGAGGTCGAGAAATTGATGCAGGTCCGCGCCAAATGCATGGCTCGAACTCTGCGCAGGTGCGGGCACGGGTTTCGCCATAATCAATATCCCTTCTGGTTCCTCAAGGCATCAGTAAATTCGCGCAAACGATTGCTTTTGCATTTCTCTTCAGGGCCGTCGCCCCAACGTTACTAACGGGGTTTTCCGCTGTCAAGCTGCGCTTTCGCTGTTTTGAGTTCCGAGGTACTCCATCCCTGAAACAGTTATTTCGTCAGCGAAGCATGTCATTCCCGCATGATTTTAGCGGGAATCCAGGAAGGGCAGACCGAATGGAGCAAAGCCATCGGCTTTGCTAGCCTGAGGCAAGAATACGCCGCGGGACCATGTGGCCAAATACCTGATACCCAAAGAGGGCGTGCAATATTTGGAGAGTCATCTCGAACGCGACGTTAATCTCAGGAGCGAACTGGTCCCGGTATTGAATTCGATTCTCGCCCGCTAGCTTTTTGTTCCTGGACCTCGTGGAGTCTGTCATTCCGGAACGCTTCCGGGCGGAGCGCTTGCTTGACACATTCCGTCTATCGAGGATATACCATGACCAATTTCATCAGTGGGCGAAAAGCGCACTCGGAGGTGCTGTTTGTGAGAGTTCCGGCGTCTCTGAAGGCAAGACTTGCCGCAGCGGTAATCTTGATCCATACCGCCGTCCCCATTTGCGCGCGCGCGGACTGGCGGGACGATTGGAACGAGGCGCTCAATGCCGCCAAGAAGGAAGGCAAGGTGGCCGTGATCACGGATGTGACTGCGGCAATACGCGATGCGCTCACGATTCCCTTTCAAGAAAAATACAGCATCACGGTGGACTTGTTTGGTGCCTTGGGCCGCGAAGTCCCGCCCCGCGTCGCGGCGGAACGTAAGGCCGGCCGTTATCTCTGGGATGTCTTCGTTCACGGAACCACTACTGGACTCGAATCGATGATTCCCATGGGCGCATTCGATCCTCTCGAACCCGCGCTCATCGTGCCCGATGTGAAAGATCCAAAGTCCTGGCGCGGCGGGATGGAGTTCCTCGATACGAACAAGATGCTCCTGACCATGACTCCGTTCCAGCGCGGCACCATTTTCTTCAATCCCAAGCTCGTAACCCCAAAAGAGTTTAAATCGCACAAAGACCTTCTCGATCTCAAATGGAAGGGAAAGCTGATCCTTGACGACCCGCGCAGAGCAGGACCGGGCCAGGCGACTCTTACTTTCTTCTACTTGCATCCGGATCTGGGTCCGGATTTTATCCGGGCGTTGGGCAAACAACAGATTACCATCATGAAAGATTTCGTCCAGGAAGTAGACGCCATCGGTCAAGGTCGATATCCGGTGCTGATCGGAACCGCCGACTTCGTAGCGATCGCGCGGGCGAAACAGGGTGTGCCCGTCGCCATCGTGGATCCGAGGCAATTAAAGGAAGGCACCGATACCAGTCCGGCGAACGGCGCGCTGGCATTGTTCAACAAAGCCCCACATCCCAATGCTGACAAGATTTATATCAACTGGCTCTTAAGCAAAGAAGGACAAACCGTCTTTGCTCGCGCCAACGGTTACGTCAGCTCTCGATTGGATGTGTCCACCGACCATACTGAGCCTTGGCGCATCCCGCAGCCGGGAGCGATCAAAACCTACACTAAGGCAGCGATGCAAGTGAGAGACAAGTTGATGCCGCTGCTCCAAGAGGTATTCGGCAGCCCATGAGCGAAACCTTTCTCGAAGTCCGAAATCTGGTCAAAATTTTCGGCAAGCTCACGGCCGTCGATAACGTGTCATTCAAAGTGGAGCAGGGAGAAGTGGTCACCCTGCTCGGACCAAGCGGCTGCGGCAAGACCACCACTCTGCGGGTGGTTGCAGGGTTCGAAAAACCTAACGCCGGAGAGGTGGAAATCGCCGGACGCGTGGTGGTCTCCACGAACCGAAGAATTCAGGTCCCGCCGGAACGACGCGACATCGGCATGGTCTTTCAGTCCTACGCGATCTGGCCCCACATGACAGTCTTTGAAAACGTGGCATTCCCGCTCAAGGTCAGGCACGCCAACCGCCAGGAAATTAAAGAGCGAGTGGAAAAGACACTGGATCTCGTCGGTCTGGCGAATTTTTCCGATCGTCCCGCGATTCTGCTTAGCGGCGGCCAGCAGCAGCGGGTTTCCTTAGCGCGGGCGCTGGTCTATTCGCCGAGCATTCTTTTGTTGGATGAACCGTTGAGCAACCTCGATGCCAAGCTGCGGGAACAAATGCGCATCGAGCTCAAGCGGTTGCAACAGCAACTCGGCTTCACGGTGCTTTTCGTGACCCATGACCAGATCGAGGCCATGTCGCTCTCGACGCGCCTGGCCGTGATGAACCAGGGGCACATCGAACAGCTCGGCCCGCCGCAAGAGGTGTATGAGCGTCCCCAGACGCCGTTTGTGGAGGATTTTTTGGGACGCATATTGAGATTCAGGGGAACCGTCACCGAACGGCAATCGAACTATCAGGTCGTCGAGTTCGACGGGGTGAAGAACGTTCAGGTGCGCGTTTCGGACGGCGCGGAACAGGCGGCTGTGGGCAAGAAGGTTCTAGTCGCGATTCGTCCCGAAGACGTTCGGGTCGAAAGAGATCACGCCCCCGGCCGTGGCAATATCATACCCTGCGATGTGGAGAACGTTCTCCATCTGGGCCGGGAATATGAGCTTGTGCTTCGCGTCGCCGACCGGGTTTGCACGATCACGGTTCCGCGCGAGAGCGGCTCAAAGGTCGGCCAAACCATTGGGCTTTACTTGCCAGCCGAACATCTGCGAGTTTGGGCGGCTACGGCGGCGCTGGAAGAAACCGGCACGGAGCAGACGACCCGAGCGGGCTCGGCCGCCCGAGATTTCCGAGCGGGTTAGGAATGACGATGGCAAACGTAACTGTTGCTGATTCAATCCCACAGCGCCGCATTCTCACGGTGGAGCCTTCAAGCTTGCTTATAGGTCTGCTGTTCATCGTCGTTGCTTTTTTAGTTTTGACGCCGCTGCTCTTGCTGCTGGTCGGCAGTTTTCAACTCGCCAGGCCGGGGGAAGCTCCGGTGTACGGACTTGCGGGATGGAAACGGGCTTTCAGCGATCCTTCGATTCTGGAAGCGTTGTGGAACACCGTGTCGCTTGCTGTTGTGCGGCAGGCGATCGCATTGGTCATCGGTGTTATTCTCGCGTGGTTGATCGCGCGAACGGATCTGCCCTGGAGAAAAGGTCTTGAGTTCATGTTCTGGATTTCCTTCTTTCTTCCTTCTTTGCCGGTGGCTCTCGGTTGGATTTTGCTTCTCGACGGTAAGTTTGGGCTGCTCAACCAGTGGCTCCAGGCGCTTCCTTTTGTATCCGGTCCGATCTTCAACGTTTACTCCTACTGGGGAATTGTTTGGATCCACATGACGACAAGTCTTGGCGTCAAAGTGCTGCTTTTGGCGCCGGCGTTTCGCAATCTCGACGCAAGCCTGGAGGAAAGCGCGCGCAGTTGCGGTGCCACTCCTGCCATGACGCTAATCCGCATCGTGGTGCCGCTCATGATGCCTGCGATCCTGGTCTCCACGGTTTTGGGGCTGATCCGATCCATGGAAGCCTTTGAGATCGAACTTTTGGTGGGTGTTCCCATCGGACTGTTCGTTTACTCGACCAAGATTCGCGATCTGGTCGCCTATGAGCCGCCCGATTATGCCTCGGCCACGGCGCTTGGCAGCATTTTTTTGTTGCTGCTTCTCGTTCTGGTGGCGCTGCAGCGCAGTTACCTCGGCCAGCGCCACTATCGCACAGTGACGGGACGCGGCTTCAGCACCAACCCGACGAGTCTGGGACGATGGCGCTGGCCGATATTTGCAATGGTCGCGCTGACGGCTTTTTCCGTGACCGTAGTGCCCGTGGCCGTGCTCCTGATGGGCACGTTCATGCGCGCCTTCGGCTATTTCAACATTGCCAATCCATGGACGATGGAAAACTGGCAGCGGGTACTCGCCGACCCCAGCCTCATACGTTCGCTGTGGAATACCATCTTCGTCGGGCTCGGCACCGCAGTGATCGGCGCGATATTTTATTCGCTCATTGCTTATGTGGTCGTGCGACGTCATTTCAAGGGCAAAGCAGCGCTGGACTTTATCTCGTGGCTGCCCTGGGCGGTTCCGGGAATTCTCATGGGCTTGGCTCTTCTCTGGACTGTTTTTGAAACCAGAATCTTGCTGTTTCTCTATGGCTCGGTCTACCTTCTCATCATTGCGCTGTTCATCAAGAGCATGCCTTTTGGAGTGCAAATCTCTAAGAGTGTGCTCGTGCAGTTGGGGGCCGAGCTTGAAGAAGCGGCCAGAATTTCCGGCGGATCCTGGCTTCAGACATACGGCCGCGTGGTTGTCCCGCTGCTCACCCCGACGTTGATCGTGGTCGGCCTGCTCGGCTTTATGTCGGCGGCCCGGGACATCAGTACGGTGGTCCTCCTGGGCTCCAGCCAATCTCGCACCATGGCGCTGCTTGCGCTCGACTATGCTTTTGGCGGGCAATTCGAGCGCGGATCCGTGGTTGCGTTTATGACCTCCATGGTTGTGATTGTCATCGCTTTGATTTCCCACTTTGTAGGCCGAAAGGTGGGCATCGGCGAGCGTTAGGGTTCGCAAGCCGCCCATGAAGGATGAGAAATGAGCGCACCACGGATCACAGACTTGAGGAGCTACCTGAAAGCGTTGGAAGAGGCCGGCGAACTGTCCCGGGTTAAAATTCCAGTCAGCCTCGATCAAGAAATCGGCGCAATCTGTCTTCGCAACCTGCGGGGCAACGGTCCCGGGCTTTTATTCGAGCATCCGGGCGATGGAAATCTTCCGCTGGCGGTGGATTTGATGGCGTCGCGGCAGCGCTACGCTTTGGCCCTTGGCATCAAGCCTGAGGAACTTGCGGCGGAATGGAACCGGCGCACCAGTACGCCTCTGGCGCCGGTCGTCGTCGAGCGCGGGGCGTGCCAGCAGAATGTGATGATCGGGAAGGACGTGGATTTGTCCAAGCTTCCCGCGCCGATCTGGAACGAGTTTGATGGCGGACCCTATCTGACGTTGTCTTGCCATGTGACCAAGGACCCGGTCACCAAAACGCGCAACGTGGGTCTCTATCGCAACCAGGTCCATGACCGCCAGACACTCGGCATCCTTGCGGCCCCTTATACTCATCTCAATCTCCAACGCAACAAAGCTCCGAACGAGCCGTTTCCGGTGGCTCTCGTGCTCGGGCCCGATCCCACCGTGGTGATGACCGCCCCCGCGCCGATTCCGTTTGGCACCGACGAGCTAGCCATCGCCGGCGCGCTGCGTGGCAAGCCGCTGGAGCTTGTGCCGTGCAAAACGATTCCACTGGAAGTACCCGCCATGGCTGAGATCGTGATCGAAGGTGAGATCCGGCCTGGCGAACTGCGAGAAGAAGGTCCCTTTGGGGAGTTCACCGGCCACTACAGCGGCCACAAAGCACCGCGCCCGGTCATCCATGTCACGGCGATCACTCATCGAAACGATCCGATTCTCCAGGCCAGCTACGAAGGAATGCAACCGAACGAATCGGGTTTTTTGACCGCTGTGCCGCGGGAAGCGGAAATAATCCGGCAAGTCAC
>Ga0134088_10000941_pt1 | contig 10822 bp, 12 predicted proteins | sample 15_taG_3_FD_94461 | JGI IMG/M metagenome (GOLD analysis project Ga0134088, IMG submission 94461) | Grasslands soil microbial communities from the Angelo Coastal Reserve, California, USA - 15_D_Rain_20cm_5_09182015 | ecosystem: Environmental > Terrestrial > Soil > Grasslands ...
CCGAGGGGGACGCCGATGATTTTGTCCTGGTCGAGAGTCATCCCGACCGGGACGGCCTGGCTCGGCACGAAGTAGAACGGGGTGAACTGGCCCGCGCCGTTCCAGAAGGCATAGCCGCCGAGGGCCTTCATCAGCTCGAGCTCGATCCAGTGCTTGCCCTCGGGCGCGGTCGTCAGCAGGAAGCGCATTTGCATCCCGGCGAAGAGGCCGTTCTTATAGGCGTTGATGGCGGTGGAATTGATCTGGCCGGCGGCCAGGCCGAGCTCGGTCTGAAGCGTTGAAGTCAACAATTCCATCGGGTTGCCCAGCAGCGTCTTTGGGTTCTTGTTCGAGGTGGGCTTGCCGTTGTCACCCGTCTGGTAGATGGGGGCTTTCAATTGGCGGTCGTCGCGCTTCAGCTTAAAGGTGTAGGCGGTCCCATCGTGCGAGGAGTCGATGCTATCGACGCGCATCGTCGCCACGGTCAGGAAATCCGCGTCGGCCAGGCCCTGAAAGCCCGTCTTGAGCGTCGCGACTTTGCCCTCGAGCGTGTTCGCGGCGACGTCCGCAGTGAGCAGCGCCGCCTTATCCACCACGCTCACGCCGAGGTCGGGAAAGGTAGAGCTGCCATTCAAGTCGTCGGCCTTTTGAGACGGCGACGACATCTCGAGGATCCAGCGGTCCTGGCCCGCGGTCGGCGCACCGAAAGTGAACGTCCTGCTGTAGCCGGAAATCTGAAAGACGTGCCGGGGCTGCTTTACGAGCTGGGTGTTCGCGTTCGCGAAATTGGGTGTGGTGGCAATCATCAGAACCACGGACTGTGGTCCCCACCCCGCCCCGCCATCGCGGGGCTCCCCTCCCCAACTGGGGAGGGGACTAAGGGGTGGGGTTGTAAGTCGCTCACCATATCGCTGCCTGCGCCGTCAGGTTCGGGTCAGACGCGACGAGGAAAAGATTCGTCGGGTCGTAGCGCGTGGGCTGGAAATAGATTTCGCCGGAAGAAGTCATCATGATAACGCAGCCAAAAGGCACGCGGGCGAGGCCATGTGCAACCGAGAAGTTTCCTGCGGCCGCCGGCCCCGCGATCGGCACAAGCTCAGACCACGCCGGCGGGGCCTGGGCGACGTACTGGACCGGGCTGCCCGACCAGAGCAAGACGCGCGCCGTCAGGTTCGCCTCGGAAGCGCGCAGCAGGACGTTCGTCGCGTCGTAAAGTCCCGCCTGGAACCAGATCTCGCCGCCCGAAGTCATCTGGACCAGCGCGCCCGTCGGCACGGCGCCCAAGCCGTGCGCAACCGTGAAATTGCCCGGCGCGGGCGAGAGGACGGGAATTTCCGTTCCCCAGAGCGGAGTCCCCTGTGCCGCGGGGACCGGCCGCGCATCCGAGCGAAGAAAGCGCCAGCGGACGCTCGTGTTGTACCGCCCGACGCTTTTGTACGGCTGCCTGTAGGCCTTCTCGGTCGAGAAATAGGTCGAGTATTGGGGCGAGTCCGCATCCGGGTAGTAATCGAATGGCGCGCCCTTGATGGCGGTCTTCAAGAAGTCCTGCCAGGCGGCGGCTTCCTGGCCGCGCGCAAGCCATTGCATCTCGAATGAAGCGTATTCGGAACTCCACAGGAAAATCGTTTGGATCAGACCCGAAGCGGAGATGGCGTCCGACCGCTCCGCCTCGCCTTCGCCGAAAGGCAGCAGGCGCGGCGGCAAGCTGAGTTTGAGAAGCGTGCCCCAGGAGGCGGGCGCAAACTGCCCCGCGACGAGCGCGGCATTCGGCTCCTGCCAAGTCGTTCCCAGGGAAATCGGCGGGGCCGTCTGAAGCCTTTCCGCGCCCGAAGCTGTCGCAATATACACGTTGTATTGGGTGGGGAAACTGGGGGCGTCGAGATAATTCGGGGTCGCTGGTGAGGTGACGACGAGGAGGGAATTCGCGGGAACGGCTGCGACAGTTTCGGGCGAGGACAGGCTTTCGCCCTGGAGCGTCACGTAAGTGACGCTGACGTAGTACGTGCGCGCGGGCTGCGTGCCGCCGCTCGTCGTCGAAACGCTCGGTGCCGCCGGGATGGGCGGCTGGGACGGGTACAATATCTGCGGATTGGCCATGCACGTTGAATTGACCGAATCGGGTCATTGGGTGATTGAGCCATTTGTTCAATGGCCCGATCACGAAATGGTTAAATTGCTACCCTGCGCATCAGCTCCTTCGGATGAGATTCTTGGCCGTGGACGCGTGGAGCACGGCGTCGTTGTTCAATACGCGCGCATTGATTTGCTCGATCATGTAGTCCGTGTCCTTTGTCTTGACGAAGACTTCGATTTTGACGGGCTGTTGCTCGCCAGCAGGAATAGCCGCCGAGCCGCGCGGAATGACGGAAGCCCCGCCGCCACCGGCCTCGCCGCCGCCGAAACTGCCGCCCGCGCTGCGCGGCCGCCCGCCGCCCGTCGAGCTGAAGAGCGCGGCAACCTGGATGGCTGCCAGGCCACCGTAGAGAGCCGACGAAGCGAAATACTGCGCCGCCGACCAAAAATTGAATTCGCCGAGCGCTTCCAGGCCCTTCGCAAACGCCTCCACCGCCTTGACCGCGGCGAGTTCCTTGATGGCCTGTTTTGAAACGAGGAGCTTCGAGGCCTCCGAGCTGCTCTTGTGCGAGACCTCGAGCTTCTCGAGTTCCATGTTTCGAAGAATCCCCGCGGCGATGAGGCCGAAGGTCCGCAGCGTTGAGTCGCCGAAGCCCTCGACGGACCTCGTCATGTTGCCGAATGACCCTTCGAGGCTGCTCCGCGCGCGTTCGGCGCCTTCCTGCATCGCGGTGAAGTGGGAATTGAGCGCGCCTAATTCCGCGGCCGAGGCACTCCGGAAATTCGACAGCGCCTGGACTGCCTTGCTTGGATCGGCGGAGATTTCGAAGAAGAGACCGAGTGTGTTTTCAGCCATAGAGTCTGAGTCCCGAGAGACCGGCGGCGTGCAGCCTCACTCGCTGCTTTCAAGGTCCGTATTTTGCGCGGCCTGTTCTTTCCAACGCCAGAGCGCTGCCGCGGCGGCGACGTCAATTTGCAGGTCGGGCGCCGTGCCTTTCAGTAGCTGGCTCGGGCGGCAGTGAAATAACTCAGCCACCTGCGCCAGAAGGAGAAGCAGCTCGGGCCGCTTTTCCGCGAAACTGGGCGAGGTCGTGGGGGGAAGAGTCCGCGCTTCCCGATCCGACGACCTCGCCTAATGCCCACCGGATAATGAAATTCACGTCTTCTTCGGCCAGCCATTCCGGAGAAATGTCGTCTGCGCCCGGGGTCAGTGAAAGCCTGGGTGAAACGAAGACCTCGCTTAAGAGGTCCACAATCCATTTCGAGAACTCGACGAACTCTTCCGCGTTCTGGAACGGGCTTTCGTTCCATCCTGCGCCTGATTGCCTGGCGGCGAGGCTGACGGGCAGGTGGCCGTGGAAGAGGAACCACATCAGGCTCGGCCTTCGAAGCACGACCTGAAGCGCCGATTTCGGCAGCTTGAGACGCTCGGGCGTCTGCCCTTCGGCCCGCCGGGCCTCCGCGGCCTGGCGGAAGTCTTCTGCCCTTGCGATGCTGTTTCCTTTTTTCTCAGGCTTCCATCCATCGGTCATCTTTGCTCCCTCCTGGCCGCAGTAGGCAGAAAGCAGTAACTGCCTACTGCCTGCTGTTCTCCAGCATGCGTCGCCCCTACTGCCGCAGGCCTATAGGCCTGCGCTACCACGTTCCCAATTACGTCTGCCGGTAGAACTGCGCCACGCGGTCCCCTTGCGCGCGGGTCAGGTCTGCCAGGCCGTGGAACTGCACCTTGTACACGGACTCCTTTGATCGCGTGAAGCTCAGGTCGAGCTCCGCAAACCCGTAAGCCTTGTAGAGGCACACGAGCAGGTACTTCGTCGGGCTCGAAGTCCCCCGGCGCGGCGAAATGAGCGCGACCGGCGCCGTGGGCAGCGCGACCAGGCCGCCGACGGTAATCTGCTCGTAGGTCTGCGCCCCGGCCGGCAAGCCTGCGTCCGTCCCCGAGCTGAAGGTCCCGTGCTCGAGCATCTTGGTGATTTTCGCGAGCGACGATTCCTTCAGCGTCAGCTCGACGAGCGCCTCCTCGGAGGTCATCAGCACGTCAACCGGCGCGGTCTCCTGGTCGATCTGCACCGGTTCAAGTTTCGCTTTGAACTGGAATTTGGCCGCGCCTTCAGACGCGCCCATGGCGATGGGCGAGCCGCCGACGGGGTTGCCGTTCGCGTCCACGAGCAGTCGCGCGCCGGCGGCAGGTTGCTGGACGTTAAACCAGAGGAACCCGGGGCCTTGATGAATGTCTGGGACCGTAATCGTAAATGCCATTCCGTCCTCCCCTTGGTCCGGACGCTGCCGGCGCCGGCCTCATGTCTCTTCCAGCTCGAACAGGACCGCGAGCGTCACGCGGAGCGCCGGAATCTCAATGTTCTGGAGCGTGACCAGTCCGTAAGCGTGCGATTCCACGAAGACTTCCTTCACGCTCCCCGCCGCCGGCGGTGTGGTCATGCCGCCCGGCACCGTTTCGTGCGTGATCGGGAGGGAGGTCGTGAAGTCGGAAAGCGGAGCCGAAGTGATCGCCATGTCCAGCACGCGCGCGTAGTCCTGCGCGTTGTCCTGGGCCATCTCCTGGTCGAATTGCCCGACGTCGAGCGCGAGCGCCGCACGCGTGACCGACCGGCGCGTGTGGGGCGACTCGCGGTCGAACTCCGTCGAGTCGGCGGCAAGCGTCAGCCAGGGAAACGCCGTGCGCTCTCCCGGCCCTTTGTGGAACTCGTTGATGGGGACGAGCGCGGGGTTGACGATCGAAATCGCCGCCGCCTGGTCGCGCTGGAGAATGGCGATCAACTGGTCCAAGAGAGGCTTGGCGAAGAGCGCGTTGTAAGCGGGAGTGAAGGGCATTTTTCAATTCATAATTCATAATTCAAAATTATGAATTACATTCCTCCGATCAAATCCGCCCCCGGGCCGCCGGTGAGCGCCGCCGCGCCCAGGCCAAATCTCGAAAGGCGCGAGGCGCTCGACTTGCCGGAGCCAAGAGCGATCGCAAAGCCGAGCGCTTGGACGAATTCCAGGGCCTCCTCCCGCAAGGCGTTTTGAAACTCCACGCGGTCCTCCCGGCGGGGGTCAAAGATCGGCCGCGCCGGCATCTTGCGCGTCCCCGTTTGATGGAAGATTGCGTAGGGGACGCTGGTGCCGAACTTCATCCGTCCTGGCTCCAGTGCCTCGACCGTGTCGGCGCTTTTGCCGACCAATGAACCCCGCAAGCGTCCGCCGGCCTGAAGCACGGGACGGCCGGGGTATCGCTTCTGCTTGCGCCGCGCATACCTTGGCGAAAGCGGCGGCCAGCCGCCGCGCGAACCGCGCCCGCCTTCGAGCTCAAATTGGCCGGCGAGCATCACGGCAAGGCGCCGAGTGACCGACGGCCAGGCCGCTCGCCAGTCGGTCAATTGCACTCCGAAGCGCTCGATCCGGAAGGCGATGTCTTTGGCGTTCGGAACGGACAGTCTAAACTCAAGCATTTTAAGACCAGTGATAAGTGGTTAGTGATTGGTGGTAAGCGCTGACCCCTTACCACTTATCCCTTACCACTGTTCTCCTTACGTGCCTCGCTTGTCGAATTTCCCGAATGCGTTCGACAGGCCGGCTTCCGTGGACGTCTGCCTCGCGTCCTGCTCGCCGCCCGCGATGGCCTGAAACGCAGGCCGCGGCGTCTCGGTGCGCGCCAGCGAGTCGAACTGCTTGTCGTAGCGCCCGCTCGCGAGCGGCCTGCCGTTCGCATCGCGCGCGTCGAGTTCATTCAGCATCTCGAGGTAGTTCTCGCGGAACACCTTCCCAAGTTCGCGCGCGCTGGCCACACCAAACGTTGCGAGCACCTCGCCGAGCTGCGCGGCGGCGCCGTAGCGGTTGATCTTCTCGAGGATGTTCGTCCCGTCAACGGCCAGGCCGGCAAGGTAGGCCGAAAAGCTCGTCGCGCTGGCAATCGCCGCGGCAAACCTGCGGTTGAGCACCGCGCCAATTTCTCCGGCCACGTCGTCGTTAAGCTGCTGGACGAACGCGTCCGGCGGCTTCTGCTGCGCCGTGCCTCGTCCCCACGTTGGGAACATGCTCGCTACGTTGGCAATCGTCGTGTAAGCCACTGGTTACCTCGAGTAGATCGCATCCCGCCTAGGCGGGATGCGCCTTGCGACCGACCACCCCTCAGTCCCCTCCTTACCCAAGGAGGGGAAGCGCGCAGCGCGGGGTGGTTACGGGACGGCCCGCCTCGCCTGCCTGCGGCAGGCGGCCTCAGTACTCCACGTACGCCGTGCCGCTCGCGGCCCCGCCCGCGCCCACGGTGATGTAAATATTCGTTGCGTCGGCGGCCGAGGTCTCGCCCCAGCTCGCGCTCCCACCCGGCACCAGGATCACGCTGCGTGGCGCGGCGGGCAGACCGTGTGGGACGGTATTTCCCGCTCCCGCAGTGAGCCCCGTGATGCTCAGCTTCGCTCTTCGCGGCAGCGTTCCTGCCAGCTCAACCCCAATTCCCAAACCCGTCGTTGTGACGACAATCGGCATGGTTCTCTCCCTTTGCGGCGTCCCCGGGCCGCCGGCCTTTGCTGTTCCGCCGCGGGTCCGAGGCCCCGCGGGCCGGCGAGCCTCTGGTTACTTCTTCTTGCCCTTGACCTCTTCCGGAGGCGGAGTCTCCGTGATCGGCTCGACCTGTCCCAGGTCGAGCGCGCCGGCCTCTTTCTCGCTCAGCTCGATGACGCCGATTGCGTCAACCGGAATATCCCCTCCGTTCCCGGAGCTCTTCACCGTCGTCAGGGCATCGGGCAGCTCGGGAAGGTAAAGCTTCAGGCTGTGCTCGATGGGACGAAGCACTTTGTACTTCGGCATGGATTTAGCTCCTTTCGTCGCTCAACGTAGAGGCGGCTTTACGCCGCCATTCGAGCTGGCGGGATAAACCCGCCGCTACAATGATTGAGCCATCGGTCCCGCCCCGCGGGATCAATCGTTAATGACCACCTCTTAGTCCCCTCCTAATTTAGGAGGGGAATCAGGGGTGGTTACACAACCGCATTGATCCAGGCGTAGGCCGCGGTGGCCACGACCACTTTCGGGTCGTAGTACACCTGCACCTCGATGATGTCCGCGGTGCGTTTCTCTTCCCTGTAGCGCTTCACCAGGAAACCCTGATTGGCCCCGCCGTCGTAGAGCCAGATGAAGGTGTATCCGAGCGCCACTACGCGCCGGCCGGGCTGGGGCGGCACGTAAGTCAGCGCCGCATTCTTGCCCCAGACGAAATCGAGCGATGCCGCCTGGCCCTGGTTCGTCGTATCCTTCAGCGCGCCGGCCACCCAGAAGTTTTCCACGTCGAAGGCGGACCTCAGGTGATCGGGCATCAACACCGCCGTCTGGGTGTACTTGAACCGGTCGAGAATTTTCGGATGCGAGCGCAGCGCCAAAAAGACCGGATAGGAAACGAGCAGCGTGTTCGGCACTTTTGCGATGTTTTTGAAGATGGCCGATTTCTGGTTTTCCACCGCGACCACCGGATCGGAGTTCACGTAGTCCGACCACTGCGACGTTCCGGAGAGCGTGGTGTTGGGCACCGCGGAGCCCGCGCCGAAGATTGCGTCGAAGACCACCTTCTCGTGCCGCAACCAGATGGCGTCCGTGAGGTCTTCGGTGGACTGGATCTCGATGTCCGGGACGTCCGAGTTCGCCTTCAGCTCGTCGGGGATCGCTTCCTTCTGCGCGTGGCCGTCGCAGAAGTACACGTCGTTCGAGAGCCGCCAGGAAGGCCGCTCGATGGCCTCCGCTCCCGGGCGGCGACTGTCGTCGTAGAGCTTGAACCGCTCCTTGCCGAAGATCGGATACTTGTTCGTCTGCCGGCTCACCGGAACGATCGGAAACAACTGTCGCCCGTAAAACGTCGCGTTCTGGTAGCCGATGGAGACGTTGGTCAGAAACTGGTCCAGATGGACCGTCGAAATATCAGGCATTCGCTTTTACCTCCCCTTGTAGCGTCCCGATGGGTCGGGACGGTTCTTTGTCCAAAGTCGCTTCTCGGTAGACGGTAGGCCGTATACGGTCTGCGGTTTATGGTCTTCCGTTCTTCCCTTACGCCTTGTAAACGAACGGCGCGATGTCCACGTAAACGAAGTCATTGACGGCGGCGGCCGGGTGCATCGCCTGTCCGATCACATTCACGATCGTGCCGGCTGATTCGCCTCCGACCGCGGTGACGCGGCCCGTCGTGTCCGCAATCTTCACGAACGCCCGGTCGGCGATCGCGCCGGCCGCGGTCATCGGGAGGCGTCCCCGACGGACGATGGCGATGCGCTTCGTCGCCAGGTTGTAAGGCGCCGCCGGAGTCGTGCCGTTCACCGTGCTCGGGTCGGTGCCGCTCGCGAAAGCGAATCCGGTTTCAAAAAAGTCCTCCGCCGCCGCGCCCGCAAACACGCCGTTTGCGGCGGCGGGCAGGGCCACGTAGAAATCGGCCTGGTTGGACGTATTGACCGTGCCCGGCACCAGCGCCGTGCCCCGCACCACGCGGACGTTCGCGTCAAGCCTTGCTGTGACTGGTCCTAGAACTCCTTCCATGCGTTACCTCCCTTTGTTATTTCAGTGGACGACGGCGGGCGCACGCCGGCCGACCTTGCGCCTGCGGCCGGCTGCCGCCTGCCCACTTTCTTTTCCTACCTGTCGGCCTCGTGGCCGTTGCTCCACCGCCAGCGGCGGATGAGTTCGGGGTCCGTCTGCGCAAGCTCCTGGAGCGCCTTCTGGCGGTTCAGGTTCTTCTCGCGCATCAACTCGCTCAGGCGCAGGGAAATGTCCTGCGCGGGGTTCTCCGGGCTTGGCCCGCCGACTCCGGCGGGCCCACCGAGCTGCACGGCGCGCGGCTTTTTGTTCGTCCAGGCCTCGAACCGCTCGGGCTCCGCGAGCGCCATCCGCGAGATGAACTCGCGGTCGGCGGGCAGGAACTTGCCTGCCGCAATCGCTTTCTCGATCAGCTCGTGCGCCTTGTGCGCCACACGGTAGTCGGCAAAAGTGAGGCGTCCCTGGTCGGCCAGTCTCGCTGCAACGTCCAGACTGATGCCGCCATCCTTGATGGTCTCGGAGAGCACTGCGGCGCGCGCAGCACGTTCCACGCGCTCGGCTCCGAGTTCTCGCGCCGGCTTGAGCAGGCGCCTCAGTTCCTCGCCCGAGGCTTCGTCAAATTCGCCATCTGCGAAGAGTTCGCTCAGGATGCCGGCCGTCTTGGGCTCCAGGCCGCCACGCTTGGCCATCAGCTCCTGGACCTCGGCATCGTCCAGGTCAAGCTCGTCCAGACTGATCTCGCCGACTTCCGCGCCTGCGTCATCGAACAAACGACGCAGCCCTTTCGCGCCCGTGAGCTTCTTCACCGTCAGTCGTTTCACTGGATTTCCTCCTTGGCCCGGCCCGTTCCGGCCCGGGGCCACAGACACTTCTGGCAGGTAACCATCCTGGTGGATGCCCGCCATCTCTTGTAGATGGATCGAGTCATTGGGTGATCTGAGGTTTTGTTCAAGGGCCCGATTCTCGAATGGCTCGCCTGCGGGCCGAAGCGCTCCGTCGCAAGAGCTTCGGAGCGTCGGCGACCCTTCGGCGGGCGTAGGCCCGATTCTCGAATGGCCCGACCCGTCCTCCGCAGTAGCCCTGCTACGGAGGGTGGATGACTCAATGTCCAGGTCGCTCAGCATGATGGGCGGGAGTTCCTCGAGAAAGGGGTGATTGGTCAGAGCCCCGCTCGTGAGTGTCGCGCCCTGCGGCTCGCCTGACTCCTTGTCCCGAGCGCCCCAGTCGATCGCCGGCGAGAAAAACCGGTACTGTCCCGAACGGATCATCTCCTCGGCCTGCGGCGTCCACTCGATCAGCGCTTTGAGCTCGCCGTTTGATTGGAGTTCGCGGATCCACCCGGCGGCGACGACGGGCCCGCCGCGGGCGACTTCCGGCATCTCGCTCGCGTGCTCGTAGTCCACTACGACCTGGTCGTTCTTCCGCCTCTCGAAGTTGCGGACCATGTCCGCCAGGTCTCTCTTCGTGATGGAGAATGTGCGGCCGCTTTTGACCCAGGTGCCCGTGAGGGCGATCGGAACTTCGAAGAGCTTTTTGCCTTGGGCGACGAACGGCTCTCCGAGTTTCACTCGCAGCCGGCTGCTCATCAGGATGAGAACGGGCGACGTCCCGCCAAGCGGGATCGCCCCTACGAGGTACTTTTCCTCGAAGCCGCTCGTATCGGCTCCGTGAGCCTTGGCCGCACGAACGATGCGGCGCGCGACTTCTTTCTTCTTGTCCGCAGGGATGTCGGCCTGATTAAACCGCGCCATGGCATTCAGGATGTGTGACTCGTCGTGGATCGGCAGCTTCCAGGTGGACTTGTCTTCGGGATCGCCCACGTAAGCGAATTTCGAGCGGTGGACGGCCTCGCCGCCAACCGAAGCGTGGTCCTTGTCGAATTTGTCACTCATCACCCTTGCTCCTGCCTTCTGCCTGGTACGGGCGACGCATGCGTCCCGATCCTGCTGGAGTCGAATAAGCCGTCCATCGTCTCGGCCTCAGCGGGAACGGCGTGCGTCGCCCCTACTCCATCGTGCAAAAACTTCCCGCCTGCACCGTCACGATCCCGGTTCCGGTCGCCGAGCCCTGCACCTGCACGGTTCCGGCGGTGGTCCCGTTTCGCAGTCCCATCTTCACGTAGGCTGTAAAATTGGTCGTCGCCGTGATCGTGGTGCTGACGAGCTTGGTGGCAAACGCGCTGGCCACACTTTCCTTTACGGTCGTCGCCGTGACGTATTCGTCGAGAGAATAGAACACCGAAGTCGGCGAGGCC
>Ga0134088_10000953_pt1 | contig 10788 bp, 12 predicted proteins | sample 15_taG_3_FD_94461 | JGI IMG/M metagenome (GOLD analysis project Ga0134088, IMG submission 94461) | Grasslands soil microbial communities from the Angelo Coastal Reserve, California, USA - 15_D_Rain_20cm_5_09182015 | ecosystem: Environmental > Terrestrial > Soil > Grasslands ...
CAAATACCCAAGAACCGTCGTGAGGGCAACGCGAACCAGTGCATAGCGCAAAGGTGTCCGAGTGTCTCGCAAGGCGTAGTAAGTCGACGAGTACAAGCGTCCCAGCGTGGATGCCAGCAAGCCGACTCCCGAGCCTGCGAGGATTCCCCAAACGTACAGCGCATCGGAATGAGTGAATCGTCCGGTTTGAAGGAGTGCCGCCGCAACCACATCTCCCAATGCAACAAACGCCATTGCCGATGGAACAACGAAGAATGCGATTTGACGAAGCGTAGGAGAATCGAACGCGGTTTTTCTATGGGGCTATGGGCAGAGATCCGGAAACCGGCAGAGATCCGGGAGCCGGAGCCGCGAAAACCGGATTTCGGGCATCCTGAAGAGCAATTGTCCGGGCTGCACAGCATACCTCGGTTATAAATTACTGAAATTATTTAATAACTCGGACACCTCGGCAATGCTGCTGCCAGATGCTCAAAGCAATCAGCACAAAGGCATTTGGGCAAATACGATAATCCTACCCGCCAAACGTAAAGGCCTTTTCGTGCCCCATCCACTCAGGTGCCAGCAATCCCAGCCGGTGGAGTGCTAAGACTGCGGCTGCTTGATTTCTGAGCTTATCCACAGCCATCCGTTGGCTGTCGGTCAGCACGTTATAGAAATCCTTTTCCAGATTGGCTTGTTCGGCCATCGCCTGCCGATGAACCTGTTTTAATGCAATCGTCGCCTTGCCTACGGCGACAGGATCCGGAGTGGACTGCCGCAGTAACCTCAACAATTCTTCGAATTTCGGCATCGCCTGAGCATGAATCGATTCGAACTTCGTTTTTCGGGATTCGACCAATTCCCGGATTCGGGATACCTGTGAATTTGTAAGGTTTAGATCGCGTTGGAGAACTTTCAACGAGCGATCGATTCGCATTCCCGGAGCCATCCACCAAAAAGCAGGTGATTCGGCTTCCGGATTCAGACCCAATTGTGTCTGGCCCGGTGCCGTGCTACCAGGATTCTTCTGCGCCAAAGCGGTAAACGGAAGCGCCGCAAAAAGCAACGTTGCTAGAGCGACCTTGAAGTACATAACCCCTCTTACTTAAAAGTGTTCTTTCCATATTCGGACGCGCAGAAAACGATGTGGTTAACACGGATGTCTTAACGTCCTGAATACAGGAGGAGACGCAAGCGCTATGTCCATAATTGTCAAAGAGAATAGTTTGGACTGACGGCACTGACGCGGCTGGCGCTCTTTTGCTTATCCCTTTTTTTTGAGAGAGAAGAAAAGAAGGAGAAAAAAACAATATGCGAAGCGCCGTCAGTGCTGTCAGCGCGTCAGCCTGACGCCGATAAATCACTGACGCCTCGCATAATGAGGAAAGGCGTGCGGTTGCGCTTGGCAACCCACGCAATGACTCCGGACTCCGTTTATACTGCTGCTCTATTTCGTGCAAAGTGGCCGGTGTTAGATCACGGTCGGCGGAGTATATACGCATCGCCCCAATCCGCGTCGCTTATGAGCGATTCGTCAGACGATGAACAACAAGATGATTTCGTCATTCATTGATGAGCAGCTATCAGCGTTTGGGAGTTAGTGTCGATGGCTCTGCACCGTGACATATTCCGGCTTGGCTTTCGGGTGATAGACGTAATGGTGAAATGAAGGGAGGTAGCCTTTTGAAGCAACCATTGCCAAGCGTTGTCTCTGCTCGTCCCACAGAAACATCGAACAGCAATCAACTTGTAGGACGTCGGCACAGAACATCAGCACCAGCGCCAAAAGCGGCGCGAGGAAACATAAGAGCGGCGTGGACAGTGACTTAGAAGCTCGATCCATGCGGACCTGACATTCGGTTTTTGTGCCTGCTACGATGGAAGTAGAGCCAGGGGGGAGGCTCAGGAGGATTGTTTTTATGAAACTCTTGACGGCCCTCATCGTATTGTTTCTTTTGTCCGCGACTTCTCAGGCGCAAATCCCGTTCTACGTAGGAGACTCGACTCTGCAGCCATACTACCCGGGGGCGATTGTGCCGCCATATTATCCACAGGCCTACTACCCGCAGCCCTACAGCGTCCAACCCACGTATGCGCCTTATCGTATTGCTGAAAATCAAGTCGCAGCCTATAACAACTTCGAAGCCATCGACGCAGTAGAGCAGCGCGTGATGCAACTCACAGAGGAAGTAAGGTCGCTTCAAGCCCAGTTGACAGTGGCACAAGCGCAGGTCCAGGCGCAGATTCAGACGCAACGTCGGGAAGTATCTCGCCCCGCAGAACCTGCGCTGCCCGTGGTATTGGTCCTGAACAATGGAAAGCGGCTTGAATCTCGAGGCTACGTCATAGCCGGCCAGACGTTGTGGATTATGACTCCATCCGGCAGCGAACGAATGTCGCTTTCGAATCTCAATGTTGTGGCAACGCAAAGAGAGAACCTCAAGCGAGGCATCGAATTCCCGAATCTGGGAAGTTGGTCACCCCGCACACCACCACCAAGATTTCAGTCTCGTTGATGGAGCGGACTCTCAGCGTGCCGTGGTCGGCCACGCTGAGAATGAGTGGTCAGTTCGTGGCATACGCTCATGCGGACCCCAATCCAAGCACACATCAGGACTTTGTCAGTACCGGTCCACTTGGGAAGGTTTTTCGATATATAGGCAACCCTGCCTTCACGGTTGTTGATGACAACACCATTACTTTCAACGCTCAGGGCCGATACGCCGGCGTCATCGGTGAAAAGTGGAATTGGGAGATTCACTCGTCTCCGATCGGTCCGCTAGCGCCCCGGCAAGTGACTGTCGTGGAGCGGCGTAGTCCAGACAAGAAAACTGGCGTGTTTACTGTTTCAAAAACAACACGTCGCTTTTCACCTGCCAAGAGACAGCAGAATCGACGGACGTGACTCATTGATACGACGGATGCTAAGTGGACTTCAAACTTAGAGACAGCCGAGATGCGGTCCGACATTCTCGCCGGACCGCCAAATTGCTGGGCAACGACGCAAGCACGTCGCTATTCTCGTTTGCGAGAATAGCGCCAGGCGGCTCCGCGTGCCGTCCCCCCAGGAAAATCCTCCCGTCGCCCAAAAAGTTTTCAGAACACCCATTATGCGACGTCTCGACCCTCCGGAACGGCGCTCCTATACTTACGGCACCCCGTTTAAAACGTCTAGCGCGGCCTGTGGCCGCAACCAAACGTGAAGGATTCGGCTGGCCGCGCGCTGTCAGCCCTCAGCTTTTAGCGGTCAGCATTCGGTGTTACTTTTATGCTCAACGCGACTGACGAACTGATCATTCCGTCCCTGATCTCCCTCCGGCTTAGGTCCTCGCGAATCGAATATGTCAACGCGCTACTTTCACGGGTGCTCCCCCACCTGGACGCAGAAGGATTAGAAGCTGCCCTTATAACTATCGAGGACTCTGCAATTCGTCGACGCTCGCTTCCGATCAGCTAGTAGCAATATGGGCTCTGCGCTCTACGGCTAGCCGATTCAACCGAAATGCGTATAAAAGCAGGCGTCTTGGCCGTCCTTACGAAGAACGGAACGTACCGCCAGAACGTGTGGTCCTGGTAGATGTTCTTGAATGTGAACTCTGTGGCGGCCCGATGAAAATGCTTGCCGCAATCGACTAGCCTGATGTGATCTGGAAAATCCTGCAGTGTCTCGGATTGCCCTCGCGCGCGCCTCCTGTCGCGCCGATCGTCTCGACCTTTACGGAGTAGATTACCTGTTTTGGCGCCGCTGAAAGAAACGTACTGGGATACGTGCGCGCGCTCAACACTCGATACTTCCTTAATAAGCCCAGATCGCGCGAAAAAGCGCTTATTTTCTCCGCGCCCGCCGGCCTAAAGGCGGCCAAAACTGCAAGAAGTCTCCCGACAGTTGACATAACGCCTAGACCAGGACAGCCTAGATGCATGTGATACTTGGCGGACCCTTTTTAAACCGCTTATCCGCTTTGTGCGGAGTTACTGAAACACAGGAACATCTTTCCTTTCTCCGTCACCATCGACTGGAATCGGATCAGGGACGAATTGAAGAACGCTCTGCTGCCACAATGATGGAGGTCGCCCATGACGCACGCTTCACGAAACGCATCGGAAGGCTTCGCTCAGCGCACGCGGGAGAATCTGGAGTTGATCTGTACCGCTGCCACGCACAATCCTCACGCTCACATCGTTACGCAGGTCGTGAATTCGATGTTGGGACTGGTTGTTTTCCCTTGGGAAGCCGATGTCCTCGACCGCGCCAAACAACTTACGCTTCCTGACTTGGCTCAGGATGGTTGGCCGCAATTCAATATCGTGAATGGTTCTTGCCAAAACCTGGACGAGTTGATCCATCGCCTCCGAAACGCCGTGGCACATCGTCACATAACATTCTCTTGCGACAGTTTGATTCCACGAGAAGTTGGCGTTCGCTTTGAAGATTGGAAAAAAGGAGCATCTCTCCCTCATTGGGTGGCCTCGATAAACGCAGAAGATTTACGGAATTTCTGCTTGCGATTTACGACGTTCGTAGAAGAAGTAGTCGTGTAAGTCCGAGGAATTGAGTGCAAGCAACGGCAGATTTCACTTCGAAGAATGCAGACTCACCGGTCCACGCACAAATTGACGAATCTTCGGAGCTTGCTAGGATGACGCAATGATTTCCAAACAGTTGAATGATGTCCAAGAGTCTGATCTGGTCGCGCTGATTTCGAACGCCGTCGCGGAAGGTAAAACAATCGACTACAAGCAGGCTCTCCCGGGAAATTCCGCCGGCGAGAAAAAAGAATTCTTGGCCGATGTTTCCTCGTTCTCGAACACGTCTGGTGGCGACCTCATCTTTGGAATGGCAGAAGCTCAGGGAGTACCGACAGGCATCACTGGAGTTCAGTCGACGGACATCGACCTTGAGCTCAGAAGGTTCGATAGCATCATCGCCGACGGATTGGAGCCGCGCATCAGGTACGCCGCCAAAGTGGTTGATTCCACCAACAGTGCAAAGGTCATCATCATTCGCGCAGAACGGAGCTGGAACGGGCCTCATCGAGTAATTTTCAAAGGCCATGACAAATTCTACGGACGGAACTCGGCTGGAAAGTATCCGCTCGACGTTGCAGAACTAAGAACCGCATTTACCCTGTCTGCGACGGTCACAGAACGCATTGTTGCGTTCCGCACCGACCGCATAATTGCTCTTTCAAACAATCAGACGCCGATACCGTTCACACCGGAACCCAAAATTATCATCCACTGCATACCCATCGAAGCGTTTGCCGATCCGAAGCAATATGACGTTCTTCGCTATGACCGCACTCCGGGAACTCTCGAACCGTTCTACCATTCTGGATGGAGCACACGCATTAACCTAAATGGCGTAGTCTCCTACAGCGGAAATAACCCAGCGTTCTCGTATACTCAGGTGTATCGAAACGGAATCATTGAAGCAGTAACTGGCGGGCTTCTTGCGCATGACTACAACGGAAAACGGGTAATTCCAAGCCTCGCCTACGAACAAGCGATCTACCGATATCTACCAAAGTGTTTCAAGATTCTGAATGAACTCGGGTGCCCGCCTCCCATAGTTGTAGCGTTATCGTTCACGGGCACAAAAGGTCTGGAAATGGGCGTGGATAATGTTTTCGGCCCGCGTCCCGAGCCTATTGATGAGGACACACTGGTTCTTCCGGAAACCGTCGTAGAAGACTTCAACATGCCGATCGGCAAAATCCTCAAGCCGATGCTGGACTTAGTATGGAACGCTGCTGGATATCCTGAATCCAAGAACTTCGACGCTAATGGAAATTGGGTGGGACGTTAACGTATGGCATTTTCAGTACGCGACTTCAAATTCGAACTCCTAAAGGTGTTCGCTGCATCTCCCCGGAATCTTTACAAGTTCAATGTGCTCGGACGCGGAGATGCTGAAGGAGATTTGGAGCGGACCTTGCGACTTAAATTTAATCTGGAGGAACGTTATCGTGCCGCCAAAGCGTTCGACGAATTGAGAGATGACGGCTTAATTAGGCCAACGCTTTCGGACATGGTCCATCCTGAAGACTGGTGCGAGATCACAGATGTCGGTCGTGAGGCGCTCCGACGAGGCACGCTCGATGAACTTGACGCAGCGTTGGCAAAAATTAATCCGCATCTATTGGAGGTTCGGCGAGGTGCCTGGTCTGCATTGGCATCGAATCAGCCTGACTCATTGCGACAAGCTGCACACTCAGCCCGCGAATTGATCGATCAGGTTCTGAAGGAAGGCGCACCGGATGAGGGTGTTAAGAGCCGGCCTTGGTATAGGGAGGATTCCAGCAGTAAGTCGGGCGTAACACGAAGAATGCGCGTCAAATACTTAATGGAACAATTCAAAGGTGGAGCATCAGACTCGGATGTCGCGATCGTAGAATCAGCTTGCGACGTTGTGCTCGCCATCAATACAAAATTGATGGCGCAAGCCCATGGCCGTTCCGCACCTCCGTATCAAGACGTAAAGGACGAGCTTGAAACGGCGGAAATGGCATTACGGCGCATTCTCATTTAGCCTCCGAGCTACTCTAATGCAACTACGAGAATGCTGGGCGAATGCGCTTAATGATTGCTCTGCTGAACTGTCCCGAGAGCATTTAGTCTCGGATTCTATTCTTCAACTGTTCACGAAAGTAACGATCCGGGGACTCCCGTGGTGCCAATCTCCCAAAGAGGTAGGCGTAGGATCACTTACCGCACGACACTTGTGCCGCGACCACAATTCACGGTTGTCGGACACCGATGGAGCGGCGCTTGCGCTCTTTAAAATACTGCGTAATCAGTTTGACTCGGCTATCAAGTCTTCTGACGATCCACTAGCCTGAATTCCCATGTTAGGGAATTGAGTTAACACCACGGAAGGATTAGCCGAAGGACAGGTTGAGGCGTTTGTTGGCAAGCCACGGTATCCTCTGATTGGTCTGATCGAATCCAGCGGCAAGTAGGAGAGGGTTGTGGGCGCGTTTTTGAAAACTGACATGGATGTCGGAATCACCGATGGTGACGAAGGCAGTGGCGTCGATGAAATCACGGAAGAGATGAGGTGAATGAGCGCGCAGATATCCATTCTTCACCTTCAAAGCGAGAAGTCTGTAGAGGCTGCTGGCCATCAAAGTAAGCTGGAGATCGCAGTCCACTTTCATGGCAACGGCCGATGAGAGAGCATCTATATGAAAGAAGTCGATGCTGTCGGCGATGCCATTTTCAATGATCATGCGTTGGGCATAGCGTCCGATCAACTGAGGGGCGGCGCGACGGAGTTGATTGGTGAGCAAGAAGGTCGGATCCTCGTGGCCGAGATCGGTGATGACTAATTGACGAAGGGAGCCTGCATAGCCGGGAAGAGAAATCCTTTGATCGAGGATGCGGGGTGTCCGGTATTCCCTGGAGATGCTGGCCAATTCGATTTGACGCCAGGCTGAAAGTGGGAGTTGACGAACCTCCTGAACCATTTGGGGAGAACGTCGGCGCAGAGTCATGAAATCGATTTCCCATTGGTTGAGGCGGTTGAGATTGGCGTAGGTCGTGAGCTTGGAGTCAAAGATAAGTTCCTGCGGCCACTTTCCTGTGCGTTCCTTCCAGAACTCGGCGAAACGTAAGATTTCATCGTTTTGATCCTGTTTTCGCAGGTTGGCGTTGGCGTAGCAGAATACGCGTGTGCCGGCATCTTGAGCCAGAAAAGCGAGAATTCCCTTTTGACGTCGGCTCCGTCTGGAGACGTAGTGCTTCTCCACCAGAGCGTCATCTCCGTGGTAGGGAATGGTGTGAAAGTCCAGATCGAGGGAGCCGCCACGATCGATTCCCAGCTTGGCCATGGCGTCAAACCACAGTTTCATGAATGTGGGATAGCATTGCGGAGAAATGCGGCAGCTGTATTCGGTGAGGAAGGACCGTTTGGGGATCACATTCAGACCGGCGAACAGAGCCAGTCCCTCGTCGAATACCGAACTCATGACGTGGCTATGCCTTGCGCTGCCGAACAACTTCATCGCCAGCAGGGATCGTATGGCTGCACTGACGGGAATCATTTTCGATCCGGGAAAGTCGGCCTTGCTGAGCAACTGCTCCAGAGGGATCTGAGCGAGAAAGGGAAGGAAAAGGAATAATCCACCAAACCGTGTTCGAAAAGATCGTGGAGTGAGATCCAATTGCCGTACATCGGCAACATCAGCGGGCGTTGCGCGTAGTCTTGAGGCCGTTCTTCGTCGGCGCGTCGCGGCAACCGAGCAAATCCTTCCTCGGCGAGGGTCTTAGAGATGGCGGCGGGACTCAAGCTCTGCCCGGATTCCTCAAGCGCGCGCTGGATGTCATAGACGGAGTGATTCTGTTTACGCAGCGCAATGATACTTTCTCGGGCGGCATCGGTTTTGGGCGCGCTGCGGGGACCTTTAGACGCCGTTTGGAAAAACATGCGATCGGGATTCTGGCGGAACTCATGGCAGAGGATGCGAAAACTGCCGTAGCTGTAGCCGAAGCGCTTAGCCGCCTCCTAGCTAGTTTCTGTCTCGAAACTCGCAAGCGATTGCAGCAGCGGGAGTTGACCCCAGCATCGATCCTCATTTTCCGACTTGGCGCTTGCGGATTTGCTGGGATTTTGCGTTTTTCCGCCCGTTTTTTGCTTCGGCAGCGTCCTGGCGCTGGCGGAGGCGGAACCGCGATAACTCCAGGCCGAGACCGATCCATTCGTCGACCAGATCGCGAAGGCGGCGATAGTTTTCCAGTTGCTGACGGACTTCTTCAACATCATCGTCGCGGACGAACTGCGTGGTACTCTTGCCGTGCCAGGTGAAGCTGACTTGAGGGTAAGGGCCATGCTTAAGCGGAGGGTCGGCTTTGCAACGGCATGACGGACTGCCGCAGACGTTGTATTGCAGCGACAGAGCGCCCGGACGCAAATCGCCCAGAGCGGCAATCTCGTGCTTGATGGACTGGATTCGTTCTTCAAGAAATTGGGAGCGGTTGGTCATGGTGCGATCATTGTGAATCACCGGCGACAAAATATCTACCGCGCGCGACACAAGAGGCGGGTCCAAGTCATAAAAGGTTTCAAAAATCAACCAGACGTGATAGGTATATGGACCAGTCGTGTCCGTTAGCTTCAATAGGCTAGCGGGCATGAGAGACGATATCCTCCAAGTCAGCTTTGCCGATCTGGAACTCATGCGCCAGGGAGTCGACATGAACCCGGTTCTGAAACAGGTCTCGGCGTATGTGGATCAACATCCGGAACTGGTCCAAGCCGTCGAGCAACAGCTCCAGCAAGGCCTGAAGAAATCCAAGACGGGACGCCGCGGACTGACCGCAGCGCAGGTGTTGCTGTCCTGGATTCTGATGCGTATCAAGAATTGGGATTACCGGGAACTGGCCGAACGCATCCGCGATGGAATCACGCTGCGCCTGTTCACCCGTTTCTACAGTAATCCCGTGCCTCGGCATACGGCATTCCACCGCGGGCATCACCGCCTGACGCCGGAATTGATTCGACGTCTCAACGAAGGGCTCTCCCAGGCCGCTGTCATAGATGGACTCGAAGACGGGCAGGCCTCGCGCGGCGACACCACCGTGGTGGAGACCGATATCCATCATCCCACCGACGCCAGCCTGCTCTGGGATACCGTGCGGGTACTCACTCGTCTCCTCCAGCAATTACGCCAACTCGTGCCGCACCAACTGCCGCGCTATCCCAAGCGCACCCGCGCCGCGAAGCGTCGCATGTACGAACTGCAACGTATGACAGCGTCCCAGCGGGAACACCAGCAGGTCCCCAAATACGGCCAACTGATCGGCATCGCCGAAGAGACATTGAAAAACGCGCGTCATGCCGTGGAAGCGACCCAACAGTTTTGCGGGCAAACCCCAACCGATAGCTTCGCCATTGAAGCGCTGCGGAAACAGATCACGGATTTTTGCCAGTTGGGGGACCGCGCCGTCGATCAAGCGCGCCGCCGCGTCATCGGCAATGAGCAAGTCCCGACCGCCGAGAAAATCTACTCGATCTTCGAACCCCACACCTCATTGATCAAGCGCGGCAAGGCCGGAAAACCGGTCGAGTTCGGCCATAAGATCTACCTGGCCGAAACCCGCAGTGGTCTGATCACTCAGTATTGGATCTTGGATGGCAATCCCTCCGATGAAGATCACGTTGTGCCATCGATCCAACAGCACAAAAAAACCTTCGGCCGTGCTCCCCATCTCTACACCAACGACCGCGGCTCTTACAGCGCCGACAACATCAAAGCCTGCGAACAAGAGGGGGTCGCCTGCGTCTCGATCCCTCAGCGCGGCGGTCAGAAAACCGCTGAACGTGAAGCGTTCGAAAAGAGCTCCGAATTCAAACAGGGGCAGCGCTTCCGCGCCGGCATTGAGGGACGCATTTCGGTGCTCTTCCGCGGCCGCGGCATGAAACGCTGTTTGGCCGCGGGCCGAAGAGGACTGGAACTGTTGGTTGGGGTTGCCGTGCTGGCCAATAATTTGCTGCGAATTGCCGCCATGCTACTGGAAAAGCTCAAAAAGAAAGCCAACAAGAAAGCCTGCCCGAAGGCAGCATAGATCTTTCATCCCAGCTCGATCGGTTACCTGCGGGAGCGGTGTCTTCGAAAACCCCGTCAGATCTCGTCTTGCACGCTCCAAACCAGATTTTTTTCTTGCTCGAACTCAGCCTCCTGCTAAAATCAAGTCCTCTGACTGGCACGACAACCCCCGCCCACCGTGGATTCCAGAGTTTCAGGACAGAAACTAACTAGTTCTTCCAAGATGGGCACGCACTCGGAAGTGGGAAAGGGGCTATCA
>Ga0134088_10000959_pt1 | contig 10763 bp, 11 predicted proteins | sample 15_taG_3_FD_94461 | JGI IMG/M metagenome (GOLD analysis project Ga0134088, IMG submission 94461) | Grasslands soil microbial communities from the Angelo Coastal Reserve, California, USA - 15_D_Rain_20cm_5_09182015 | ecosystem: Environmental > Terrestrial > Soil > Grasslands ...
ACCTTCGCGTCGCGCTGCATGAATTTCCATGACGCATAGACCAGCGCGGCTCTCAGATCAACTTTCCACCAGCCCTCGCCCGAGCCGCCGACTCCCCTGCACACGACATCCCCGGCAGGGCAGTTCTTGGCTTTCTCCGTCAGAATTCGTTGCACCTGATTGTAATCCACCACGGTTACGGAGTAGCGGCTCTGGCCTTGTGTGACGCTATACACGCGCGCGGGAAGATCGGCTCCGTATTCCGATCGATAAGTTGTCTGGGCTATCTTCGGCTGCTCGGGGAAGAGACACGCGAATCTGTCTTCGCGGCTGGTAAACTCCATCCATTCCTGGGCGAACAAGGGCCCCGAAAGAAAAAACATGAGAACCATCGAAATCCATGTTTTCAGATGCATATCCGTCTCTCCGTCGGCGAGCGTAGCTTGTCTATATATAAGGAGGAGGGGATTGTCAACAGAGGTTGACGCGGGCGTGACGGTGGAATTATTCTGGCGCGAGTTCAGGGTGTCCCGGTATCTCGAGGAGGCAAGATGACGCGTTTGCGAATCACTGGTTTTTTGCTTACTGGTTTCATTTGCGTTCTGGTCATGGCGCTGCCTGTATGGGCCCATCATTCCGTCCAGGCGCAGTTCGACATTCATAAGTCGGTCAGCGTCAGCGGGACCGTGGCGAAGATCGAATGGATTAATCCGCATTCCTATCTGACCGTCAACGTGAAGGATCCGGAAGGCAAGCTCCAGAAGTGGGCTTTCGAGCTGGGAGGCGCGGCGGCGCTCCGCAGGGCGGGCATGAGTCGGGCTGATCGTGGCGGGTTAAAGCCTGGAGATCAAGTTACCGTCACGGCGCTGCCTGCCAGAGACGGTTCGAATAGCGGTTTCCTTCAGGAACTGAAGATTGCAGACGGCCGCACGTATAAGTTCACGACGGACGCGAACGGTCAGTAAGCAAACAGGAGGGTACATGCCTTTATCACGATACTGCAGAATCATGGCTGTTGCCGCAGCGCTATGCTTCCTTCCGGCAGCGGTTCTGGCTCAGGAGTTTTCCCCAATAAAACGGAATAACAACGCGCCGCCGAAGCCGTCTGGCCCGACGCCACGGATTGCGGACGGGCACCCGGACTTAACTGGAGTGTGGAACGGTTTGGGTGACAACCTGCTTGGAGTTCCCAATCAGATAGCCAATAACGGTCTATCGATCGAAAGCGAAAGCGTCACGCGTGACCTTCACAGCGGCGCGTTGATTGCAACTTTCCCGCGCAACACCACTCGTCCCCTGAACAACGAACAGTCGGAACGTGCCGCGACTCTCCTGCGCCGCGTGGGTTCGAACAAGCCGATTTACAAGCCGGAATACTGGGAGATGGTCAAGAACCTCGACCACAATTCTAACGAAGAGGATCCGTCCAATAACTGCATGCCTGCCGGGATTCCCCGCGCCGGCATTCCTTCCTACATTGGACAGTTTCCGAACTACTTCATCTTTATCTATCCCGGTCAAGGCGGTTTGATCGCGACCCAGACCATGTATCGCATGATTCCGGCTGATGGCCGCAAGCACACGCCCTTGCAGGATCTGGACGGGACGTACACGGGAGAGGGTATCGCTCACTGGGAAGGCGACACGCTGGTCGTGGACACGTGGGGCTTCACTAGCAACACCTGGTTTGATCAACTCGGCGGCTATTTCCATAGTGAAAACATGCATGTCACCGAGCGATTCCATCGGGACGGGAACACCCTTACCTGGACAGCGACCGTCGAGGATCCCGACGTTCTGCTCGAGCCTTGGACTACAACTCCCCGAGTTGCTCTACTGAATCCGCGGCCCGGCGCAATGCTCCCGGAATCGCAGCCGTGCAGCGAGAGAGATTTAAGCCACATCGTCACGAAAGAACATCACTAGACATCATGCAAATAAAAACGGTCGTGTTAACAATCTTCATGCTGGTCGCCGTAACAGCCAGCGCTGTTCAATCTGTGTCCGCTCAGGGCAATGCGGCATTGGATCGCGCCAAGGTACTTCGAGCCGCCGGAGATGCGTTGGGGATGATCCGGTGGTCGGATATTGGAGCCGGAGGCACACGCCTTCCGGCGATCGACATCGCGAACACGATGGAATTTGTCGGCAGCGGGACGAGCTACAGCTCAGGCCAGACATTCAAGACCGACTATCACGTAACCCTCGGCTACAATCCACCAGCCATGCGCGTGGAGATGAATCGTACGGGCGGTGGCGCGCCGCAGCACGTTATTCAAACCGTGCGCGAAAATTTCGCGTGGAATGAATCCGAGATCGGCGCCGGTCTGGTGGCGGGAAAAGGAACAGCCACCCCGGCGACCGCTGCGTTAAGGGAACGGCTTCTTCAGCTCTGGACGCTGCCCTATGGAGTCGTCAAGGCCGCTCTGGTTGCCGGCGAGAAGACCACTGTTAGTAGCGAGAACGGATCCACAGTCATTACTTTTCCACTGAACGGCCAACTGGCGGGCCTTACCGTAAGGGCGACTCTCGATGCTAAGAACTTCGTCACAAAGGTCGAAGTGAAACCTGACAATGCAGCCCTCGCGAACCTGGCGTTTGAAACCGAATATTCCGGATATGCCGACCACGGAGAAATCCTGACGGACATCCAATCTCCAGGCCGCATTGTCCAAAAGCAGGGCGGACGCACCGTTCTGGATATCCAGATAAAAACGTGGGAGTCGAATAATCCTTATCTCATTTTTCCAGTTCCGCCGAACGTGAAGACCGTCGCAAATTCCCGCTGAGGCGGACTCTACTGCACCGGGATTGTGTCGGTATACGACTGGATGTAACGACCCAGAGCAATTACCGCAAACCACAAGACCAGGGACGACGCCGCGAAAAATTTCGCGAGAGGAGGCGCGTCTTCGCCGGCTCCGAGATGCTCCACGCTTTGGAAAGCATCGCTCAAGTAAAATGCGGCCGCATTTAATCCGAGAAGCAACAATGTCAGCATCTTGAGCCAGAACGCGACATCGAACGTGTAATAGGTCGGCATACCGATGAAGGCCAGAATGCCCGTCAATGTGTTAACGCCGAAGCCGGCCATGGCCCAAGGCATCAAGCGATGCAAGGGAGCTACCGGGACTTGTTTGAGGAATCCCAACATGCGCAAATCGAGGACACCAACGGTTCCTATCAGAAGAGCCAGGCCGATGAAATGCATGTCCATCATGAATGCCCACCACCATTTGCTCAAAAGCATGAGGTCGGTGAATTTGACAGGTGATGGTTCAAAGACGCTGACGACGGCGGAAAGGCCGGTCTCAGCAGACAAATCTTGCCCAACACGGATCTCCGGATGACGAATGTCACCCCCGGTCGAGCCGACCCTTGCCATGAGGCCCGCAGTTACGAGTGAAAAGAACAGGACGGCTGCCAGGCTCAACGACGAATGCCCGGCTTTGGAGAGCCGGTGACGTCGCCACAGTCCCACTAAAGCCAGGGCGCCGGTCACCTCCATGACAAAAAGCGCGAGTATTGCCGAGCCTTCGTGCCGTTCGACCAGACTCGCCGGGACGGCCGTATCCTTCCGGATCGCCCCCTGAGCGCCAACGCCGCTGAAGAATGCCGGAAGCGACAATAGTGCAATAGCGGCCAGAACCGTCAGGCTTGCTCGGTGGAGATCGTCGCTTTTCGTCGCAAGCGACACAACCAAAAGCCCCAGTCCAATAATGGCGCCGATGATTGGAATATGATTCAGTAACAAATGAAGGTGAGCCAGATTCATAACCGTTTTCCGGGTAAAACTCCTAACAGGGAAATATGAGGTATGTGTACGTGTAGGCGAGCAGACGACCTGCGCTGATAGCCCCGATCCACAAGGCAAGCGACCATTTCGCCAGACTCCTGCCGCGTGCCATCATCGCTGCCTCACTCGAACTGGAATCGCCGAATACCTGGGTTTTGAGCTTCCTCATCATCCAGACCGCAATCGCAATCAGCACCAGTTTTATGTAAAAGACCGGATTCGTGAGGGCTTTTGTCGGATACGCGACCAACAAAAGCACGCCCGACGCAGCGTTGATCGCAAAGCCCACCCACATGATGCCGAATAGCCGCTTCAGCGGCATGAGAGGGATTTCGCGTTCTATACCGAGCAGCCGCAGGTCGATCACCGCATTCGCGCCAACCAACAACGCCAAACCAAAGGTATGAAAGAGAAGAACAAAATAAAATGCAAACGGCGACTCGGATCCGCGCAGCCAGGCGCTGAAGCCGCTCTCTTCAATCGCCCGCAGGAATAGAGGTGGTAGGGTCAAGTTATCTCCTTAACGGCATCACCTGTCGTTCGGCCGCCAAGAATATACTCCGATTTCTACCGGGGATGGTCTGAAAACGGGTCCCTGTCAGGGTTCCAGTGTCTGGAGATATGTGACGAGCTGCCAGAGTTGCGGATCGGGAAGCCGCGACCAGGAAGGCATGCCCGACCTGAGATTTCCATTCTTGATAAATGTGTGTAATGCGCTCGGAGCGGCAGAACGCACAAACGCGCGAAGAGAAGGCGCGCGCTCTGTTCCATCTGCAGCTTGCCCGTGGCATTCGGCGCAATGTCTCGCGAAGAGTTTTTGTCCGGCCGCGCGAGCCGTTCCGTCGTTCTGGAATGGATTCTCTACCGGCCGCTCCGCGCCGGTCTTTGCATAAACCGCCGTAACCAAGAGGACGATCGTCAGAATGATGTGAATAGGATGCCTTTTCATTATCGATTTCTCCGCAACAGTTTCCGGACCTGCTGTCCGAAACCCGAAAATTCGTGAGACACACCGAAACGAATGAGCGTCGAGTGACTTTGATCGGTCAGGCCGAATCCAGGCGATACACGCAGCGTCGTTCCACTCGGCAAATTCCATGCGAGGACGGGAGCGATATATTGCGATGTTCCTTTAAAGGTTACATCGCCCCACTCGCCCAACCCGCCATACAGCTCTAAACCGGCATTGAAGTTCTCCCGGCACAATGTGCACGCGTTTGCGCTGGCGGCCAGCGCCAGGGGTCGGCTGACACCGAAGGCGTATCCAAACTCCCAAACGCCTCCGTGAATGTTTTTTACTCCGATGATGTTTTCCGAAACATTCCACCCTTTGACCTGGCTCGACAAGATCAGTTTGGTTTCGAACTCCCTTTCGTGCTCGAGACGCGCTTCCCCGTTGGGTTCCGCGTGACCTTCCTTGCCGTCGAAGCCGACAACTTCTTTCAAAGTTTTGTCGGCTCCGTTGACATGTTCGTACTCCAGATAAAGAACAGGGTTGATGCGGTGCTCGCCAAGCAGCAAGCGAAAGCGGTTCTCAAAACGAAAGCCGGTCAGCAGGGCGCTGTCATGCAGCGTGTGCTGGCTATCAACATAGAACTCCGATGTCCACCAGCCTTTTGCCCCGTATTCAAATTCCGTCCAGTTGCCGATGAACGTATTGATACCGCGGGCCCGGCCGATGACCGGATTGGTAGCGACTTCCAGATTACCTGGTTCTTCCATGTGGTGGTCGTATGTAACGAAGTAAGGCCTTTCCTGGGCGAGACCAGGCGCGGCGAGAACTCCGAGCGCCAGAACAAGTACAAATGCCATGCGAAGGGCCGAGATCATTTAACCTCCGCCCGCACTATAGTTGAAAATGAGAATCATTTTCAACTAGTACTTTTTAAAGCTGCGAAGCAGCGTCAGAGAGTAGGTCAGGGTCAGCCCTGGTGAGACTTGATCGTGTGAGAATCCAGCCCCGAAGGGGCGTCAGATTCTGACGCCCCTTCGGGGCCTGGTCCGTGCGGGTTGATTGCTGACCCAGGGTTGGCGCCCTGGGCTATTGTCTAACGCCGCTTCGTGGCGCCCCGGGCGGCGGTCCCTACCGAGGAAGTAATTGATCCAGGAGCTCGTGCCTTCCAGCGAGCGGTCGGGCGGCGGGATATAAATCTTCAGCAAAGGGATCTCATCGGCGGCTTTGGCGCGTTCGTACACGCGAACCCAAATGCAGGATTGCTCGGGAATCACTTCGCATTGGCCGTTATTCGTCCCGCCACAAGGACCATTTCGAAGCTGCTTCGGACACGTTTGAGGACATACGTATTGCATGTCCGGCAGTACGCAATTGCCGCATGCCTGACAGCCGAACGCCGGCGACTTGATCGCGAACTCCGCACGCTCGAGAAAACGCGACAGTGCTGGCCGGCGGTCGATCCAGGCGAACATTGCCCGCACCCATTTTTCCACGACGCTTCCTTTGGGAATGTGGGTTGGAGACAGCAAATGCCAGAATGCATTGATGGCGCGATCACGAAGCCCCACCGGTTTGCGGTGCGCCTCGTTGCCGGGCTCGTACATGTAGAACGCGAATTTCGGGGCGTAGGTGAATTCTTCGGCCAACTCCTGCCATCGAGACGCGAGAGTTTGTCCGCGCTCGATGATCCAGCTGACGTGTTGCGCGTTGTGCGTTCCTCCGATGTAGGCGCCTGCATATCCGAGACCCCGCAGGAGCGCGACCATGCGCGCAGCACGCTCGAGCCGCGCGGCCTCTCCTTTGTCCTTGGCCTTGACTTCGTCCCGAATCTTCTCGACAAGCTCGGGCGCGACCCAGCAGCCCGGGGGCTCGCCTTTTGACATCTTTTCCGCCGCTTTTAGGCCGAGAACGTATACGTTGCCCAGCACCGGTTTTTGAAGATTCCTCTCATCCAGGTACTGTCGAAGCTCACGGAATTTGCGCACATCCAAACCAAGTTGTGTGATGGCGTAGTCCGCCCCGGCCGCAAATTTTTTCTCCAGTTTCAGATATTGGTAAGCGCAATCCGGTTCCGTGTACTTGAAAGGCGACACAGCGGCAGCAATCCAAAATGGCATGCCTTTCCCGCGGAGTTCACTGATTAAAGTGATGAGGTCGACCGAATCCAGATCAAAGACCGGCGTTGCGTCTTGCGGGTAATCGCCAGTGAGCGCGAAAACGTTTTCAAGGCCGAGTCCCGCGATGGTTTCCAGGTACTGCCGGAGTTCCTGACGGTCTTTGCTGACGCAGGTCACGTGGATATTCGGAGCGAGACCACGGGCGCGGGCGGCTGTGCCCACTCGCAGGGGATCCTGACCGGGCGCACCGCCTGCGTAACTGGTGATGCTACCCGCGACGACGCCCGGAGTGGTGGCTAACTGAGACGCGATTTCGAGCAATCGCGCCTCTCGCGAAATACGGCTGGCCACAATCTCTACGACATGGCAGAACCGGCGCGACTCGAGCGCCTCGCGTAACGGATTGCGCGACACATCACCCCCCGAGCTCTTTGCGGATGATCTTCGTTCCCTGGACCATTGTTTTGAGTTTCGCGAAGGCAACGTCCTGCGGCAGGTGCAGGCAACCGCAATCGGGCAGCACGTGGATACGCTCGGCCGGTACGAACTTCAGAGCTTTACGGATGCGCTCGGCAACAATTTCCGGTGTTTCGATTTCATGCGTCTTGACGTCGATCACCCCGGCGCCGAGCTCGAAGCGGTTCGGGAATTCCTTGAACAATTCCAGATCTTCGCCGCCTCGCCGCGCAAACTCGAGTGAAAGCTGATGTACCTTTGCTTCCAGGATCGCAGGGAACAGATAACGGTAATTCCCAGCCCATGAAGGTTTGCCGTATCGATTCCCATAGCAGATGTGGAGCGTGATCCTGGCGTCGACGCCCTCAACGAGCGTGTTGACGACCTTGATGCCCCATTGAATGTCCTCGGGAAACCCGGAGTAATACGGCTCGTCGATTTGAAGATAGCGAGCTCCAGCCCGCACCAGCTCCTTCAGCTCCATGTTCATGACCCGCGCGAGGTCCATCGCGAAAGCTTCTTCATTCTTGTAGTACTCGTCTTTGATCCGCTTCACGAGCGAGTGGGGGCCGGTGACACAGAACTTCGCGGCGCGATCGGTGAAAGCCGCGAGGAACTGGAAGTCATTGGTCAGCCGCAGCGAGGCCATCGGGATCTTGCCGCGCACGACGCTGTCGTAGAAATCGTAGTAGAACTTCTTGGATGTGTGATCGGTCTGCACGCCGGGCAGACGTTCTGCAAAATAATCGATCATATTGTCGCGGCGAAGTTCTCCATCGGTGACGATATCCAGGCCGGCAACCTCCTGATCTTTGATGGCGGCTTTTACAGACGCGTCATGGATTTCATCGAGCTCGTGCTTACTGATGCGGCGAGCGAAAAACTCTGTTTTAAGCCGCTCCAGCCAGCCGGGCATGGAATAGCTCCCGACGACTGTGGTGGGTAAGATCGGCAAATTCATTGATGTCTACTCCCGCTGCGTGGTGTACAGGATCGACGTACGCGACCCCGGTCTGTATTGGAAAGGACCGAAATGCACGTCGTATCCGGCTTGCGCGCCAACCTCCGCGAGCAGCGCGCCATTCACCCAGTTAACGACCGACCCGTCCAGTTTACCGGGTCCGCGAAACATTCTGCCGTAGTCTTCCAGTTTCGTGACGAAAATATCCTGTACCTGTAAATAGCCACGCGGATGTAGCAATGGAACGGTGTTCAGGAAGCTTTCCACGGCGGCGGAACTGAGGTGGAAGCGTTGATTCGTGACTCCATCGCCGACGAAATTTTCCAACAATCCAGGCTTCACTCCGGCCGGCAGCGGCGCGTCGAGAATGCTTTGAACCGTGACAAATCGTTCTTCCAGCCGGATGGCGTCCCATACCGATCGCCAGAAGGCCACGCCTCGTGCACCTTCCGAAGGATGTACATGTTGGGGTCCGACTTCAAGCAGACGGTTGACCGTTCTGGGGAACTCTGTAACGGCTATCCCGAAAGCTTCCGATATCCTCGTTGCAGCCGCAGCCGGCACATAGCCGCGGACTTCGACGAAGTACAACTTGCCGTCACGTACGACGATCTCATCCGTCGGTAGATTGTCGTAAACGTTGGTGAGGTGAATCGATAAAACCTTGTAACGCAGGAACGACAGCGCCCTGAAGGGATCCAGCGCGTCAACCGCCAGAAAACTGGTAAGTTCGCGATGCTCGCGAACCGTTTCCATCGCGCGATTCAGCGATGGCATGGAATAGTCGCCGAGCAAAAATCGAATCCGCGGGTAATATTGAGTGCCTCGCTCGCCGTCGAGAGCACGAAATCGATCCAACCACAATGCGGCGCGCTTTCCAGTTCCCACGCCGATCTCCAGAACGAAGATTTCCGCTGGAAGCTGGCTGTGATTCTCCAGGTCCTTCAGTAACGTCCAGAAGTCGGCGACGGCATCGGCCACAGCCTCGGGATGATTTGCATCGGACTTTCCGCCAGGCAACGCTTGTTCATATCCTTTGCCCGACGCGGTTTCCCACAGAGGCAGATGTTGCCAAAACAGGTCGTTGAACTTCCAGATCAGGGACGAGCGGACCGGCGTAAACGACTCGAGGTACACACGCTTTTGTGCACAGCGCGAAGCGTCAGCCAGGTTCTGTAGAGTATTAACGAAATCGTCCTTTAGAGTTTCGGGATCGAGTTGCCGGAGATCGACACCGATTTCGATCAACGGGAGTAGCTCTTCGCCTCTCGTGGCACGCCTCAGCGTGACGGCTTCCCGAAAATTTGCCTTGTACTGCACCCAGTCGAGGTGCACGTTCAGATTTTCGAGAATTCTTCGCGCAATCTGCTCCCCGCCAGCCATGGAGACCAGCGTCGAAACGACACTGCTGGCCAGAGCAGCGCGTTCGGGTTGGATGTGATTGATATGAAGAATCATGCCAAAAGACCTGGACAGCTTATATACGACAAATCCCAGTATTGACAAGGCTACCGCACCAAACGACAATACCACTCGTAGGTTCATACGTGGTTGCACAACGTTGTGCCGCCCGTAGCAGCATAGAAGCTAGATTTTGGACATCGGAGTCCAGAGCATTGCAGGCGCAGTGTTCTGGACTTTTTTATTGGGCGTTTTTTAGGGACTGCGCAAAGTGGCTACAAACTTGTCGGAAAAAGATTTTCTCAATGATCGGAACCATCCGGCCCGCCCGCTGACGACAGTTCTAGAGGCAAGCCAGGTGTTCAGTGGCGAACTGTCTACACGGGTGGCATTCGAACAGGTCCTGGGCATTTTGAAGCGCAGCCATGACGTGGTCCGCGGAGCCGTGGCGTTGCTGGACCCGAAGAGTCAGGAGATTCGAGTCGAAGTCTCGACCGGATTGAGCGATGCAGGACGATTGACGCGTTACCGGATAGGTGAAGGAGTCATCGGCCGTGTCGTCGCAACAGGCAAACCCATTGTTGTGCCCAGGGTCAGCCGCGAACCTATGTTTCTGAATCGCGCGGGAAAGCGCGATCTGAACAAGCAGGAAATCACTTATATGTGTGTTCCAGTCGTGGTGAAAGGCAAAACCGTTGGGGCGCTGGGCGTTGATTTGCGGTTCAAAGCCGATCGCGATTACGAATCCGAACTGAAGTGTCTTGAACTCATCGCTGCCATGATGGCGCAGGCAATCAAGGCCGAGCACCTGGTGAATGATGAGCGGCGGCGCCTCATCCACGAGAACTCCGCCACTGTGACCACGCTTTCACTGGCCGAAGCTATAGCCGGCTTCGAAAAGGATATCGTCCAGGATGCTTTGAAAACCACACGCGGGAACTGCGCTAAAGCCGCGCGCCTGCTGGCGACGACCGAGCGGATCATTAACTACAAAATCCGTAAGTACGGCATCGACAGTAAACGGTTCCGGAATTAGGCAGGGCTGGAGAATGGAGGCGGCGGGAATCGAACCCGCGTCCGAAAACGTTCCGTAGGAGA
>Ga0134088_10000965_pt1 | contig 10746 bp, 10 predicted proteins | sample 15_taG_3_FD_94461 | JGI IMG/M metagenome (GOLD analysis project Ga0134088, IMG submission 94461) | Grasslands soil microbial communities from the Angelo Coastal Reserve, California, USA - 15_D_Rain_20cm_5_09182015 | ecosystem: Environmental > Terrestrial > Soil > Grasslands ...
AAATGCCGTAGGCTGTCAATAAAAATTACACAATATACAGCTCTGCCGCATAGGGGACTAAACAGAGAACGACCTAGCCGCTACGATCTCAAAAACTGCTCTATTTCCATTCCATAACCTCAAGGCGGACGCCTTCAGGTCCCTCGAAGAAGCAAACATGGCGACCGTCCCCGAGCTGCCGTTGTTCAAGGATGCGCGCGCCGCTCAACTTGAGCTTTTGCACCACGCCTGGAAGGTCATCAGCATCTAAAGCCAGATGCTCCATACCGTAATGCTGCTCGAGCCTCTGTTCTTCAAGAAAATCCGTTACGTTTAGACCGAGTCCGTGCAGGTCGAGGCGGAAACTTAGCCGCTCGCCACTTCGGTTCTCCCTCACGATCTTCGCGCCGAGGTTTTCCACAAACCACTGCGCCGTTTTTCTTGGGTCGGAAGTCTTTATATGCAAATGGTTAATCCTAAACGCCATAAAGACACCTCCTTCTATTGAGGTTTACAACCGCCACTCGGCTTCCGATGTCTTTTTCTTGGTGGCTGTGATCGCTTCTTCAATCTTGCCTATCGCCTCCTCATCCATCGCTGATAGAAGAAGTTCGCAAAACCTTCGACCATCGTCGTGTTTGTCCGGCTTTCCGCCAATGGTTACAGTGGGAGACATGATCTGAATATCACTCGTTTTATGGAACCAAAAGAGCAACAGCATGGCGAGACCGCCTAGCAACAGACCATACTGCAGGATAGGTTCGAGACCTGCTATGAAGGAGAAAATACAGACAGCTAGTAAAATGAGTCCCAACGCCAGGACCCACCATAGCCGCCGCCATCCTATTTGGACACTCGTGATCGCCTTATGCGGGATGAATATCTTGCTACTCCCGAAAACACCTCCTTCGCTCTGATGGTAAACTCGGTAATTCGTTAGAACCACGTAGCTTGACCGGCCTCTTCGGTCAGTTACAGCGAGGTGTCCAAGTTCGATCTCTTTGCTCATCCGTTTTTACTCCTGTCTCGGAACTTCGAGGCTCTCGATCTGGAGAGCACTGGACAGTAGCCCGTCAAGGAATTGTCCTAAGCTTTAGTAAAACAGAAATCAAGGATGGGCCAAGTGTCGCAGGACTTTCTATGTCACCTCAGATGGCTCACCAACAGAACGACATCACCAAAAACATTAACAGGCAAGACCAGTGCAGGATCAGGCAGGGCAGCAGGCTCTCCGAACGCTCCCGGGCCATGCCGGAGCTGATGCCAAAGAGAAGAGCGCCGGCATAGGTCAGCACCACACCGCGCGGGAAAAAGGGAAGAAAAGGCAGCAGGGACCAGAGGGCATAGAGCGTACTTGAGATGAGGACCGGCCAGGAGAGAAACCAGGGGCCACCGTGGCGCTGGGTGGGAAAGCGCTGCGCGAGTGTGCCATGCAACAGCCCGCGGAATAGCACTTCGGCCGCGATCGGAAAGGCGATCACGATGGCGAGTCCAGTCCAGGAGTACCCGAGGAAGGCCTGAGAGCTTGTGAATGGAGGTGCAAATACCCAGGCACCTCCGGCCAGTCCTCCCAGCAACGCTCCGGGAAGGAGAAATAGCCAGTCAAGTCCAGTCGGCAAGCACAGCCCGAAAACCTTTGGGCCGCTTTGGAGCGAGGCGAGGGCGAGCACAAAGGTGAGCACGCAGAGCACTCCCGCATAGATCCCCGCCTGATTCTGGAAGTAGCTCTCGATCGACCCTGGCGGATCGCGAAGCCATCCCAGAAAGTAAGTCGCCATCATGGAACCGACCATGACGGCAGTGTTTTCCAGCAATGCGACAGCCAGAGTACTCAGACGCTGCGCCATTGTCGGCCTGCGATAGGCCTGAGCGACCGCATCGGCGATCTGCTGCGGCGTCAGCGAGGTTCCCGTGGCTCGCGGCGAGCCGCCGATTTCTCCTGAGCCGCCCCAGCGGTTGCCGGAGCGACGGTTCCCCGCAGCCGGATCGACAAGATTGAGCCGTTCGTAGGCGCTCTCGAGCGTCGCCGGCAGGAACGTATCGACCTGGCGCAGGGTATAGAAGTCGGGATTTTTCTGCAGGATGATGACCCCGAGGCGCTTGCCGTGCAGCCGCCGCAGATGCGGCTCCACCTCATAGATCCCCGCCTCGCTCCGGCAGACTATCGCCAGCTTGCTGTCGCCGATCTCGGCGCGGGCCAATTCCTCGACTTCGACTACCCCTTCGAAGTGATGCGAGGAATAGATCATCGCGTCGATGGCGCGCAAGACATCGGCCGTGTATTCGAGGAAGTCGATCTCGTGCCATTTCCCGTCCTTCTTCAGGGCGACTTCTTTGCTCCGCAGCTGCTCCAATTCGGCGAAAGTCGATTCCTGCAGCTCCCGAGGGAAGCCGCAAAGCTCCTGCATCTCCAGTCCGTGAGCGTCGATCGTGCCTTCAAGCCGCACGAGAGGCATGACCTTCCTGCGAATTTCCGGGTCGGCATCGTTCAATCGCACATGGTTGAGCAGCACCCAGATGGCGAGAACGGTATCGAGGTCGGGGTCGTTGGCGTAGATCGTCCAGTCTCTTCGCTGGAGATCCATGCCCTTGCGGATCACGACCATGGCCTGCTCGCAGGTGGCCAGCGTGAAGGACCGGACGCAGCCCTCGTGGTGGTCCAGGTTGAAGAGACCTTTTTCGACGTCAAGGAAAGGCCCCCCTTCAGCCGCTCCATCGAGATAGATAGTCCCTGGAGCCGCCTTCCGGGCGGCACTATCCGCGATCGTCATTCCCCGCTCGACGTGCACGGTGATAGTGGGCGACTCGCTGCAGACCAGTTCCCTCTCCTCGCCTTTCCTCCGGATCGAATAGCGATCAGGAAGCTCGCCGGCGACAGCCTCTGGCACCGAGCTTTTCTCGGCCGTCTGCGTCCAATTGTCGCCACTGTGCGGGGATTCCATGCGAAGAAGTTCCTTTTGAGGCATGGCCACTGGGAACTCCGAAATTGCGCCAACGACCACCCGCGAGCTCGGGGTCAGGCGAAGGGCGCCTATTAGACAGAACGGACTAATCTCGGGATGACCGTTTTGGGGCAGAGAGTACCCATAAGGGACCGTTATGTCAACTTGAGGTTGCTTGTAGGTGATGAAAGGGGCTTCTGAAGCAAGTGGCTTGAAGTTTCTGTCTGACCTTCGCTATGACCACAAACTTCGTCGGAAACCGCGAGCTTTGGACCTTGTAAAGGTGATGATCTAGTCCTACTCAGAGGACATCACCGGACATCATTTGTATGGCTGGCCTGTAGCTGACCCACTGAAGGCTTACCTTCTGCGCTTGCTCTTTATTTAGCCCCTCCGCCTCGACGATTCTGACTGTCCGTCGCTGTGAAGTAGCGTTCATGCACTTAGCGCAGCCGCCAAAGATACAACAGTCTCTTGTGACTCTATATTTGCCGTCATCCATGCTATCTACTCACGACGGGGGCATTTTATATCCCCAGCGCGATACAAAAGTCAACAGAAAGACGACAAAAGGTGACATTCTTTGCCAATAATGCTGGCGGCTGCTGTGAAAAGGAGTCTTTATGTGCCTTGTAAGTTCTCAATTTTATTGCCTTCTAGTGTTTGGCAAGGGACCTGGAGGTGTCTTTGTCCAGGTAAGTGAACGGGATGCCTAAAGAACTGATGAAGAGCATGTCCGCGCTGTCATGGGCGGCCATCTAACTCCCAGAATAAGCCTCTAAGGAGTGACCAGTGAGAGAGCAAGACACGGGCAATTTTTGTAGAATTTGCACGGCGCTCAGATTATTGATTTTGGTGGAGCCGATGGGAGTCGAACCCACGACCTCTTGAATGCCATTCAAGCGCTCTCCCAACTGAGCTACGGCCCCACGTCAGGACAGGACGGGGTGATAAATGCTGAAATAAAGGTAGGAGAGAGATCCGGAAAAGTCAAATACAAACAGACGAGTCAGTAACGATGAGGAAATGGATTGAAACTCAGTTCTCGTTACTTATCATTCGCCCTTACCATCTCCTCCGCATGGCGCATGGCCTTGTCTGAAATCCTTATCCCACCCAGCATGCGTGCCACTTCCGCCACTCTATCGCGCTCGCCAAGTTGCTTGACCCCTGTGAAAGTCCTACCCTTGATAACCTCTTTTTGCACGACGTAGTGAGAATCGGCTAAGGCCGCGATTTGCGGCAGGTGCGTCACGCAGATCACCTGATGGGACCCGGCGACTCTTTTGAGCTTCTGCCCCACGATCTCCGCCACCCGGCCGCCAATGCCGGCATCGACCTCGTCAAAGAGCAGCGTGGGAATGTGTCCCTGGGCCAGCACTAACGATTTGATCGCCAGCATCAGGCGCGAGAGTTCGCCCCCGGAGGCGATCTTCACCAAAGGCTTCACTGGCTCGCCGGGATTCGGCGAAAAATAGAATTCAACCTGATCCATTCCCAGATCCGTCAATTTTCTTCCGCCGACGACAAAAGGCGGATCATCGCCCGCTTCTCCGGCTTCAGGGAAGCGGGCCTCAAACGTCGTCCCTGCCATTCCGAGAGTCCCCAGCTCCTTTTCCATTTCCCTTTTGAATTTGTTGGCCACCTTTTTGCGCTCACGTGAGAGAGTCTCTGCCGTGTCCCAGGCCGAGCGGCGCGCCTGCTCACAGCTCCGCTCTAGGCTCGGCATCTCCTCCTCCCCACGCTCCAGTCCCTTTAACTCTGCCGCCACTTTTTCACCGAGCTTGAGAATCTCCTCGACGGAGCCCTGGTATTTTCGCTTCAGCCGGTTGATCTCGGCGAGCCTCTCTTCCAATTGCTCCTGGGCTGCTGGATCGAACTGGACGCGGTCGGTATGTCGTCGGAGAAAAGACGCGGCTTCCTGCAGTTGAGCCAGAGCAGACTCAAGCAGCTCCACGGCCGCATTCAGGCTGCCATCGATCTTGGCTAGCTCCCTGAGTCGCAGCGCATATCTTGCCAGCCGGCCGACCACGGCCTCATCTCCTTCATAGACCAGCTCCTCTCCTTCCTTGCACCCCTGGTAGAGCTTTTCCGCATGCATCAGGATATTTCGCCTTTCCTTGAGCTCTTCCTCCTGTCCGGGCTGCAAATCCGCCCGAGCGATCTCTTCTGCCTGCCCACGCAGCCACTCCTCTTCGCGCCTGCGCTTGTCGAACAGCTCCCTGGCCCGCCGTAGATCGTCCCACGCGGCCATGAGAGAGATATATCTCTGCCTCATCTCCGCCGCTTTTTCATTCAGACCGCCGTAGCCATCGAGCAATTGAAGGTGACTCTCGGCTCTGAGCAGCGCCTGATGCTCGTGCTGGCCGTAGATATGGATTAGATGCGGGCCGATGTCGGTCAGAAGTCCCACGGGACAAAGCCCGCCGTTCAGGTAGACGCGGTTTTTCCCTGACCGGCTGGCAATCCGTTTGATCACCAACTGGTCCTCGATTTCGTATTCACCCTTGCGGAGCTTCTCCCTGAGCGCCGCCGGAAATGACTCAAACAGCGCCTCAACGGTCGCCTCCTCCTCGCCGTGGCGAATGATGTCTGCTGAGACGCGGCCGCCTGAGATCAGGCCGAGGGCGTTGAGAACAATCGTCTTGCCCGCGCCGGTCTCGCCGGTCAGAACGTTGAGCCCGGGGCCCAGCTCCAACGCCACTTCATCAATGACTGCGAAATTCTTGATCCTGAGCTCCCGCAGCATCGCCTCAGCGCTCTCCCCATTTGAGCTTGTTGCGCAGGATCTCGAAGTAACCACGCTCAGGAACTTTGACCAGCGAGACGGGGACGCCATAATCTCTGACTTCGACCACGTCGCCGTCTTTCAAGAGCACGCCCTGTTGCCCGTCGGGACTTAAGATCACGGTGTCGCCAGCGGAGCGCAGAGTGACACGAATCATCGACTTGCTGGAAACCACGATCGGCCGATTGGTCAAAGTATGCGGACAGATGGGCGAGAGCAAAATTGCTCCGAGCGAAGGATAAAGGATCGGACCACCAGCAGCCAGAGAATAGGCAGTCGACCCTGTGGGGGTGGAAATAATCAGCCCGTCGGCCCGGTAGGTGCAGAGATATTCTTCCCCCACGTAGGCCTCGAGATCGATGATCCTGGAGCGCGCGCCTTTGGCGATGACCGCGTCATTGAGTACGCGGAACCTCTTTGGCTTATTCCTTTTGCTGCGAACCTGAACCTCCAGCGTCATTCTCTTCTCGACGGAAACGTCTCCCGCCAGCGTTCGCGCCAAGACCGATTCCAGCTCGTCGACCGCCACCTCCGTGATGAAGCCCAATCCTCCGAGATTGACACCAAGGATCGGCACCTGGGGCCGCTCGACGAGTCGAGCGACGCTGAGAAGGGTCCCGTCGCCGCCCAACACAACGATCAGATCGGCTTTCTTTGCCATCTCTTTCTTGTTGCAAGAGCGCGCACCGTTCTTGAACAGACCCGGTTCTACGAGGACATGCTTTTTCTTTTCCTTGAGCCATGGCACCAACCAGCTTATCATGTCAGCCGCCTTCGGCTCTTGGTACTTTGCTACCAGACCAACTACGCGAATCATCACAACGACCTTTCGTCTAGCGAGACTATCACATCGACGAAAAAAATGTCCATGAAGAATAGGCAACGGGGAGGTCTGTCCCGAAAGAAGGGAGGCACAGGACACCGAACGGTCTCAGAGATTACAAACAGATCACGTTAAGTGCTTCGGAGCAGAAAAGTAGCGAACGGACAACGCGGTCCCCCTCAAGCGGTGGGCCTCGACGACTTTAAGGCGAAGTAAATCTTCTCGGCGGTAAGCGGAAGATCGGAGACTCTCACTCCAACCGCATCGTCAAGGGCGTTAGCAATGGCCGCCGCAGTGGCGACAATCCCGTTTTCTCCAATCTGCTTGGCTGCAAAAGGGCCGGGGCCGACAGGATCCTCAACCAACACCGTCTGTAGAGACGGAAGGTCCTGGATGCAGGGAATTCGATAATCGCCGAGATTCACGGTCACAACCTTGCCACTCTCCGTCACCACCTCTTCCATCGTGGCGTAGCCTAAACCTTGGATCACGCCGCCCTCGATCTGCCCTTGATGGGTGAGCGGGTTAATCACCGTGCCGACGTCATGGGCGGTGACAATGCGCTTCACCCTGAGGAAGCCGGTCTCTCGATCAACCTCGACTTCAGCGATTTGAGCTACGAAGGCGGCGACGGGTGAGCGGCTCTTCATCTGAAAAGTCTTGCGAACGCGTAAATCTCCATTCTCTTCTGCAGCGCGCCGGGCGATCTCCACAAAAGATAGCGCTTTCTTCGCTCCGCCTGCTGTCAGGAAACGGCCCTTTTCCAGCTTTACGTCGCTCGCGTTGCAACCTAGAAGCGAAGCCGCTGTGGATCTTAGCCTCTCGCGCATCTCCTTGGCAGCTTCCAGGACCGCCTGTCCGCTCATGCTGGTGATCTTGCTTCCCCCGGGCGCAGCGTCATTTTCAAAAGTCTCTGTATCTCCGATCTTGGCCCAGACGTCACCTGGGCGAATCGTAAGCACCTCCGCCGCGATCTGTCTAAGAAGAGTGTGCGTTCCGGTTCCCGTGTCTGGCACAGCAGTGAGAATCGTAACCTGGCCGTCAGGTGAGACCGAGACTTCTGCGTTAGCCTCTCCCGAACCGCCCACATGGCGGAAAGAGACACCGATTCCTCGGCCGATACCTTGCGCCGCCTTGGTCTTTCCCCAGCCAATCTTCTTAGCCGCAGCCGCTAACGTCTCTCGGCAGCGGACCTTCTCTACTCCTCTGCCGCCGGGCAATTTATCCCCGTCCCTAAGGAGATTTTTGAGCCGGAGATCCAAAGGGTCCATGCCCAACTCTTTGGCAATAAGGTCCGTATGCGATTCAACCGCAAAAACCACCTGAGGCTGGCCAGGGGCGCGATAGTAACCACAAGGAACGCTATTCGTATAGACACCGTAAGAGCGAATCGCATAGTTCGGAATTCTGTAGACCCCCGTCGCATGTGTCGCGCCGCCGAGATTGGGGATCTCTCCAGGCTTGAACGCCGCGTAGGCGCCGCTGTTGAAAATCACCTCCGCCTCGCGTGCCACCAGTGTGCCGTCTTTCTTAACTCCGCTTTTGAGTCTCACCAGCGACGGATGGCGCGGATCGCCTGCGGTCAACTCCTCGGCATAGGTCATGACCATCTTCACTGGGCGCCTGGTCGCCTTTGCAAGCTGATAACAGATGGGAATATCCATCAACGAGCCTTTACCGCCGAAGTCGCCCCCCACAGCAACGATGTGAACCCGAATATGATCCTTGGAAAGATTCAATTGCTTCGCGAGCTGATCCTTGAGACGGAACGGGGCCTTGCAGGAAGCCCAGACTCCGATGCGATCCGAGCCATCGAGCGTCACCACGGCCGCGTGAGGCTCCAGATAAGCTTGATGGGTCATTTGGGTGCAAAAGGTGTGCTCTAAAACGATGTCGGCTTCTTCAAACCCGGAGCTAAGATCGCCTGCCGACCAGTTCTGGATGGCGAAGACATTTGGAATCATCTCCGGAGGACGATGAAAGCCCTTGTAGGATGGCAGCTCCTCGTGAACGAGAGGGGCTCCAGGCCCAATCGCCTTTCTCGGATCGAATACCGCTGGTAATTCTTCGTAGTCGACTTCGATGAGAGAGAGCGCCTCTTCCGCCGCATCGAGATCTTCGGTCGCAACCGCGGCAACCTTTTCGCCGACGAAGCGCACCTTCCCCTGGGCTAGGACCGGGATGTCTTGCAGGCTGAGTCCGACGCGAAACGGTGGCAGATCCGCGCCCGTGAGAACAGCCAAAACCCCACTTACCTTTTTTGCCTTCTCCGTATTCACCCGCACGATCCTCGCATGCGAGAGCGGGCTGCGCAGGCACTTACCCCAAACCATGCCAGGAAGTTGCACATCGGCAGTATAGAGAGTCGTGCCCCCAACCTTCTCGGGGCCTTCGATTCTCCCCATCGGACGTCCCACGATCTTCAATTCCATCTTCCGCCCCTTTTAAGGCACTACACAACCAGTTTTCTCAGACGCGAACTCGAATAGTCCACTAGCATGACCAGCACGATCAGGACGAGAACGATGACAAAAACTTCTTGATATTGAAAGGTCCGAAAGCTCGTGTTCATGAGATAACCGATGCCGCCGGCGCCAATCAAACCCAAGACAGAGGCCGCTCGGATGTTGGTCTCCAGCCGGTAAAGCGTGAAGGAGATGAGATCTGGCAAAACCTGGGGCAAGACGGCAAAGGTAAGTGTTTGGGTGTAGCCTGCTCCGGTGGCCCTAATCGCTTCGACGATTCCTTCATCGATATTCTCCACCGACTCGGAAAGGAGTTTTCCCAAAACCGTCGTCGTGTGGATGAAGAGGGCTAGCGTCCCGGCGAAAGCCCCCAGACCCACGGCAGCGACAAAGAGGAGTCCAAGAGCAAGATCCGGAATGGTGCGCAAAAAATTCAGCATAAGACGAGTCGTGTGGTAAACAACCGGATGCGGAGTGGTATTGTGCGCCGCGAAGAATCCGACGGGAAAAGCCACCAGAAATGCCAGAAAAGTACCCGCTAAAGCCATCTGGATCGTCTCGATCGTTGCGCCGACGATGGTCTGAGGAAAGGTATTATCCCACCACCTCTGTTTGATCCTCGACTGCTCCTCGGATAGGGGAACAGGCAGGATCAGTGAGATTAGGGGAATGCCTTCGGGAAAGAAATAGCTCCTCGCGTCCGTAACCTTGGAAAAATCGGGAGGCAACATGCGTCCGATAGTAGCGCTGATTTCGGGTATCCCACGGATCAACTCACCAGGCCGGATCTTGGCCCCCTGAAACGCCCACCAAAGGAGCGCCAGAGAAAAAGCACACAGCAGTAAGATCTGTCTGCCTTTTCTCGGAGCCAGGGGAGCTTCCCGTAAAATCTCTTCTTCGGGAATAATTGATTTTGCACCAAACTGCTCTGCCAAGGCTTTACCCTCCTAGTTTCTCATCGCATGAATGATTCGCTTTGCTGTCACCAGACTTTTCGCCACTACTAAAACCGCAGCACGTCCCCATCCTTCAATATTCTCAAATGATAGCCTTTAAGTTTTTTAAGACTCGCTACGATCTCCCTCGGATATTCCGGCTTAACGTGAGTCACCAGAATCGGGACGGATGGCCTCCCGAGTTTATCGATCTCGCGGGCCAGACCCTGAGGCGTCAAGTGATAGCTCGCGTCAGCAACCTCTTGGAGGCGGTCCGGGAAAGATACTTCGATGACAACCGCGCAGATATTCTTCTTCCCTCGGGCTACGGACCAGACTCTCTCAGTCGGTCCCGTATCGCCGACGTGGAGCAAGGTCCTCCTTTTATTCTCGATAAAAAAGGCGACGCTCGGGACGGCATGATTCACTCGGACTGTCGTTACTCTGAAGTCTCCAACGGCTGCAGGTTCTTCCTCCGGAAGTCTACAAAGTCTCAGCACAGGTAACCGCTGGCTATCGTCTGCGATGCGGGTAAAGTCGGGCCAAAGCTTATTATTAAAGAAGGATTCTTTTAACCCTGTGACGACCTCATCGATGCCCCAGACATTAATAGGAACGCGGCATTTGCCGAAGAGATTATCAGCCAGCGTGGCAAGAGCCATGACATGGTCCAGATGCATGTGAGTGATCAGGATGTCCTTGATCTTTTGCTGCGCCTTTAGAGTCAGGACCGCAGTTGTGGAGCCGGCATCAATGAGCAAAGAGTCGTTGACTAAAAAGGAAAAAAAATTATGACCCAGCACTTAACCCCCTG
>Ga0134088_10000972_pt1 | contig 10718 bp, 8 predicted proteins | sample 15_taG_3_FD_94461 | JGI IMG/M metagenome (GOLD analysis project Ga0134088, IMG submission 94461) | Grasslands soil microbial communities from the Angelo Coastal Reserve, California, USA - 15_D_Rain_20cm_5_09182015 | ecosystem: Environmental > Terrestrial > Soil > Grasslands ...
GAAGCATCCGCTGATAGCGAGGCTGGGGTGGTTTTCCGAATGAGAACAAAAAGGAAAACCACACCGGCTGCATTGCTTCGGTGGCTTCGCGATATTTTATTGATGACGCAGCCACCCCCTCCTTGCGGTGATGCAAGGAGGGGAATAGGCTCGATTACAGTTGGTTCACATCTTTTACTAGCGCCACGTAAGCTTTTTTGGGAGAAACGTTCGATGACCGTACCCTTTCGCATAGGAGTTTTGCAGCTCAGCATGGAGCCGGTGGAAGAGACAGTCGAGATGGCTCAGGCCTGCGATGCGGCGGGCTTTGATTCCTTCTGGCTCGCCGAAGCATACCCGTGGTGGCGGAAACATTCGATGGAGGCTCGTTCGTCGACCGCGATAACGGCAGTCGTTGCACGCGAGACGAAGAGAATAGCCATCGGATGGGGAATCATTTCACCGTATACCCGTCATCCGGTTCAGATCGCAATGGAAGCACGCGTACTGCAGGACATCGCCGGCCAAGGACGTTTTCTGTTGGGTCTCGGCGCGTCGAAGATCTTCATGAAAGAGATCGGTGAAGGTGAGAAGGGCAAAGAGGTCGGGCCCGCGGTAGTCATGCGCGAGAGTCTGGAAATTATCGAGGCAATGCTTTCCGGCCGGGATGTGCAGTATCAAGGAAAAGCCTTTTCCGCCTTTGCTCCACCGCTCAAGCCGGATGCGCACACGGCACGCTGGCGAGTCCCGATGTATGTGGGTGCTACCGGCCCGGTTTTGCAGCGTCTGGCTGGTTCGCATGCCGACGGTCTATTGACGGCGAGCATCACTACTCCGGCATTCATCAAGCTGGCGCGCGCAAAGATGGAAGACGGTGCGCGCAAGGCTGGCAAGAATCCTGCTTCGCTCGACCTCGGCGCGGTGATCGTCGGCAGTGTCGGCGAAGATGCCGCCACGGCGCGCGAAGGTGCGCGTGAAATGGCAGCAATGTACCTGGCGAACAAGGTTCAGAACATCCGTGGTTCAGCGGACGTTCTACTGGAATGTGCCGGCTTGTCTTTCGATGAAATCAGGCCTGTCGCCGATGCCATGGAGAGCGGAGGACGCAAAGCCGCAGCGCGGGCCGTGACTAATTCCATTTTGGATAAGACCTGCGCAATTGCCGGCACGCCTAAGCAATGCATCGAACGAATAGAGGAATATCGGGCAGCCGGATGCACACACATCCTGCTCGAACTGTGGGGCGAAAACCGCCCTGCACAGGCGCGCCTGTTCGGCGAGAAAGTACTGCCGCATTTCAGGAAACAGAGGATCGCAACGTGAAAACACGAAGCTTTTTCTCAGCAGGAGCAGTTCTGATTGTGATTGCTGCCGGCATTCATGCGCAGCAAAAAGCATCCCAGGACTTCACCTGGGCCTTTCCTCAGCTTGTGCCTGCAAAGGAACTGAAGCCGGTCGAAGACGACGGCAAACCGCGGCGCGTGCCTGGCAGCACCAGGCAATATACCCAGACTCAGATCGATGACATGTTCAGTATTCCCGACTGGTTTCCGAACGAGCATCCGCCGTTTCCGAAGGTCGTTCAGTCCGGCAAGTCACCGCGGGTTCAGGCCTGCGGCAAATGCCATCTGGTGAACGGGCAAGGGCATCCCGAATCGGCGAGCCTGACGGGACTCTCTGCGGGGTACATGATCCGGCAAATGGCGGAATTGAAGAACAACGTACGCAAAAATGCGGAACCCATGAATCTGTACTCCAAGAATCTTTCCGATGAGGAGGTGCGTGAAGCGAGCGGGTTCTTTGCTGGCCTGAAACCCAGTGTCTGGTACAAGGTCGTCGAAAGAGGCATGGTCCCCGAGACCTACCTGAATGTGAATTACAAGCGGCTTGCTACTCCAGACGGCGCGATGGAACCCATAGGGAACCGAATCATCAGCGTTCCTGAGGACGCGTTTCGGAACGAGAGCCGCGATCCTCATTCGGGCTACATCGCCTATGTGCCCCCAGGGAGCCTCAAAAAAGGTGAAGATCTGGTGAAGACCGGAGGCGGGGGTCGAACGATAGCATGCAGCATTTGTCACGGGCCGGATCTGCGCGGTTTGGCGGAAGTTCCACGCATCGCCGGACAGCACCCGATTTATATCGTCCGCCAGCTCTATAACTTCAAGAATGGATACAACGGTGGGCCCTGGTCCCTGTTGATGAAGGCTCCAGTCTCCAAGCTGACCGACGAAGACATCGTTTCCATTGCGGCCTATGTCGGCTCGCTGGCGCCCTGAGGGCGCGTTAAAACGTTAGGACATTCGTGGCAGACAGGTTACGATGTCTCCGACAATATGAAGAATCAGCAGCGGCAACCTGTTGTGCGAGTAGTAAATAGGAACAACTCGCGAAACTCGAGCGATGGGCACTTCGGTCTCGGCCTGCGTGAGCTGAAAAAGCTGGATAAACTGCGCCGCATCAAAGAAGCGGCCGCCAACTTGTTTACGAGCAAAGGTTTCGAGGCGACTACCACAGCCGAAATTGCGGAACGCGCGGGGGTTGGCGAAGGCACAATCTTTTTGTATGCCAAAGACAAGCGGGACCTTTTGTTCGACATCTGCATGGATGAATTGGAGGAAACGAGAAACAAAGGGTTCGCGAAGATCCGGCCGGACGCGCCTCTTCTCGAGCAGTTGCTCGTCCCTGAAGTGATCATGTACAGGCAGTTGGCGAAGAACATCCGGCTTGAAAGAATCTTTTTCGAGGAATTGACGTTTTGTTCCGGTCCCCAGGCGGAACGGTTGCGTGAAAGCCGTTTACGCATGATCTCTCGAATCGAGCATTTACTGCTGGCAGCGGAACAACGCGGGCACGTTCGTTGCGAAGAGGATCCTGCGTTTGTCGCACGGCATATCTTTTTTTCCTCCCAGAGCGCGATGCGGTGGTGGATCGCCGGCCATAAGCCGAAGGTTTCCGAGGGCATCGCCAATCTTCGGCGCATCTATACCCTTCACCTGAGAGCGCTGAATCCGAGTCGCGCAGCATTCGGCAATTTATAATCGATTGGTATGCGGTTGGTGTTTTTCGTTGCCTGCATCGCGTTGACTGTTGTTGCCATGGCCTCCCCGCCGGATTCGCCGACCTTCAACCGGGACGTGCTCCCGATATTGCAGCGGAATTGTCAGACGTGCCATCGCCCCGGCGAGATCGGCCCAATGTCGCTGCTGACATACGCCGACGCACGGCCGTGGGCTAAAGCAATCAAAGAGAAGGTGCTGACGCGCAGTATGCCCCCATGGTTTGCGGATACGGACCATGCACGCTTCGAAAACGACAGGCGTCTGAGCGAACGAGATGTTCGAAGCATCACTGACTGGGTCGACGGCGGAGCGCCCGAAGGAGATCCCCGCGATAAACCGGCACCCGTAACCTGGCGGAACGGCTGGAACATTCGTCCCGATAAAGTTTTCCAGATGCGAACGCCATATGCCGTTCCGGAAAAAGGCACGCTCGAGTATGTTTACATTGTCCTGCCTACCGGGTTCACACGCGACGTCTGGGTTAAAGCTGCCGAGGTACGCCCCAGCGCTCGCGATGTGGTTCACCACGTCCTCGCCGTCGTGCGGCCGCCCGGCTCACAATGGATGAAAGAGGCTCGGCCCTACGTTCCTTATGCTCCGCCAACCGGCCAACCCGATTCGAGCAATCCACAAGTTCAGCCGGCGAACATGAACTACGAATACCTGGCGGGATACTCACCGGGCATGCAGCCGGAACGCTTCGATGCGCAGGAGTCGGCGAAGCTGATTCCTGCCGGTTCCGACATCGTCCTGCAGTTGCACTACACGCCCAATGGCAAAGGGCCGGTCGAGGACGTCACGAAAGTTGGATTAACGGTGGCCGAAACCCCACCCCGAAAACGTTTCATGTCTGCCGTAGCGGCGTCGGCGCGATGGGAAATCGCGCCCGGCGATCCCAATGCGGAAGGCCGGGCGTCGCTGGTGTTCGGAGAACCGGTCACGCTGGTCAGCGTGCAGCCGCACATGCACGTGCGCGGCAAAGACATGACGATCCGTGTCCTTTACCCGACCGGGAATTCGGAAACGCTGTTACGGGTTGCGCGCTACGATTTCAGATGGCAGATTATCTACTATCTTGCGAAGCCTCTGGCGCTGCCGCAGGGAACGAGAATCGAAGTCGTAGGGCATTGGGATAATTCCGCGAATAATCCCTTCAATCCCGATCCGACAGCCACCGTACGGTTCGGCTATCAAAGCTTCGAAGAGATGCTGAGCGCGGCAATGGGTGTCGTGATCGACCGCTGAGAAGCTTGACACACCCATCGACGGCTTCTAATATTGAGCCTACTCATTTTTCAGGAGTTCCCCATGAAAAGTCGATATTCTTTGAAACTCGCCCTGTTCGTGCTGGCGGCGTCCGCCGTGTGGACGGTTGCTGCTCCGCAGGCTGAAGAACCATCAGCAACTCTCGCGGGCGAAATACGCGCCGCAAAGCCGTTTCAGGCTGCAGAGGTCTACATCCGAAACATCGACAAACACGTTCTCTACATGGTCTACACCGAGGGCGGCCGCTATGAAGCGTCGAGGCTGCTGCCCGGCAATTACGAAGTGTCGGTGAAGAAAAACGGTTTCACCACCGACGTTCAAAAGATTCAGGTCAAAGCCGGCGCAAAACTCAAAGCGGATTTTTCGTTGACCGAGGGAAGCTATAGTCCCGCACAACTTGCCCTGTTTAACGGACCGGGCCCGCAGCGTCCACAGCCTGTAGCGGTGCCTTATGACGAGTTGTATCCGGGGGGCGTGGGTAAAGCGGTCATCGAGCGAACATGCGTCTCGTGCCACGGCCCGAACTTCCTGCCCCGGCGTAAATGGACGGAACAGTCTGCGAATGCGGCCCTCGACCTCATGACGAATTTTTCCGGCAATCCGCGCGGCGGAGGCATGATCACGCCCGCGATGATGAGCCCTTCCGATCGTCAGGCGGCATTGACGTACATCACGACAAACTTCGGTCCGGATAAACCTGCACGGTCCACCAAAGTCGAAGAATATCCTCTCGATGAGAAAGTGCTCGGACGCGCAATGTACATCGAATATTACGTCCCGCTGGATGCTCCCGGAGGTAACGACTCGCTTCCTGCTGGACCTTTCGGGAGGGGACGTCGAACCCAGGAACCTCATTTCGACAGCGAGGGCAACGTCTGGTATACCGATCGCGGCACGCCGAACCGCATTGGCAGAGTCGATCCTCGTACCGCCGAATTCAAGGACTTCGTTCTGCCTGTTCCAACGGCCGATCCTCACGGCCTGACTGTGGATAAGCAAGGTAATGTCTTCTGGGCTGAAACCAACGGGTTTCACCTCGGCCGCCTGGATCCCAAAACCGGTACGATGCAGCGCTACGACATGAATGTCGATGGGAAGTCCAAAGGCTCCCTCGGCCACACCCCGGTTCTAGACTCTAAACAGAATGTCTGGTTCACCGTGATTGTGGGGAATAAGATTGGAAAATGGGATCGCGCCACGGAAAAGGTGGTCGCGCTGTACGAACCCCCGACCAAGAATTCCTACCCTTACGGTGTGTTCATTGATAAGAACGACAAACTCTGGTTTGCGGAATATGCAGGATGCAACATTACTAAGTTCGATCCGGTTTCACAGGATTTCACCGAATATGCCCCGCTAACTAAACCGTGCCAGATTCGCCGTCTGGGAATGGATTCCAAAGGTATCGTGTGGTTCGGCATCTATAGCCACGGCAAGCTGGGCAAGCTCGATCCGAAAACCGGAAAAGTGGTGGAATACAAGATTCCTTTAGCGTTCGCTCAACCGTATGACGCATGGCCGGATCACGAGGACAACATTTGGATGGGCGACGACGGACAAGGTGGAACGCTCATTAAGTTCGATCCGAAGACAGAAAAGTTCACATATTACCCAGCCCCCCAGATCGGAGACATGCCCAAGCTCGCGATTACGAGGGACGGCGCGATCTGGTACACGCCGCGTTCATCGGCGAATGCCGCGGCGGGCGTGCTCTATCCGGATCGCAGCAAGATCAAGACGTTGGGTGCCTATTACTGAACATTTCGCGAGATTCCTTTAGCCTGCACACCTGTGCCGAGATCGACCCGTCCGGTGTAAACCGTGACCTTGCCTTCAGAGGAGATCGCCAGCCAGGAATCCAGTTCCTCCGGCGATACAGACCTGGGCGCAGGCAATGAGCCTCTCATCACATTTTCTTCAACGGCGAATACCTGGAGGGCGGAATTTCGCAGCGTCAGCCCGACAATTAACGCGTTGGCGCCTTGCTTCACGAATTGTCTTCGGGAGTAATTCATGCCGTCCCTTTTTTCTGCGCAGCGCGTTGAACGGCGCGGATGATTTCGAGGTGAGTTCCACAGCGGCAGAGGTTTCCCGTCAGGGCCTGCCGAATTGCGGGTTCGGCCGGACGCGGGTTCTTATCGAGAAATGCTTTGGCCGTCATGATCATTCCATTGATGCAGTATCCGCACTGGGCAGCCTGTTCGCTTATGAAAGCTTCTTGAATGGGATGAAGTCGTCCGCGCGAGCCGATGCCTTCCAGGGTGGTTATCTCTCTTCGTCCGACCGCATCCACTCGCATGGAGCAGGAGCGGATGGCTTGATCCTGCAGGATGACCGTGCATGCTCCGCATTGACCCAGGCCACAGCCAAACTTCGGTCCATCGAGCTGGAGATCGTTTCGAAGTACGTAGAGCAGCGGTGTCTCCGGCGCAACATCAACGGACTGCAATTTGCCGTTGACGCGTAAGGCGAACTTCATAAAAACTCCCCTTGGTTTCGCACCAAGTATAAATCAGAAACTCCCCTCCTAACTTGAGGGTGTTGCAAAACTCAAGGCAGAAATTGCCGAACTGTAGGCGCGGTCTATGACCACGCACATCGCGTTCATTCTACGAAGAACGCGCGCTCACAGAGCGCGCCTACAGGTACGCTACGAGGTGTTCTGTCGAGTTTTGCAACACCCTCAACTTAGGAGGGAATCCCTGCGCGAGATACAGCCTTCCCGTGATTGACATTGGCACAACCCGCCTGTTAGAGTCCGCCAAACTGGGGAATTCTCCAAAAATATGAGCACAGAAGCGACTGTACAACTAATGGCGCGTGAACATTCATCGGATGTTTCACTTCGCGTAAATATCGGCCGGGTTCTCTGCGTAGTGATTCCGATTATCCTCTGGTTCGCTCCGCTGAATATGGCGGCGCCGGCCAAGCACGCACTTGCCATCTCAGCGTTCATGATCATCGCGTGGGCGACGGAAGCGATCGACTTTGCCTTGGCTGGTTTGATCGGCTGTTATCTCTTCTGGGCGTTGCGTGTCGTACCCTTCGACGTCGCATTCCGAGGGTTCGCCACCGACACTCCGTGGTTCCTTTTTGGCGCCATCTTATTCGGAACGATGGCGCAGAAGTCGGGTTTGGCTCGCCGAATCGCGTTTCTTGTCATGCAGCGGGTCGGAAGCACCTATTCGCGAATCTTACTTGGTCTCATCATCGCAGCTGTGTTGCTGACGTTCATTGTTCCCTCCGGAGTGGCCTGCGTCGTGATCATGGCATCCATAGCGTTGGGGTTTATCGAAGCGTTTGGTGTCGGACCCGGCAGCAACATCGGGCGGGGAATGCTCTTGATCGTGACGTATTCTGCCGGATTATTCGACAAAATGGTCATCGCCGGGGCATCGTCAATCACGGCCCGCGGGCTGATCGAGCGACTCGGCGGCGTCCAAGTTCTGTGGAGCCGTTGGTTCCTGGCATACGTCCCTTGCACTTTAATTACGATTTTCATTGCCTGGCGCCTCATGCTTTGGCTCTTCCCCCCGGAAAAACCGGCCCTCTCCGGCGGGGACCATTATGTCCGCGCCGAGATCGAGAAGATGGGGCCATGGACGCCACTTCAGGTGAGAGCGGCGCTCCTCGCGCTGGTCGCAATGGGCTTATGGCTCACTGACTTTATTCACGGGATTTCGCCTTCGATTATTGGTTTAGGTATTGGGTTCTGTGCAGTCCTACCGGGTTTGGGAGTGCTCACCGTTGAGGACCTGAAGCGCGTCAATTTACTGCCCGTGTTCTTTGTGGCGTCGGCGCTAGGCATGGGGGAAGTGCTTAATCAAACCAAGGCGCTCAGCCTCCTCACCAATTTCGTGTTTGCCTGGATGGAGCCGCTACTCTCGAATGTGTTCGTTACGACGCTCGTTCTTTATTGGACCGGGTTTGTGTATCACTTCTTTCTCGCTAGTGAAATCTCAATGCTCGGAACGTCGATGCCGCTGCTCATGAATTTCGCAAAGGCGCACAGTTTCAATCCGCTGCTACTCGGGATGATCTGGTCGTTTGCAGCGGGCGGCAAAATTTTCGTATATCAGTCGGCGGTAATGATGGTTGGTTACTCTTATGGTTATTTCCAAGCGAAGGACTTGCTTCGCATTGGGTTCCTGCTGACCGTTGTTGAATCCATAATCCTGATGTTGCTGGTTGCGTTTTACTGGCCAGTCATAGGAATTCGATAGAAGACAAAGCCGCTGAAGCGGCAAAAACAGAAAAGTAAGCATTGACTGCTAATTTTGGGAGGGGGTTTTATGGTGTTTCGAAATTTCTGCTTAACGCTGTTGGTGTTCGCCTTTTCGGCGCAACTCGTCTTAGCCCAGGTCAACACAGCCACAATCTCCGGGACGGTACACGATGAAAGTGGCGCGGTCCTGCCTGGCGTGACTGTAACGATTCAGAATCAAGACACCGGAATCTCGCGAACCGTCACAACCAACGAGACAGGCCGTTATGTCGCCCCGGCGCTCAGCCTGGGTAACTATCAGGTCAGCGTCCAGTTGGCGGGTTTTCAAAACCAGGTTCGTTCAGGGATTGTCCTTACGGTGGGCCGCGAAGTGGTCTTGGACTTCAGGCTCGGAGTTGGAGCGGTGACTCAGACCGTGGAAGTGACGGGAGAGGCGCCTCTGGTCGAATTGACGAATGCAACCATGGGCGGATTAGTGGACGACCGGACCATCAGGGAAATGCCGCTCAACAGCAGAAGCTGGGACACGTTGGCTTACACGATACCTGGAGTCGTCAAATATGGAACAGCCGACGGGGGCTTTAACAGCGGCTCGGGTGCCAATAAGTTCAGCGTTGCCGGCGCAAGGAGCTATTCGAACAGCTTTTTACTCGACGGGACCGATGTGAATGATTCGTCCAACTCCACACCCGGCGGTGCTGCGGGCACGAACCTGGGCGTGGATGCGATCAAGGAATTCAAAATCGTCGCGACGACCTTTAGCGCCGAATACGGAAGGGCTAGTGGAGCGGTGGTCTCGGCAGTCACGCGAAGTGGTACCAACGAATTGCACGGGACGCTATTCGAGTTCCATCGAAACAGTGCATTCGATGCCCGAACCATATTCGACTTGGAAGACCACGATGGTGACGGCAGGGCTGATCTGCCGCCATTCCATCGGAACCAATTTGGCGGAGATCTGGGAGGGCCGATCAAAAAGTACAAGACCTTTTTCTTCGATGGGTGTGAAGGCTTCCGTCAGTCGCGCAGCGAAACAACGTTTGCCGTGGTTCCGACCGTCGCGGCCAAACAGGGAATCCTTCCATGTGTGCCGCCGGCAAATCGCTTACCGGAAAGCGAAGCGGCACGGCTATGCCCCGGCAGCCCGATCAACAGTCTCGGTTCTTATGGGACTTATAGGGTGACGCCAAGCTCCAAAATAACTCCTTTCTTCCAGTACTATCCGGATCCCAACGGACAGATCTTCAAGAACCGTGCCACAGGCGACGACTTGTACATCGGAGAATTTGTCGGCTCGCCGAAAAGTGTCATCCGGCAAGATTTCTTCATGGGCCGGGTTGATCATCAGCTTTCAACCAATACCAACGTCTTTGGCCGATACCAATTCGACGATGACACCAGCAACTCTCCTCAGGTGGTGGGAAACATCGATGAGCGAAACTGGGCCCGCCGGCAATATGCGACGGTGCAAAGCAACACGGTCTTCAGCCCGACCTTGCTCAATTCGGTACGGGTTGCTTTCAATCGATCCGCTCAATTCTCCGACGCGTTTGCAACCACCGATCTTGCGAGGACCCTGACCTTTGTTCCCGGTAAGATCATAGGAACGTTGACCGTAGGTGAAGAGCGCGGAACTCCGACGGTTACGGAGGTGGGATCGGATACCAACTTCCCCCGATTCTGGGTCTACAACCTGTGGGAGTTTGGAGATGATCTGACATACGTGAAGAGCCGCCACAACTTCAAATGGGGAGGTGTCGTCCGGCGCATCCAAAATAACAATACCGTCCAGTCGGAATCGAGAGGCCAATACACGTTTCAAAACATCGAGGACCTCATCCTGGCCAAGCCGCAGCTTTTCGGTGGTGTGCCGCTCGGGGAAGAAGGCTACAAGGGCATCCGTCAGAGCATGCTCGCATTCTACATGCAGGATGATTTCAAGATGAGCCAGCGGCTCACCTTAAACATGGGATTGCGCTGGGAGATGACAACCGACCCAAGAGAGGCAAACCATCAGATATCGAATCTGCTCAGTATCAACGATGCCAAGGAGACCGTCTACCCCGCGATTGACGCGTTTTTCAAGACCAAAGATTTGAATTTCCAACCCCGGTTTGGCTTCGCATGGCAGACGAACAGCAAGGCCACGCGCGTTGTGCGCGGGGGCATCGGCATCTATCATGATC
>Ga0134088_10000974_pt1 | contig 10714 bp, 8 predicted proteins | sample 15_taG_3_FD_94461 | JGI IMG/M metagenome (GOLD analysis project Ga0134088, IMG submission 94461) | Grasslands soil microbial communities from the Angelo Coastal Reserve, California, USA - 15_D_Rain_20cm_5_09182015 | ecosystem: Environmental > Terrestrial > Soil > Grasslands ...
CATCGATTCCGCTAGCATCGAATCGATTTCCCATCAGAGTTACATTCGTCGAGCTGGAGATACTTACATCGAGATGGCCCGCATCGCCGTACAGGTTGCTGATCGCCCTTCCGAACTCGTTACGGAGCAGCTTGACATTGCTGCTCGAGGTTATGTCAACTCCATCTGGGTTGCTACACGAGTCAGGGGAACCGTAGCATGCTACGCCATCGTTCATGGCGGAGTCTTTGATCACTCCATTCTGCACGTTCGCGAGCTCGATGCCATCCGACCCGGGGTTGTTGATATAGACATTGTCTATCGTGAAGTACGCTTTCGTGTCGGATATTACGATTCCAGGGCTGGCGCAACACAAGAAGTCTGTGGAGATCGCCCAGCCTTGAATCACATAGGGATCGGTGAATGTTCCTGACCCTCCCGTTACACCATTCGCAATTGTGAAACCCGTGTCTCCGTGTATGACGATCGGATTGTGATCAGTAAGACCATTCACGTTTATCGTCACTGACGTGGACAGATTTCCGCTGGTCGCTGTCACAGTTATTGTAAAGCTCTGCTCCACCATGGTGGTACTCTGGATCGCCACGTAGAGTGTTGACTCCTTGGGCTCACCAACCCATACAGTGACTGTCGTATCCATCGTCACCGAAAGCCCGGACGACGGTGTAGCAACAGCGGCAAGGTTCACGGTCCCCTCGAACCGCCCTAGACTGCTCACGTAGAACGGGTCCGATACATTCTGTCCCGGCAGGACGGTGACTGACGAAGCACCAGCTACCATGAAGTAAGGATTGGTAGGCGGCGTCGAGGGAGAACCAGACGCTTGCATCCAGTCGACCTGAACATTCGCAAACCAAGGCGCGCCAACCTCGATACCGGCGAGGTTAGTATTCCCGGCAGAGGTGTCAAATTCGGTAAAGTCTCCTACTAGGACGCCATCAAAGTAGGTGTAGAGTGTCCCCTGCACCATGTCTACCCTGAGGACGTGCCACGTGTCCAACTCTGGCGAATAGCCCGGAAATCGCGCCACACCGCGACCATCGTCACTAATCCCAAACCCAGGATTGGTGCGAACGCAGCTGCACTGGCCGAGGGGGTCGGGAACATAGTAGCCATCGGCGAGGAAGCTGTACGAGTGGCCGGCTGTCCGAACGCCGAGAGCAATGGACCCGACTGGGTTGCCGATCCACCGTCCGCGGAGTGAGACGCTCCAGTTTGTTACCCCTGCGGGAGCATGGTTCCATTCGACTGCTGCACCAACATAGCCATCGTCGAGGAGCGTCAAGATCCCATTGCTGCCGTTGAAGTACGACGGAGGGGCGCCGCCGCCGGTAGTCCATCCTGCGGCCTGAAGCTGGTCGATAGACGAGTAGTTGAAATCGTCTCGGAAGCTCCAGGAATCGGAAGATTGGGCCCTGGCAAGGATCGTGTTCAGGCTAGGGACTGCCGTTAGGGTAGAGAGTAGAATCAGGAATACTGCAACGACTATTTTTCTTAGAGATATACCTCCGGAAGGTGAGGACGGTATCCTTACTGAGAGGATTCTCATATGATTTTTCGGTGGGGTTTCGCGAATAAATACTTTCCTCACATGACGATACCCTAAGCTATCAGTTGGTAGAAAACTCTGCAAATCGGAGATCTTTCATATTCTAGAATCCTATCAGATACCCTTGCTGTACTTTGGCTGTTATTTCTCGACGAACATTGGGCTCAAATCAAAGAGAACGACGTCAGATTGGCATGATAGGCGATGGTCCTACTCTCTTTTCCCAATAAGGGGAATGTTGCCTATGTTGCGCCGATCGGGGGATGACTCCGCACTGGGAGGAAGAGGTGCATTTCGGCTTGACTTCGATAGAACTCCAGCGAGGGACGCTTCGGGTCCGTGTCGTGAGTCCGGGCCATTTCTTCGAAGAGACTGGGTAGCTTGGAGAGGATCTTCTCCCAGTCCATGAGTTTGCTGCGGGCGTACCATCCGCCCGGGATCAATCCTGTTTCCAGTTGCATCTTCTCTGGATCGTCAGAATCGATTCGTGCTACGCATGCGTAGTACTCTTCTCCCTCAGGCGTGTGCTGAAAGGTGCCGTAGAACTTGCGACCTTTCAAGGTGGAAAGCTTGGACTCAAGCAGGTCGAACGCGGCAGAGGGACCTTTCCCTTTCATATCGGCCCTGACGCGTAGGACGGGCATCTCTTGGAGCTCAAGGTAGATGCTCTCCATACAAATGGTACTCCCAGCGAATGCCTACTTATGAATTGGCAAGCTCAGTCGAGCATCTAAGATTCAATTTGGAACGTCGCGAACAGTCCTCTTTTTCATGGCGCGGGAACTCAAACGCATTCTTGTGAAGACGGGCCTTCGTATCCCAACGTACGCTAGAATTGGGGCATAGTACGCTGCCATGTAGATCAGAACATCAAGGAGAAAGGCGCCTGCAGCGATCCCACTAAAAGGTCCGAGAAGCAGAACCAAACAATCTCCGCTTAAAAATTCGTTATGTCCGGTAAAGAACCACGGAACGGGAAAGCCGTACCACGTCGTCTCCGTTGCCCCCATGCACGCTGGAGACCCCCAGGAAACAAAGGTGACCGTTGCCTTGTACGGTAGGCTGGCCAAGGTGGCCAGTGACTATGAGAAGGAGAATCAGGATCAGTGGTTTGCGCAAGACGATAGTTATTCTCGCACTCTGACGTAAGGGTCTTGCGACTGGGTGAAAACCTCCGGAAGCATGCAGACCTGCTCTTCTGTCGGCAAACCTTGCGACTCAGCTTTCAGCCGCAATTTCTGGACAAATGTTTGGCTCAACCCGGCGAGAGCTTATATTTGTTCTGTGGATTTGCCTCTTCCTGTGCGTTTGTAGAGGGCTAAAGTGAGGCTTGGTATTGGACCCAGAAACCGTGAAGCCCTCGAAGTACGAGCGTTTCAGGATAGAGACGAAACCGACTCCGCATGTCTATCAGATTCCGAACAAGTTTGACGTGAGCGCGCGTAAGGTGCGGCTTGCTGCGATGTTGGTGCGTGAGGCTTTCCAGTTCAAGCTCAACAAGGAAGTTGTTCTCAGCCGACCTTGCATCTACGGGGTTTTCGGTGGACGGTTTGGCGGGTTCAAGCCGTTGAAGCACAAGTGTGTCGGGTGCATGAGGTGTGTTCAGGAGTATCCGCACATTATGACGGTGAAACATTCTGACAGTTACAAGAGGCTGGGCGATTCGTTCTGGACCCCTGAGGCGGTGTTCACGATATGGAATGAGGCGTCAACCGGAAAGATCCCGGTCAAGGGAATGGGGTACAAGGGCGCGTTTGGTGGGGAGGGCTTTGATGGTATCTGGACTGACATGTCAGAGATCGTCCGTCCTACTAGGGATGGTGTTTACGGGCGGGAGTACATCTCGACCAGTGTTGATGTTGGAAGAAAACCGACTAGTGTCGACTTTTCCAAGATCGACCGGTCTTCTCCTACAATAACGATTCCTGTCCCGATAATCTTCGACAAGCTACCTGCGGGAAGTGGGGATGTTCGAGCGGCTGTTGGAATTGCGGCAGAGAAGCTTGGGACATTCTATGTCTCTCGACAGAGAACACCTTTCGATTTCGGCCCAGCGAGTCTCATCCCAGTTGGTGACGAGGAGAGCATTCAGGAGCTAGTAGAAAGGCCTTCGGCTATAGTGGAGTATGATGCTGAGAAGTCGGATTTGTTCGAGAAGCTGGCAGGCGCGCTTCCATCCTCGATAGTTATAGCAAGAGTACCCCTCCGGGAGGACGCTGGAATGGTTGCGTGCAAACTGACACGCCAGGGAGTGCATGGATTGCACTTGTACGCGGACTATCACGGTCAGGATTACTCCAAGGAACCGAAGCATATCTCAGCATCACTGAAAGAAGTCCACCAGCAACTGGTGAAAGAAGGCCTCCGGGACCAAGTCACGATCATCGCGAGCGGTGGAATAACCCTTGCGGAGCACGTTCCGAAGGCGATCATCTGTGGCGCGGATCTAGTCGGTATCGATACAACCATACTGGTGGCTTTGCAATCAGAATTCCGAGGGGAAACCCGAGACAGAGCAAACTGTCAGATGAAACCGAGAAAAATCGATCCCGAGTGGGGGGCGCAACGCCTTGTGAATCTCTTCGGCGTTTGGCATGATCAACTGATCGAGATTCTCAGCGCTATGGGCATGCGAGACGTCAGACGGTTGCGGGGAGATATCGGAAGATCAATGATGGACGCGGAGCTACGGGAGCAGTCGTTCAAGGGGATAGCATGGGCAACCTAGAACTAATTGTCGAAAAACACTCGGAAAGAATCCATCACGGGATAGAGGTCCTTCCTAGTCTCCGTCATGGTCTGCCGGAGGGGCTGGGGAACAAGCGCTGGACCGCGGAACTGATACTGGCGACTTATGAGATGGCGTTGACGGGGGATCTGCCGAAAAATGGTCTAGAGTACAGGACTGGGAATTCTGGGGGTGGTTTTGATGTTCTGGGATGGAAGAACAATGGCTTTGCTAGGATCGATCAGGAGAGTGTGGATCTTTCGATCCCGTTGAACAAGAGAGAAGATGGCAAGAAGATCACGATTCCGTTGCCGATCTATGGTGGTGGTATGTCTTTTGGTTCGATCTCTCTCAACTTCATGCTTGCACGGGCGAGGGCTGCGAAGAGGCTGGACACTTTCATGTCTACTGGTGAGGGTGGTTATCCTGACGAGATTGTTCCGTATCGGGATCATGTGATTACGCAGGTGGCGACGGGTATGTTCGGGGTCAGAGAGGAGACGATACAGTACGCGCCGATTGTCGAGTTCAAGTACGCGCAGGGCGCGAAGCCGGGTCTCGGCGGGCATTTGTTAGCCGATAAGGTGACGTCGGAGGTTGCCAAGATGCGGGAGTCCTCGATGTTTACTAGTCTTTACTCGCCTTTTCCGTTTCATAGTGTGTATTCGGTGGAGGATCACAAGAAGCATGTTGACTGGATCAAGACCGTGAATCCGCGTGCATTGGTCTCGGTGAAAGTGTCCACGCCGACGGATGTGGATATGGTGGCGATTGGAAGCTATTATGCTGGAGCCAACATCATCCATATCGACGGTGGCTATGGGGGAACGGGAGCGGCACCGGAGATTGCGAAGAAGAACATTGCAATGCCGATTGAGTATGCGATCCCAAAGGTCCACGATTATCTAGTATCGGAAGGGGTCCGGGACGACGTTGTCTTGATAGCTAGCGGTGGCATAAGGACAGCCGATGATATCGCGAAAGCGATTGCGCTAGGTGCTGATGGTTGTGTGGTTGCGACCGCGGAGGCGGTAGCTGTTGGTTGTACTCATTGTGGGAACTGTGAGAGGGGACGTGGATGCCAGGTCGGAATTACTACGACGGATCCGGAATTATCACGGTTTATCGATCCTGAGTGGGGCGAGACTAGGATTGTCAATCTGTTCACTGCCTGGTCGAAGCGGTTGAGATCGATACTTGCTGGGTTCGGGCTGGAGAGTGTTCGCGATCTGCGGGGAAGACGGGATCTGCTGGTGAGGTACAAGTGAGAGAATTGTCTGGACAACCGATTATTGATTCGAGAAAATCTCTACATGTAGACAAGGTGGAGATGGGTAAGCAAGAAGCAGAAGGAGGATGCGGAGTCGTCGGTCTCGCATGCAACGTCCCACTTGAAGGAAAATATCTGCTCCAGTCTCTTGTCCAGATGCGGAACAGGGGAAACGGGAAGGGTGGAGGGATTGCGGCTGTCGGATTGGTACCCGAACAGCTGGGGGTCTCTGAGAAGATTCTGAAAGAGGATTACATCCTACAGGTTGCCTATCTCAATAAATCGGTCAGGAAACAGGTTGAAGACGAACATGTCCGGCCTTTCTTTGTGGTCGACTATGAGGCGAGGGTGAACGCTGTTGATGATTATCGTTCGATTCCAGGTCTGGAGGTCGAACCACCTGAGGTTTATCGGTACTCTGTCCGGGTCAAGAGGGACGTTCTTGCTGATTTTGCTCGTAAGAACGGTCTAGAAGGACTCGAGGAAAACGAAGTAGAAGATGAATTTCTCTACCAGAACTCTTACCGACTGAATCAGCAGTATTACTCGTCGCTGGGCGAGAAGAAGGCCTTCGTCGTCAGCCATGGGAAAAACATGATTGTTTTGAAGCTGGTGGGTTTTGGGGATGACGTTGTACGGTATTACCGGTTAGAGGATTTCAAGGCGCATGTTTGGATTGGTCATCATCGGTATCCGACGAAGGGACGGGTCTGGCATCCAGGTGGTGCGCATCCGTTCGTAGGTTTGCATGAGGCGTTGGTGCACAATGGTGATTTTGCGAATTATCATTCGATAATGGAGTACTTGGCCCAGCGAAACATTCACCCGTTATTCTTGACTGATACGGAGGTCTCTGTGTTACTATTCGACCTTCTCAGCCGCGTCTACAAATACCCACTGGAGTATCTGATCGAAGCTCTGGCACCGACAACTGAAAGAGATTTTGAGATGTTGTCGGTGGAGAAGAAGAGGATCTATCGACTGATACAGTCGACGCATATTCATGGGTCCCCTGACGGTCCGTGGTTCTTCATTGTCGCTAGGAATGACGTGGAGAAGAACGCTTGGCAGTTGCTAGGGATTACGGACACGTCGATGCTGAGGCCGCAGGTGTTTGCTCTTCAAGAAGGGCCGGTCAAGATCGGGATTATCGCCTCAGAGAGACAGGCGATCAATGCTGTGCTAGGAAAGTTGCAGGAAGATCAGAAAATACCAAGTAGATTTGCGGATACTTACTGGAATGCGAGGGGTGGAAGCTTCACAGATGGTGGAGCGTTTCTCTTTACTGTGAAGGATGGGGAGAGTGGGAAGGTGTTGGAGTGTGCTGACAAGTTTGGAAAATCGATAGAACTTCCGGCGCAGGACTGGTTGCCTCAGGTGGGTTCTAGTGTCTCGTTGAACGCGAGTATTGCGATACAGTTGCAGAGGGGTCCCGGTGCGCGGGACCCGTGGGGATTCTATGAGTATGTTCGTCCCGCGTTGAGGGATGCTGGCTTCCAGTATGTGGGAGAGATTCTGGAGGAACTGAAACGGCTGGCTATGAAGGGACAAGAGTCCCGACAATTCGCGATAAAATCACTCTCACTACTATACGACAGAATCTACGATACTGGAAGAAAGAAACGAAGCTCACTACTACAACTATACCACGAAGCACTCAACGACGTCTTCTCTTCTATTTCAATGTCAAATTACGACTTGTACACTCGGCTGGATTGGAAGAATCGATCTCGATTAATCCATCCAGGGTTTGACGAGCAGGTGCTAGTTGTTGATGCTCTAGAGTTTCCGGCTGAGGGACAAGAAAGCACTGCGAGGTTCGTAGTCGATGCATATAGAGAAGGCTGGAAGAATATTCTACTCTACAACCTACGCGGCCACCGATTCATTGGGAGCGGGCTCGGCGCACGAACGAACGATTTGAAGATCGACTGTTACGGAGATGTTGGAGATTACGTCGCGTCTGGTATTGATGGTTGTGAGATCACGGTTCATGGTGCTGCCCAGGACCAGGCCGCGCAGATTCTCAAGTATGGAAAACTAGTGGTTCACGGTGACGTTGGCCAGGCATTCATGTATGCGGCGAAGGGGGGCGACGTCTTCGTTCTTGGCAACGCGGCGGGGCGCCCACTAATCAACGCAGTAGGCAGACCAAGAGTCGTGATCAACGGAACATGCCTTGACTACCTTGCGGAATCATTCATGGCCGGAGATCCTTACAATGGCGGCGGGTTCGTTGTTGTGAACGGGCTGAGACCCTCGTTTGACGGACGATTAGTGGAACACGAATACCCGTATCCAGGAAGCAACCTATTCTCTCTAGCCTCTGGCGGAGCGATATTCATCCGAGATCCATACCGAAAGGTTTCGAGCGAACAGCTGAACGGAGGACGACTCGCGGACTTCACAATGAAGGATTGGGAACTGATTCGACCCTTCCTAGAAGAAAACGAGAAGCTGTTCGGAATATCGGTAAAGAAGGATCTCTTGACCGTCCAAGAACGGTCGTTGGACCCACGCCAGATTTATCGAAAAATCGAACCCATAACACTGCAAGAACTAGCCTAGCCCGAGTTGGAAGGTATTATGCAACTATCCTAAACCGGATACACAACCGAAGCGTGAACTTTTCGAGCTAACAGGCATATCTAGGTTCTTGGTAAAAATCAGGTTATCGAGTGCATCCACAACAACGAGGTGGACCGGTAGTTGGCAGAGCCCGGATTCATCTCGGACCCACTGGTGCGGCTGTGGCAGGGCAAGCTGTCCTTTCTGACAGAATTCTTTGTGGGATTCCGAATCAGCGGGTCGGCGTCAACACGCTCTCCCATAGACGAAAGTATTCCTTCTTCCGTCGCCATGGCAATTGTCCTCTCTCGTCTCTCCAAGAATTCTACTCTCGATCAGGACGGTTCCTTGTAGAAAGACAAGGATCTTCAAGTTGAGAATAGAAAGGGAATTGAACGTTTAAGACATAAGCTGGAAGAATCGCCAACTAGCTTAAGGACTAGCTAGCAAAACCTATCAGATTTAACTCAAGTTGGCACACAAGAAATGTTAGAAAACAACAAGTCATATTTACCGTGCGCAACGTCCTCGCCTGACCCCAAGGTCAAGCAGGCGAAGGACCTTCTGCTTGGCAGCGGGTCAGAGTATGTTGAAAACAGCAACAGCAACAGCGCGTCAGAAGAAGGATCAGGTGTCGAGGCTCGGGGCGCTATTCGGAGCGCTTTTTGCAGTCTCATACATCGCCAGATTCTTAATACCTGACCATGCCGAGACCGCGGCAGAGAGTCTCGCGAACTACGACGGTAGAGCGGCCATCCTCTTCGGGGTGGTGAGTACGTTTTCCGGGATCTTCGCTGTATTCTTCGTCCTTTCACTACGTGCCGCTCTTCCGAGAAGAGTCAGTGTCCTGACCGCAGCTGCAGTGGTTTTTTCAATAATTGCGATTATCGTCCCTGTCGTCGTGAACCTGATCGCGTTGGATGCGAGGGCCACCCTAGCAGGTATTTACAACAACTAGACCGTGACCGCGGTTGACAAGGCGGCAACCCTCGTCTCCGAGCAAGTGTTGGAAGCGGAGGGGGAGGCATTCTTTGCCCTATTTGTCGGTGCACCCCTCTCCATCGGGCTTTTTAGCGGGTCAATGTGGAAGAGCAAGATCTTCCCGAACTGGCTCACATACGTAGGACTTGCATTCATCACCGTCGAGTGTGCTGGTCTGCTCCTTATCGCCTTTGGAGTCGTCGTTCCCGGTTTGAGGTTCGGATACCTTGGGCTCCTCGTTCTTTGGGTCTTGGCAAGTTCGGTGTACCTCTACCATTCCGATCGCAAGACTGCAACCATGGACGCACGATAAGTACTCTCGACCTCAGGCTGCGCTTGCCGCCGGAACAGTTCCACAAATGATATTCTGCAAGTTCTGTGGAGCTAGAAACAAGAGCGACCTGATGAAGTGTGGAAACTGTGGGGGCCTTATTGAAATAAGGTAAGCTTATCGGAATCCAAAGATCTGTTGACTACTAGATATGGACCCAAAGAGCGAGGAGGGGCAGAATGTACTCCCAAGCTAAGTAAAGTATCACCAAGACCCCAGTGCCGATAACAAAGCGCCGACCCCATTTGCCTCGATGTGGTTTGAGCTGAACTATTGGTTTTTCTTCAGCTACTGATTTTTTGCTAGGCCCGTTTAGGTCTGATTTCTTGATCGGCTCGACCAGTTCGACAGCGGTTTCCTCGGACGTCTCTCTAGGTCCCACGTTTCGCATGATCCATTTCTTTGAGACTGGTGGTCGTGGTACGCGGAAGACTCCTGAGCCTGTCTTTGCTACGTATGCCGTCCATGCGAGTTCTTTCCTGTCTCGTAGAGCGTCAACTTCGTGCTGGCGCATGGCGTAGTAGACGACTGGGCCAAGCATACGCTCGACCTTGTTCGCATCAAACGTCCCAGGCGTCCCCGTGCTCCTGACCAACAGCAGGTCTGCGTCAGCTCGTAAGTCGATATCTCCCCCATAGAACCGGTGGAGGGCGGCGACCATTATTACCAGACCATGTCGCATGCCGCGCTTGAAGAGCTCACCCCTGATATCGTACCATTTGTCCAGCCAGTAGTCGATCTTCCTCATCTTCTGCAACTGTCCATTCGAGTCTTTCACAGCGACAGTCCCAGAGAGCTTCTTCAACGCCTTCGTCATATCGTCCGCAAACAACAACACCGCCCTCGGAGGCTTACGGAACCGCTTGAACAAATTGTCCATGTTCTCAAACAATGCCGGAAGGTCTCTAGTCGATCGAAGGGCCTTCACATTCTCCTGACCATACCTACGCGCTAACGCTTGAGAAAGCGACTCAGCCAGAGTCGTATTGTGGACAAAAATGTCGTTGACGACCAGGTTTCCCGTCTTTTCGACTTGGACATCAAGAGTCTCAGCGGGGCCGATGTATTCGATGGATTTGATTCGGGGCCAGAAACATTCGCCCTCAGCGATTTTCAGGGCGTAAGGACGCTCGTATTTCCTGGCGAACTCCTGAGCTTCCTTCATACTCGCAAATGTTCCGCCAGACCAGGCACCGGGCCGATCGCGTCTTGATCTCAAATATGCGATTGGAAGCGGAAAGTCATCCTGGCTCCATCTACGGACCTGCCGAGACTCATGCCGTAACA
>Ga0134088_10000981_pt1 | contig 10689 bp, 8 predicted proteins | sample 15_taG_3_FD_94461 | JGI IMG/M metagenome (GOLD analysis project Ga0134088, IMG submission 94461) | Grasslands soil microbial communities from the Angelo Coastal Reserve, California, USA - 15_D_Rain_20cm_5_09182015 | ecosystem: Environmental > Terrestrial > Soil > Grasslands ...
ATCCAGGCCCTCGTGGGCGGCACGCTCGCCACGACCGCTCCGGGCACGGCGCACCAGGTGGCGCTCGACCTCGAGGACCAGCCCCTGGCGTTCACGATGGAGCCACCCGCGTGCCAGCTCCACGTCTGGGCCCCCGAGACGGGGCTGATCACTCACACGAGCTACATCGGCCAGTTCGACGGGCCGTACTTGTTCGCCAACGGCGCCAGGCGAGCCGGGTAAACGCTTCGCGCCCGGCGTCCGTCCCGAATCTCGTCGAGGGCGAACCCTCACCTTCTGGAGATGCCTGTGCTGAAACGACTCTTCGTCGTATCGGTCGTGATTCTCGGCGCCGTCTCCCCGGTCCTCGCCGCGGAATCCGTCGCCGTGACCCCCGTGGTCCATGACGAGCTCAACCGCGCCCTGGACGACCTGGTCGGGCAGGTGCACGGGCTCGGCGAGCGCTGGCGCGACCACTTCCGGCGCGTTGACTCGCCGGCCGAGCGGCCGCTGATCACGCTCACGCTCAACTGGCGCCAGGAGCTCGCCTTGAGCACCAGCCAGGTTCAGAGCCTCGAGAAGCTACGCGCCGACTTTCAGCGTGAGGCGACCCGGCGGGAGGCCGACCTGCGCGCGGCCGAGACTGCGGTGACCACCACGCTGCAGGCGGACCCGGTGGACCTCGCCGGTGTCGAGGCGCAGGTGCGCGACGTCGAGCGGCAGCGCGCGGATCTGAGATTGGCTCGTATCAAGACGATCGAGGAGGGGAAGGCCCAGCTCACGCCGGAGCAGCGGACCAAGCTCTCGGCCCTGCTGGCGAGCGCGTCCCCCCGCCGGGGCACGCCGACGACCTTCGACGTGACGCCGCGATAGGCCGGGTCAGCGAGGCTCTCGCAGCAGGGACTCGGCGGCCTCCATCAGGCTCTCCGACAACGTCGGGTGGGTGTGGATGGTGGCCGCGAGATCCTCGACGGTCATCGCCGTCTCGACGGCGAGCGCGCCCTCGGCGATGAGCTCGCCCGCGCCGGGCCCCACGATCCCGACGCCGAGCACGCGGCCGGTGTCCGGATCGGCGATGACCTTCGTCAGGCCGTCGGTGCGGCCGAGGGTCAGGGCACGTCCCGAGGCCGCCCACTCGCGCCTGGCGATCTTCACGGGGCGCCCCTCGCGCTCCGCGTCGGCTTCGGTGAGCCCGCACCAGGCGACCTCGGGATCGGTGAACACGACCGCCGGCACAACGACGTTGTCGAAAGCCGCCGGGCGGCCGGCGATCACCTCCGCGGCGACCTTGCCCTGGCGCATCGCGCGATGGGCGAGCATCGGCTCGCCGGTGACGTCGCCCACGGCGTAGATCGCCGGGTCGGCCGTGCGGCAGCGATCGTCCACGGTGAGGAAGCCGCGCGCGTCGGCGCTCGCCCGCGTGTGCTCGAGCCCGAGCCCGGCGCTGGCCGATCGCCGGCCGACCGCGACCAGCACGCGATCGAAGGTCTGCGCCTCGCCGGGCTCGAGGCGCGCCTCGACGGCCGAGCCTTTCTCGCGGAGCGAGGTCACCTTGGTACCGAGGTGGATCTTCGCGAAGAGCTTCTCGCAGCGGCGCGCGAGCGGCTGGACGAGGGCCCGGTCGACGCCCGGCAGGAGCCCGTCGGTCATCTCGACGACGGTCACCTGGCTGCCGAGCGCGGCGTAGACCTGACCGAGCTCGAGACCGATGTAGCCGCCGCCGATCACGAGGAGCCGCTCGGGCACCTCGGTGAGCTCGAGCGCCCCCGTCGAGTCGATGACGCGATCGCCGGGGAGCGACAGGTCCGGTAGCTGCGCCGGCGCCGAGCCCGTCGCGACGATCGCGTGCTTGAAGCGCACCTTCTGCGGCTCGTCGCCCTCGACGTAGAGCTCGCGCGAGCTCTCGAACACGGCGCGGCCGCCGATGACGTCGACGCTCTTGGCCTTGGCGACGGACGCGAGGCCGCGCGCGAGGCGGCCGACGACGCGCTCGCTCTTCCATTTTCTCAGCGGGTCGAGCGAGACGCGCGGCTCGCCGAAATCGACGCCGAGCTCGCGGGCGCGCTCGGCGTCCTCGATGAGCGCCGCGACGTGGAGCAGTGCCTTGGACGGGATGCAGCCCTCGAAGAGGCAGGCGCCGCCGAGCCGCTTGCCCGCGTCGACGACGACGGTCTCGAGCCCCAGCTCCGCGCAGCGAAACGCCGCCGAGTAGCCGCCGGGCCCTCCGCCCACGACGGCCACGTCCACCTCGACGACGAGATCGCCCATCACCACGGCGCGATCCTTCCTACTCGACCTGGCCGCGCACCGCCCACGCGCGGGCGATCAGATGGATGCTGCCGTCGGGCTTGGTCGGCATCGTCGACCTGATTCGCTCGCGGAGCGCGGCGCGGCGCTCCTCGGTGAGCGACATGCAGTAGCCGGGCGCCGGCGCCTGGCCGCCGAGGAACGGCTTCCAGTAGTCGTCGAAGTCCTTGAAGACCGTCGGCACGTCGATCGCGAGGACACGGACCTGCGTCAAGCCGGCCGACTCGAAGAGCTGGACCAGCGGCCCCGGCCGGGCGTTCTGGAATCGCCGGCCCTCATCGAGCTCGAGCGCCGGCGGGTCGAGCGCGACGGCCGCGTCCCAGAAGCGGCGCATCAGCTGCATCTCGCCGGCGTAGTCCCAGACGTACGCCGCGACGGTGCCGCCGGGGGACAGCGCCCGCTTCATCTCCGCCAGGGTGTGCGCCTGGTCCGGCACGAAATTGAGCATGAGCCCGGAGACGACCACGTCGTGCTCGCCGTCCTTGACGGGCAGCGCCTGCGCGTCGCCCGGCCGGAAGCTGACGCGCGGATCGGTCACGCGCGCGCGAGCGTACTCGAGGTACTCTTCGGACCGGTCGACGCCGACGACGGCGTCGGGCGAGCAACGCGCGACGATGGCCTCGCTCAGCGCGCCGGTGCCGCAGCCGACGTCGAGCCAGCGGAGGCTCTCGGGCGGGTCGAGCCAGCGCAGGAACTCCCGCGCGACGAGACCGCTCCAGCGCCCCACATAGGGCTCATAGGCGTTGCCGCTCGACCAGGTGTCTCGATGGTCGGGCATCAGGGTCTCCTCCTTCTGCAGTTGCACAACCAGACCAATCACCGCTCCAGCAGATCCAGCTACCAATCCAGCAGAAGCTGCTCGGGACGCTCGAGGCGCCGCACGATCGCGGCGGCGAAGCGCGCGCCGTCGGCGCCGTCGGCGACGCGATGGTCGAACGTGAGCGAGATCGGCAGGAGCATGCGGGGCACGATCTTGCCCTCGTGCACCACCGGCTCTTCCCGCCCGCGGGCGACGCCCAGAATGGCCACCTCGGGATAATTGATGATCGGGATCGCGCCGGTGCCGCCGAGCGCCCCGATGTTCGTGATCGTGAACGTGCCCCCGCGCAGGTCCTCGAGCGTGGCCTTGCCTTCGCGGACCCGCTGCGCGAGCGCCGCCAGCTCGCGCTGAACCTCGACGAGGGGCTTGTGATCGACGTCGCGGATGACCGGCACGATCAGGCCCCGTTCGGTCGCCACCGCCACGCCCAGATGATGGTAGCGCTTGACGATCAGCTCGCCGGCCGCCGGGTCGAGGCTCGCGTTGAACTGCGGGTGCTCCTGCAGGGCGAGGGCGGCGGCCTTCAGCAGAAAGCTCGTCAAGGTGAGCGTGAGGCTGCGCTCGCGCGCGGGCTCGACATTGCGCCGGATGATCGCGTCGAGCTCGGTGATGTGGGCGCGGTCGAAGTGCGTCACGTGCGGGATGAGCGTCGCCGAGAGCGTCATGCGCTCGGCGATCGTACGGCGCAGGTGCGACAGCGGCTGCCGCTCCACCGGCCCCCACTGCTCGAACCGCGGCAGCGCCGGCGGCTCGACGCCGACCGCGGCCAGAGGCCTCGCCACCGCCGGCCGCTCGGGAGCCAGCCCATCGGCCCCCGCCGCCGCCCCGGGCCGGCCCGCCGCGCCGACCGCCGCCTTCACGTCGTCATCCATGATGCGCCCGCCCGGCCCCGTACCCCGAACCGCGCGCAGCTCGACCCCAAGCTCCCGCGCCAACCGCCGCGTCGCCGGAGTCGCAGGCACCGGGCCCGCTGCGACCGATCCTGATGAGGGCGCCATTGCAGTCGAGCGAACCGTCGCGTTTGCCGGCGCCGGCCCGCCCCCACCCCCGGGCTCCGCACCGACCGCGTCCTCGAACGTGACGAGGACGTCCCCAACTTTGACGCTCTGCCCAGGCCGAACGTGAATGCGCGCCACGCGTCCGGCAAACGGGGAAGGAATCTCGACGGTAGCCTTGTCGGTCTCGACCTCGAGCAGCGGCGCGTCCTCGGTGAGGACGTCGCCCTCGTTGACGAGCACCTTGACGATCTCGGCCTCGGTGAGCCCCTCGCCCAGATCCGGAAGCGCGAACGGTCGGGGCATCCGGCTACGAGCTCCTCACCGGTTCAGAACGCGAGGGTCTCGCGGACGGCGGCGACGACACGGGGCACGTCGGGGACGTTCGCCTTCTCGCGCGCGAAGCCGACGAACGGCACGTCGTGCGCGGTGACGCGGCGGATGGGCGCCTCCAGCGACAGAAAGGCGCCGTCCATGATCGAGGCGGCGATCTCGGCGCCTGGACCGAAGCTCTTCGGCGCCTCGTGAACGACGACCGCGCGGCCGGTCTTCCGGACCGAGGCGACGAGCGTTTCGCGATCGAGCGGCGAGATCGTGAGCAGGTCGATCACCTCGACGGCGACGCCGTCCTCGTCGCGGAGCACGTCGGCGGCCTCGAGCGCCACGCGGAGCATGGCGCCGTACCCGATCAGGGTGAGGGCATTGCCCTCGCGCGCCACCTGCGCCCGACCGATCGGCATGACCTCGCTCTCGTCGGGCACCTCTTCCTTGGCCGCGTGGTAGAGCGACTTCGCCTCGAAGAAGATCACCGGATCGGGGTCGCGGATGGCGGCGGCCAGCAGCGCACGCGCGTTGCGCGGGCCCGACGGCACGACCATCTTCAGCCCGGGGATGTGCGCGTAGAACTGCTCCTCGGACTCCGAATGGTGCTCGAGGGCGCGGACGCCGCCGCCGTACGGCATGCGGATCACGATCGGGATGTGGAAGCGCCCCTGCGAGCGCATCCGGTAGCGCGCGCAGTGGTTCTCGATCTGGTGGAAGCACTGGAACGCGAAGCCCGAGAACTGGATCTCGCAGACGGGCTTGAGGCCGTAGAGCGCCATCCCGACCGCCGTGCCGATGATGGCCGCCTCCGCGAGCGGGCTGTCGATGACGCGCTGAGAGCCGAACTTCCGCTGCAGGTCGTCGGTCACGCGGAAGACGCCGCCGTCGACGCCGACGTCCTCGCCCAGCACGAGCACGTCGCCGTCGCGCTCCATCTCCTGGAAGAGCGCCTGATTGAGCGCCTTGACCATGTTCAGCTTGGCCATGGCGTCAGCGCCGTGTCAGCCGCTGGCCCCGCATCGGCGTGGCCCCCGGCTGGGTGGGGGCGGTCGCGCCCTCGCGCGCCGGCACGACGGGATCGCTCGCGGCCATCGCGTCGCGCTGGGCCGCGAGGTCCGACGGGAGCTCGGCGTAGACGTGGTCGAACATCGTGAGGGGATCTGGAGGCGGCGTGGCCTCGAAGCGGCGAATGGCCTCTGCGATCTCCTCGTCGACGTGCTGCTCGAGACCCTCCGCGAGGAGGTTGCGCTTCTCGAGATAGGCCTTGAAGCGGGTCAGCGGGTCCTTCTGCTCCCACATCGCCACTTCCGCGTCGCTCCGGTACTTGGTGGGATCGTCGGCCGTCGTGTGCACGCCGAGGCGATAGGTCACGCACTCGATCAAGGTCGGGCCGTCCCCGGCGCGCGCCCGGTCGACCGCCTCGCGTGCGGCGGCGTAGACGGCGAGCATGTCGTTGCCGTCCACCTGGAGACCGGGCAGCCCATACGCCAGCGCCTTCTGCGCGATCGTGCGCGAGTGCGTCTGCTTCTTCAGCGGCACCGAGATCGCCCACTGGTTGTTCTGACACACGAAGACGACCGGGACGTGCCAGACGCCGGCGAAGTTCAGGGCCTCGTGGAAGTCGCCCTCGGAGGTCGCGCCGTCGCCGAAGTAGGCCATCACGACCACGTCGTCGCCCCGGTACTGCGCGGCGTAGGCGAGACCGACGGCGTGGGGAAGCTGGGTCGCCACCGGGATCGTGATCGGCAGGTCGTGCTGGTCGGGCTCCGGCTGGCCGCCTTCGAGGTGGCCCGCGAAGAAGCGCAGGAGCTTTTCGATCGGCCAGCCCCGCCAGATCATCGCCGCCGTCTCGCGGAAGGATGGCACCATCCAGTCCGTCGGCCGCAGGGTGAAGATGCTGCCCATCTGGGCAGCCTCCTGGCCCTTGGTAGGCGCGAAGGTCCCGATGCGTCCCTGGCGCTGGAGGCGCACCATGCGCTCGTCCAGGCGGCGGCCGAGCAGCATCGCGCGGTAGAGCGACTTCAGCTCGTTGTCGGCGAGCTTGGGCTCGAGCGCGGTGTCGAGGTTCCCGTCACTGTCGAGGATCGACAGGTATTCGACCTGGAAGCGTGGTTCGACGGCGATTCTGGGCATTGGGGGCCCAAACCCATTCTAACGCCCGGGCCCCCGAACGCTACTTCTTCGCGGCGGCTCGTTTGGGGGGTGCGGGGGCGGCTTCCTCGGACCGCTTGGCCTTGGCCAGGGGCCGCTTCTCGCCCGAGGCCACCCGCTTGGCCAGGCTCTCCTTGAGCGCCTCCATCAGGTCGATCACCTGGGCCCGCGGCGCTTCGGCGGCGGCGACGGTGACCTCCTTGCCCTCGACCTTCTGATTGACCAGATCGAGGACCCGGTGGCGATACTCGTCCTCGTACTGCTCCGGGTGGAACTCGTCGTTGGACAGTCCGTCGATGAGCTGCGAGGCCAGCTCGAGCTCTCCCGGCCTGATCTTCGCCGACTGCCCGCGGTCGATCTCGCCGAAGTCGCGCACCTCGTCGGCGAAGTACATCGTGTGGAGCATGAGGCCGCCCTGCGCCGGCCGGATGAGCACGAGGCTTTCCTTGCCGCGCATGACGAACTTCGCGAGGGCGACGCGTCCCTGCTTGTCCATCGCGTCGGCGAGGAGCCGGTACGCCTTGTCGCCGCCCTTGTCCGGTCCGAGGAAGTAGGTCTTCTCGAAGTAGATCGGATCGACCGACTTGAGCGGCACGAACTCGGCGATGTCGATCATCTTCGAGGCCTCGCCCTCGAGCCCCTTCAGCTCGTCGTCGGCCACCCGCACGTACTGGTCCTTCGAGAACTCGTAGCCGCGAACGAGCGACGCGCGATCGACGACCTCGTTGCACACCGGACAGAACGTCTGCTGCTTGATCCGCGAGCCGCACTTCGCGTGCAGCATGTTGAACGCCACGTTCGCCGACGAGGCCGCGGTGTAGAGCCGGATGGGAATCGAGACGAGTCCGAACGAGATCGTTCCCGAGCCGATCGAGTGCGGCGCCATGGATTGCACGATAGCACGATGCTCCCTATCATGCGCGAAGGGCCGAACTCTCCCATGGATAGCGTACCGGCCGCCGTCGAGCGGCAAGATATCGGGGCTCCCGAGCCCAGGCGCCCGCTGCTCGTCTGGTTCGTCACGACGCTCGCGGGGCTCGTCCTCCTCTCGTTCATCGCGATGATGGCCTGGCTCCAGCTCACCGGATCGCGCGTGGACGGCATCGAGGAGCCGGAGCGCGCGCTCGCGCTGATCGTCGGCCGCACGATGGACATCGACGAAGCGGTCGTCCGCGCGCCGGCGTGGGAGCGATTCGTGTATCGCGTGCTGTCGAGCGATCCGGCGGAGGATGTCGCGGAGGGGCTCCGCTGGTACGAGGAGCTCGCCCGGGAATCGGCCCATCCCGGCATCGATCTCCACCTGGCGGTGCTCGAGGCCGAATCCGGACGGATCGACAGCCTGCGGCGCCGCACCGAGGAATGGACGCGCCGCGTCGACCCGCTGCCGGTGTTCGCGCTCCTCATCGGGGCCGCCTATCTCGACGAGGACGTGGAGGCGGACATCGGCTCGAACGTCGAAGAGGCCCTCGCCGAAGCGCTCGAGCCGGGCTGGTTCAGGGACCGGGTCGCGACTCGCCTGGCGACGCGCGTCGGCGACCCGGATCTCCTGGCCGCGGCGACGGCGGCGCAGGCGGAGCGCTCCGGCCGGCTGCTCGCCCGCATGCGCGCGACCGTCGCGGTCGAGCTGGTGCTCATCGTCGTCGGGGTCGTCCTGCTCGTCCGGGTCGCCGTGCGCCGCCGGGCGTTCGACCGGGTCGGCGGCGCCGTCCTGCCGCCGCCCTGGCGCGGGCGGACCGGAGTCCTCGTGCTGGTCTGGGGCGGGGCGATCGGATCCGTCATCATCCTCGCGTCGTCGTTCCTGCCCGACCGCGCATATTCCCGCGTCCTCATCGGCGCCACGACGAACCTGTCCTTCGCCCCGCTCATCTTCCTCGCCTGGTTGTTCCTGGTGCGGCCGTCGGGGCTTCGCCTGACGGAGAGCTTCGGCCTGGCGCCCGCCGCGGCCGGCGCGCGCCGGCTCGTGCTCGTCATCCTCACCTTGCTGGCGCTCGGCCAGCTCGGCGAGGTCATCATGGACATGGCCGGGCGCTGGCTGGGATTCTCGGCGCACTGGACGGAATGGTTCGACCGCGATCTGGTCTGGGGATCGCGGCCCCTCGTCGGGATGACGATCTTCGACACGGTCGTGCTCACCCCGGTGTTCGAGGAGATCGTGTTCCGCGGGCTCCTGTTCGCAACCCTCCGCCGAAGGTTCGCGGTGGGGCCGGCCGCCGCGCTCAGCGCGGCCATGTTCGCCGTCGCGCACGGCTACGGCGCCCTCGGCTTCGCGGCCGTCTTCTGGAGCGGTTTGCTGTGGGCGTTGTCGTACGAGCGGACGGGCAGCCTGCTGCCCTCGATCACGGCGCACGCCGCGGACAACCTGATGGCCTCGCTCTCCGTGATCATGGTGCTCCGTGGCTAGCCGCGATCTCGCGGAGTACCGGCGCAAGCGCGACCCGGCGGCGACCCCGGAGCCCTTCGGCGGGCCCGGCCCGACCGGCGGCAGCCGGTTCGTGATCCACAAGCACTCGGCGCGACGGCTCCACTACGATCTGCGGCTGGAGATCGACGGTGTGCTCAAGAGCTGGGCCGTGCCGAAGGGCCCTTCGGTGCGCTCGCACGAGAAGCGCCTGGCCGTGCACGTCGAAGACCATCCCATCGAGTACGCCGACTTCGAGGGCGTCATTCCAGAGGGCAGCTACGGAGCCGGCCCGTCCATCGTGTGGGACGCCGGCCGGTTCCAGCTCCTCAAGCCGGAGCCCGCGCGCGAGCAGATCGCGCGCGGCAAGCTCGAGTTCGAGCTGTTCGGCTTCAAGCTCAAGGGGCGATGGACCCTGGCCCGGATGAGCGGCAAGGACCGCGACTGGCTCCTGCTGAAGAAGTCCGACGAGTACGCCGGCGAGACGGAGCCGACCGAGCGCTATCCCGAATCGGTGCTCTCGGGCCTGACGATCGAAGAGTTGCGCGACGGCGCGAGCCGGGTGCAGACGCTGCGCCGCCGCCTGAGCGAGCTCAAGGCGCCGCGCGGCGAGATCGTCCCGCACGGCGATCTGCTGATGCTCGCGACCCTCGTCGACGAGACGCCGTCGGACGCGTCGTGGCTCTTCGAGATCAAGTACGACGGGGTCCGCGTCCTCGCCTCACGCGCCGGCGACGCGATCGAGCTTCGTGGACGGAGCGGCCAGGTCGTCACGACCCGCTACCCCGAGGTGACGGCCGCGCTGCGCGCGCTGCCGCTCGAGAGCTTCGTGCTGGACGGCGAGATCGTGGCGCTCGACGAGCGCGGGCGCTCGAGCTTCCAGCGCCTGCAGGAGCGTATGGGCCTCACGCGTCCGACCGACATCGAGCGCGCGCGGGGCGAGGTCCCGGTCAGCGCCGTCTTCTTCGATGCGCTGGGGCTCGACGGCCGCGATCTGCGTCGGCTGCCGCTCGAGGCGCGCAAGGAGTGCTTGAAGCTCCTGGTGCCGCCGCGCGGCGTCGTCTACTACGGCGACCACGTGCTGGAGCACGGCGCGGACTTTCTCGCCGCCGCCTGCGAGCAGGGTCTGGAAGGCGTGGTCGCGAAGAAGCGCGACAGCCCGTATTCCGCGAAGCGCTCGCGCGACTGGCTGAAGATCAAGTGTCAGCTGCGCCAGGAGTTCGTGATCGGCGGCTACACGGCGCCCCAGGGCACGCGGGCGCATTTCGGCGCCCTGCACCTGGGCCTGTACGACCGGGGCGAGCTGGTCTACGTCTCCAAGGTCGGCACCGGATTCGACGAGCGGGCGCTCAAGACGATCAGCGAGAAGCTCCGTCCGCTGGCGCGTCCGACCTCGCCGTTCGCGCGCGGCACGCCGGTCGGACGCGGGCACCACTGGGTGGAGCCGCGACTGGTAGGTGAAGTGCGCTTCACCGAGTGGACGCGCGATGGCGGGATCCGTCACCCCGCGTTCCTCGGGTTGCGCGACGACAAACGCCCCGAAGATTGCGTGCGCGAGACGCCCGCGGGTACGCGTGCGGCCGGGCCAGGGGCGGGGGGCACGGGACCGGCTGCGGCCCCCGCTCGCCCGCGTTCCGCAGCTCTTCGAGCTGCGGGCCGGACGGGGGGGGGCCACTCCGCCCGGCCCGTGGCCCCCGCCCCCCGCTCGCCCGCCC
>Ga0134088_10000982_pt1 | contig 10686 bp, 9 predicted proteins | sample 15_taG_3_FD_94461 | JGI IMG/M metagenome (GOLD analysis project Ga0134088, IMG submission 94461) | Grasslands soil microbial communities from the Angelo Coastal Reserve, California, USA - 15_D_Rain_20cm_5_09182015 | ecosystem: Environmental > Terrestrial > Soil > Grasslands ...
CCGCAAGGACATCTTCGCCGTCGCGCACGCCGACATGGCGTTCAAGCGGATGCGCTCCCCCGCCCTGTTCCGGCGCGAGCCGCTCGACACGCTGCTCGAGCGCCTCGTCGGCGATATCACGTTTCATGAGCTGGACCATCCGCTGGTGGTCAACACCGTGGACGTCAACTCGGGAATGCAGGTGTTCTGGGGACTCGAGGGGCTGGACGAGGTGCCCGTGCGGGAGGCCGTGTTCGCCTCATGCGCGCTGCCCGGCTTCCTGCCGCCGCGGGAGATCCGCGGCCGCTTCTACGTCGACGGCGCCACGGTCGACAATCTCCCCGTGGGGACGGCGCTCGTGCTCGGCGCCGACGTCGTGCTCGCAGTCGACGTGTCGGCATCCAACGCGTTCCGGGCGGATGTGCAGGACGAGGGGTTCGCTTCGGTGTTCGCCCGCGCGACCGAGATCGCCATGCAGTCGCTGCTCGAGATACGGCTGCGCTCCTGGGGCACACCGCCCATCTATTACGTGCATCCGCGCGTCGAGCACATCTCGCCGTTCTCGTTCGATCACCTGCGCGAGGTGGTCGAGGAAGGCTACCGCGCCACGGCGGCGGCGCTCGACCATCCCGACGAGTGGCCGCAGCCGGGAGATACGGGCGTCTACCCGAAGCGCGGGGTCATCGTGCGCGTCCAGCGGGAGCGGTGCATCGGCTGCGGCGCCTGCCTCGTCCAGGCACCCCCCGGGATGTTCGTGCTCGACGCGCAGGGGAAGGCGGTGGTCACGCGGCCGGAGCAGGAGTGGTCGCCCGTCGACGGGGAGTTCATCCGGCACTGCCCCACGTACGCGATCAGCGCGCGACCCGCGGCGACTCCCGCCGCAACTCGGCGTCAATCTGGATGAGGTCCCGCGCCACGCGGTCCCAGTTGTAGTACGTCTCGACCGCCCGGCGGCCCGCGGCGCCCATGCGGCGGCGCACGCCCGCGTCCGCGAGCAACCGTGTGATCCCCGCGGCGACTGCCGCGGGATCGTCGGGATCGACCAGGATCCCCGTCTCCCCGTCGCGCACCGCGTCCGGGACGCCGCCCGAGCGCCCTCCAACCACCGCGAGGCCGCACGCCGACGCCTCGACGATCGAGATACCGAAGCCTTCGGCGAGGAGATCATAGCGGCGCGAGGCGCCGACATAGAGGTCGGCCGCGTTGTACAGCGCAGGCAGCTCGTCGTCCCCGACGAAGCCGAGAAACCGCACCGCGTCGCCTACCCCGAGCGCCGCCGCCAGCCGCTCGAACTCCGGCCGACGCGAGCCGACGCCCGCCACGACGTACCGGACCGACGGAACGGCGGCGCGCACGGCGGGCAGCGCCCGGATCACCGTATCGATCCCCTTGTGGATGTCGACCCGCGACACCGTGAGGAGCCACGCCCCGCCCTCCGTCCCCGCGTCGAGGCCATACTTCTCTCGCACGGGGCGCGGGTCTAGCCCGGGCCGGAAGCGCTCCGGCGCCGTGCCCAGCGGCACGACGCGGACATCTCGAGCGAGCGCCGGACGGTCGAGCGCCACGAGCACCGAGCGCGCGACCTCCGCCGTCCAGCGGCTGTTCGCGACCACGACAGCCGCGCCGCCGAGCAGCTCGCGCGCCGTCCACCGCCTAAAGCGGGAGCGGCTCATCTTCGCCTGGAGCAGCAGCAGCTCGGTCCCGTGCACGATCACGCCGTACGGAAGGCCGTAGCGCGCGCGCAGCCAGCGCGCCGGGTACCCCGCCGGCTTGAGCTCGGCACACCAGACAAAGCCGGGTCGCACGCGCCGCACCAGCATGCTCGCTCGGGCGGCCCAGAGCGCGAGCCCGTTGAGGGTGCGGAGCCGCGTGGCGCGGATGCGCGCGTGATCGATCGGCTGCGGATAATGCGGGTCGCTCGCCTCACTACCTGCGTGCCGCCCCGTGGAGACGATCAGTGAACCTGGCGGATAGCGGAGCGCCAGCTCGCCCATCCAGCGGGCGATGCCGCCGCCCAAGGGCGGGAAGTTGAAGGCCAGGAGCAGGGTGGTGCCTATGCCACGACCTCGGCCTCGATCGCGCGCAGGTCGCCGACGACCCGGTCCCAGTTGTAATAGGTCTCGACCGCCCGGCGTCCGGCGGCCCCGATCCGCCTGGCGAGCTCGGCGTCCGCGAGCAGGCGACAGATGGCCGCGGCGAACGCCGCCGGATCTTCCGGCGGCACCAGCAAGCCCGTCTCCCCATCGCGCACGGCGTCGGGCACGCCCCCTGCGTTCCCCGCGACGACGGGCAGCCCGCACGCGGACGCCTCGACGAGTGAGATGCCGAAGCCCTCGACCCCGATCCGCTCGGCGCGGCGCGAGGCACCGACGTACACCGCCGCGAGCGCGTAGAGCGCGGGGAGATCGCGCTCGCTCACCTCGCCGAGCAAGTGCACGCGCTCGGCAACGCCCAGCGTGCGGGCGAGCTGCTCGAGCTTCTCGCGCTCCGCCACCGCGCCTGCACCCGCAACGGCGTAGCGGACGTCGGGAGCGCGCTCGAGGATCGCAGGGAGCGCTTGCAGCACCGTGTCGACGCCCTTGTGCGGCTCGAGGCGCGCCACGGTGAGCAGCCAGCGCGCTCCGCTGGCGCCGTCCGGTAGCTCGAGGCGGCGGCGCAGCTCGGTGGAATCGACCCTGGGGCGGAAGCGGGCGGGATCGGTGCCGAGGTGCACGACGCGCAGCCGCCGGCCGTGGCCGTCGAGCCCGAGCTCGCCGAGCACGGTCAGGGCGAGGTCCCGCGTCCAGGCGCTATTCGCCATGAGCACCGCGGCGCCGCCGAGGATGGCGCGCGTGGACCGGCGCTTGAAGCGCGACTGCCGGACTTTGTGCTGCTCGCTCAGCAAGTCGCCCCCGTGGAAGAAGATGCCGTAGGGCACGCGACAGCGCTCGTATACCCAGCGTGCAGGGTAGCCAGCCGGCTTCACATTCCCGCAGTGGACGAAGCGCACCCGATGTTGTCGCGCGAGGCTGGCCGCCCGGCGAGACCACAGCAGCAGTCCGGGCAGGGTCTTGGTGCGGCCGCGGCTCACGGGCAGGCGATCCACCGCGGCGGCGAACTGCGCGTCGACATCGGGAGCGTCGGAATCCAGTGGGGTGGACACCACGAGCTCGCCCCGGGGGAAGTGTCGCGCCATCTCTCCGTGCAGACGGGCGATGCCGCCACCCATGGGGGGGAAGTCCTGCGCCAGCAGGAGACTGGTCACACTCGGAATGCTAACGGGGCGTCGCCGCCCCGAGCAATCGCCTGGCAGGACGGCGCGCGAGCGCCTCGCGGTACACCAGCTCCGTGCGCTCCGCGGTCCGCTCGAGCGTGAACTCGCGACGCACCAGCGTGCGGCCCGCCTGCCCCAGACGGCGCGACGCCTCCCCGTCCCCGAGCATCTGCTCAAGCGCTGCCGCCCACGCCGCCGGATCGAGCGGCGAGACCAGGAGCCCCGTCTCGCCGGAGCGCACGAGATCCCGGTTGCCGCCAGCTGCCGACGCCACGACCGGCAACCCGAGCGCCATCGCTTCTAGCAAGGCCTGCGACAGTCCCTCCATCCGGGACGGCAAGGCGGCCACGGCCGCCAGGTGATAGAAGGCGAGAGGGCGATCGATGAGAGGCACGAACACCACGCGGTGGCGGGCTGGCGCCGACTGCGCTAGGGCACGCAGGCGGCCGTCCGGCTCGACCCCGACGCACGCCACGACGACCCCGCGCTCGACGCTCGGGAGCGCCTGGAGCACGACGTGCTGATCCTTGAGCCGCGAGACGATCGCGACCACCGGCCGCCCGCCCGGGTCGCCGAGCGCCGCGCGAGCGGCCGCGAGGTCGTGGGGCGGCACCGGCGCGTCGACGCGCTCGAGCGCGATACCATTCGGCACGACGCGGAGCCGGGCCCCGGGATGCAGGCGGCGCCGCAACGCGCGGGCGACCGCTTCGCTCACGGCGATGGTGCGGTCCGCCGTCAGCCCGACCGGCAGGAGTTCGATGGGCGAGGTGAGCGGCATCGTCCGCCGGGTGACGACGAACGCCTGGGGCAGCCGCCCGCGCCAGCGCAGCCACGTGAGCGCGCGGCGGTCGAGGGTGGCGTGGGCGTTGACCACATCCACCCGCTCCCGCCCCAGGACGGCGGTAAGGGCGCTCATGAGCGCCGCCCGCGGCATGAACGCGAGCGGGACGACAGGGAGCCCGGCTGCCCGCGCGAGCCGCGCCAACAGCACATCCCCCCGACAGCCCACCAGCACACGGTGTCCGCGACGGGCGAGGTACTGACTCAAATTGAAGATCGACTGTGTGGAGCCGGCCGGGCCGCCCTGGTGCGTGAGCTGGAGAATCGTGAGCGGCCGGCCGGTCATGGCCCGAAGCTAGTGATCGTCCTTCTAGTACTCCACGTACACGGGTGCGCCCGTGCGCAGCGAGAAGTCGACAGCACGCTCGAGCGCAGCCCGAATCTGTTCAGCGCTACCGTTGGCTCCTACGTCGATGGCTGGCACGCCCGGAGACAGCGAGGCGCGTCCCGTCTGGGCGCACGTCACCTTGATTGCGATCGGCGAGTAAATGCCGCCTGTCAGGCCGCCGACGAGCATATTCAGGAAGCTGTGCTTCGTCTCGACCTTCGCAACGCCGTTCGTGCACGTGCTCGCCGTCGCAATCCTGCTCGGGGGTACAAGTCCCCATAGCCATCCCGAGGCCCAGCTCTTGTTGATGGCCACGGTGGATGGCGTGAGGCCGGTGTCGATCGTGGCGTGATAACACGCGGCCGCCGCGAGCAGCAGACTAGCGATGGAGAGTCTCAGGACTCGGTGCATAGGCACGGCTCCTGGCAAGTGGGGGAAAAGGTTGATGGGCAGCGAGACGGTGCCCCCTGCCGGCAGAGAATCTGCGAGGTGAGCAGGTCCGACGGTAGGGCCTCTGTGCGGGCGCGAGCGGAGCCGGTCGCGCCCGACGGCGGCCTTATGGAGCGATTGCGGACAGAGTTATCTTAGGTCGCCGATGCACGTCGTCGTCGCCTCCCATCAGCAGCTGCCGGCGAAGGGGTACGGCGGCCCGCAGCGCGTGGTCGTGGCACTGGTCCGCGGGCTGGCGGCGCTGGGGCATCGGGTCACCCTGCTCGCGCCGCCGGGCTCGCGCGTGACGGAAGCGAAGCTGGTGGAGGTTCCGGCCCGCAAGTTTGGCGACCCCACGGAGCTCGCGCGCTATGTCCCCGACGACGCCGAGCTGCTGCACACGCACTTCGCGCTCAAGCACGGCCCCCCGGCGCTGCCTTTCATCCAGACATTCCACCACAACCTCAAGCCCGGTTCCCCACTCCACCCCAATACGGTTTTTCTGTCGCGCGACCACGCCCGTCGACACGGCAGCGAGGTGTTCGTATACAACGGGCTCGATCCGGCGGAGTACTTCTTCCGCCGGTTTCCCAAGCGGGCGGAACAGTTCGACCTCTTCCTCGGCAAGCTGCACAGCGCCAAGGGCTACCACTGGGCGGTCGAAGCCGCCAAGCATGCCGGCCACCGGCTGGTGCTCGCGGGCGGTTGGCGGCCGAGCTTCACGGGGGCGATCAAGTACGTGGGTGAGGTGGACGGCCGGAAGAAGGCGGCGCTGCTCGCGCGGGCCCGCTGTCTCTGGAATCCGGCGCAGTGGGACGAGCCGTTCGGTCTCGTGACGATCGAGGCCTTGCTCTCGGGGACGCCGGTCCTCGGGACGCGCCGCGGTGCGCTCCCCGAGCTGATCACGCCGGAGGTGGGGGCGTTGTGCGATACGATGGAAGCGATGATCGCCGCGGCGCAGACGATCCACACGCGCAGTCCTCAAGCGTGCCGGGCGTTCGCCGAGCGGCAGTTTACCCACCTGGTGATGGCGGAGGAATACGTCCGGATGTACCGCTGCCTGCTCGACACGGGGAAGCTGCCGCCGGGACGCACGCTCGCCCCGCCGGCGGCCTGACGATGTGGTCCGGGCCGGCGAGCGGCGCTTTTTGCCCGCGTTTGTTTGGCCCTCTATGCGATTGTTCGATGCCGACCCTCCCGTCGCCCGGCGCCAAGTTGACGCGTGCCGTGTTGCGTCCCCTTCAGCGCCGAGCCGATCATATGGGTATGGCCGCCCTGACCTACTACACCGCCGACATGGTGCGGGCGCTCCCCGACGACGGACACCGCTACGAAACCGTGCACGGGGAGCTGCTCGTGACCCCCGCGCCGGGTCTCGAGCACCAGTACGTGGTGCTCGAACTGGCGGCACGGCTGCGGGACTATTTGCGTATCCATCCCGGCGGGCAGGTCCTCATCTCGCCCGCGGATATCTCGTGGGCTCCCGACGTGCTGGTTCAGCCCGACGTCTTCGTCACCGCGATCGCGGAGGCGCGCACGTTTGACTGGAAGCAAATCAAGACGCTGCTGTTGGCAATCGAAGTCCTGAGTCCATCGACCAGCCGCTACGACCGCTTCACGAAGCGGCGACTGTACCAGGAGTATGGCGTGCCCTGGTATTGGACCGTGGATATCCACGGCCGCGCGGACGAGATCTGGACTCCCGAAGCGGCGTGCCCCGCGATCGAGCGGGAGCAGCTGGTGTGGCACCCGCGGGGAGCGACCGAGCCGCTCGTGATCCCCCTCGCCGACATCCTTCCCCGGGTCTGACCGTGGGATGGACCAGGGAGGTCTACCAGCTGCCCGAGGGTCACGGCTGGACGGCGACACCAGGCCACAAGATCCTCGTGCTCGACGCTGGTGCCGTGCTGCTGGAGTTCCCTGCGGACTGGGTCATGGAGCCTGCTCCGGGCCAGGTCAACGTTCGCGATGGGGCCACCCCCGACGACAGTAGCTGCCTGCTCGCGGTCTCCTGCCTGCGGATTCCACCGGTCGATTGGAGCGGGCTGCCGCTGTCGAAGCTGCTGCTCGAGTCCCTCGAAGGCGATGACCGGGACCGGATCGCGATCGCGCCCGTGCAGGAGAGGCGGCTCGAGGGCCTGACGCTGGCGTGGACCGAGCTGCGCGTAGTCGACCCGGGAGAGCATCGCGAGTGTCGCTCGCGGATGTGCCTCGCACGAGGGGATCGCGTCCAATGCCTCATCACGTTCGATTTCTGGCCCGAAGATGAGGCGCGTGTCACTCCCGTGTGGGATCACGTGTTGGGTTCCCTCAGGCTCGGCGTGCGAGTGGACGATCCGAGACGGGGGAGGCGAATCGGGTAACACCTCGGCGCGACTCCCCCCGCGGCCGGACCCAGTAGACGGGATGAATCTCCCACGAACCCCGGCCTACCGCAGCGCGACCGTCAGCAGCTCTTCCAGCCGGTGTCGCCACGTGTGCTCCCGCAGCGCGCGCCCCCGCGCGGCGGCGGCGAGCGAGCGGCGTGCTGCATCATCCTCCAACAACCACCACGCCCGCTCGCGTAGCTCGGCCGCGCTCCCGTACAGCACGATCTCGCGATCCGGCGTGAAATGGCGGACGATGTCACCCCGCGCATCCGACAGCTGGGGCGTCCCGATCGCAGCGAGCTCGAAGACCCGCATGTTCGCGCCGCTACCGTAGCGGGCTGGGTCGCCCCCCTCCCCGAAATGCTGGTGGATGTTCAGGCCGACGGTGGCTCCCGAGAGCACCCGCACGAAGTCGTCGCCGTACGCGGGCCCGTTCGGCCACCCCGGGCCCCACGCGACCAGGCCCAGCCCGGCGAGCTCCTGGACGACCCGCTCGCGCGCGCGGTCGCGTGATCCCACGAACACAAGGGGCGCCCGCCAGCGCGCGCCGCCGTCCAGGGGCCGGTGGTACGCGGGGTCGCAACCGAACGCGAGGTACGCGGCGCGCGTCCCGGCACGGCGATGCCGCTCCAGGCTCGAGCTGTCGTGCGTGAACAAGTAGTCGTAGGCGGGCCCGAGGGCGAGCGACACGCCGAGCTCGTGGGGGTCGTCGGGGAACCAGTTCACCCACCGGGCGCCGAACCGCTCCTTGAGCTCCGCGACATCGGCGGGCTCGAGCTTGGTCCCCTTGGAGACGAGCACGAGGTCCGCTCGGGCGCGCCGCAGCAACGCGCCCAGCCGGGTGGCGAGCGGGCGACGCAGCACGGCGTTCAGCCCGCGCAGCCGCTCCTCGCACGGGCGCACCTCGCAGCCCAGTTCGGTGAGAGCCCGTGCGAGCGCACGCCCGCTCCGGTGGTAGCGGGGATTGAACGCCGCCACCAGCACCACGCGCAGCCCCGCGAACGCAGCGGCGCGCGCGCTCATACCTCGACGTAGTTGCGGTACTCGAAGACCCGGGCGCCGGTAAGGCGCTCGATCCAGTCCGACGCGTAGAGGCGGAGGTGCCCGAGCCGGAGGCGTCGTGGGGCCACGACGGGCGCTGCGGGCAAACAGCGCCGCGCGGCGATCCAGTCCTGGGCGACTCGAGGATGCGTGCCCTCGAACCGCCGCAGCAGGGGGGTCCACTCGAGACCCCCATCCCGCCGCGCCGCGGCGCGCTGCCCCAGCCGCGCCCCGGCCTCGGTGAAGATCTGCTGCGACACCGCGAGCTTGCGCGCCAGCGACTGGGACGCGCCGGCCCAGCCGTAGTGGAACATCTGGGCGCCGGTCACCCGCGCCCGCACCCGCCGCAGCGCGGACCCGACCCGGAAGCCCTGCGCGTCCTGGTAGGAGCGGATATCCCGGTCGAGCCGCACGCATCGTACCTCGCGGCGGTACCAGTGCCGGTTCGTGGCGACGGTGTCGAAGTCGCCGTAGAAGTGGCGGTAGTCCACGAGCAGACCTTCCACCCGAGGATCGGTGCCGCACGCCTGCACGCGCTCTTGCAGGATCGCCGCGCCCGTCTCGTGCAGCACCTCGTCCGCCTGGATGTAGAGCCCCCACACGCCGCGGCACGCACGCATGGCGCGTTCGGTCTCCAGGGCGAGCACGCCCGAGCCGCGCGAGAAATCCCAGACGCTGTCGATGATCCGCACCCGCGGATCGTCCACCGCCGCGACCAGGTCCCGCGTCCCGTCCGCCGACTGCCCCACGTTCACGATGACCTCGTCGCAGATCTCGAGGATCGAGCGGAGCGCGGGGACGATCGGGTAGTCGAGGCTGACGGCGTTGCGGACGATGGTGAAGCCCGAGAGCATGCTAGGCGCGGAACTGCATGTCGTACAGGCGGCGATACAGCCCGCCCGCCGCGAACAGTACGTCGTGCGTACCGCGCTCCACCAGCCGGCCGTCGGCGAGCACGACGATCAAGTCTGCGTGGCGCACCGTCGCGAGGCGGTGTGCGATCACGAGCACCGTGCGGTGCGCCATCAGGCGGTCGATCGCCTCTTGTACGAGGCGCTCGGACTCGGTGTCGAGGGCGCTGGTCGCCTCGTCGAGGATCAGGAGCGGTGGATCGCGCAGCAGCGCCCGCGCGATCGCGATGCGCTGGCGCTGCCCGCCGGAGAGCCGCGTGCCGCGCTCGCCCAGCAGGGTGTCGTAGGCCTGCGGGAGCTGGGCGATGAACTCGTCCGCGTTCGCGGCGCAGGCGGCGCTGCGTACTTGCTCGAGCGTGAAGTCGCCACGGCCGTACGCGATGTTCGCATACACCGTGTCGTTGAGCAGCACGGTCTCCTGTGAGACGATCCCCATCAACGCGCGCAGGCTGCGCCGGGTAAAGCGGGTGACCGGTACGCCGTCCATGAGGATCTGGCCGCCCGTCGGCTCGTAGAAGCGCGGCAGCAGGTCCACGAGGGTGGTCTTCCCCGCCCCCGACGGCCCCACAATGGCCACGACCTCACCACGGAGCACCTCCAGGTCCACGTCGCGCAGCACGGGAGCTTCACCGTCGTAGGAGAACGTGACGCCGCGGTATTCGATACGTTCGCTGAAGCGAGCCGGCGTCTCGCCCGGCCGGTCACCTTCGTCCGCGGGCACGTCGAGCACCTCGAAGCAACGGTCGGCCGCCGCGACCGCGCCCGCCATGATCGCAGGGTATTGCACCACGGCTTTCACGGGAGACATGAGTCGCAACGCCAATGCGACGAAGGCGATGAACAGCTCGGGCCGGAGGGCGAGTTTCATGCCCCACCAAATGATCAGCACGATCACGACCCCGGCGAAGATTTCGCTCACGGGGCTCGTCAGCGTCGAGGCGCCCTGGGCCCGCAGCACGCGCTTGCGGTACCGGTCGGCAAGCTGCTGGAAGCGCTCGACCTCGAACGCCTCGGCGACGTACGCGCGCACCAGCCGTACCGACGCCACCATCTCGCTGACCAGGCTCGTGAGCTCGCCTCGATCGTCCGCCTGCTCGCGCGAGCGGCGCCGCACCCGCGCCACGATCGGCCGGATGATGAGGGCCAGAACCGGCGCGAGCACCAGCGCGACGAGCGTAAGCCGCCAGGAGAGTCCGACGAGGATCGCGAGGTAGACGACGATCAAGCTGATGTTGCGGAGGAACGACGCGAGCGCCGCCGTGACGGCGGTCTTGACCTGATCGGTGTCGCTGATGATGCGGGCGAGGAGCTGGCCGCCTTTGGTGCGCTGGAAGAAGCCGAGCGGCAAGGTCTGGAGGTGGCGGAACAGGCGCACCCGCAGGTCGCGCACCACGCCCTCCTCGATCGCCACGCTGCTCATCGCCGCCCCGTACGCCGCGGCGTTCTTGATGACGAGGGCGATCAGCAGCACCAGGACTACGTTGCGCAGCGCCGTCTCGGGGGCGCCCGCAGTGAGCAGGGGTCCGGCGATCTTCC
>Ga0134088_10001000_pt1 | contig 10615 bp, 8 predicted proteins | sample 15_taG_3_FD_94461 | JGI IMG/M metagenome (GOLD analysis project Ga0134088, IMG submission 94461) | Grasslands soil microbial communities from the Angelo Coastal Reserve, California, USA - 15_D_Rain_20cm_5_09182015 | ecosystem: Environmental > Terrestrial > Soil > Grasslands ...
ACGACGCTCTTCGCCGACACGCTGCAGTTCTGGGAGCTGGGCGGCCGGCGCGCGTTCACGGCGGTGGCCGACGCGCTCGCCGGCTCGCCCGTGAAGTTCTACTGGATGATCCGGCCGCACGCGCAGAGCCGGACCGTCGACGAGCGGCGGCGGTTTCCGCTGCGCGACCTCGCCCGCGCGCTCGCCCACCCCAGCGCCGTCGCGGTGGGCGAGGTCACGCGCTGGCCCGACGTGCAGGCGGGCGACGCCGACCTGCTGCGCCGTCTCGAGCTGGCGCTCGGCCGCGGCCAGCGCGTCGAGGGCCACACCGCCGGCGCCTCGGCGGAGCGGCTCGCGGCGATCGCCGCGGGCGGCCTGAGCTCCGACCACGAGCCGATCACCGCGCGCGAGGTCCTCGACCGCGCCCGGCAGGGCATCGCCGTCATGCTGAGAGAGTCGTCGCTGCGGCCGGATCTCGGCGGCCTGCTCGACGCGCTCAAGGACGCGCCGGGCCTGGTCACGCGCGCGATGCTCACCGCCGACGGCTCGATGCCGGCGTTCGTGCTCGAGCACGGCTTCGTGGACCACCTGATCCGCACCGCGCTGCAGCGCGGCGTGCCGCCCCTGGACGCGTATCGGATGGCGACGCTGAATCCCGCCACCTACTTCGGCAAGGATGCCGAGCTCGGCGGCATCGCGCCGGGCCGGTACGCGGACCTCTGCCTGGTGCGCGACCTCGGCGAGCCGCGGCCTGACCTGGTCGTCGCGCGCGGGCGGGTGGCGGCGCGCGACGGCCGCCTGCTCGTCGACGTGCCCGAGCCGTCCTGGCGCCGCGTGTTCACGACGCCCGCGGCGCGGCTCGCGGAGCGGTGGCGCGCACGCGCCGAGGATTTTTCCCTGCCCGAGCGCCCGACGTTTCCCGTGCTTCGGCTGGTGAGCGCGGTGATCACGCGGGTCGAGGAGCGCGCGCCGCAGCCCGGCGACCTGCACGCGGCGCTCGTCGACCGGCGCGGCGGCTGGGTGGCGCCGGCGCTGGTCGCGGGCTTCGCCGAGCGCCTCGACGGGCTCGCCACGACCATCTCGACCGACTTCAACATCCTGGCGCTCGGGCGCCGCCCGGCGTCGATCGCGCGCGCGGTGAACCGCCTGCTCGACGTCCACGGCGGCATCGTCCTCGTGGACGGCGACGACGTCGTGTGGGAGCTGCCGCTGCCGCTCGGCGGCATCATGACGCGCGCCGAGCTGCCGGAGGCCGCGCGGCGCGAGCGCGAGCTGGCCGGCCAGCTCGCCGCGCGCGGCTACGCGTTCCACGATCCGCTGTTCACGCTGCTGTTCCTGTCCGCGGATTTCCTGCCGGCGGCGCGCCTGACGCCGCTCGGGGTGTGGGACGTCAAGGCCGCCCGCGTCCTGCTCCCGTCGCGACGACGTAGCCGTGCGAGCTGAGGCGGTGCCTCCGCCGAGGCGAGCGGTGAAATGATCTCAATTCGATATGTGCTGATCGCGCTCGCGCTCCTCGCGCTCGCCGCGGCGCCGGCGCGCGCGGCGGGCACGTTCGGCAGCGGCCGCTACGAGGGGCGCGGCTACGCGCTGTTCACGCCGAGCACGCCGGCGGCGGCCCCGCTCGTCGTCGCCCTGCACGGCTGCTGGCAAACGCCGGAAGACTTCGCGCTCGGCACGCAGCTCAACGAGGCCGCCGAGCGTCGCGGGCTGGTCGTCGTGTACCCCGCGCAGGGCCGGCGCGACAACGCATACCGCTGCTGGAACTGGTTCGCCGCCGACACGGGGCCGACGGCGGGCGAGGTCGGCGAGATCCTGGCCCTGGCCCGGCGCATCCAGGCCGAGCGCGGCCTGCGCGACCCGCACCTGATCGTCCTCGGCTTCTCCGCCGGCGGCTTCATGGCCGTCAACCTCGCCTGCGCGGCGCCCCACGTTGTGACCGGCATCGGCGTGATGGCGGGTGGCGCGTACCGCTGCGGCGTGGGGGCAACCGGCGGGATGCAGTGCATGCGTGGCCTCGGTGCCGGCCCGGACGTGGCCACCTCCGCCTGCCTGCGCGCCTCCGGCGTGAAGACGCTGACGCTGCGCGCCTCGCTCTGGCAGGGCGACGCGGACGCGATCGTCAACCCGACCAACCTGTCGGCGCTCGAGACGATGCTGGCCCGGGCCCTCGGCGCCGTCGGCGCGACGACTCAGCCGGCGGACGCCGCCGTCCACACCGTCCACCGCGACGCGCGTCATCGGCTCGTGCTCGAGACGTGGCTGGTGCGCGGCATGGGCCACGCGTGGAGTGGCGGCGATGCGCGGGGCACCCACACCTATCCGGCCGGGCCGCCGGCCACCGAGCGCATGCTCGAGTTCCTGCTGAGGCGCTGACGTGCGCCGCCAGCGGAGGCTCGCGCTCGGCGTCCTGCTCGCGGCCGCGGGAATGGCCGTGCTCGCGTTTCCGTTCCGCGCGACGTGGTGGGGCGGCTTTCTCCTCGCCGTCGCCGAGGCCGGTATCGTCGGCGGGCTCGCCGACTGGTTCGCCGTCACCGCGATCTTCCGCCATCCGCTCGGGCTGCCGATCCCGCACACGGCGCTGATCCCGGCCAACTGGGAGGGGCTGGCCGAGCGCGTCGGCGCGATGGTCGGCGGCCGCGTGCTCACCCCGCAGTACCTGGTGCAGGAGATCGCGCGCGTGGACGCCGCCGACCTCCTCGCGCGCGGCGCCGAGCGCCTCTCCCAGGCGGATCTGGAGACGGCGACGCGCGCGATGGCGGGCTGGGCGGCCGAGCAGCTCACGCCGGCGACGGCGTCGGAGCTCGTGGCGCGCCTGCGCGCGCTGCTGGTGGCGCAGCCGGTGGCGCCGACGCTCGCCGCCGCGCTGCGCGTCGCGCGCGACGCGGGCTGGGACCGGCGGATCGTGCAGACGCTCGTGCTGGGGATGGCGGACGCGCTGGAGCGCCCGGACGTCCGCGCCACCGTCGCCGAGGTGATCGACGAGCTGCTCAGCCGCTACCGCGCCCGCATGGGCGTGTACCCGCGGATCTGGATCGGCCTCGCCGAGCTGCTCGGCGTGCTCGACCGCGAGCGGATCGTCAGCGCGCTGCACTCGGGGCTGCGCGAGGTGGCGAAGAACCCCGACCACCCGCTGCGCGCGCGCGTCGGCGAGATCGTCGTCGAGCTGGAGACGCGGCTCACCGCCGACCGGGCGCTGGCCGCGCGCGTGGAGGCGGCGAAGAACGAGCTGCTGGCCACGCCGGCGGTGGTGGCGCTGCTCGACGATCTCGCGGCCTCGCTGCGCCGGACGCTGCTGACCGATCTCGCCGCCCCGCGCTCGGAGGCGGCGGCGTGGATCGCCGAGCGGCTGGAGCGTGCGCGGCAGGCGCTGGTGACCGATGCTGCGCTGCGCGCCCAGGTGGGCGACTGGCTGAAGGCGCGCGTGTCGGAGCTGGTGCTGCGCCACCACGACCGCATCGCCGAGTTCATCGCCAACGGCGTGCGCGCGCTCGGCCCCGAGGGCGCCGTCCGTCTCATCGAGGAGCACGCCGGCGACGACCTGCAGTTCATCCGCGTGAACGGCACCGTGGTCGGCGGGCTGGCGGGCGGCGCCATCTACGGCGTGCACCTGCTGTTCCGTCTCCTCTGACCGGTTGCCTCGCGACGTGTTGAGGGCGCTCTCCTTTTCACGTAGACTCAGCCACCACCCAGCGCCCCCAACCGATCGAGGAGGAAACGCATGTCGCGCATGCGCGCATCGATATCGCTCACCGCCGTGAGTCTCATGCTCGTCGTGGTACTCGGCACGCCGGCCATCAGCCAGACGCCCAAGGCCGGGGGCACCCTGAACATCACCCAGCGGGAAGACCTGCCGCAGGGCTTCGCGATCCACGAGACGCAGACCAGCTCCACCGTGTGGCCGTCCATGCCGTGCTTCAACAACCTCGTCGTGTACGACCCGACCAAGAAGGTGGAGTCGCTCGACACCATCGTCGGTGACCTCGCCGAGAAGTGGTCGTGGCAGGACAACTATCGCAACCTGGTGTTCTTCCTCCGCAAGGGTGTGAAGTGGCACGACGGCCAGCCGTTCACGTCGAAGGACGTGAAGTACACCTTCGACATGATCCGCGAGGCGCCGGACGCGCCGGCCAAGCTGCGCATCAACCCACGCAAGGACTGGTACGCCAACGTCCAGACCATCGAGGTGCCTGACGAGAGCACCGTGGTCTTCCACCTCAAGCGCCCGCAGCCGTCGATCCTCATGATGCTCGCCTCCGGCTACAGCCCGATCTACGCCGCCCACGTGCCGGCCGCGAACTATCGAACCGGCTGCGTCGGCACCGGCCCCTTCAAGCTCAAGGAGTGGCGCAAGGGCGAGTTCGTCGAGTACGTGAAGAACCCGGACTACTTCGTCAAGGGCCGTCCCTACCTCGACGGGCTCAAGTACGTCGTCATCGTCGAGCGCGGCACGCGAACGGCCGCCCTGCAGTCGGGCGCCGTCGACGTCGCGTTCCCCGGCGAGACGTCGAAGACGCAGTCCGAGCAGCTCAAGAAGGCCGTGCCGCAGCTCGTGGTGACGCCGATCAGCGAGAACGTGAACAACAACATCATCATGAACATCAAGAAGCCGCCGTTCGACAATCTCAAAATCCGCCTGGCCGTGAGCCACGCCATCGACCGGCGCGCGCTCATCCAGGCCGTCTACCAGGGCGGGGGCGTCGTCGGCGCGGCCATGGCGCCGAAGCCCCACGCGTTCTGGGGCCTCGGCGAGAAGGAGCTGGCGGCGCTGCCGGGATACGGCAAGGCGGCGGAGGAGAAGGCCACGGGCAAGAAACTGATGGCCGAGGCGGGCTATTCCCCCGAGAAGACGCTCAAGGTCGAGATGGTGACCCGGGCCATTCCCATCTATGTGGACATGGCCTCGTTCGTGATCAACGAGCTGAAGCAGATCGGCATCGAGGCCACCCTCAAGCAGATCGAGACGGCCCAGTGGCACGCCATGGCCGTGCGCGGCGAGTACCAGATCGGCGCCAACCTCACGGGTCTCGGAGCCGACGACCCCGACGGCAACTTCTACGAGAACTATGCGTGCGGCTCGCCGCGCAACTACACGCACTACTGCAGCGAGCAGGTGCAGAAGATGTTCGACGCGCAGTCGCAGGAGGTCGACCCCAGGAAGCGCCTGCAGCTGGTGTACGCGATCCAGAAAAAGCTCGAGGAGGACGCCGCGCGGCCGATCCTGTCCTGGCGCATCGACTACTTCACGCACTGGCCGCACGTGAAGGGCCTCGTGCCGCAGAACAACGTCTACAACTTCGGTCGCATGCAGGAGGTCTGGCGGGACAAGTAACCGCATGAAGAGCTACATCGCCCAGCGCCTCGGCATCGCGATCCTGACGCTCGTGGGGATGTCGATCGTCATCTTCGCCCTGCTGCGGCTGGCCCCGGGCGACATCGTCGACATCCTCTTCTCCACGGCCGGCTATGTGAACGAGTCGGAGAAGCAGGCGATCCTCAAGGAGCTCGGGATGGACCGCCCGTACTGGATCCAGTATCTCGACTGGGTGCGTCAGATCCTCACGGGCGACCTCGGCAAGTCCTACCGCTACGACGTTCCGGCCTGGGACGTCATCCGGCCGCTCGTGCCGGTGACCATCGAGCTGGCCGTGCTGTCCATCATCGTCGCGGTCGTGCTCGGCGTCCCCACCGGCGTCATCAGCGCCGTCCGGCAGGACACCGCGCTCGATTACGTGCTGCGCGTGTTCAGCCTCGCCGGCCTGTCGATGCCGTCCTTCTGGCTCGGCATGGTGATCATCCTCGGCATGGTCTCGTGGCTCGGCTGGATCCCGCCGCTGACCTATGTGAGGCCCACGGACAACTTCAAGGCCCACGCGATCCAGTTCGCGCTGCCCGCGCTCGCCGTCGGCTACCGGTCGTCGGCGCTCATCATGCGCATCACCCGCTCGTCGCTGCTCGAAGTGATGCGCGAGGTCTACATCCGCACCGCGTGGGCCAAGGGCCAGGCCGGCCGCGTGGTCATCTGGCGCCACGCGCTCAAGAACGCGATCCTGCCCGTGGTCACCGTGATCGGCATCGAGTTCGCGTTCCTCATCGGCGGGCTCGTCGTGACGGAGACGGTCTTCAACCTGCCGGGCGTCGCGCGCTTCCTCGTGCAGGCGATCCTGTGGCGCGACTATCCGATCGTGCAGAACCTCGTCATGTTCATCGCCATCGTGGTCATCTTCTCGAACCTCTTCGTGGACATGCTCTACGGTGTCCTCGATCCGCGCGTGCGCTATGGTTAGCCCGATCGGCGTCCCCGTCGACCTGGTCGTGGTCGGCGCCCCCGCGCGGCCGGGGTGGGGGACCGTGCTCGGCCGCTTCGTGCGGCGCAAGCCGCTCGGCGCCATCGGCGGCGCCATCATGGTGGTCATGCTGCTGACGGCCGTGCTGGCGCCGTGGCTGCAGACGCACGATCCGATCGCCACCGAGGCGGCGTATACGCTGGGCCGGCCGAACGCGGAGCACTGGCTGGGCACCGACCACCTCGGCCGCGATATCTATTCGCGCATCGTCCACGGCGCCTGGGCGTCGCTGGTGGTCGGGGTCGGCAGCACGCTGCTGGGATCGGTGCTGGGCGGGATCATCGGCCTGCTGTCCGCCTACGTCGGCGGCAAGACGGACCTCATTACCCAGCGGCTGCTGGACATCCTGCAGGGGTTGCCGTTGCTCGTGCTCGCCCTGGTCATGTCGGCATCGCTCGGCCCCTCGATCCGCAACGTCATCATCGCGATCTCCATCCCGATCATCCCGCGCGCCTCGCGCGTGATCCGCGCCAGCGTGCTGTCGATCCGCGAGATGCAGTACATCGAGGCCGCGCGCGCCCTCGGCGTGCGCCATCTGCGCACGGCCTTTCGGCACATCCTGCCCAACACGGTGGGGCCGTTCATCGTGCTGTGCACGGCGCAGCTCGGCAGCGCGATCCTCGTCGAGGCGACGCTGTCGTTCCTCGGCATGGGCATCCCCGAGCCCTACCCGTCGTGGGGGCGCATGCTCTCCGTCTCCGCCGCCGAGTACGCGCAAAAGGCGCCGCACCTGGTGCTGTTTCCCGGCATCGCCATCAGCCTCGCCGTCTTCGGCAGCAACCTGCTCGGCGACGCCCTGCGCGACACGCTGGACCCGCGCCTGCGAGGCTCGCGATGATTGGGTCGGAACGGTGTCAGCCCGAGCGTGACCGGGGGGGTTTTGGGGGGAACCAAAAGGGCCCCCCCCAACTCAATGGCGAGCTTTCAACAGCGTTGTGCCGCGATCTGAGTGTCCTCCAACCCGGAGTCCCTTCTCATGCGTGAAACCGATCCGAACTGGCTGTCCGTCACCGAGCAGGCCGCGCTGATCCGCAGCCGCAAGATCTCGCCGCTCGAGATCGTGGACGCGCTCCTGGCGCGCATCGACAAGGTCAACCCGCGCATCAACGCGTTCGTGCTCATCAACGCCGATCAGGCGCGCCGCGAGGCGAAGGCGGCCGAGCGCGCCGTCGGCAAGCGCGGCGCCAAGCTCGGGCCGCTGCACGGCGTGCCGTTCGGCGTGAAGGACCTAGTGATGACGAAGAACGTGCGCACGACGTTCGGCACGCCGCTCTACCGCGAAAACGTCCCCACCGAGGACGCGCCGATGGTCGAGCGCCTCAAGGGCGCCGGCGGCATCATGGTCGGCAAGACCAACACGCCGACGTTCGGCTGGATCGGCGCCACGCACAACCTCGTCTTCGGGCCCACCCGCAATCCGTGGCAGCTCGACCGCACGCCGGGCGGCTCGAGCGGCGGCGCGTCCGCGGCCGTCGCGGCCGGGCTCGGCGCCCTCCACGTCGGCACCGACGGCGGCGGCTCGATCCGCATCCCGGCCTCCTGCGCGGGGATCTACGGCTTCAAGCCCTCGTACGGTCGGATCCCGCTGCACCCGCCGAGCGGCGCGTGGAGCCTGTCGCACATCGGGCCGATGACGCGCACGGTCGCCGACGCCGCGCTGACGATGGACATCTGCGCGGGGCCCGACGAGCGAGATCCGTACTCGCTGCCCGCGGACGGCGCGCGCTACTCGCGCGCGCTCGGCGGCGACCTCAAGGGCCTGCGCGTGGCCTACACCGACGATCCGGGCTTCGCCGAGGTCGTCGATCCCGAGGTCAGCGCGGTGTGCGCGCGCGCGGCGAAGGCCTTCCGCGATCTCGGCTGCCGCGTGGACGAGGTCCAGCCCAAGTGGCCCTCGATGATGGAGTGCTGGGAGCAGATCTTCTGCGGCGGCATCGCCACGCGGATGGCGCCCTATCTCGATCAACGCGATCTCATCGAGCCCGGCCTGCTCCGGTTCATCGACGCCACGCTGAAGAACCCGCCCACGCGCTACGTGCAGGCATGGCTCGATCGGCTCGCGTGGTGGCAGCATCCGCGCGCGTTCTTCGAGAAATACGACCTGCTGCTCACCCCGACGATCGCGTGCGCGCCGTTCAAGGTGGGGCTCGACACGCCGGGCGCCATCGCGGGCCGCGCCGTCTCGTTCTACGGCTGGATCCCGTTCACGCCCGCGTTCAATCTCACGGGCCAGCCGGCGGCCTCGGTGCCCGGCGGCTTCACGAAGGACGGATTGCCAATCGGATTGCAAATCGTGGGTCGCCGCTTCGCCGACACGCTCGTGCTCCGCGCCTCGGCGGCGTTCGAGCGCGCGCGACCGTGGCGTCAACACAGGCCGTCGATCGGCTGACACCCCGCGCGCCCGACGAAGTCACTGGCACCGGCATTGCGAGCCTGCCCGGCCCAGTTCCTTCCCAAGGGGGTCTTTTCCATGAAGCTCGTGATCGTGCTCGCTCTCTGTCTGTCGGTCCTCGTCGCGGTTGCCGCCGCCAACAACCTCTCGGCCCAGACGACGACGACCAGCCCGGACGCCACCACGACGGTGATCGGCAACGATACGACGTCCACGCCGACGACGTCGCCCACGACGACCAGCATGACGTCGCCCTTCGCCAGCGCGTCGCCCGCGACGTCGACGGGAACGCCCGTCGTGCTCAACCTGGTGGAGATCACGCGCATGGTGCCCGCGGGGGCCACCGCGGTCACCGCGTTCACGGTGCCCGCAGGCCAGACGCTGATCATCACCGACGCGTTGGTGACGAACACGAGCGAGACGGCGATCTGCGGCGCGGCGATCAATCGCGCCGGCGCCGCCGCCGCCGCCGCCGCGGCCGGCACGCCGACGACCACGGGCACCACGTCGGCCGGCGCGGGCAGCACCGCGACCAGCACGACGACGGGCGGCGCGACCGGGCCGACGGTCGCGGGCACGATCACGCAGAGCGACTCGAGCGTCACGGGTCCGCTCTGCGTCGCGCCGCGGACCACGACGCCGTTGCCGTTCACGACCGGCATCGAGTTCGGTCCGGGCCAGACGGTGCAGCTCATGAACGTCCCCGACGCGACGACGGCGACCGGCGCCGCCGCCACCGCCGCGCCGGGCGCAATCGGATTCCACCTGCGGGGCATGCTCGTGGCGACGTAGTGCGAGCTGCGAGCGTACCGATCATTGGACATTGACGCGGGCAGCGTCGTTCGCGACGCTGCCCGCGTGACCCTTGCCGACCTGCTCGTCGGCCTCGTGATCTTCGCGCTCGTCGCCGCCGCCGCGTTCACGCTGCTCGACGAAGGCCGGCGCGCGTGGGCGTTCGGCGTCGCGCGCGCCGAAACGCAGCAGAGCGCGCGGGTGGCGCTCGCGCGTCTGGCGGGCGAGATCCGCGTCGCGGGCCGCGGCGGCCGCGGCTTCGACGCGGTGGCCGTCGCGGCGCCCGACACGATCGTGCTGCAGCAGGACCTCGACGGCGACGGCGCCATCGCCGCCAATGGCGAGCGCGTGACGTGGCGGCTCGCGGGCACGGTGCTTCGCCGCGACGCGGGCGGTGGCCCGCAGCCGATCGTCAACGGCGTGCGTAGCCTCCGGCTGACCTACTTCGACGCCGACGGCGCGCCCACCGCCGAGCCCGCCGCCGTGCGCAGCGTCGAGATCGCGGTCGTCACACGGCCCGACTACTCGGTCATCGGCTCGACCGCCGACACGATGCTCACGACCCGCGTCCGTCTTCGCAACCGCTGATTGGCCCGTTACAGGGCGTCGCTGCACCGCCACGGGCCAACGGCCGGCGCCGGGACGAAGTGTGAGTGTCTGAGTTTTCATACACTTGGCGGGCGGCGCGGGTCGGCGCGGAGTTTGCCTTGGCAGTCATCGCCCCATGGACCTGCCTCCGAATCCCCACGCCGCCGCGCCGGCCGTTGGTCAGGCCATCGGCCTCCGCATCATCAGCCCGCTCACGTTCGATCTGGCGCTGCCGGTGCTCGAGGGCCGGCTGGCGCGCGCGCTGCCAGGCTACTTCGGCCTCCTGCGCTACCTGGTCGAGCTGGAGGCGCCGCTGCCGGACGGCTTCGACCCGCTCGGCGAGCTGCCGTGGTTCGCGCGCAATCGCAGCGTGCGCTCGCTCGTGATCTCGCCCGCGCCCGACGCGCCCACGCTCGAGACGCCGCCCGACGTGATCGGCGAGTGCGTGCGCGAGGGCCGCATGCTCCACGTCTTCGTCTCGATCGGCCCCTCCGCGCGCGCCCTGCGGCTGGCCGGTGAC
>Ga0134088_10001007_pt1 | contig 10575 bp, 8 predicted proteins | sample 15_taG_3_FD_94461 | JGI IMG/M metagenome (GOLD analysis project Ga0134088, IMG submission 94461) | Grasslands soil microbial communities from the Angelo Coastal Reserve, California, USA - 15_D_Rain_20cm_5_09182015 | ecosystem: Environmental > Terrestrial > Soil > Grasslands ...
ACCCTGCGGTCCCAAGCGCGGGCATGGCACTCCCCAACCGCGCTGGGCTCAGGAAATCCAGATGGACAAGATCGCCGATCAGTTGGGACTCGATCCGGCGGAAATGCGCAAGCAGCACGCGATTGCACCGAACTCGATAACGGCAAATTGGATTCGGATCGGCACTTTATCTTTGCGCCAGTGCATCGATAAGGTGGTCGCGGGTTCGGGATGGAAAGATAAATTCCGAAAACTGCCTTACGGCAAAGGAATCGGAATCGCCTGCAGCGCATATATGACGGGGACTCAAACGCCCATCTACTACAACAAAATGCCGCACTCCGGCGTTCAGTTGAAATTGGATCGCAGCGGCGGTGTGTGCGTCTTTTGCGGGTCGTCGGAAATCGGGCAAGGCTCCGATTCGATTCTTGCTTACATTGTGGCTGAAGTATTGGGTATTGATCCGTTTGATATCCGCGTGGTCACCGGTGATACGGATCTCACACCCGTCGATCTCGGCAGCTATTCCAGCCGAGTGACGCTGATGACCGGCAATGCCGCCATCGAGGCGGCCGAGCGCGCACGGCACATGTTGCGTGAAGCCGTTTCTGCAAAACTCGAGGTTCCAGGCGAGAGACTGTCTTTTGCGGATCGGCGGGTTTTTGATTCACAGAATCCTGATAAGGGGGTCAGTTTCGTCGACGCGGTTTGTCTCGCCGAAGAGAAATACGGAACGCTCGGGACAACAGGATCCTACAAGCCGCCGGCGGCCCCCGGGAAATACAAGGGTTCCACGATTGGTCCATCGCCAGCCTTCAGTTGCACGGCGGCGATTGCGGAGGTCGAGGTGAATCCGGAAACGGGAATCGTTGTGGTACCGCGCGTCTGGATCGCTCATGATATCGGCCAGGCCATTAATCCGGTCCTCGCAGTAGGGCAAATCGAAGGCTGCGTTTACATGGGTCTTGGCGAGGCGCTCATGGAAGAGATGACTTACCGCGGCAATCGTAATCTCGTCCATAAATTTCCTTCGTTCCTCGAATATAAAAGTCCGACAACTCTCGAGATGTGCGATGTCGTGACGTATTTGGTCGAGGAACCGGACCCGAACGGGCCGTTCGGAGCAAAAGAAGTGGGGCAGGGACCTCAATTGCCGATTCCTCCCGCAATTGCAAATGCGCTTTACAACGCTGCCGGTGTTCGCATCGATGAGATTCCCATCACACCCGATAAAGTGCTGAAAGCGATCCGGGCGAAAGCCAAGGGACAGGACGGGCGCTACGGACCTTCTGTGTTTCCGACTTGCCCCATGCCGCCTGCGATGGTAGTACCCACACCCTTTCAGGGCGGTGATGGGAAGGCAGTCGAACGCGAGCCGGTGCTGTCCAAGAAATAAGAACGTGTATGAATGTGGAGAAGAATTTGAAAATCGGACGAATCAGCTCCTCTCCTAAGTTAGGAGGGGAGCCGAGCGAAGCGAGGCGGGAGGTTCCTTTGTGGAACCACCCCGTCTTCGCTCACTTTGTTCGCGAAGCCACCCCTCCTAACTTAGGAGGGGAGCTACGCTCTCGACTTCAGCAGCTCTCGATAGCGTTCCGGCAATGACCGCGGCCTTCCGTCTGCGCCGACGACCACGTGCACGGTCCGTCCTTCAGCCAGGAGCGTCTCGCCATTTTTTATCCGATAAGAAAACTCGATGATCCGGCTGCTCGCGCGGGACAATGCCGTTTCGACGAGAATCTCATCATCGTACCGGGCAGGTGCCAGGTAACGGCAAGTCGCTTCCGCGACGGTCAGATACGCGTGCTCTTCCAGCTCGAGATCCCGATAGCTGAATCCGCATTCGCGGCAGAAGTCGGTGCGGCCCACTTCCATCCAGACCAGGTAATTGGCGTAATACACCATGCCCATCTGATCGGTTTCGGCATAGCGGACGCGGAAGCGGCTTCGGCAAGCGTAGGGCATCAGGCGGTCTTGAGCACGCGCGATGGCAGATCGCGCCCAAGCTCGCGAGCGATGAAATAAGAAGCGCGCCGAACCAGGTCGAGAGAAACGCCGGACTTGATGCCCAGGCGGTCCAGGAGATAAACGAGATCCTCCGTTGCGAGATTGCCCGAAGCTCCGGGAGCGTAAGGACAGCCACCAAGTCCACCGGCCGAGCTGTCAAAAACCGTGAATCCCATTTGCAGAGCCTGGTAGATGTTCGCGATCGCCAAACCATACGTGTCGTGGAAATGCATCGCGAGTTTATGTCCCGCGAATTGTTGAAGCAGATAACCACAGGTCGTTTCCACATCACGCGGAGTCGCTGCACCGATCGTGTCGCCTATCGAGACCTCGTCGACGCCCAGTTTGAAAAGCGCGGCAATGACTTCGGCAACCTTTTCTTTGCTCACCGGGCCCTCGTAAGGGCATACGAAGCAGGTTGAGACGTATCCTCGAACCGATATTCCTTCTTTTAACGCCCGATCGACGACGGGCTCGAACACATCAATGGATTCCTGAATACCCATATTGATGTTTTTCTTGTTGAAGGTTTCCGATGCGGCCGTGAACACAGCAATGCGCCGAATTCCACTTTGAATGGCCCGCTCCAGGCCCCGCATGTTGGGCACGAGCGCCGAATACCTCACGCTCGAAGCTGGTTCAAGCTGTCGAACCAGCTCGTCGGCGTCGGCGAGCTGCGGCACGCGCTGCGGGTGCACAAAAGATGCAACCTCTATATCCTGAAACCCCGCCGCTACGAGTAACTTGATGAATTCCGCTTTCCTGGCAGTCGGTACGATGGAAGATTCGTTTTGAAGCCCGTCGCGAGGTCCGACCTCGACGATCCGGACGGTCTTCGGCAAGGAGCTCATTCAACCATTGTATCAACGATGATAACTTCCCCTGCCGGCTCTGTTACGGCCCTGCTCGAATCGTCTGCTTGAAGGACAGGTTGTTGATATCCCGGAAACGCGGTGTGCCGGGAGGGAGCTGAGAGGGAATGAGGAAGGTGACATCGAACGCATACGCACGCGTAGGCGCACCGTACACGGTGTTACAACACTTATACGCGCCTACAGCCTGACGGTCATAATAAAGAGACACAAGCGAGCCCGAGTAATTGAGAGTTTGGCCGCCCCAGTTCTCGATATATCTCAGGAAATTGTGAGTACCGCCATCGGTACCGAAGTCGTTCGGAACACCGGCGCCGCCGTATGCCGGATTTGGAAAATTACGCCCTTTTCCGGCAGCAATCGCAGTCCGGAACCATGTCGTCGTTGCGGCCCGGCTGGCGGGCACGTAGGGGAAGTCAAATGACCTTTCATCTCTCCAGTTACCCGATAGCAGCGTTACGGCATCCGCTATTACGGCGGATGCGGAATTTCCTCCACCGAATCCTGCAGCGTTGGCGTTGTAGTTACCCTGAATATAGACGGGATTTTCAGAAGTGACCGTGAAGCCGGGCATCGGCAGATTACCCAGAGTTCCGTTGATCAGCCGCAACGCCCGGCGGAAGTAATAGACCTTATTCTTGCGGGCCTTATTGTTAGCGAACGCCGTCGCGCCGATCGCGTGCGGAGCCGCGGTCGATCCCAGCGCACCTCGGGTGATCCCAGTCAAAGTCGTAGCCGTTTTCCCGGTGTAGGTAATGTATTCAGAATCGACAACCACGTAACCACGGGTCGGAAATGCCGCAGTCGAAGTCACCGTGATCGCGCCGCCGGTGGCCGGATTCGTCGCTGACGTGATGGCCACGGATAGCGTTGTCGATGTTCCCGTATAGGTGGAAAACAGATCTGTGTTGGCCGGGAACGTCGTCGCCGCTCCTGCCAGATTGGCTCCGTATGTTTCGAGCGTTCCGTTCTGATTGTTGTCTTCTCCTGTTTCCAGCGTGTTATTCGGCGTTCCATCCGTACCGCCGCAGCCATTGATGACATCCTCGAATCCGAATTCCGCAGTCTCGTTTCCAGCCCCGTTACGATTTCCGCGGCGGTCCGAAAAATACAAGATGTAGCCATTGTTGTTGACGGCCAGATTTCCGCTTCCCGTAGTCGTCGGAGTGAAGCTGGGATGCAGGTCGCTCAACCACAATCGCAAGTTGTTCACATCGAGTTCCACCAGACCCATGACTCCGATTTTGGTAAGTGGACGAGGGTTTCCTGCACCGAGCGCAGCATCGCGGAAAAGTCCCTCGCGTGTATCGAAAAGTTTGAGCGGTTCGAAGTCCGTCGCCGTGGAAGTGCCGGCAGCGGCACCTGGAGCGAGTCGTTGGAATCGCAGGATCGCGTTCGCATTCGAAGTCGAAATTCCTGTCGATAATATTTCTTTCGTCACGTCGGTCACAGTCCCGTCTGCTTGTATCAGTTGAACCAGCAGGAAGCCGTCAATCAAGTATGCGACTGCCGTTTGATCGCTGTTATCCGCATTCAAGAAATCAGCATCCGCCGGATCGGATTCCGCGAAACGCGGGGTGTTGGCACCAGGAACGTACGGATATGGCGCTACGTTGTAGGGGGCTCCATATAAGGCAGCGCTTAATGGGTATCCAACCCCTCCAGGCAGATTGGCGGCCGCATCCGATAAAAGAATCCGGACACTCGCCTGGTTATAAAGGCGCGACTCGCCCACGATGCTCGTGGCACTTTCGCCCACAAGGGGCCGGCGAATCACTTCAATTGGTGAGGTTGTAGCATCGACGAATGGCAGGATCAAAGCTCTGCCGCCTGTATCCTTGCTCAGGATGTTGCCGTTATATGTAGAGAGCGAAATGGTAGCCCATGATGGATTGATCGAAGAGCCCGGACCGGAGGTCACACTTCCCTCGTTCGGACTATACTGCAAACTGCGGAATGTTCCTGGATTCTGAATGACGTTCACGGTTCCAGTGTGTCCCGTGGTGGTGATGGAGATCGTGTTCGCAAGCTGCGTGCGAACGACGTCCAGAGCCGACACAACCTTTTGCGCCAAAGTCAACGTAGCGCCGCTACCCTCAGCGAGGAACAAATTGCCATTGGTCTGCACTCTTCCGCCGAAATTGAAATTCGGACCTGCAAAGAACGAAAGGTCGGAATCCGAGAACACACCAAACTGGAAAACGGGGATCAGGGCGACCTGAATTTCGCGCGTCAGCAGCGCTTCGGCTCCAATCCCGGCCTGGGCAGCTACGGTTACGGTGTATGGAATCACTTGCGCCGTCAATCCCGCCGACGCACCCTCGGTGACAGTTACGACTTTTGAGCGCGAAACGCGCGCATTGTTAGCATGAGTTGCTGCCGTAGAGCCGTTCTGCCCTCGAAGGACCGAGGTGAAAGAAGTAGCAGTGATAGTCGAGTAAGTGAACTCCTCAGCGTCGATCATGAAGTATCCCTGAGTCGGCCAGCCTGATGTCGACGTTACGTTGATGGTCGTTTGTGTTGAATCAACTGCGGCTGTCACATTTGTCATCTGACCGCCCGAGACCGCGTACTGCGAATAAGTCACTCTTGTAATAACCGGACGCTTATCCGATGCCGTCACGGCCGCTATTTGAGCCGCACTGGGAAAGCTGGTAACCGTGAAGATCTTCGACAGGTCGGAAGCCAATTGTTCCAGTCCTGCCTCAGCCGCGTAGAAGGCGCTGTTGTAATCCAAATCGTTGCCGGAAATCTTTTGCTCGGTAATTACCTGGTTGACAAAACCGGCAACCAGGACCGACAAAACTACCAGAACGATCATGGCGGTTATCAACGCATAGCCATGTTGATTCCCTGTTTGCCGCTTCATCTTGATTTGTCTCCCGTCGGAACGCTCTATGGTCCGTTGTACCGGTTGCGGAAGGTCGAGTTGCGGATTGTCACTTTCGAGCTGATGCCGAACCGGTAGAAGTCATGTGTACCCCTCAGCTTCTTTGGCGATCGCCCCTTGAGCATGATGTTGACGGATCGAATCTGATTCGAAGAAGAAAAGCCACTGGCAGGGACAACGTTTGCAGTTTCTACGCCGGTTGCGAAATCGAAAAGGTCATAGGTGAACTGCAAGTCCTCCACACCTTCGATCAGTTCCTCGCCGGCCTGAGCGTTAGTGGCCCGCATCAACGAAGGATGGCCGTGGGACCCCGCAGCGCTGAGATAGTATGTGACGACGTTGATTCGCACCGCCGTCGTGGGCGGCAGCGTCATGTCCGGGTTCAGCATCGTGTTTATGAAATTTCCGTTCGCAGCGCCTGGCTGATTGATTCCGCATGCATCGCCGTCATCAAAGGAAGCAACGTCAACTGTCGTGCTGACGCTCGTGACGCAACCCATGACGGAGCCGTTGTTGTTGGTAAACAACAGTACGTCGTTAACAAAGATCTGTGTTGAACCCGCGCGGACGTTGGTAGCAAAGCTGATGTCCGTCCCCGGAGCTGTGTCCGTGTAACCGCTAAGCCTCCACAAAGGCGATTGGGCGCTGGCGGAAACAATGGTGATGACGTCCGTACTTTGAGCTGAGGTTTGTCCCGTGATCAGCGGGCCCTCGGCTTCACCCGGCGTCACAATGCTCAGATTGTTTGCCGCGGTTGGAAGCACAGTTCCAATGCCGGGGCGCAAAAGCGAAATCGAACCCGTTCCGTTCGGCACCGTAATCGCTCCCGGAAGGCCGGTACCGGCCATGGTAATTTCGCGGGCGACCGTATCCATTGCAACACGCATGGCCTGCTGAGTCTGCAACGTTTGCTGGGCACTGGCGTTGGCCAGAAAGGTCGAGTTCATGACCGTAAATGTCGCGCCTAGAACCACCATGATCAGCAGACTGGTGATGGCGAATTCGATGATCGTGATTCCCCTCTCCGAACGCCACTTTTCAGGCATTTGGTCTTGCATCCTGTCCTTCATGCTCAGCTGAACCTGGAAATTCTCGAGATGAAAGCAACTGTCTCCCAGTTGTTGCGAACCTTGTAGCGCACTTCGACCGTGAGTCGGCGTATGTCGGGATCCGGATTCCCGTCGGGCAGCAAAACATTCGCGATCGTGATTCGCCGCTCGTAAGTCGTCAACTGAACTGTGACATCGTCCGACGTACCTACAATCCCGTCAGCCCCGGGAAGCGTGATGGTTTCGATCGGATCCGTATCGTCGGCTGTGTTGACGATTCCATCGGGACCCGCCGATTTGATGGGTTGCCAACCGTCAACGAATATACCGGCTACAGGCGGTGTATAGACCGTCGTGTCGGAAACATTCCGGATTTGGTTGTACGTTATATGTTGGGTGTTGCGCGCAGTGAACACGCTTTCAAGCGTTTCACGCGCCTTTTGTTTGGCTATCAGGCGTTGTTGACTTTTGTACGTCGATGATACGCCCACCACCATGGTGAGGGCTGACGCCAGAAGGCCGGTCGTCAACACAAACGACGCAAGTGACACTTCCAGGAGTGTTACGCCTCTCTCGGGAAGGTTTTCTCCTCCGGTGGTTAATGCGTCAGATGATTTTGTCAGCTCTGCTTCCATGTGCCCCCCACATACAGATACTGGAGGACACGCCCTGTGGCTCCCGTGAGCGTGACGGCACGCGCGCTGGAGTCACCGGACCCAATGGTGTAAACCGTGCCGTTCACCACCACGCCGCCGTTGTCTATGAAGGTGCCATCGCCAAGAAAGGTGCCGCCTACCGCGCCATTGAAACTAACTGCTGCAGCAATACCAAAATGTTCGGGTGTGTCCGGAGGAGTGCCGCTAGGCATTCCGTAGTGATAACCTGATGAGAGGTAAAGATCGGAGAGAACTGTCGACGTACCGTCCAACTCGAGCCTTGTGACTTTGATTTCGTTGCCGTTCTTAAACTCGATGAAAACATTCCGGCGTTCATCGATCGCGACCTGCCGCGCATAGTTTATTTGAGAGACAACCAAATTTGAGACCGATTGCGCCTCCAGGACCGCACGCGTAGGGGCGAGTTGGATCAGCGCGACCGTAGCGATGACCAGGCTGACGCCACTAACGAACGCAAGCTCTATCAGTGTAAATCCCGCGTTGTTTCTTCTCATGTCGAATCCCTCCTTCTCCATTTGGCAGTTCGTCCATCTAGTTGATGGGCGTCCTTCGCGACTTCCAGCGTGTTCGAACCGCCTAAAGCCTGCCAATCCATTCCTTTGGCCGAGTGCGAAGGTTCTTGCGATGGTGATTCGGCACGTGGGTGTCCAAAGGCAAATATCCGCCGTCACACGTGAGTTCAACTATTGAATGAATTCAATGTTTTGGGCCGAAGGCGGCGGTACAGATGGACTGCCGCAGGACGAACTAGTCCGAAAGGGAGGCAGAGTAGATGTGTTGAACTTTCTGCAGGTAGGCTTCTGCGCTCACGGATTGAGGATTGGCTGGATTCCAACCGTTATAGCGTTTTATTCCTTCGTCCTCCCCATAGCGCTGCACATAGTTCCTGAGGACACGGACTCCAAAATCGATGTTGTCTTCGATTTTGAAGAGGTTGATACCTTCCTCTTCTATCGTGCGAGCCCACGTTGGAACGTGTATCTGCATAATCCCCACGGCGTTGCTTGGGGAAATCGCAAATGGGTTGCCTCTACTCTCGACGATCATGATGCTGGCGGCCAGGCGTGGATCAATGTTGTGTTTTCGGCTGCTGCGCACCAGCGCTTCCGCAAGCCGTTTGCGACGGGCCGGATTAACTTCAAACTTTTTCAAGAAACCGTTGATGGCCTGGACGGTGGGATCGGTACGAGGAACCGAAGGGGTCATGTTCGCGTGACGGAGCGCGGTGCTGGGAGATGCGGGCGTCATTCTGAAAAAACCAATCACGTTTGAACTGAAAAGTTCCGCTTCCAGCAAAACAAGGAGCAGTGCGGCAACCGTCAGAGTCAATCGCCGCGAAAATCTGTTTCCGCCGCTGTGTGGCACGTAAATGTTCTTGTGGCCCTTCTCAATCCGCGCACCGTGTCGACCAAGTATCTGCTTCATGGATGCCCCTTTCGCGGTTATGTAACGCATGCTCGCTGCCGGAATGCGCCGCAAGTTCGTAAGCCGTTGAATCCGCACTTCGAGGGGAAGTGAAAATCGGGACTTAGGCTGTGGTGGGATTGCCTTCTTTTGGGGCCAAATATACGGAAGTTTGACACCGGATTGCCAGGGGATGATGTTGCCGGCTCTTTCGTTACATCGAATTAGGGGAGTGTCATATGCGTGACCGGAGCCTGCCCGAAGAGACGCGGAGGGGAACGGCGTTCACGAATCGATAACCATGATGATTTCGCCCATCTCCACGACTTGCCCGGGCTGGCAGCGAATCTCCGCGATGCGCCCGGACTGAGGCGCGTAGAGCGCAGTTTCCATCTTCATGGATTCCATGATCGCGACGGTCTGTTTTTCCGAAACCATATCGCCTACAGCGACTTCGATGCGGAGCAGTTTGCCGGGCATGAGGGCTTTGATCTCATTTGCCGCCGCTGGAAGAGGCGCCCCGGCGAGAGAAGACTTGCCGGCTCGTTGGAGGTGATATTTGCGTCCATTGAGCCATACAGTGCAGGCGTTGCCGTCGCGTAGCACGTAGAAGCGAAGACGACGGCCGCGGACTTCAAGCGTATTGCGGTCGAGGATGCGAAAGGGAATTGCTTCTCCAGCGATGTGGAAAGTACCGGCGCCCTTCGATTCTTCGATGCGAACCGCGATTTCTTTGCCCGAGATTTCCCAGTGTAATTCGCGGGATATCATGAGTTGCGCCACGGACCAGAGGTCCAGGCGTCAGAGAATGCCGCACCTGAATCCTCACTCGCCGCCGCGGCGTCGGCCCTCTCGCCGTCCTTTGAAGATGGGAGAGGGAGGGATGCGGCGAGAATAGCTTCGACTGGAATGTCCTGAGGCGGGTTAAATAACCCGGGGTGACGGTCGAGGAATCCAGTGTCGACCTCACCGAGCGCGAAGTCGTCCGTCGCCAGGATGCGGCGCAAGAATTCGATGTTGGTGTGAACTCCGAGCAGAACGAAATCGTCGAGCGCGCGTTTCATACGATCAATCGCAGATTGGCGAGTCGGTGCCCAAACAACGAGTTTTGCCAGCATCGGGTCGAACTGGTAGCCGACGGAAGATCCGCGGGCTACACCGCTATCCAGCCGGACGCCAGGTCCCGCCGGTGGTTCGTAGAGTTCAATGGTCCCCGTTGAGGGCCGAAAATCCTCTTCAGGCACCTCTGCATAGACGCGGCACTCAATCGAATGACCGGTTTGGCGAAGATCCGCCTGAGCATACGAGAGCTTCTCGCCGGATGCGATCCGGACTTGTTCGCGGACCAGATCCAGGCCGGTCGTCATCTCCGTCACCGGATGCTCGACCTGCAATCGCGTGTTCATCTCCAGGAAATAGAACCGTTCCGAAGGATCAACAATAAATTCTACGGTTCCCGCGCCGCGGTATTTGACGGCACGCGCAGCCGCTAATGCGGCCGCCCCCATTTGCGCGCGGAGTTCTGGAGTGACCGCCGTCGATGGCGTTTCTTCAATGACCTTTTGATGCCGGCGCTGGATCGAACATTCGCGCTCGAAGCAATGAATGTAGTTGCCGTGAGAATCGCCAAGAATTTGAAACTCGATGTGCCTCGGGTGCCGAACGTATTTCTCGACGAATACCCGGCTGTCGCCGAA
>Ga0134088_10001008_pt1 | contig 10552 bp, 6 predicted proteins | sample 15_taG_3_FD_94461 | JGI IMG/M metagenome (GOLD analysis project Ga0134088, IMG submission 94461) | Grasslands soil microbial communities from the Angelo Coastal Reserve, California, USA - 15_D_Rain_20cm_5_09182015 | ecosystem: Environmental > Terrestrial > Soil > Grasslands ...
CGGCCGCGATTCGCGGCGGGTCCGGGGGCCCGCGCCCACGCGCGCTCGCCGGCCCCGGGCGACAGGCCGGCGGCGCTCAGAAGGCCGAGGCCGAGGAAAAATCGGCAAACGGCCGCGTTCTTGCGGGGGCTCACGATGTCATCCGGCGCAACATCTCGGAAGGCCTCGACAGGCTCCTAGGCCGCGTCGGACCCCGAGCCGCCGGCTGGGCCATGGCCTCCGCCGTGACCGCCGTGAGACCCGCCGCCTTGGCCGCCCCGGCGACGGCGGCGTCTGCGACGGCGGCCAGATCCGGGCGGGCCCTGATCGCCCCCAGGCACGGCGTGACCCTGCCCCGGGCGCGATGCGTGGTAGGGCGCGCGCCCGGACTCGTGCCCGCCGCCGCCCGCGGCCGCCCGCGGCGCGGTGTCTGTTTCGGCATCACCCGCCGCCGCCGTTTCATCGAGCACGCTGCGCGCCGCCTCCTCCTCGAAGTGGGTCTTCAAGAGGTAGCCGACGATGGCCAGCCGATCGGCGTCGTCCAGGATCCCCTGCGCCATCGCCTCGTACTCGGCGCGCTCCTCCTCCGTGAGCCGCGCCGCCTGCTCCTTGAGCGTGTCCACGATCCGCCTCACTTTTCTGCGCGCCACCTCCTCGTCGGAGGGGACGTCGATTTCGTAGGCCTTCAGGTGATTGGCGCGCACCAGACGGTTGAAATTCATCAAATCGAATGCCGAGACGAGCGAGATCACCCGGCCGGTCTTGCCGATGCGGCCGGTGCGTCCCGCCCGGTGGATGTACTGGTCCGAGGAGTCGGGTGTCGAGTAGATGAAGACGTGCGACAGGTCCTCGATGTCGATGCCACGCGCCGCCACGTCGGTGGCGACCAGGTGCTTCAGCGCCTTGCTCTTGAAGCGGCGCATCACCTGCTCGCGCTTCTTCTGCGGCAGGTCGGAGGAGATCATCGCCACCGGCAGCCCCCGCAGCGCCAGGAAGTTATGCACGGTGCGCGTCTCGGCGCGCGTGTTGCAGAAAATCATCGAGGAGGCCGGGGACTCGTACTCGATCAAGCGGTACAGCGCCGCGTCCTTGCCCATGCGCGACAGGATGCAGAACAGGTGCTGCACGCCGGTGACGTACAAGGCGTCCTGCGACAGCATGAGCCGCTCCGGATCGCGCTGGTACTTGCTGGCGATCGCCTCGATGGCGGACGGGATGGTCGCCGAGAACATGAGGGTCTGTCGATCCTTCGGCACCTGGTCGAGGATCTGCTTGACCTCCCTCTCGAACCCCATGTCGAGCATCCGGTCGGCCTCGTCCAGGACCAGGAAGCGCACGGCGTTGAGACGCAGCACCTTCTGGCCCAGGAGATCCAGGATGCGTCCCGGCGTCCCGACGACGACGTGGGCCCCGCGCTTGAGCCCGTCGATCTGCCGCGCCATCGAATCGCCGCCGTAGATCGCCAGGACCTTCACGCCCGAGAGCTGTCCCAGGCGGCCCAGCTCGTCGGCCACCTGGACGCTCAGCTCGCGAGTCGGGCAGAGAACCAGGGCCTGCACCTGGGGCCTTCCCGCGTCGATCGTCTCGACCAGCGGGATGCCGAAGGCGGTCGTCTTCCCGGTGCCGGTGCGCGACTCGACGATGAGATCGCGGCCAGCGCGCGCCAGCGGCACGGCGCGGGCCTGCACCTCGGTCGCCTGCCCGTACCCCATCGCTTCGAGGGATTTCAGGATCGGGACCGGCAGGTCGAGGCTCGCGAAAGGAACCGGGACTTCAGGGAATGCGGAGCGCTCCTGTTCCTCGACGCGCGCGGGCGGGGGAGGGGGCTGTTCGCGCGGCGAGCCGCGCGGGCGGATCGCGACGACCCGCATCTGCCGCAGCCGTCCGGGCTTTTTCGAAGTCTGGTCCATCTCCTGTTGGGTCGTCTCCTAGATGCCGAGCACCCCGCCGATGATCTGGTCGGTCGTCACAAGGCACACCCCCCGGGCGGCCCAGTCCTGGACGAGACGCTCCCCTTCACCGGGATCGATGGCGCGCGTCGCGTCCTGCACCAGGGCGACGCGGTAGCGGCGCCGATCGAGCAGGCCGTCGATGGCGTACCGATCGCACACATCGAGCGCCACTCCATATACCACGATGCGGTCGGGACGGACCGCCTCCAGTACGGTGTCCACGTTCGGGTTGCTGAAGACGTCGAAGCGCTGCTTGCGGAACAGGACCTCGCCCCCCCGATCGAGGTGCTGCCGCACCTTCTGCTTCAGCGCCTCCTTGTCTTCCGGGAGGCTGTCGATGAAGAGTGGATCCTTCGGGCGCGTCGCCTCGACCTTCTCCTGCCCGGCTGTCCCGACCAGGCAGTGCGGCGGGAAGGTCTCGCGAAAGTCGGGACTGTCGGAGATCTCCGTGTCCTTCACGGTGTGATAGTCGACGGAGCCGAGAAGAGGGACGCCCTTCTCCCGGGCGAAGCCGGTCAGCGCCGAAAGCATTGGAAGGATCGTTTCGGCGCCTTTGATGTACAGCCGGCCGTCCGGCATGATGAAGTCGTGCTGCGTGTCGACGTCCCAGAAGATCGTGGCTCTCATGGCAGGGTCGGATTCTATTCTGGACGGGGATTGCGGTCAAAGAGAAGGACGCCCGCCGTCCATCCCCGGATGCCCGGGAGGGTGAGACAGACGGCGGGCGATGGGGTGCTGACGGAGAAGGATGGCCGGCTCTCCGTCAAGAGCCGCGCCGCTTGCTGGGGGCGACGCGACACCACAGCCCCACTTCTCGATCTCCGCCGCCTTGACTGCAATGTGCGTGCCTTGTGGTCGGCTCGCGTGCGGGAGCGTCCGCAAGCTCATGGCATGTCAATAGGTTCCATGGCTCGAGAGGTGCAATGAGGCGTGTTGTCGTGGAGGTCTCGAAAGGCCGGTGAGACATCGACACGCATCCCGGTGCCTCTACGGCTGGTCGAGAAGCCTCGTCATTGAAGAAGAATTTCGAAGTGTCTCAGTCGGCGAGTCTCAAGACGCCGGTTGAGACTGGGGTCGAGGGACCTACAACACCATCGGGTAAATCTTGCGGTGCACGTGGGCGCGGTCGACTGATTTGCCGCTGCCGAAATCCCAGTGCGCCAGCGCGACAAACTGCTCCTCGACGAAGCAGCGCGAGAGTATCGCCGACAGGTCCACGAGGGACGGGACTGGCAGCCGGCGCGTCAGCCCTTCGAGGGCGTTCTGGCCCGGCAGGATCGAGACCAGCGCCGGACGCTCGTCGAACAAGGTTGCCTCGAACTCCGGAAGGTCGCGCCGTGTGTAAGAGGTCATTCCGGCCAGCGACAGGGTCCTGCGGCCTTCCTTGCCCGCCGCCGTCGGCTGCAGGCGGAAGCCCGTGTGCAGGGCGAAGTCGTCGAGCGGATCGGGACGAGGATCGGCCGGGCGCGCGGACGGCACGACCGTCAGGCGGAGGGTCTGACCGTCCCTTTCCACCGCGATCGTGGTCTTCTCTCCGATGGGCAGATCGAGCACCGCGTCCAGCGCGTCGAAGAGGCCGGCCGTCGCGGCCGGGCCGACGGCGACGACGCGATCGCCCGTCTGGATGCCGGCCTCGGCGGCGGGGCTGTCCGGGAAAACGCGCCGCACGCGCGCGCCGCGCGCCGGGTCCCAGGCCGTTCCGTCGCTCGCGGCGATGAGCGGGTCCTCCATGAGGAGACCGATCCACGGCCACTCGGCCCGCGGACCCTCGCGCATCCGCCGCATCGCCCGGCGCGCGTGGCGCGCCGGGATGAACAGGCCGGAGGCGTGGGTGTCGGACGTCTGCGCCTCCTCGGTATAGGTGATGAGGAGACTCGGGACGCCGACGAGGCGGCCCGCGGCGTCGAGGATCGCGCCGCCGGAATTCCCCGGGCCGATCGGCGCTTCGATCTCCGACCAGAACTCCAGCGGCCGGGCGCCGACGCGCAGCTTCGCGTGCGTCCCCATCCTGGCCCAGGCGATCTGGGGACCGAGATCGGCGCGGTTCCCGAGCACGTAGAGGCGTGTTCGGGGCGCGGGGAGGCCACCGTCGGTGAAGGCGACGGACCGGAAGCGGCCGCCGGAGGCCCGCAGCAGCGCCAGGTCGGAGGCTTCGTCCACCGACACCACGCTGGCGCTCATCTCGCGTCCGTCGGTCGTCATGATATCCACGCGGGTGGCGCCGGCGACGACGTGAGCGTTCGTCAGGATCAAGCCGTCCTCCGACACGATCACGCCCGAGCCTGCGCCGAGTCCCTCGACCGGCTCGCGCATGAACCGGCCGCCGCGGAACACCGGCACCTTCACGACTTCGTGCACCCGAACGCTGACGATTGCGGCGAAGGCCGCGGCCACACGCTCCGGAATCGCGTCGGCCGCCGGTTTCGGCGGGACGGCTGCGAGGGTTGAGGTGGCGAGAAGGGCGATGCAGGTGGACGCCAGGATGCGCATGTTGGTCGGGAATATAATTGCTGCTCGAGCCTGATGCCCGTCCGATCGGAGACTCCATGCGGCTTTTGAGCGTGCCGGTCCTCATCTTGCTGGTGCTCGCCGCGCCGGGCCCGGACGAGCCGCAGCGTCAGAGTTCCGCCGCGGCGACCGCGCAGGATCTCAAGGGACTTGAGGAGTTTCTGAACTGGGCCCACCCGGGGGCCGACGGCTGCGAGACGCCCGTCGACGTCGCCATCGTCCAGACCTGGGACGGAGGACTCCGGGCCCGTTACCGAATCGTCTGCGGCTCCTCGGCGAGCGCGCTCGAGGGGGTCTTCAAGGTGCGCGAGAAGGAGGGCGTGTGGCAGATCGCCGGCGGGTTCGAAGGCGACGCCACACGCATCGACGCCCTGCTCGGGCCGCCGCGGGGCGCACCCGGCCCGGCCGGTCCCGCACCCGCCGGGCTCTCGCCTCCGCCGGGCAACACCGGCGGCGCCCCGGACGCGTCCTTTGGCCTCGTGCCTCCTCCCGAGACCACGAAGGAGGTCGCTCCCGAATACCCGGAGGAGGCGGGACGGGCGCGCCTTATCGGCGAGGCGCACATCGAGCTTCTGGTGCAGGTCCCGCCCGACGGGACACCGCTCCGCGCGCGGCCGCTGCGCGGCCCGGATCCGGATCTCGGGATGCGGCGCGCCGCGATCGACGCGGTCATGCGTTGGCGCTTCGAGCCGGCGCGTCTTGGGGGCAAGCCGCTGACCTATTTCCGGCCGGTGGAGCTGACGTTCAGCGGCCTTCCTCCCGAATCGCGCGGCTGGGTGCATCGCGCCCTGTTCGACGTCGAGGCCATCGTCTCCGACGACGAGCTGGTCGTGGAGGAGGCGCTGCGCCGGGTGCGCGCGGGCGAGCCCTTCGACAAGGTGGCGGCCCCGTCGAGAGGACTGGGGCCGGCGCGCGGTGGCGACTGGGGGTTCGTGTCGGCGGCCACGCTGCCGGCGGCGGTGCGCAAGGCCCTGCACGAGGCGCGCGTCGGCGGGCTGGCGGGGCCGGTGAGCGCCGAGGGGTTGCACTACCTCCTCCTGAAGCGCGGCGAGGTCTACTACGCCCTCCGTCCGCGCCCCGATGGCGAGCTGTCGTACCAAATCCTGCACCAGAAGAACGGGCTCGAAGGAGAGGCCCTCAAGCAGGCGGTGGAGAGCGACATCGCGGACTACATGGCGGAGAGCCGGCGGCAGGCCTATCTGAACGAGGCGGCCCGGGTGATGGGGATCAGGCAGGTGAGCACGGACATCGGGCAACTCGCGATCCGCACCGATGTCCTGGACGAGGAGGAGACCAGAACACTCGGCCAGGTCGTCGAGGCGACCATCCGCGCCCACGAGGAGTTCTGGGCGCCGATCGTGTCGCTGCGGTCGTTCAACCAGCAGGTGCTGGTGTACGCCTGGGCGCGGCAGGCCGACCACGACCGCCTGCACCGCCTGTGGCAGGCCGATCGGGTGGGGGTGGCCGCGGAACCGCCGCCGCCGGGCGCTTCGGCCGGCCGCCCCAAAGTGTGGAGCTTCGTCGGCGAGTACATACCGTCGTCGCGCATCCTCTCGGTGCCGTGCGAGAGGATGGGCGGACACCTGCCGGTGCCGATCGTCATCCACGAAGCCATTCACATGCTCGATTACGAGCGGGTCTACGGGGCGGGCGCTCCGCCGTCGCAGTGGTTCGAGGAGGGGCTCGCGACGTATTTCGGCTTCTCGCAGATAGGCGGCCGGCTGAACATCGAATCGGGCGACATCCGCAGGTCGGGGACGATCATCACGGGCTCGGTGCGCCTGCAGTTCGATCCGCGCACGCCCCTGCACGAGTATATAAAGAGGATACGCGACGACGGGCCGATGCCGCTGCGCGCCCTCCTCGAATCGAGGGCGGGCGACCCGCTGTGGAGCGGCGACCGGACGATCCGGGCGTACGGCGCCTCGTGGACGCTGGTCCACTTCCTCCTGCACGGCGCCAAGGGGGCCCACCGCCCGGCGTTCGAAGAGTACGCGCGCGCCGAGGCGCGTGGCGAGGGCGGCTATGACACCTTCGTCCGCCTGTTCGGCCCGGACCTTCGTCTCCTGGAGGATGCCTGGCACCGCGACGAGGAGGACTTGTGAATGACGAGGAGGACCTCGCCGCGGAGGGTTACGCCTGGGGCTTCGCCCGGCAGGAGCGTGAGCTGCCCGAGGAGGAGTACCGCGCCCACATGCGCCTCCTGGACGAGGTCGACGAGGAGGAGCTCGAGGGCCTCGACCTGAAGGACGCCGATGATTACGTATTGTGGGCCGCCGCCCAGGCGTTCGAGGAGCTCGAGCGCCACGAGGATGCGATCGCCGTTCTCAAGCGGATCGCCGCCTCGACGTCCCCACATCCCGCGCTGGACTACCCCGACATCCTGTTCCGGCTGGAGGAGCTGCTGAAGGACCGCGGCGACTACGACGAGGCGCTCCCGTTGCTTCACCGGGTCGAGCAGATCGATTCAAACTTGCGCGAGCGCTGCGACGAACGTCGGGCGGAGATCCTGATCCTGCGCGGTGAGCCGGCCGAGGGCCTGCGCCTCTTCGAGAAGACGGCGCGCGCCTTTCCCGACGACCCGTGGGTTCCGCTGCGCGCCGCCTGGGCGCTCTTGACGTCCGGAAGCTACGGCGAGATCCCGCGCTTAATCGACTGGTGCGAGAAGGCCCTCAAGAAGGTGAAGCACGAGGAGGAGGCGCGCGCAGCCGCCTCCGAGATCGATCGCCTGCGCCGGGAGTCCGAGGCCCGACGGAAGCGGCGCGCCCGCCTCGACCCGGAGGGAGCCGGGCCGCTCGCGGGGCTCGAGGCGGTCAAGGAAGACATCCTGGCGGCGCTCGACGCCGAGGAGGCCCGCCTTACCGGGAACCCGCCGCGCACGCAGGACGCCCGGGCCCGCGCGGAGGAACGCCTCGCGGCGCTGCACGCGCGCGCCTCGAAGGGCTGGGACGACGCGGTCGAGGAGCAGAAGGAATCGCTCATCGCCGAGTTCGACGAGCTGCGGTGGGACGTCGTCGGCGTGGCCGAGCGCTTCGGGATCGAGCTGCCCGGGGTCGACGACTAGATGTCTACTGCTTCCGCTCCAGCTCCTCGTCGATGATCTCGGCGAAGGAGTTGACGTCGCGGGCGCCCACGATCGGGATGCCGTTGATGAAGAAGGTCGGCGTGCCCGTCACGCCGTACTTCTGGCCTGCGTCGGCGTCCTTCTGCACCTCGTCCTTGTATTTGCCAGTGTCCAGGCAGGACTTGAACTTGTCCTTGTCGATGCCGGCGATCCCGCCCGCGGTCTCGATCAGGTCGGCCTGGGCCAGCTTCGCCTGGTTGGCGAACATGGCGTTGTGCATCTCCCAGAACTTCCCCTGCTCCTTGGCGCACTCGGACGCCTGGGCGGCGATGTTGGCGTTCTGGTGGAACGGCAGCGGGTAGTCGCGGTAGACCAGACGCACCTTCTCGCCGTACTTCTTGAGGACTTCCTGCACCGTGGTCTCGGCGCGGCTGCAATACGGGCACTGATAGTCCGAGAACTCCACGATGGTGACCGGCGCCTTGGCGGGGCCCTTGGAGGCGTCGTCGTCCGCGGCGATCTCGATCCGGGGCGGCTCGAGCATGGTCTTGACGCTGAACTTCTTGCGCAGCGTCTTCAGATAGTCCCGCTGCGCGTCCGCCGCCTTCTGGCCCTTCAGCATGGCGGCGATCTGGGGCACGAGCTGCTCTTTGGTCTGGGCGCCGAAGCGGGACTTGTTCTGCTCGTAGAAACTGTCGACGTCGGCCTGCGGCGGGTCGCCCAGCTTGTCGGCGACCTCGGTCTTGAGCAGGTCGTCCTTGCTGACCTTCTTGACCGCGGCCTCCTTGGCCAGGACCTCGTCGTTGACCATGGTGTCGAGGATCTGCTTGCGGGCCTCGTACTCTTCCTGGCGCACCCTGACGAGGGCGCCGGCCGCCTGGGTATCCAGATCCTGCAGCGTGATCGTCTTGTCGCCGATGATGGCCACGGGTGACGTCGGGGCCAGCGACGCGGGGGCGGCGCTTGTGGGATTCTTCGCGGTCTTGCCGGTTTCCTTGGCGGAATCGCCCGTGGCGGCGGTGCACGCGATGGCCGCGCTGGCGCACACGACGGCGGCGAAAGAGATGATCCGGTTGCTGCGGGGTTCCATGACTCCTCCTTGAATGCGTTGTCGGTCCATCTGGGATAGGCGGAGATTCTACTCCGGCAACGCCTCGCGGTAAAGGGCCCGGGCTCCTAACCCTGCGGCCGCTGGGGCTGCGGGATCTGGCGCTGCATCCCGGCCTCGAGAGCCGCGGTGATGCGCGCCCGGGTCTCGTCCAGGTGGGCCCGGGTCACGGCGTCGAGGGGTGCCGCGGGCCGCTCGACCCTTCCGAGCGCCGAGTCGATGCCGCGCCGTATCTGGATCAGGTCGGCCCGCGCCAGGGTCCGCGCATCCTCAGGCTGGGCGGGGTCGGACTGGACCGCCAGGTTGACCAGGGTGGTCAGGTGCCTGCGCTGCAGGTTGCGCCGGAACGAGTTGACGTTGCTCTTGCTGTCGAGCTCGCTCCAGACCGCCTGGCGCACCGAGGAGAACATCTCGGCGAGCGTGAACGCCTTGTCCTTGCCCTCGTACCGCTGCTCGGTGTCGATCAGCCGCCCGAGCACGATCGGGTGATACAGACGATCCATCGCCAGGGACTGCAGGGTCAATACGAGCGTGTGGATCGGCAGGTCAATCCGGTCGATGGTCCAGAAGTTCCCCTCGATGTCGGGGAAACGCTCGACCGCCAGTTTGTTGAACAGCCTGGGGGGGAGTCTGAAGGCGTCCGCGCCGAAGATCTCCTTGTTCATGAAGGCCAGGGCGGCGCGCTGCTCGGAGGCCGGCACCGGGTCGTACGGCAGGCGTCCGTTCGGGTCGCCGATGTGGTCCCGGTAGTGCCGGATGCCGCCGATGTACTTGGGCACATTCAGCGCGGCCGGGGCGATCTCCCCGAACGCCTGGGCGAAGACCAGGCGCAGCTTCTGGTAGCGCATCCCCGGTTCGTTGAACCGGTCCTCCATCTTCGCCAGGAGCTCGCGCGAGATGTCGGCGCGCGACCGGTAGTACGCGAGGATGTCGGTTCCCAGGTCCCACATGTTCGACGTCGGGTCGATCCCTCTCGGGGACCCCGTGAAGGTGTCCTCGTCGGTGCCGTAGGCCAGGTTCCTGTCGCCGACGCGCGAGGCGATCGTCCGCAGCGCGGGCTCTTCGGCCCCGGCTGACGCGGCGTCGATCGGTTTGTAGGCGTATTCGATCGCCCAGTAGTCATACGGGCCGGGTGTCGACTGGAAGTACTCGCCCTGCGGCTTCCCGTCGGGCGCCAGGTTGACCGGGATGTAGTCCATGACCGAGCCGGTCATGCCGGTGCGCGCGGTGACAGCGGCATCATTCAACTGGTCGAACGGCACGACACCGCTCGCCTTGAAGTTGTGCCGCAGCCCCAGGGTGTGCCCGACCTCGTGCATGGTCACCGCCACGATGAAGTCGTTGACGTACCTGTCCTGGTCCTTCGGATCGGTGAGCCGGCCCCGGGCCTGCAGGACATCCCACCCGAGCGCCGCCTCATGCGACAGCCCCACGGCGTAGTCGCAGTATCCCAGCGCGGCCGGCGGGGTGCCGGGCCGCGAGCCGGCGCCCAGGACCGGTCTTGAGGTCCGCTCGCCGGACGTGCCATCGAGGGGGGCGAGCAGGGAGTCGAGCGTGTAGGGGCCGAGCATCGAAGCCCAGCCCGTGAGCGTGCGCAGAAGCACCGCCGTCTCCGATCCCGGAGCCGCCGCCGGCCGTGTGACGGGCGCGACCAGCTCGTCGTATTCGCGCCTCACACCGCGCAGCATGTCGGCGCTGAAGCGGATGTCGGCGTCGAAGATCTGACCGGTATAAGGATTGATGCGCGACGGACCCTGGGCGAAGCCGGCGTTCGGGGCGACGATGAAGCGCAGCGACGCGTAACGCACGTCGGCCGCGTCCCAGTCGGCGTCGTCCGGCTGGTCCTTCACCACCATGGCGTCCTTGAAGCCCAGGGCCTCGAAGGCCGGGTTCCAGCCGAGGACGCCCTGCCGCACCGCTTCGCGGTACTCCTTCGGGATC
>Ga0134088_10001019_pt1 | contig 10508 bp, 9 predicted proteins | sample 15_taG_3_FD_94461 | JGI IMG/M metagenome (GOLD analysis project Ga0134088, IMG submission 94461) | Grasslands soil microbial communities from the Angelo Coastal Reserve, California, USA - 15_D_Rain_20cm_5_09182015 | ecosystem: Environmental > Terrestrial > Soil > Grasslands ...
CCGGGGCGGTGGCGAGCGGGGTGGTCGCCATCGGCTTGGCGCTCGCCTTCCCGGAAAACACGAAGGCCGACGAGGCGGCCTTCGTGCTTCCCGTGGTATGGCAGGTGGTGACGGGCGCGCTGCTGCTGCGCCCTTCCCGATCCTAGCGGCTCACCGGGCGCGGATCCGGACGATCCGGCTGGCCCACCCGTTCGTGGCGTCGCGAGACATGACCTGCAGGGTGACGATCTCGCCGGACTTCACTTTGCGCAGCGCCTCGCGGAACGCCGCCCGCGTCGGCGTGGGCGCGCCGTTCACGGCCACGATGATGTCAGGGCCGCCCGGGTCGTCGCTCGACTGCAGCCGCTGGTAGGCCGGGCCCTCGGGTGCGATTTCCGTGACCACCAGCCCGCCGTGCGCCTGCTCCATGACGGGCCGCATCCGCGGATCGCGGGCGTCTTCCGTGGAGAGCGGCTCCACCGAGATGCCCAGCACTTCCTCCTTCGAGGAGGCGTCGCCTTTTGGTTTGACGCCGCGCGCCGACGCGACTTCAGTGTCGCGCTCGCTCGGAGCTCGCGCCAGCCGCACGGTGAACGTCTTCTTCTCACCGCCCTGACGCAGCACCGTCACTTCGACGGTCTCCCCGGGCTTCTTGAAGCCCACCTTTTGCTGCAGCTGCGGCGTGTTGTCGATCGGCTGGCCGTCGAGCGCGACGATCACGTCACCCGGCTGGAGGCCCGCGTCCTTCGCGGGCGATGGCCGGTCGGTGAAGCTCTCGACCACGACGCCGCGGATCTGCTTCAGGCCCACCGCCTCGGCGTCCTCTTGCCGGGCGTCCTCGATGCGGATGCCCATGACCGCCCGCTCCACGTGGCCGGTCTTCACCAGCTGCTCCATCACGGTGCGCGCGAGGTTGATCGGGATCGCGAAGCCGTAACCCGAGTAGAACCCCGTCTCACTCGCGATCGCCGAGTTGATGCCGACTACCTGGCCCTGGATGTTGACCAGCGGGCCGCCCGAGTTGCCCGGGTTGATCGCCGCGTCGGTCTGAATAAAGTCCTGGATGCCGTAGTTCGGCCGCGGCAGGCCACCGAGGGCGCGGCCCTTCGCGCTGATGATCCCGGCGGTCACGGTGAAGGCGAACTGCTCGCCGAGCGGATTCCCGACCGCCAGCGCCCACTCGCCCACCCGCGTCGAGTCGGAATTGCCGAAACTGACCGGCGGGAGGTTCTGGGCGTCGATCCGGATCACCGCCACGTCGGTGTTCGGATCGGTGCCGACCACCTTGGCCGTGAATTCGCGTTTGTCGTACAGCTTGACCGTCACCCGGTCCGCGCCGGCGACGACGTGGTTGTTCGTCAGGATGTACCCGTCGGGCGAGACGATAAAGCCCGAGCCCGACCCCTGCTCGACACGCGGCCGCCGCCCCTGCGGAAAGAAGTCCTCGAACCCCGGGGGGAGGCGCTGGTTGTCGGCGCGCTCGACGTGCTGCGCCTTGATGAACACCACCGCCGGCTTCACGTGCTCGGCCACCGAGACGAACCCATTGCTGAGATCGGCCACGGACTTGGCGACCGCGATCTGGACCGGAGGTGCCACGGGCTGAGTGGCAACGATGGATTCTGCCGCCCCGCCCTTCTTCGGCAGACCGAGCGTGGACGCGAACGCCAGCCCGAACACGAATGCGAGGGCCACCAGGGCGCCGAACTTCAGCCAATCTCTCGTACGTACCGCCATCTGGATCTCTTTTCGTTAAAAGGTTGAACCGACTGTTGTCTCATTTCTTCTTGTCGTCGTCCACTATCTCGTAATCCGCGTCGACGACGTTCTCCTTCTTGTCCCCCGCGGGCTCCGCCGCGCCTGCCGGCTCCGCGCCGGGAGGGGGGGTGCCGGCGCCGCGCTGGGCGGCGTAGAGCGACGCGCCCGCCGCCGAGTACGCCTGCTGCAGCTCGTCCAGCGCCTTGGACATATCGTCCGGGCTGCCCGAGCGGAGCGCCTGCTTGGCCGCTTCGACCGCCTTGTCGAGCCGGGACTTGAGCGAGCCGTCCAGCTTGTCGGCCCACTCCTTGGAGTTCTTCTCCACTTCGTACACCAGGGTGTCGAGGCGGTTGCGCCGCTCGATCTCCTCGCGCCGCCGCTTGTCCTCGGCCGCGTGCGCCTCCGCATCCTTGACCATCTTGTCGATGTCCCTGTCGGCCAGTCCCGACGAGGCCTCGATGCGGATCTTCTGCTCCTTGCCCGTCGCCTTGTCCTTGGCGGACACGTGCAGGATGCCGTTGGCGTCGATGTCGAACGTCACTTCGACCTGCGGCACGCCCCGCGGGGCGGGTGGAATGCCCGTCAGCTGGAACTTGCCGATCGTGCGGTTGTCGAGCGCCATCTGCCGCTCACCCTGCAGCACGTGGATCTCGACCGTCGTCTGGTTGTCTTCCGCAGTGGAGAAGACCTCCGACTTCTTGGTCGGGATCGTCGTGTTCCGCGGGATCAGCACGGTGGTGACGCCGCCCAGGGTCTCGATCCCGAGCGACAGCGGGGTGACGTCGAGCAACAGCACGTCCTTCACCTCGCCCGCGAGCACACCGCCCTGGATCGCGGCCCCGATCGCGACCACCTCGTCGGGGTTCACGCCCTTGTGGGGCTCCTTGCCAAAGAAGCTCTTCACGATCTCCTGCACCTTCGGCATGCGTGTCTGGCCGCCGACCAGGATCACCTCGTCGATCTCCGTCGGCTTGAGCCCCGCGTCTTTCAGGGCCTGCTCCATCGGAGGAAGGGTGCGCTTCACCAGATCGTCGACCAGCTGCTCGAGCTTGGCCCGCGTCAGCGTGATGTTCAGGTGCTTGGGCCCCGACTGGTCCGCCGTGATGAAGGGGAGGTTGATCTCCGTCTGCATCACCGTGGACAGCTCCATCTTCGCCTTTTCGGCGGCTTCCTTGAGCCGCTGCAGCGCCATCGGGTCCTTGGACAGGTCGATCCCCTGGTCGCGCTTGAACTCGGCCACCAGCCACTCCATGACCCGCGCATCGAAGTCGTCGCCGCCCAGGTGGGTGTCGCCGTTGGTCGACTTCACTTCGAACACGCCTTCGGCGAGCTCGAGGACCGAGATGTCGTACGTGCCGCCGCCCAGGTCGTAAACCGCGATCTTCTCTTCCTTCTTCTTGTCGAGCCCGTAGGCCAGCGCCGACGCCGTCGGCTCGTTGATGATCCGCACCACGTCGAGGCCGGCGATCTTGCCGGCGTCCTTCGTGGCCTGGCGCTGCGAATCGTTGAAGTACGCGGGGACCGTGATGACGGCCTTCTCGACCTTGTGGCCGAGATAGTCTTCCGCCGTCTGCTTCATCTTCTGGAGGATCATCGCCGAGATCTCGGGCGGCGTGTACCGCTTGCCCTGGATTTCGACCGCGGCGAGACCATTCGGTCCCTCGACCACCTTGTAGGGGACGCGCTTCATCTCTTCCTGCACCTCGCTGATGCGCCGCCCCATGAAGCGCTTGATCGAGAATACGGTGTTCTGGGGGTTGGTCACGGCCTGGCGCTTGGCCACCTGGCCGACGAGCCGCTCGCCATCCTTCGTGAACCCGACGACCGACGGCGTGACCCGCCCGCCTTCGGCATTGGGGATAACGACGGGATCGCCACCTTCCATCACCGCCACCACTGAGTTGGTGGTGCCGAGGTCGATGCCGATGATTTTCTCAGCCATGACGAGTGCTCCTTAGCATGAGGGTGATGCCCATATCCATTCGCTCGTCGCACAGGCAAAGCGCGTGCCCCGAAAAGATGCCAAAAAGGCAGACAGAAGGCTATCTTTCAGCTAGGTGTTTCCCTACAAGGACGAGAACCCGACCGAGCTGACTCCGCTCGTTACGCTGGGCATCATCGCGCTCAACGTGCTGGCCTGGCTGTTCCTGCAGGGCATGGGCAGCGAGGAAGCGCTGCGAACCTCGGTCTGCCAGCTTGGGCTGATCCCCGGCGAACTGTTGCGCGGCGTCCCCCCAGGGACGCCCATACCGATCGGGCAAGACCAGTTGGGCCACATGCTCTATTGCGACCGCGTGGTATCGGCCGCGCCGCATTGGGGCGCGGTCCTCACCTCGATGTTCATGCACGGCGGCTGGTTCCACCTGCTCGGCAATATGTGGTTCCTGTGGGTGTTCGGGAACAACATCGAGGACTCGATGGGCCACGCGCGGTTCGTGGTGTTCTACCTGATCTGCGGCGTAGCCGCGGCCGCAGCGCAGGTGTTCATCCAGTCGCACTCGGTGGCGCCGATGGTCGGTGCCTCGGGGGCGATCAGCGGGGTCATGGGCGCGTACATCCTGCTGTACCCGCGGGTGCGCGTGCACACGCTGCTGACGCTCGGCTTCTTCATCACGACGGTGGTGCTCCCGGCATACGTGATGCTGGGGTACTGGTTCGTGCTCCAGCTGCTGATGGGCGCGCTGGGCTCGCTCTCTCCCACGGAAGGAGGCGTCGCCGTGTGGGCGCACGTCGGCGGGTTCCTCTGCGGGCTGCTGCTGATCAAGCTGTTCGCGAACGCGGATCACCTGGCGCGGCGGCGCGCCGGGGCGTTCATCCTTCCGCGTGATGTTTGATGGTCTTGCCCTCCACGACGAACACCACGTCCTCCGCGATGTTGGTGGCGAGGTCCGCCACGCGCTCGAGGTTGCGGCTCACGAGGAACAGCTCCATGGCCGCGCCGATGATGTTTCGATCCTCCATCATGTGAGTGAGGAGGATACGAAACACCGAGCGGTTCAATGCGTCGACCGAATCGTCCCGGCGGCAGATGTCGCGGCCCAGTGCCGCGTCGCCCCGCACGAATGCGTCCAAGGCGCCTGAGAGCATGCTGCGCGCCTGACGCGCCATCTCCACCAGCTCCGGCTCCGGCGGGACCAGGTGGGCGGCGAGCAAACGTTCGGCGCACTGCGCGATGTTCACCGCGTGATCTCCCACGCGCTCGAGGTCGTTCGCGATCTTCATGGCGGCGAGCAGCAGCCGGAGGTCACGGGCCATGGGCTGTTGCGTCGCCAGCAGGTCCACAACCGTCTCCTCGATCTCCAGCTCGTGAGCGTCGATGATGCCGTCGCCCGCGATCACTTGCGCGGCGAGAGCGCCGTCCCGCTTGATCACGGCGTCCAGGGCCGTGCCCAAGGCCACCTGGGCGTCGGCCGACATGGTGAGCAGTTTTGACTTGAGCTCCGAGAGCTCGTCGTGGAAGTGGCGGTGTGCCGCGGTGGCGCTCATCCGAACCGTCCTGTGATGTAGGCCTCGGTGCGCTCGTCCGACGGCCTGGTAAAGACCTGTTTGGTATCGCCGACTTCGATCAGGCGACCGAGATAGAAGAATCCGGTGAAGTCGGAGACCCGGGACGCCTGCTGCATGTTGTGCGTCACGATCACGATCGTGTAGGACTGCTTGAGCTCGACCATCAACTCTTCGATGCGCTGGGTGGCGGCCGGATCGAGCGCCGAGCAGGGCTCGTCCATGAGCAGCACCTCCGGCTCGTTCGCGAGCGCGCGGGCGATACAGAGGCGCTGCTGCTGCCCGCCCGACAGGCTCGTTCCCGGTGCGTGCAACCGGTCCTTGACCTCGTCCCACAGTGCCGCGCGGCGCAGTGCGCGCTCGACGCGATCCGGCATGTCGCGCTCCGCGCAGAGCGCGTTGATGCGGGGCCCGTAGGCCACGTTGTCGAAGATGGACTTCGGAAACGGGTTCGGTTGCTGGAACACCATCCCGACGAGCCGGCGCAGCAGCACCGGATCGGTCCCGCGGGAGAAAACGGAGACGCCTTCCAGCAGGATGTCGCCGGTGTGACGGGTGCGCGGGATGAGCTCGTTCAGCCGGTTGATCGAGCGCAGGAAGGTGGTCTTGCCGCAGCCCGACGGTCCGATCAGCGCGGTAATGGCCTGGCGCGGGATGGTGAGCGTCAGATCCAACAGGGCCTGCACGTCGCCGTACCAGAAGCCGTAGCCGCGGACGTCCAGAATTGGCGTGGCGACCAGGGCCGGTTGGGCGGCGCTGCGGGGCGCCTGGGGGCGCTCTTGGCGCAGGGGCGGCACGGCCACGGTCATCCGAACCTCCCGGTGATGTACGCTTCCGTCTGCTCCTTCGTGGGCCGGGTGAACAGCTCTTCAGTGCGCCCCACCTCGATCAAGTCGCCGAGGTAGAAGAACGCCGTGTAATCCGACACGCGCGCCGCTTGCTGCATGTTGTGGGTGACGATCACGATAGTGTACAGCCGCTTGAGCTCATGGCACAGCTCCTCGATACGCTGCGTGCCGGCGGGGTCGAGCGACGCAGTGGGCTCGTCCAGCAGCAGCACCTCCGGCTGGGGCGCGAGCGCGCGGGCGATGCAGAGGCGCTGCTGCTGACCCCCGGAGAGCGCGAGCGCGCTCGCCCGCAGGCGATCCTTGACCTCGTCCCACAACGCCGCCTGGCGCAGCGCCCGCTCGACCACTTCATCCAGCTCGCGGCGGCCGCGGTGCCCGTTCACCCGCAGCCCGGCGGCGACGTTGTCGTAGATGGACATGGTGGGGAAGGGGGTGGGGCGCTGGAACACCATCCCGATGCGGCGCCGCAGCTGCACGGGGTCCACGTGGCTGTCGTAGATGTCGGCCCCGTCGAGCAGCACGCGCCCCGTGACCCAGCCACCTTCTGACAGCTCGTGCATGCGGTTCAGGCATCGCAGGAACGTGCTCTTGCCGCATCCCGATGGGCCGATGACCGCCGTCACTGTGTGCGCTGGGAAGATAATAGTGACATCCTTCAGGACCGCCCGGCGCCCGAACAGGGCCGTGAGGCGCACGGTCTCGAGCCGGAGCCGGGCGTCAGCGGGCGGCGCCATGACGTTGCCGGATGGCCCAGCGGGCCGTGACGCCGAGCAGCAGCACCAGGCTCATGAGCACGAGGGCCGAGGCCCACGCGAGGCGGTGCCACTCCTCGAACGGCCCCTGGGCGTACTCGTAGATCTCGTGCGGCAGGGTCTGCATCGGCTGCGTGATGTTGGTCGTGAAATTCAAGTTGCCGAGCGCGGTGAAGATCAGCGGCGCCGTCTCGCCGGCGATGCGGGCGATGCCGACCAGGCAGCCGGTCACGATGCCGGCGAGCGCGGTGCGCGCGACGACGCGGAGCGAGGTCCGCCAGCGTGGATACCCGAGCGCCAACGCGGCCTCGCGCAGCGAGTGGGGCACGAGCCGCACCATCTCCTCCGTGGTGCGGGCGATCATGGGAATCATCAGCGCGGCGAGGGCCACGCTGCCGGCGAGCGCCGAGTACCCGTGCATGGGGCGCACGAGCCAGGTCCAGGCGAAGATCCCGATCACGATCGACGGGGTGCCGTTCAGCACGTCGGCGACGAAACGCACGGTCCAGCCGAGGCGGCCGGAGCCGTATTCCGCCAGGTAGAGCCCCGTCCCCACGCCGACCGGTAGACCGATGAGCGCCGCGAGCCCGACGATGATGCCCGTGCCGACGATCGCGTTGGCCACGCCGCCGCCGGACTGACCGGCGGGAACGGGATTCTTGGTGAAGAAGTCCCAATCGAGCGACGACGCCCCCTTGGCGATCAGGTCGGCGAGGATCAGTACGAGCGCGAACACCGCCGTGAACGACAGCACCGCCACGAGGCTCGTCATCAGGCCGCTCGTGACGTGGCGGCGCACGCTCCGGCCGCTCACAAGGCGCGGCTCCCCACCGCCGTGCCTCGCGCCACGCGCCAGATCAGCAGCCGGGCAAAGGCGTTCACGATCACGGTGATGACGAAGAGCACGAGGCCCACCTCGAACATGGCCGCCAGGTGGAGATCGCCGACGGCTTCGCTGAACTCGTTCGCGATCGCGGCGGCCATGGTGTAGGCGGGTTGCAGCACCGAGAGGCTGATGTCGTGACGATTGCCGATGACCATCGTGACCGCCATCGTCTCGCCCAGCGCGCGGCCGAGCCCGAGGATGATCGCGCCGATCAGCCCCGCTCGGCCGTACGGCACGACCGCGGTCCACACCGCCTCCCACCGCGTGGCCCCCATCCCGATAGCGGCCTCGCGCTGGTTAGCGGGGACCGCCAGGAGCACCTCGCGGGACACGGCGGCGATGTAGGGGACGATCATGATGGCGAGGATGATGCCGCCGGCGAGCAACGAGTTGCCGTAGAACACACCGCTGAAAAACGGCGTCCAGCCCAGTGCCGCGCGCAGCGGCGGCACTACGTAGCTCCGCAGGAACGGGATCAGCACGAAGATCCCCCACAGCCCGTACACCACGCTCGGGATCGCCGCGAGCAGCTCCACCAGGAAGGCGATCGGCTGGCGGAGCCACTTGGGCGAGAACTCGGTCAGATAGATCGCGACGCCGAGGGCGAGCGGCACCGCGATCAGCAGGGCCAGCAGGGAGGACGCGAGCGTCCCGAAGATCATCGGCGCGGCGCCGAACACGCCGGCCACCGGGTCCCACACCGATGTCCACACGAACGGCAGCCCGAACCGCTGGATCGCGGGCCACGCTCCGATCACCAGTTCGGCCAGCAGGGTGACGAGCAGCAGCGGGAGGACGAGGGCCAGCGCCGTGAGGGTCACGCGATACAGCCGGTCGCCGACGTTCCGCCCTCGCAGGGTCCGCCACTCCGCTTGAGGGGTGGGCGTGGGGGCGGGAGCGGAGACGGCGTCCGGAGTCGTCGCGGGATCGACGGGAAGCGTCGTCATACGGTCGGAAACGTATCCGGCCTGTGTCACAGATCTGTAACAGCCGGGCACGGACAAAAAAACCCCCGCAGGCGGATACCGCCGTGCGGGGGTGAAACGGCAGCCGGAAGGAGGGTTACCGGGCTGCCGTGGTCCAGACCGGCTTGCCGTCAACCGTGATGGACTTGAGGCGGGACTCGATCCAGGGCCGCAACTGCTTCGGGAGGGCGGCGTAGCCGAGCTCGTTGGCGCGCGACTGACCGTCCGTCTCCGCCCACCAAATGAACTGCACGAGCGCCTTCGCCTTGGCGATGTCGGCGTAGGTCTTGTGGACCAGCAGCCAGGTCATCGTCGCGATCGGGTACGCATCGGCGCCGTCGGGGTTGGTGATCGAGATTCGGAAATCGGTGGTCGGGGGAAGCGTCTTCAGGACGCCGGCGAGTGCGGCCGTCACGGACTCGAGCGACGGCGTGACGAACTTGCCCGACGAGTTCCGCACCTGGCCAAACGACATCTTGTTGCTGGTCGCATAGGCCAGCTCGATGTACCCGATCCCGCCGGGCGTCTGGTTCACGGTCGCCGCCACGCCTTCGTTGCCCTTGCCGCCCAGCCCCACCGGCCAGTTTACCGACGTGCCCTTCCCGACCTTGCTCCGCCACTCCGGGCTCACCTTCGAGAGGTAGTCGGTGAAGCCGAAGCTCGTGCCCGAGCCGTCGGAGCGGTGCACCACGACGATGTCCGTCGCCGGGAGCGACGTGCCGGGGTTGACGCTCGCCAGGCGGGCGTCGTTCCACTTGGTGACCTTCCCGAGGAAGATGTCCGCGATCACGTCAGGTGTGAACTTCAGCTGCTGGCTGACGCCCGGCAGGTTGTAGGCGATTACGATCGCACCGAGCACCGTCGGGATGTGGAGCACGTTCCCCTGGATGGCGGCGATCGCGGAGTCGCTCATCGGCGCATCGGAGCCACCGAAGTCCACCGTGCCGTCGGAGAACTGCCGGATCCCGCCGCCCGATCCGATCGACTGGTAGTTCAGCTGGACGTCCGGATGCGTCTTGTTGTAGCTGAGCATCCAGTCCTGATAGATGATGCTGGGAAACGTCGCGCCGGCGCCATTGAGCTTCACCTGCGCGGCCGCGGGAGCGGCCAGCGTCAGGGCGGCGAGGGCGAGCAGCCTGGTGGTCTTCATGGCGATCTGGACCTCTGGGTCGGTGTTAGAACGTGAACTGGGTCTGAAACAGGGCCTGCGAACGCGTGGCGTCGTTGGCGGCGTTCAGGATGTCGGTTTGATAGTTCGCGTAATCCCAGTCCGCGAGCAGGCGCCAGTTGGGCGACAGCTGATAGGATACGCCGCCGATGAACCGCGTCTGCTTGTCTACCGCACCCGCTTGCCGATGTAAGACGTCCACGCGGGCGATGATCGCGGCCTTAGCCTGCGGGAACTTGTAGACTCCGAACGCGCTGTAGACGTGCCCGTTGGTGGCGCTGAGCACCCCGTCCTGGGTCACCGCTGCCTCGCCGGCAAGCGTGATTTCCTTCGACCGATAGGAGATCATCCCGATGAAGCGATTCCGGTCTCCCGCAAGGGCCCGGCCGTAGCCTGCGTACCCCGTGACGCGGAGTCCGCCGACCCGGCTCGAATCATTGGTGTCGAGCACCCGGACTGAGACACGTGCCTGCGCGTCCTTGCCCGCGCCCGCCGACGTGCCCGAATAGAACGTCCCGTTGACGACCGTGAACTGGAAGTTGACCTTGTCAGCCATCCATTTGCCGTCCACGCCTACCCCGTAGTCCGCTGCCGACAGGTAGCCGGCGCGGTCCGTCGCCATCGTACCCTGCATGCGGTAATCCCACA
>Ga0134088_10001022_pt1 | contig 10502 bp, 7 predicted proteins | sample 15_taG_3_FD_94461 | JGI IMG/M metagenome (GOLD analysis project Ga0134088, IMG submission 94461) | Grasslands soil microbial communities from the Angelo Coastal Reserve, California, USA - 15_D_Rain_20cm_5_09182015 | ecosystem: Environmental > Terrestrial > Soil > Grasslands ...
GGAGAAGACAATCCCCAGACTGACGATCACCAGCAGAAACAGATAGAAATAGATCTGGGAGGGTGAGACACCGTCAGACCCGCGCGGCCGCCGGATCGCTCCCGGGCGCCGGCTGCCCGACCATACCTGGAAGTGGTACAAGACCGAAGTCACGATAAACGGGCAGGTGAGCTCGAGAAGACCGGCAAAGTGATTGCGGTTAATGTACGTGCCGGTCGCCTCGGAAAGATCGTACTGCTTGGTGTAAGTGAAAATCTTCTGCCAGCCCGTGAGGTACTGCACGATCCCGTAAGCTGCCTCGACGCAACCGATGATGACGAGCGTCCTCAGAAGGGTGCTCTTTCTTTTCCGAGAATCAAAAAGGCAAGCCGCCAATACAAAGGCGCAGACGAGAGCCAGGAATTTCACGAGCGCAAGCAGCGTATCGTGCGGGTAAACACTCAGGGTCATCCAACTGACCCTCGAGTCTGAGGGCCCGGCAAGGTCGAGGCCCGCCAAGCGAACGGGCGAAAGCCTGGCCACGAGCCCGGACGGCAGCGGGATGACCTGGAAGACGACCAGCAGGGCAAAAAGGACCGGCCAAAGCGGCAGAGGAAAAACGACCTTGCCGTTGCGGGTGTGCTTGAGGAGGAGGAACAAGACCGCCAGGAAAATCGCTGCTTCCACGAGCGAATAGGTGAGGGGCTGCACACCTCCAAAGGCGAGGACCGATCCTACGATGGCGAGCGCCAAGACTAATTCGAGCAGCCTCTCCATAAGCGTTCAAGGAGTTTCCGGGCAAGACTATCCCCGGACGCGTTGGGCGCGGCGCCTTCTCCGGCGCCCTTCCTGGCTTTGACCACGCGCCAGCCTCGAGAGACCCAAGCCCCCTCGAACTATTCACAGCAGTCGGGCCGTCCGGCCGCCGCTTTCCCTCCCCGCCCGACAGCGGCGGTCCGCCCGCGTTCGATGTGGCCTTTGGATTTCCAGCATTCGTCCAGGCCTGTTTCCTGCAAGAGGGGTCTCTAGTTGGGCCTCCGAGCAACCTGTTTGGCCCCCGAGGGTCTTGGCCCAAGGATTTGGTCAACGGTAGGAACAACGTGTACTTTTGCGCTCAGCGCCCGGCATCGATCGGAGATTCTGTTGAGCACATCGCGCGAAACCGTTTGCGCGCAGACGATCAGATCCGTGATGTCGTGCCGGCGGACCAGTTCGTCCACTTTTTCCGAGGGACCCAGGACGGAATATCCCGCGATCAGCCGGCCTTGCTTCATCAGGTCGTCGTCAACAAACCCGACCAAATCCATATGAGGATAGCGTCCCACCTGGAGGGCGAGTTCGACCCCGGAGAACCCCGCGCCAAAAATCAGGATGCGTCGCTTACGCTCGGCCGGCAGAGGCTGATACCGATGGTGCATTTCGTATAGAGCCCGCCTCAATCCCCGCAAGCCGAGGCAACTGCCCGTTACCATCAAAAATTCCATCGCGATAATGCTCATAGGGAGCTGAAACATGTGCGCTGAACTCACGGTCCCGGGAAGGAACAGACGCAGCGAGAGCAGGGCGGCAGAGATAATGCTGAGCGACACCGAGAGCTGAAAAGCGTCCGTCAAGTTGATGTATCGCCAGATCATCCGGTAGACCCCCATGAGGCGGTTAGTCCCCACTCGCGCTGCCGGCAACATCAAAAGGAAAGCGTTCCGTTGCCAGAGATTAAACTCCGGTAACTGGTCTTCAAACCGGAGCCAGTACGAAAGCCAGAGAGCTCCCGCAAAAACAAGCGCTTCAAGGATCATCTGGGCGCGCTCGCCGTAAAAGCTGACGTTTACGCCCAAGAGTCGAACGGTCCGGGGGTAGGCCTTTCCCGGAACGAAAACGAGGAGAAACGTGAGGAGAACAAGCTTCACGTCGAGCCAGAAACTCATGTTTTCTAAATAGTTCTGGTCGAGATAACTTTTTTGCGGGAGGATGCTCAGCCGGTGCGCGGCCCTGGGGTCTTCCTGGCGCGAGCAGAACTCGCCTTCCAGGCGATGGTAAATTGAGGCGTAAGAAGTGATGCCCGGCCGCAGCCCGAGCAGCGCCCGCTCTTCTGGCAGGTCAAGGTTGACCTCCTCAGCGACTCTCGGCCTCGGCCCCACCAGGCTCATATCCCCGAGCAAGACGTTAATGAACTGAGGGAGTTCGTCGATTTTTGTGCCGCGCAGGAAGCGCCCGACTGGCGTCAGCCGGCTGTCTCCAGGGACGACGGGCGCAGTTCCCTCCTGCTCTGCCTCCTGTTTCATTGTCCGGAATTTGAAGACCTTGAAACGAGAGCCATCACGTCCCACCCGGAGTTGGCGGAAGAAGACGGGGCCTCGCGAGGTCAGCCGCACGAGAAGGGAGCATATAACGAGCAGCGGGCTCGAAAATATCAGTGCAATAGCTGCCGCGACAAAATCGAACGCCTGCTTACCCCAGCGCCTGTACCCGTCCTTACCCAGGCCGGCAAGTTCCTCCTGGCGAGTCGAGTCCAGAATATGCGGATGAGTGCTCATGGAGATTAGCGAATTCTAATAATAACGGCCTTTACTTGCAAGGGCTTATCGGCTGAGCCGGCGGGCCATGTTTTCACAGGGGCGAGGCTTCAGAGGGCTACTCGAAAAAGTTAACATCCGCGGCCGAATCCTGCCCCGCGCAAGCCAGAGCGAAATCCGTGTCGCTATTTCTGGCGACTCGCCGAAGAATCGGGCCAGGGATACCCCAGGACTTCCTCATAGACTTTGTACGTCTCGCGGATGATCAATTCGTTCGAAAATTCGCGCTGTACCAGAGCCCTTCCCTGTGCGCCGAAGCTCAAGCGAAGCGAGGAATCGCTCAAGAGCCTGGAGACCTCTCGAGCGAGAGCACCGGCATCGCGGGCCGGCACGAGCAACCCGTTGTAGCCGTGACGGACCACGTCCCGGCAACCTGGCACATCGCTCGCTACGATGGCCCGCGCGCACGAGGCCGCCTCAATCAACACTTTCGGCAATCCCTCCGCATAAGAAGGGAGGCACACGACGCTCGATTGGGCGAAGACCCGCGGCATATCGCTTCTGTGCCCCCACCACTCAACCCCACCCGATTTCGCCCATGCGGTAAGGTGGTCACGAGGGATCGAAGTAGGATTGGCCGGGTCGGAATCTCCCACAAGGACAAAGCGCGCGGCCACGCCCTGACTTCGCAGAATCTTTGCCGCCGAAACAAATTCCCCCACGCCTTTTTCCCAAAGCATCCGCGAGGCGAGCAACACCATGGGAACGCCTTCGGGCTCTGGATGCGGCAGAAACTCCTCCGGGTCTACGCCGGAGCCACGGATGACGGCCGTCTGCTCCAGACGCACGACACCGGCGCCAATGGACGCCTGCCGAATTTCATCGTTGTGAAAAACCGTGCGGGAGCGCGAGGAATTCAGCGCCAGCCGGAGTAAGACCTTGAGCGCGGGCCGAACGAGGCGTGCTTTCCAGGTTGTGGAAGTAAATGCCGACCCGAGCCCCGCGATCGTGTGGACCGAAGGAATATGGCCACAAAACTGCGCCGCCCCGCCTCCGTAAACCGCCGGCTTTATTGCGACGTGATGGACAAGGTCAGGTCGAACATCGCGATAGACCTTGAGGACCTGAATGAGGGCGAGGAGTTCTCGCAAGGGATTCAGGCTCCCCTGAGAAACCTGCCAATCAATGACCCGGAACCTTTCCTGTTCCAGCCTCTCCCGCAGGGTGCAGAGGCGCGTCATCACGAACACCTCCGCGCCCGCGTCTCGGGCTGCACGCGCCAAAAACAAGCGGTGGGACCAAAAATACCAGTCGTTGGTAACAAGATAGAGGATCTTCATCGCAGAAAAACGGTTGATTAAGAAAGACTACCAGACCTCAGTAATTTCGCGGCAAGTCCAAGGTGTGTCGGGTCTAAAAGAGGCCCCGGTCACTGCGGGCGCCCCGGGAAACTCTTTCGGCCTCGGACGCGCCATCGAGGCTCAAATCGTTTGCCGGCGCAATTTTGCAGAGGGCCATGGAAAACGTTTCCGCTGCCTGGTCACCCCTCCAGGTACGAAAGAAGATCAGCCACAACCTCCAAACCAAATACATGGGGAAAAAGAACGAAAAATACTTGCTGACGTAATAGAGCTTTTGGTTCTCTACTGTCATGCTGCTTAACTTCGCCAGTTGTACCATGTCGTTGGGGGTACACCGATCGTAAAATGCCCGAAACAGTTCCCCTTTCCTCACCCCTGGATAAACCAGGCGAAGTAGCAGCTTCTTCAGGGAATGAGGAAGCATCAAGTTCAGCCGCGAGTAAAGCGCGTTGCGGGAGGGGACGAAGATAAGCGCCACTCCTCCAGGTTTTAAAATCGAACATATTGCTCTGATTGCCGCCTGGGTATCCTCAACGTGTTCCAATACCGCCTGGCATATCACTATGTCCGCATCTTCTTTACCCCTGTACGTGGTAACATTCGCGCATATCGTTTCATCGTAGGTCCCCTCAGGCGCGAATTGAAGTTGACGAGGATCGACATCGAGGCCGACAACCCTGAGTTGAAGCCTTTTTTTCAGGTCTGCGGAAATCAGGGGAGTCCCACCACCGCCGACGTCGTAAATGACCTTCCCGGCTGAAAAGTACGGATTCACAAACTCCCGCACAAAGTGTGTGTTTCCATCCAACCGGTATTCTTCCGGCAGGAGCTTATCAAACGCGTCACTGAGCTTAATTTGCCAGCGGATAAAAGGTCTCAACATCGGTAATTATGCGATCGGCTTGCCGGCCGACATACCCCCCACGCCCTCTGTAGGGTCACAATGCGATGCAGCGAAGTCAGCGGGGGGTTAGGGAAGATGTGCCAAGACGTCTTAAACCTGGACGCCATTCATTGCCTTAAATTCCCGGCCGTCATGGACCCGTTCGTAAAGCGACTCGAACGCTCTCACCATCGAGGCTAACGGAAAATTCACCTGGATGCGCTCTCGAGCTTTCGCTCCCAGAGCCTGACGTTCCTGCGGGTTCATTTCGACCATCTCGACGAGGGCCTCTGCCAGTGCCTTCGGATTCCTGGGCGGCACGACCATGCCTGTGTCTCCCACGATGAGCACCGCATCACCGACGTCCGTTACTACGCAGGGCACGCCGCAAGCCATAGCTTCAATGATCGCGTTGGAGAAGCCCTCTCCAAATGGAGAACACGACGTCGCAATGTCGAGTGCCGCAGTCAATCGCGGGATATCCTGCCGAATGCCCATCAGGTGGACGACGCCTTCCAAGGAATTCGCATGAACCATCCGAGACACTTCCAAATTCTCAGGAGAAAGGCCTCTCCCCGCTAACAAAAAGTGGACTTTCTGAAATCTTCGGACCAATAGACCCGCCACCTCGAAAAACGTCTTATGCCCTTTCATCGGGTCGAAACGCGCGATCAAACCGACCAACAAAACGTCCTCCCCGAGACCCAACTCGTTACGGACCATCTCCCGCGCTGAAGGATCCGCTTTAAATTCTTGAAGGTCGACGCCGTTCGGTATCACGACCATCTTTGAAGTGCTGTAACCGCGGCCCGCGTGAAGCTTTCTTCCGGCTTCGGAATTGACGATGATCAGCTCGGGGAGCCAGGAAAGGCGTCCGCCTAGCCACACGACAAGGCGCGTCAGCGGGCGATAAAGCGTGAAGTCCATGTTGGACGCACGGATGCCCCACCAGACCTGCGGCACTCCGGCCAGCTTCCCCGCCAGGAGTCCCAGGAGGTCGGCGTGGTACATCCAGCACAGGAGCAGGTCCGGTCTCGAGCGGCGGAGCAACTTGACGAGTCGCCAGACGGCGCCGAGGTTCGGGACGCCGCGCCTCATCCTGAGCGTGTGGACTTCAATCCCGGCCTCGCGCAACTGGTGGGCCACCGGCCCGAAGCCCGTCATGGAGACCACGACCTGGCGAAATCTCGAAGCGTCCGTCGCTCGCACGACGTTCGCCAGTACCCGTTCAGCGCCCCCGATGTCAGTATCGGTAACGAGATTAAAGATTGTAATCGCTTGCCTCCAGTCAAAGGGGATTCTGGCTGGGGCCCCTCTCTTGCTCCCTCAGGACGCGTCTCAGAATTTCCGTTGTTCCGACGCTCTCAGCGAGCGGGCACAGCCGAAAATGACGGCTCCTCGTCGGCATTGCCACACCCCTGGAGCGGGGAGCGAACATTTTAACACCTTCACTTGGCGACGTGAATCCCGACCGGCGACCGCGCCGCGAATTTATTGGCCCCCATTGAGTGGCGCCCCGTCAGGTAGGCCCGCTCGCGGCCCGCATAGGGCTCTCGTCCCGCGGTCCTGGCTGTGCTATGATTTGAGGAGCGATTTCGAGGAGGCAAAGTGCTCGACCTGTACGGCCCGGTGCTGATCTTTGCAGCGTTAGCAGCTATTTTCCCTCTGGCCACCCTGGGGCTGCTGAAGTTCATCCGGCCCACTCCGCCTCCCAACCAGGAAAAATTGATGCCCTACGAATGCGGCATCACGCCGGAGTCCGACTCGCGGGGCCGCTACACGGTTCGCTTTTTCATTATCGCCATCCTCTTCGTCATCTTTGACGTTGAGACCATCTTCCTCTTCCCCTGGGCCGTCCAGTACCAGGTCTTGGGCCTCTTCGGGCTGGTTGAGATGCTCGTGTTTCTGGGCATCCTCGTGATCGGGTATATCTGGCTCTGGAAACGCGGCGCATTCGAGTGGATCTAAACCGTCCGGGACAGCGGCCGCTTGCCCTCTGACTTTCGGTTTTGCACCAGCGACCTGCCGAAAAGTTCTTTCCCCACTCCGGAAAGGACTCCTTTCGCTTCAAATTACCCGCCCGGTGGCGTCTCTGCGCTTGAGGGTAATCCACCTGCGCCGGCTTGCCTTTCTTTTTTTCTCAGTGATACCATCCGCGGTCTATCAGCGAAACCTTTGCGAGGACTGTTTTTATGGCCTACTACAAGGGATTGAGTCTGGATGGTAAGCGGGCTCTGGTTTTTGGCGGGACGAGCGGGATTGGAAAATCCATTGCGCTCGGATTTGCCGAGGCCGGCGCCGACGTCGTTCCGGTGAGCCGGCGCGCTGAAGAAGTGCAGAAGACCGCGGGGGAAATCCGCGCCCTGGGCCGGCGGACGATAGAGTTGACCGCCGACGTCACTCACCGCGAGGACATCCAGCGCGTCATTGACCGGATGCGCGCCGAGATGGGCCGCATTGATATTCTGGTGAACTCCGCCGGGACCACCAAGAGAGCCCCTTCGCTCGAATTCGCCGACGAAGACTGGAACCGGGTCCTGAACATTAACCTGAACGGGACGTGGTACGCGTGCCAGATGGTAGGCCGGGTGATGAAGGAGCAGGCGTACGGACGGATCATCAACATCGCCTCCATCGGGGCTTTTCTGAGCCTGTACGAGGTCACGGCTTATTGCGCGAGTAAGGGCGCGGTGGCGATGATGACCCGTTGCCTGGGCGCCGAGTGGGTGAAGTACAACATTACGGTGAACGCCTTGGCGCCCGGCGTTTTCGAAACTCCTCTGAACCGTAACGTCGTCCACGAGCCGGGTCGAAAAGCTTCGATCATGGCGCACACGCCGATGAAGCGCTTTGGCAACCTGGAGGAAATCAAGGGAGTGGCGATATTCCTCGCCTCAGACAGCGCCAGCTTCGTGACCGGAGAAGTTATTGCCGTGGACGGCGGGTTTATGGCGCAGGGGATCGGGTCTTAAAGGAGCGGGGAGCGGCGCGCTCGGGCCCGGGGCTCGCGGACGACGCGTCAGGCCCCCGACTCCGGCCGGGGGATCGGCCGAAGGGCTGGCGCCCTTTGCATCCTCTCCCTTTCATTCCGCTTTCGTTATCACTCCGCACGCGATACGAGCGCCGGCGTTTCCTGCGGGGTCAGTCACCTCATCGTCAGGACTTGCGTGAATGACGATGGCGGTCCCTTCGGGGTGAAACAGGGAATTCGTCCCTTCGCCCAGGGTGACCTGAGTCACCACCACTACGGCTTTGGCCGACCCGTCGGCCTCGACTTTGAGATTTTGCAAATCCCCTGCGTGCGCCCCCTCGGGGTTTTTCAGTCCGTGCTTTTTCCCGTGAGGGTTGAAATGCGAACCGGCTGTTTTGAAATCCGGCGGGTCGCATTTTCCAACCGCGTGGATATGGAAAGCGTGCAGTCCCGGCGAAAGTTTGGAAACTTCCAGGGCAACATTTACGCCCGAGTCAGCCTGCGTGAGCGTGGCGGTGCCCATTTTCTCGCCCTGAGCGTTGACCAGGTCAGCCTTCGCGCCCTTGGCGCCCATTTGGCCATAAGCGATGCCTGCGGCAAAAAGCAACGTTGCGACGACAAATGTGACACGTCTCATTTAGCCTTCTCCTTTGGGAGTATCTCGCGGGCATCCTATCACGAGCTGTAAGGAGGCATTGAATATTTTCCTGCGCACACTCCGGAATTGAGCTGCGGTCGACAACTCGAGCCGCTTTACTGATTGTCCGTGAAAGCGAGCCCGGGCGGGATGGTCCTGTGAGGCCTTACAGTCGCCAGTCGGAGGTCACGCGGACTGCGTTGCCGCGCACTGACCCGAGCGCTTGAGCGGTGTTGTAATGGGTATATCCGATGCCGAGCGTCAGGCGCTGGCTCGCCTTGAGAGTCAGGCTGGGGCTGGCGGACCAGGCCAGAGTAAGCGCTCTGCCTTGCAACGTCTGCTGCAAGCCGGCGCCTCCGGAAATGTCGTACCCCCAACGAGAACCCAGTTTGCCGTAGAACCGCGGCGCCAGCAGGTGTAGCTGATAGAAGCTGGGGTTGAAGAATCCCAGAAAGACCTTGCGGCGCTGCCCCGCAAATCCATAAGCCAGTCCATTATAACCAACGTCGAAGGAGAAGCCCTTCGACCGGACCAAATTCCAGGTGAAGACCGCGGAACCGCCGTGCGCCTGATCGTGGCACGCCTTGCCCTCGGCCGTTACGCCGTCGGTCGCAAAGCACTGGTCAAACTGCTTGGTTGAATAATGGGAGTAATAGTAGGCCAGGTGCAGTTCGGTCCGGGGAATCAGGAAAAAGTTGAGTCCCCCTTCGAGCCGGTCCTCGACCACGCCGAATTTGACGGAGACGGGCGTGTAACCGACGGGCGAGCGGGCTGCGTTCAAGTCCAAGCTGAATTTCTTGATCGGCGCAAACGTGAGCCCGGCGAGGCCCAGAGGTCTTTCTTCGGCGCTCCTGACGGGACTTGGCTGACCAGGGAGCTCTACGAGGTCGCCCGAACCAAACTTCACGAGACCGGCGCCCGCCCGGACGTCAACTCGCGAGGAAACATGGGTCGTCTGCCGGTAGAGCAACATCGCCGGCCCGACTGCTCCTGTGATTCCCGTGGGGATTTGCTGGCCTTGACTGTCGCGGAGTGGCCCGGGAGGGCTGTCCGAAGGCAGCGAAGTGAAGGTCAAGTAGGAGTCCGTCCGTCGGAGCCTTGAGAATTCGATCATTGAGTCGTAGGCGTACATCCGCAAATCTTCGTTCGGCAGGTCCTGGCGGAGCGAATTGGGCGTAGTGAGCGCCTCGGTCGGCGCCCCGATCTCGCGCGCGAATGAAACGGAGAGGTGAAGGGTAACGGCCGACTCCTCGCGGAGTCTCTTCCTCATTTCGATGACCTCCGGGTTATTCGGGCTGAGCTGGTCCGCCTTAGCGAGAAGCTTGAGGGCACCGCGACGGTTTCCCCGGGCATGCTCGATGTTGGCCAGGAGGAATACGGCGTCATAATTATTTGGCTGCTGGTTGACCAGCGCGCTCGCGGCGGCATGCGCCTGGGCCAACTTACCCTCGTAAAAGGAAACCTGGGCCTTTCCCAGCAGAGCGTCCTGATCGCGCGGGTCCTGTCGCAGCACGATGTCGAAGTTACTGAGCGATTCATCCCATCGTTTCTCGGCCAGGTCGAGTCGTCCAAGGTTCAAGAGTGCTTCCCGGTTCTGCGGGTCGGCCGACAGGATTGAGGCCAGCACCTGGCGCGCGGCGGAGTAGTCTTTCAAGCGCAGCCGCAAGCGCGCCACTTCAAGCTTATAGGGGACGCTCGAGGGTTGCTTGCCGAGCAAACCCTGGAAGACTTCAAGCGCTTCTCGCTCCCTTCCCGCCCACGCATAGACGCGAGCCAGACTTTCGCGTGTGGCAACGTCCTCGGGTTTTGATTTCAGCGCTTCCAGGTAGAGACTGATGGAAGCTCCATACCGGCCCTCAGCCGCGAGAAGCCGGGCGAGTTCCAGCTTGGCGTCACGATCATCGGGATATAGCTCGAGCGTTCGTTGGTATCCCCGTATGGCTGCTTGATTGTTCTTCAGCTCGACCAGCACAGAAGCCAGGCCCAGCAGCGACGCTTTTTCATTGGGAAAACTGGCCAGGCGCTTCTGGTAGTAAATTAGGCGAGTCTCGGGCGAAGCGCCGGGGGCGGGACGGAGCGCCGCCCACTGAGCGTCTTCTTCGGCCCGGGCGATGTTCTGGAGGGCCTCGGCATTTTGCGAGTCCGTGGGTCGCTTGAC
>Ga0134088_10001025_pt1 | contig 10485 bp, 9 predicted proteins | sample 15_taG_3_FD_94461 | JGI IMG/M metagenome (GOLD analysis project Ga0134088, IMG submission 94461) | Grasslands soil microbial communities from the Angelo Coastal Reserve, California, USA - 15_D_Rain_20cm_5_09182015 | ecosystem: Environmental > Terrestrial > Soil > Grasslands ...
GGGCCGGAAGTACACCTTCATCGTCACGCTGACCGGTATGGGCGTGGGGACGGCCCTCATCGGATTTGTTCCAAGCTACGCCTCGATCGGACTCTCCGCGGCCTTCATCCTCTTCGCCCTTCGCCTGATCCAGGGCCTCTGCCTCGGCGGGGAATACGGCGGGGCCATCACCTACGTCGCCGAGCACATCGAGGACGAGAATCGGGGCTACTACACCGGGTGGCTCCAGACGTCGCCGACGCTCGGCATCGTCGTATCGCTGGCGATCATCATCGGGATCCGGACCTATCTGGGCGTCGAGGCTTTCAACGACTGGGGCTGGCGCCTGCCGTTCATCATCTCGCTCCTCCTGGTCGGCATCGCGATCTGGATCCGGCTCTCGCTCGGTGAAACGCCGATCTTCCAGGAGATCAAGGCGAAGGGCCGGACCGCGACCAATCCGTGGCGCGAGGCCTTCATGAGCCGCAATTTCAAGTACGTGGTGATCGCCAGCGTGGTCGTGCTGGGGCAGGGGTGCGTCTGGTACAGCGGCCAGTTCTGGGCGCTGTTTTACCTCCAATCGGTCAAGAAGCTCGATGTGCTGACGTCGAGCTGGATCATCGCTATCGCGCTCCTGATCGCCACCCCGACGCTCATCTTCTGGGGCTGGCTCTCGGACAAGATCGGTCGCAAGCCGATCATCCTCGGCGGCATGGCCCTCGCCTCCCTCACCTACTACCCGCTCTACACGGCCCTGGGTACCTACGCCGATCCCAAGAGCCTCAACTTCACGATGGCGACCATCATCGTCGTGATCCTGGTCAACTACGTGGGCATGACTTACGGACCGATCGGGGCGTTCCTGGCGGAGTTCTTCCCCTCGCGCATCCGCTATACCTCGGTGTCAGTGCCCTATCATATCGGCAACGGCTGGGGCGGCGGTCTCGTGCCCATCATCACCACAGCGGCCTACGCCAAGGCGGTGGAGACGGGCTCCAGCGACCCCCTCTTCTGGGCCCTGGTCTATCCCATCGCGCTTCCCGCGATCATGTTCCTGATCGCCCTCTTCGTCATGCCGGAGACGCGCAAGCACAGCATCTGGGAGGAAGGGGCAATCGAGGCGAGTCGGAGTCGCGCGTGAGCCGCCGCCGGTAATTTCCCCCTGGCTCATCGGACGCCCGGGGACTCGCCCCCGGGCGTTCCTTCGCCTCGGAGCGCCCGGGAACCTCTCATCCGTCCTCGAGGTGGCTCGGAATCTCCCACCGTTTGCCAATAGAAGTGTCAGCATTCTGGCATTTTGCCCGGCCTACCTGCCACCATGACTATCCACGGGCTTTTCTTTTCAATGAATTGTGAGCAGGGGTGGACCGTCCAATCCGCGGCACGGCAGTTGCACTGCCGGGGCGAGAGCTATCTGGGAGGTCCACCATGGACAAGAACGTTAGGAAGCGGCTCGAGCAGGACCTGCAAGCTGCGGTGTCACGACTCCGGCAGATGAGTGGGGCCGTGGCGGTCGAGGAATACCCCGGGGCGATCGGGGACAACTCCCCCTTTGCCGACGAAGTGGATGAGATCCAGGCCAACGAGAGACGGGAGATCGGCTTCGCGACGCGTGAGCTCCTTGTGGAACGCGTCAACCGGTTGTCGGCCGCGCTCGACCGGCTGAGCGAGGGCGAGTACGGCACGTGCGTGGAGTGCGGCGAGGAGATCTCTCCCGCCAGGCTGCGGGCGATGCCCGAGGTCCAGACCTGCGTCCGCTGCCAGGACCGGATCGAGCGCCTCGGTCGGCAATACGAGCCTGAGGAGTCGGAGCTGCAGCTCGACGAAGACTAACAAGTCAGGGCGAGGGATCCACGGGGCCGGGACGCTTCCGGCCCCGTTTTCTTTCGTGTATAACGCTAGAGGGGTGCGCACGCCCGTCCTCGACCTGGTCCGCCCCGGGGTCCTCGCCCTCTGCCGGGCCTACTTCGGCCTCGAGCTGGTCGGCGTTGAGCACATTCCGGCGACGGGACCCTTGATCGTCACGCCGAACCACCAGACGTACGCCGATCCGCCGCTCGTTTCGATTCCGGTCCGTCGGCGCGTCCACTACATGGCATGGAGCCGTCTCTTCGAGATCCCCCTCTTCGGGCCATTCATCCGCCTGCTCCGCGCGTTTCCCGTCCAGATCGAGTCGTCCGACCCGCGGGCGGCGCGCGAGGCCGTCAGGCTCCTCCAGGCCGGGCAGGTGGTGATGATCTTCCCCGAGGGCGAGCGAAGCCCCGACGGTCGCGTCCAGCGTTTCAAGCCGGGCGCCTTCCGTCTCGCGGCATCACTCGCCGCCCCGGTGCTGCCGGTGACGATCGCCGGCGGTCACGACGCTTGGCCACCGGGTCGCCTCTTGCCGCGTCCCCGGCGGATCACGATCACGTACCACCGAACGCTCCATCCCGATCCGAGCCTCGGGCCGCGACAGGCCGCGGGTGACCTGGCCAGGCGGGCCTACGCGGCCGTCGTCAGCGCGCTCCCCGACGCCACGACGCGCTAGCCCTTGACAACCGGGCACCCCTGGCGACGATGGGGCGCGGACCACTGTCCGAGGGGGGTGCGCGTATGACGGTCAAGGTGCGGATCAACCTCGCCAATCCCCTAGAGCTCATGGAGCTTCCCGGCCTCAGCCACGAGCAGGCCATGACCATCGTCAAGTTCCGCGCCGAGCACGGCCCGATCCAGGACGTGGCCGAGCTCGCCCGGATCCTCCACGGATGGCGCGTGAACGACGCCGACCTGGAGCGTCTGGCGTTCGACCCTGCCGACAGCACGGCGCCCGAATCGCCGGGCGCCTAGAGCTGACTCGGCGGGGGGCTTCGCCCCCCTTCCGAAACCTCCCCTCAGATCGATTGCGCCGACTCACTCAGGCTCGCCTCGGGCGTCGGACGCCCTGCGGCTTCGCACTCCCACGCCGGCGCTCGAACCGCGTCTCGTCCGACGCGCTCGACGCTCGCTCGCCGCGAACGGGGTCTGCCATGGCGGGGGATGGACGAGACCCGTTCCCGCGACGTCGAATGCGGACGTCATGGCACCGCGACGGAGCCCAGCCGCGACGGGCCATGCGCGCGCGAGCCGCGTGGTCTAGCCACCCTCGGCCATGGCAGACCCCGTCCGCGGCTACGCCGTCCGCTCCTCCACCCGGTAGCCCGCGGCTTCGAGCCGCTCCTTGAGCGCATCGATCTGCGCGCGCCCTGAGGTCTCGAGCGTCAGCCCGACCCGGGTCTCGCCGATCGCCCCGCTCGAGAAGGCGCGGTCGTGCTCGATGTTCATGATGTTGGCGCGCTCGGCGGCGATGAGGGCGGTGAGGCGGGCGAGCGCACCGGGCCGGTCGCGCAGGAGGACGCCCAGGCGCACGAGCCGGCCGTCCTTGACGAGGCCCCGCTCGATGATCCGCGCGATCACCGTCACGTCGATGTTGCCGCCGGAGAGCACCAGCACCACGTTGAGGCCCGCGAGCCCGAGCGTCCGGTTCAGGAGCGCGGCCAGGGGCGCGGCGCCGGCGCCCTCGACGACCGTTTTCTCGATCTCGAGCAGGAGCAGGATCGCGTTGGCCAGCTCCTCCTCGCTCACCGTCACGATCTGGTCCACGTGACGCTGCGCCAGGGCGAGCGTCAGCTCGCCGACCTGGCGGACCGCGATGCCGTCGGCGATCGTGGAGGCGGGCGGCAGCGTCACGCGCTCGCGCGCGTCGAGCGCGCGCTTCATCGCGGGCAACGTCTCCGCCTGCACGCCGATCACGCGGACCTCGGGCCGATGGGACTTGATCGCGAGGCCGACGCCTCCGACGAGCCCGCCGCCGCCGACGGGGACGAGGACCGCGTCCATGTCGGGTCGCTGCGCGAGCAGCTCGAGGCCGAGCGTGCCCTGCCCGGCGATGACGCGCTCGTCGTCGAAGGGGTGGACGAAGGTGAGTCCGCGCTCGGCCTGGACCTCGCGGGCGCGCCCGTACGCCTCATCGTAGTTCGCGCCGTGCAGGATGACCTCGGCGCCGTAGCGACGCGACGACGTCACCTTGATGAGGGGTGCCCACTCCGGCATGACGATGACGGCCGGCGTCCCGAGACGCGAGGCGTGGAAGGCGACGGCGAGCCCGTGGTTGCCGGCGCTCGCCGCGACGACCCCGCGGGCGCGCTCCGCGGGGTTGAGCTGGAGCAGGAGGTTGGCGGCCCCGCGGTCCTTGAACGAGCCCGTCATCTGGAGGTTCTCGAGCTTGACGAAGCACCGTGCGCCGGAGAGCTCCGAGAGCGTCTGCGAGTAGGGGCAGGGCGACTCGTAGATGGCGCCCTCGAGGCGCTTTCGGGCGCGGTCGAGATCGGCGAGCTCGAGCATCCTAGTGCGCCTCCAACTTGGCTCGGCGACTCGCCGAGCGAGACCGCCGCGTGCCCGGCACTAGAAGGGCACGCGCGGTTCGGCGAAGGCCGGGCTCATCAGCGCGACTGGCATCAACGGTGTCGAGTGCGCCCAGCCCATGCGGCCCCGCCAGTCGAGGAGGATCAGCCCGCCGTGGCCGCGGCCTTCCTCGACCAGGAGATCCACCGCGACCCGCGCCGCGTACTCGGGGTCGTCGGCCTCCTTGAGGTCGTCGAGGGCCCGACGGGCGAGCACCACCCGCATGATCGCCTCGCCGTCGCCCGTGCACGAGACGCCGCCGATCGAGCTCTCGGCGTAGGTCCCGCAGCCGATCAGCGCGCTGTCGCCGACGCGCCCCGGAAGCTTGCCCGGGAGGCCGCCGGTGGAGGTCGCGGCGGCGATCGTGCCGTTCCTGTCCAACGCGACGGCGCCCACGGTTCCCTTCGTCGCCGCCACGAGCTCGCGGTGGCGCAGTCGCTGGCGCTCGGTGACGAGCGCCTCGGGGTCGCACTCGGGCAGTCCCTGCGCGCGGGCGAAGGCGAGGGCACCCTCGCCGACGAGGAGGATGTGGCGGCTCGCCTCCATCACCCGCCGGGCGAGCGTCACCGGGTTGGCGATCCGGCTCACGGCGCCCACGGCGCCACACTGGAGCCGATCGCCTTCCATGATCGAGGCGTCCGTCTCGACCGCGCCGGCGGAGGTGAGCACGGAACCGCGCCCGGCGTTGAACCGCGGATGGTCCTCGAGGGCACGCACCGCGCGTTCCACGGCGTCCAGCGCCGAGCCGCCTCCCGCGAGGATGCGCCAGCCCTCCAGGATGGCGACCCGGACGCCCGCGCGGAGCTCGTCTCGCCCCTCAACGGGGTCGGCCCCGGCGCCGCCGTGAACGAGAATGGAGGGGACGCGCGGGCCAGCCACCCGGTCGCGCTGTGGCGGCATGGCTCTCACCGTGTCACAATCCGGCCGGATTGCAAAGCGCTCTCGAGCGGCTCTGCGGCGCGATCGTGCGGTGTCGCGCCTGCCCGCGGCTCGTCGCCCATCGCGAGGCCGCCGCCGCGTCGCCGCCGCGCCGGTACGCGGGTCTCTCCTACTGGGCGCGGCCGCTGCCGGGCTTCGGCGACCCGCGCGCGCGCCTCCTCCTCGTCGGGCTAGCGCCCGCGGCGCACGGCGGCAACCGCACGGGCCGGATGTTCACGGGCGACCGGAGCGGCGACTGGCTCTTCGACGCGCTTCACCACGCGGGCTTCGCCAACCGGCAGACCTCGCGACATCGGAACGACGGCCTCCGGCTCCGCGGCGCGTACATCACCGCCGCGCTCCGCTGCGCGCCGCCCGCCAACAAGCCAACGCCGCAGGAGCTCGCGCGCTGCGAGCCGTACCTCCTCCAAGAGCTCGGGCTCTTGGACCGCGTGAGCGTCGTCGTGGGGCTCGGGCGGATCGGTTGGCAGGCGTACCTACGCGCACGGCGCCGCCTCGGCGCGCCCCCGCCGCCGCGCGCCCCGCGCTTCGCGCACGGCGCCGTGACGACCTTCGGCGACGGCGTTGCGCTGATCGCCTCGTATCACCCGAGCCAGCAAAACACGTTCACGGGCAAGCTCACGCGGCCGATGCTGCGGCGGATCTTCACGACCGCGCGCCGCCTGCTGGCGCAGGGGCGACGGGTCACTCCACGAGATCGGCGGGGAGGCGGGGGCGTTCGGTGACGGTCAGCGTGAGCTCGCGGCTCTGGCCGTCGCGCACGATCGTGACCTTGACGCGCTGACCGGCCTTGAGCGTCCGCACCTTGGCCAGGTACTCTGCGTGGGTGCGGATCGGTGCCCCCTGGATCGCGGTGAGGACGTCGCCGCCGAGGAGGTACTCTTCGCCCTGGACGACGACCGACGTGGTGCCGCCGCGCACCCCGGCGCGGTCGGCCGGGCCCCCGTCGTAGACGATCTCGACGAGATAGCCGGCGGTGAGCGGCAGCCGTACGATCGAGGAGAGGCTCGCGTCCACCTCGCGTCCCTGAAGGCCGAGCCACGGGCGGATCACGCGCCCGGTCTCCCGAAGGTCGCGGAGGACCGCCTTCGCGCTGTTGATCGGCACCGAGAAGCCGATCGATTGCGCCTCTTCGGAGACGAACGTGTTGATGCCGACGACGTTCGCGCACCGGTCCACGAGCGGGCCGCCCGAGTTGCCCGGGTTGATCGGCGCGTCGGTCTGGATCATGGGCTGCTCCGCGAGGCCCGGCAGGATGCGGTTGAGCCCGCTCACGATCCCGCGCGTCATCGTCTGCTCGAGGCCGATCGGGTTCCCGATCGCCGCGACCTCGTCGCCCACACGGAGCGTGGACGAGTCGCCAAGCCGCGCGGTGGCGAGCGAGCTTGGCGTCTCGATCCGGATCAGCGCGAGATCGAGCAAGGAGTCGAGTCCGATCACCTTCGCCGCCGCCTTCGTGCCTGAATCGAGCGTGACCGAGAGGGACGCGGCGCCGTCGACGACGTGGGCGTTGGTCAGAATCTGCCCGTCACGCTCGATCACGACACCCGAACCGACGAGCGTCTCGAAGCGGCGCTGGGGCTTCGCCTTGTTGATCTTCGTCGCCTGGATCGACACGACCGCCGGCGAGACCTTCCCGTAGATCACGGCGAACGACTCGGTACACGACTCTGCGAACGCGTGCGCCGGGAGCACCAGCAGGAGGGGAAGGAGCGGGCCGAGACGCATCAGCACGGATGATACACTACTCCTGGATGTGGAGGATTCCCGCCGTCCTGCTCGGGTCGCTCCTCCTCGGCTGGGCGTCGGCCTGGGCCGCGGACGGCGTCGTCGCGGAGACGCTCGACAACGGGCTGCGCGTGCTGCTGCTGGAGGACCACCGCAGTCCGATCGTGTCCTTCCAGGTCTGGTACCGCGTGGGCTCACGCAACGAGGCGCGCGGCGCCACCGGCATCGCGCACTTCCTCGAGCACATGATGTTCAAGGGCACGCCCGCCCACGGGCGCGGCCAGTTCGCGCGGCTGGTCGAGCAGAACGGCGGCCAGGACAACGCGTTCACCTCCCAGGACGTCACCGCGTACTTCGTCGACATCGTCGCGGACAAGCTCGACCTCGTGCTCGAGCTCGACGCGGACCGCATGCAGAACCTCCTGCTCGACCCCAAGCAGATCGACTCGGAGCGCCAGGTGGTCCTCGAGGAGTGGCGGACGCGCACCGAGGACGACCCGGGTGGGTTCCTCGGCGAGGAGGTGGCCTCGCTCGCCTTCAAGGCGCACCCCTACGGCTTCCCGATCATCGGCTGGCGGGAGGATATCGCCCGGATCACGCCCGAGGAGATCCGCGCCTTCTACACGACGTACTACGTCCCGAACAACGCGCTGGTCGTCGCCGTGGGCGACTTCCGGGCGGAGGAGACGCTCGAGCGGATCAAGCGCCGCTTCGGTCCTCTCCCAAAGGCGCCGGCGCCACCGCCCGTGCTCGCCGTCGAGCCGTCGCCGAACGGCGAGCGGCGCGTCGTCGTGCGGAAGCAGGCCGAGCTGCCGATCGTGTACGTCGCCTACCACGTCCCGAACCAGCGCTCGGACGATGCCGCGCCCCTCGAGGTCCTCTCCACGGTCCTGTCTGGCGGGCGGGCCTCACGGCTCTATCGGGACCTCGTGTACGAGCACCGCCTCGCGCTCGAGGCCGGCGGCGACTACTCCTACTTCTCGGTGGACCCGAACCTCTTCTGGTTCTGGGCGACGGCGATGCCGGGGAAGACGCCGGAGACGCTGGAGAAGGAGCTCGGCGCCCAGGTGGAGCGCCTCAAGAAGGAGCCGGTCACCGACGAGGAGCTCCAGCGCGCGAAGAACCAGATCGAGGCGTCGTTCGTGTTCCGTGAGGACTCGGTCCACAGCCGCGCGTCGCTCCTGGCGCGCTTCGAGGTGATCGGCGGCTACGCGCAGAAGGACCGGTTCCTCGCGAAGATCCGGGCCGTGACCGCGGCCGATCTCATGCGCGCTGCGCGCGCGTGGTTCCCCGAAGACAAGCGGAACGTCGGGATTCTCCTCCCGATCGACTGATGACGCGGCGCCTGAAGCTCGGCGGCGCCGGCGCGCTCGTCCTGCTGCTGGTCCTCGCCGCGACCTGGACCGTCCGTCGTCTCGATGGCGAGGACCGCGCCGTCGCGGTCACCGGCACGATCGAGGCCCTGCAGGTGGACGTGAGCGCCAAGATCACCGCCCGCATCGTCGAGCGCACCGTGACCGAGAGCCAGCCCGTCGAGCGCGGCCAGCTGCTCGTGCGCCTCGCCGACGCCGAGCCCGCCGCCGAGGTCCGCCGCGCCGAGGCGGCCGTCCGCACGGCGCAGGCCCAGCTGAGCGACCTCGCGGCGGGCGCCCGGTCCCAGGAGATCGAGCAGGCGCGCGCGGCGCTGCGCAACGCGACGGTGACGCGCGAGTGGGCGGAGCGGGAGCTCGCGCGCGTGCGGCAGCTCTTCGCCAAGGAGTTGGTCGCCTTCCAGGAGGTGGACCGCGCGGTCAACGCGTTCGACGCCGCCCTGGCCAACGAGACGGGCGCCCGCGAGAAGCTGGCGCTCCTCGAAGCGGGCCCGCGCCCCGACGCGGTCGTCGCGGCGCGCGCCCAGGTCGCCGAGGCGCACTCGGCGCTGGCGCTCGCCCAGGCGCGCCTGGCCGACACGCGCCTCGTGTCGCCGCTCACCGGCCTCGTGCTCCGAAAGGCCATGGAGGTGGGCGAGACCGCGACGCCGGGGGCCCCCATCCTCACGCTCATGGACCCGAACGACCTCTGGCTGCGCGCCTACGTGTCTGAGACGGATCTCGGCCGGATCCGGCTCGGCCAGGCGGCGACGCTCAGCGTAGACGCGTTCCCGGGCCGGAGGTTCGCCGGCGTCATTCGTGAGATCGCGTCGGAGGCCGAGTTCACACCGAAGAACGTGCAGACGAAGAAGGAGCGCGTCAACCTCGTCTATCGCGTGAAGATCGCCGTGGCGAACGCGGGCGGCGCGCTCAAGCCTGGCATGCCGGCCGACGCGCAGATCCACCCGTAATGGTCGTGACGGGAGCGGCCGGGGGGTCTCCCGAGACCCGTAGCTTCTGGGCGTTGTCTCGTCGGCTACCGATGAGGTTGTCCTCGCGTAGTGAGTGCTAGCGTGGTCGGGGGAGACCCCCCGGCCGCTCCCGCCGACGACCAGTACGCGGTCGTCACGCGCGGCCTCACGAAGCGCTTCGGCCGGATCGTGGCGGTGGACGGTCTCGACCTCCGCGTGCGACGCGGTGAACTGTACGGCTTCCTCGGGCCCAACGGCGCCGGAAAGTCGACGACACTCCGCATGCTCTGCGGAATCCTCGAGCCGACGGACGGCGAGGGGCGCGTGCTGGGCATCGACCTGCGCCGCGACCCCGAGCGCGTCAAGTCGGCCATCGGCTACATGTCGCAGCGCTTCTCGCTCTACGACGACCTGACGGTCGAGGAGAACCTCACGTTCTACGCCCGCGTCTACATGGTCCCCCGCGCCGACCGCCCGGCACGCATCCAAACGATGCTGCGCCTCGGCGACCTCGTCGGGTACCCGCGCCAGCTCGCCGGCCAGCTCTCCGGCGGCTACCGGCAGCGGCTCGCGCTCACGTGCGCCCTTGTGCACGGCCCGCGGCTCGTCTTCCTCGACGAGCCCACCGCCGGCGTCGATCCGGTCTCACGGCGCACGTTCTGGGCGGTCGTCCGGCGGCTCGCCGACGGGGGCACGACAGTCCTCATGACGACCCACTACATGGACGAGGCGGAGTTGTGCGACACCCTCGGCTTCATCTACCAGGGCCGGCTCATCGCCCACGGGAGCCCGGCGGAGATCAAGGCCAAGACGTTCGACCGACCCGTGATCGAGCTCCAGCCGGTGGACGCGCGGGCCGCCGCCGATGTCCTCGCGGATTGGGACGCCGTCGAGGAGGTGGTCCGCGCGGGCGCCCGCGTGCGGCTCATCGCCGCGCGGAGGGACCTCCCGGTCGCGGCCGTGCGGGAGTACCTCGCGGCCCACGGCGTCGCCGTGGAGTGGGTCAACGAGGTCGACCCGAACGTGGAGGACCTCTTCGTGTCGTTCGTCGATCGCGAGCGCAAGGCGCGCGTGCGCGAGCAGCTCCGAGCGCTCGAACC
>Ga0134088_10001027_pt1 | contig 10483 bp, 7 predicted proteins | sample 15_taG_3_FD_94461 | JGI IMG/M metagenome (GOLD analysis project Ga0134088, IMG submission 94461) | Grasslands soil microbial communities from the Angelo Coastal Reserve, California, USA - 15_D_Rain_20cm_5_09182015 | ecosystem: Environmental > Terrestrial > Soil > Grasslands ...
GCTACGAGATCTAGAGGTCGCTGCGCCGCGACTCGCGCACCAGCAAGACGCCCGTGGTGCTCGTCTCGTCGAGGAACCAGGAGAGCGCCCGCGCGTGGGGCAAGAAGCAGGGCGCCGATGAGTACCTCTCGAAACCGTTCACGTCGGACCAATTGCTGAGCGTGGTGAGCCGGTTTGCCCGCTGACGACGCTGTCGTCCCTGCTGCCGCGCCGTCGCCCGACGGGACGCCGGCGCCTGACCCCACGCTCCCGCCCGACGCGATCCTGCCCGGCGCCCACCGGCGCCGCGCGTGCGTGGTCGCCATGGGCGGCCGCACGCTCGCCGTGGACGTTCGCGAGACGCGCGAGGTGATGAAGCTCGACGTGATCGGAACGGTGCCCGGGGCCCCGGCGCCCCTGCTCGGCGTGGCCAACCTGCGCGGCACGGTGCTGGCCGTGGCCGATGCGCGGCCGCTGCTGGCGCTGGCGCCGAAGCCGACGACGTCCGGCGGCTCCGCCATCGTGCTCGCCACCGGCGGTCTCGAAGCGGCGGTGCCGATCGACGGCGTGCTCGGCCTCGAGTGGTTCGACGAGCCGCTGCCCGCCGACGACGTGCCCGACGGCCCGCTGAAGACGTTCGCCGCCGGCCTCGTGCCGCGGCCCGATGGGCCGGTCATCCTGCTCGACGCCGCCCGGCTGCTCGAGGCGCTCCGCGCGCCGTGGGCGCCGGCCGCCCCGGAGGCTCAGCCATGAATCGACGACGCTTCCTCGGCTTCCTCGCCGGAACGAGCGCCGCGCTGGCGACGGCGCGCGCCGCGTCGGCGCAGTCGCGTCAGACCGGACGCGGGAACCCGATCCCGGTCGACCCGCCCGCGGCGCCGCCCGCCGCCACGCGTCCGGTGGGTCTCAGCGCGTCGGCGCCCGGCGTCACCGCGACCGAGGTGCGCATCGGGATGAGCGCCGCCTTCCGCGGCACCGCGGCCGGCCTCGGCACCGAGTTCTACCGCGGGGCGCAGGCGTACTACGACGAGATGAACACGCGGGGCGGCGTCCATGGGCGCGCCATCACGGTGGTATCGCTCGACGACAACTACGAGCCGAACCCATGCATCAAGAACACCATCCACCTTCTCGAGAAGGAGTCGGTCTTCACGCTGTCGAACTACGTCGGCACGCCGACCCTCACCCGTGCGCTCCCGGTGATCAAGCGCTACGCCGATCAGAGCGTCGTCCTCGTCGGCAACTTCACGGGTGCCCAGCCGCAGCGCGAGGCGCCCTACGCGGACCAGGTCTTCAACATCCGGGCCTCGTACCGCCAGGAGATGATGGCGCTCGTCGAGCGGTTCTGGTCGCTCGGCGCCCGCAGCTTCGGCGTCTATTACCAGATCGACGCCTATGGGCGCAGCGGCACCGACGGCGTGGCGCGCGGGCTGGCGCAGCACGGGGCCCGTATCACGGCCGAGGCGACGTATCCGCGCGGCGCGCAGTTCACCGACGACATGACGCCGGCGGTGAGCGCGCTGCAGAAGGCGGGGGTGGACGTCGTGCTCTGCACGGGCGCCTACCAGGGCTGCGGCGCCTTCGTGCGCTCCGCGCGCGACGCGGGCTTCCTCGCGCCGATCTCCAACGTCTCGTTCGTCGGCTCCGACGCCATGCTGGCGCTCCTCGTCAAGCACGGCAAGACGAACGGGCGCGACTACACGCGGGCGCTCGTGAACTCGCAGGTGGTACCGACCTACGACGACACGACGCTGCCCGGCGTCGCCGAGTACCGCGTGCTGATGGAGCGTCACAATCCTGCCGTCCCGGAGGCGCTGCGCGACCCGAAGTACGCCGTCCAGCGGATGAGCTTCATCAGCCTCGAGGGGTTCGTGAACGCCAAGGTCGTGGTGGAGGCGCTGCGCCGTGCGGGCCCGCAGCCCACGCGCGCGTCGTTCCGGCAGGCGCTGGAGTCCCTGCGCAATTTCGATCTCGGAATCGGCGCGGCGCTGACGTTCGGACCCGAGCGGCACCAGGGCCTCGACTCCGTCTACTTCACACGCGTCGAAGGGGACCGATGGGTCCCGATCGCCGACTGGGCGGCAGCGGTCCAGATCTAGGGGGAGCGATCATGATCAGCGCGCGCATGCGGTTCGGCCTGTTGCCGAAGATCATCGTGTTCCTGGCGGCCGTGCTGATTCCGCTCGCCGCCATCACCTGGTCCGTGTCCGTGCGCACGATGCGCGAGCGGATGACCGACGAGTTCACGTCGAAGGGCACCGCCATCGCCAACAGTCTGGCGTCGTCCGGCGTCGACCTCATCCTCAACCGCGACGCGTCCACCGTGCAGGCGCGCGTCGACGAGGTCGTCTCCGGTAAGGATGCGATCAGCGGCGTCGCGTACGTCATGGTCTACGACCCGCAGAAGACGCTGATCGCCCACACGTTCCACCCGGTGGTGCCGTCCGACCTCATCGACAAGAACCTCGTGCCCGGCGAGACGCCCAAGCAGGTGCGTGAGATCCACTACGCGCACCCGGTCACCGGGGCCATGCGGTCGATCATCGACGTCGGCGTGCCGATGCTCGGCGGCCAGCTCGGCACCGTTCGCGTGGGCATGGACAAGTCGATCATCGAGGGCGCCGCCGCCAAGTCCGGCTGGTTCCTCTTCGCCGTCTTCGGCGGCGTCGCGCTGCTGGCCGTGGTCGCCGGCGCTGTCTTCGCGCGCCGGATCACACGCCCGCTGGGTGAGATCGTGCGCGTGGCCGAGCAGGTCGGCCGCGGCGACCTCTCGCACTCCGTCCGCGTCCGCTCCCACGACGAGATCGGTCAGCTCGCGCGCACCTTCAACGACACCGTCACGCGCCTGCGCTCGCAGGTCCTCACCGAGACCGAGCGTGACGAGGAGAAGCGGCGCCGCGAGGATCTCCAGAAGAACATCGCCGTCTTCCTCGAGACCGTGACCCAGATCTCGCAGGGCGACCTGCGCAAGCGCGGCGAGATCACCCCGGACGTCCTCGGCAACGTCGTGGACGCCGTCAACCTCATGGTCGAGGAGATCGGCACCCTCCTCGCCGACGTGCGGCATGCCGCGATCCTGGTGGCCGGCAGCGCCAACGACATGCTCGGCGCCACCGACCAGATGGCGAGCGGCGCGGAGAAGCAGGCGCGCGAGGCCACCACCGTCAGCCGCGAGGTGGAGACGATGTCGCGCTCCGTGCAGCTCGTCGCCTCGAACGCGGCCTCGGCCGCCACCGCCGCCGGCCAGACGCTCGAGGCCGCCACCCGCGGGGAGATCGCCGTCCGCGACAGCCTCGCGGGCATGCAGCGGATCCGCGGCGAGGTGCAGGTCATCTCCAAGCGCATCAAGAGCCTCGGCGACCGCTCGCTGGAGATCTCGGAGATCGTCAACACGATCGAGGAAATCGCATCCCACACGAACCTGCTCGCGCTCAACGCGGCCATCGAGGCGGCGGGCGCCGGCGAGTCGGGCGTCCGCTTCGCCGTCGTCGCCGACGAGATCCGCAAGCTCGCCGAGCGTGCGGCCAACGCCACCAAGGACATCGCCGCCCGCATCCGCGCCGTCCAGGCGGAGACCCAGGAGGCGGTGGTGGCCATGGAAGAGGGCACGCGCGAGGTCGAGTCGGGCTACAAGGTCACCATCCGCGCCGAGGAGAGCCTGAAGGCGATCGCCGGCATCTCGAGGACGTCCGCGGAGCTGGCGCAGGAGATCTCGGCGTCCTCGCAGCAGCAAGTGCGCGGCGCCGACGGCGTGGTGCGCGCGATGCGCTCCATCGCCGACGTGGCGGTGCACACGGAGCAGGCCGTGCTCCAGACGCGGCGCACGGTCGACGACCTGGTGAAACTGGCGGACGAGCTCACGCGAAGCCTCTCGCGATTCAAGTTGGCGACGACCTGAGACGGCGATGGCCGAGCCGGCCGAGCAGGAGTTCCTCCGCTCCATCTTCCTGATGGAGGCGTGGGACACCGTGGCCGCGCTGGACTGCGCGGCGGCGACGCTGGCTCGCCCCGAGGGCGTGGACGAGCTGTTCGTCGTCACGCACCGCCTGAAGGGCGCCGCCTCGCTGCACGGATTCCCGAACATCGCGGAGCTGGCGGCGGAGCTGGAAGAGGCGCTCGCCGGGCGCCCGCCCGACACGCGCAGGCTCGGCGCGCTCGTGGGTCATCTCAAGCATGCGCTCGACGCGGCGGTCAACGCGCCGCCGGCCGCGGTCGGCGTTGCGACACCGGCGCCGAGAGCCGACGCGAGCCTCGACCCCCTCCGCAAGGAGCTGGAGGCGTTCTTCGCGGGGAACGCGGACGTGATCGCGTACTTCCTGCCGGAGGCGACCGAGCACCTCGACGGGGTGACCTCGGCGCTCGGGGCGCTCGAGCGCGGCGTCGACGAGGCGGACGTCGCGCGGCTGTTCCGCGCCGTCCACACCCTGAAGGGCGCCGCCTACGTCGTCGGCTGCGTGCGAGTCGGCGAGGTCGCGCATCGCATGGAGGACGTGCTGGTGGTCGCGCGAGAGGGCCGTCGGCCGCTCACCCCCCGGGCCGTCGAGACCCTGTTCGCCGCCGAGGGCGCGCTACGCCTGATGCTCGGTCTGCCGCCCGACCCGCGCGCGAACGTCACCGACGTCGTGGCCGGGGTGCGCGCGCGGCTCGACGCGCTGTTGGACGGCGTGCCCGTGCCCGCCCCCGCGCCGCCGGCCGCGCCCTTCCCCGAGCCCGTGCCGGCGCTCTCGTCGTCGCTGGCGGCGCTGCTGAGCACGCCGCGCCCGGCGCCCGCCCGCGCCGCGCCGCGCCGCCCGCCGCGCCAGACGATCCGCGTCAACCTCGAGCGCCTCGACTCGCTGATGGACCTCATCGGCGAGATGGTGATCGACCGCGAGCGCGTGGACCAGCGCCTCGACGAGATCGACCGCGTCTCGGCCGCGCTCCTCGCGAGCCGCGGCCGCCTCGCCCAGTGCATCGCCGACTTCGAGCGGCGTCAGTTCGACCAGCGGCGTTCCGTGCCGCCCGCGAAGCCCGCGGCCGCCGCGACGGCCGGCCGCTCGGTCTCCGAGCTGTTCGCCGAGCTGGAGTTCGACCGCTACGACGACTCCGGGATCTTCGCGCGGACGGTGGCCGAGATCGCGGCCGACATCGCGGAGCTGCAGTCCGAGCTGACGGCGGTGACGCGCTCGCTCCGCGACGACATGGCGCACGTCCACCGGATCACCGGCGCGCTGCGAAGCGAGATCGGGCGCGCGCGGCTGGTGCCGATCGGCAGCCTCTTCGGCCGGTTCGTGCGCCAGGGGCAGGCGGCCGCGCGGGCGGCCGGCAAGAGCGTGCGCTTCGAGACGCGCGGCGAGGCCGTCGAGCTCGACACCGCGATCATCGAGCAGATCGTGGATCCGCTCCTGCATCTCGTGCAGAACACGATCACGCACGGCATCGAGGCGCCCGACGAGCGGCGCGCGTGCGGCAAGGACGCGGCGGGCACGGTGACGCTGTCGGCCGCGCACGAGGGCGGGGCCGTGCTGGTGGAGGTCGCGGACGACGGGCGCGGCATCGATCCGGACCTGGTGCGCCGGCGCGCGGTCGCGCAGGGCTTCGTGCCCGCCGACGCCGAGCTCGACGACGACCAGACGCTCGACCTCATCTTCCTGCCGGGCTTCAGCACGGCGAGCGCGGTCACGACGGCGGCGGGGCGCGGCGTCGGCATGGACGTCGTCCGCACGAACGTCCGGCGGCTCAACGGCGACGTGGAGGTGCGGAGCGTCGTGGGCGAGGGCACGCGCTTCACGCTGCGCCTGCCGCTCACGCTGCTGGTCTCCGAGGCGCTGATGATCACCGTCGCCGAGGAGCGGCTGGCGGTGCCGCTCAACGCCGTGCAGCTCGTCACGACGGTGCGGCCGGAGGACGTGCGGCCGGGCCCGCGCGGCGAGGCGATCCTCGTCGGCGAGGACCTCGTCGATCTCGTCCCCCTCCCGACCATCCTCGGTCTCGAGCGCGGGCCACGGCGGCCGCGCCGTCCCGTGCTCGTCGTGCGCGGCGCGGGTCGCACGCTCGCCGTCGAGGTGGACGAGATCTTGCACAAGCAGGAAATCGTCATCAAGCCGCTCGGCGAGTTCCTGACGGGCGTCGGGCCGTACGGCGGCGCCAGCGTCGGTGCCGACGCGCGCGTCACGCTGCTGCTGGACCCCGGTGCGCTGGTCGAGACGGCGGCGCGCGCGAACGCGGTCACCCGGGCCGCGCGCCGCCGCGAGGCCGCCGCCGGCGAGGCGCCCGCCCCGCGCCGGCGCGTGCTGCTCGTCGACGACTCGGTCAGCGTGCGTCGATTCGTCGGCCAGATGCTCGAGAAAGCCGGCTTCGACGTCACCACGGCGGGCGACGGCGCCGACGCGATGGCCCGGCTGGCCGAGGCCGCCTTCGACGTCGTCGTCACCGACCTCGAGATGCCGCGCGTGAACGGCTACGAGCTGATCGACGACGTGCGCCGCCGCCCCGCCACGCGCTCGCTGCCCGTGATCGTCCTCACCACGCGCGCGGGCGACAAGCACGTCGCGCTGGCGAAGAGCCTCGGCGTCCAGCACTACGTCACCAAGCCCGTCGAGGAGCACGCGTTCGTCACGCTCGTCGCCTCGCTGGTGCCGGCATGAAGGCGCTGCTCGTCGATCCCGATCCGCAGCGCGCGCCCGTCCTCGCGGAGGCGCTCGATGCCGGCGGCGCCGAGGTCTCGGTGGCGCCCAGCGCGTCGTTCGCGCTGACGATGCTCGAGTGGAACAAGCAGGACGTCATCATCAGCCGCGCCCGGCTCGGGGACATGGAGGGTCACGAGCTCTGCGCGATCGTCCGCAGCGATCCGTCCACCAAGGACGTGCGCTTCGTCCTCATCGTCGGGCCGGGAGAGAACGTGCCGACGCAGACGGCCGTCGCCGGCGTCGACCTCGTGCTGCCCGACGCGCTCAGCAGCGCCACGATCGTCACGCGCGTCATTCAGCTGGTGCGCAAGCAGCTCGAGGCGACCACGCCCTCGGCACCCGCCGCGGCCGTCCCGCGCGCCGCCGCGCCCGCGCCCGTGATCAAGCCGCCACGGGTCGCGCCGCCACCGCCGCCGCCTCCGAGGCCCGTCGCACCGCTGCCGCCGGCGCCGCCGCCAGTCGCCCCACCGCCCCGGCCCCTCGCCCCGCCGCCGCGGCCCGTCATCCCGGCGCCGCAGCCGGTCGCCCCCGCAGCGCCCGTCGCGCCGGTGCCGGTCGTCGCCCAGGCCGCGCCCGTCCCCGCGGCGCCCGGGCCCTCGATGGCCGGGCTCGATTCCGTCGGGACGAACGGCGGGACGCGCACGTTCCAGGGCGCGCTCGGCGTGCTGGAGATCGAGGAGCTCACGCAGGCGATCTCGGTCGGCGGCAAGACGGGGCGGCTGGTGCTCGTCCTCGCCACCGGCGGCGGCCTCGTCGTGTTCGAGAGTGGGCGCGTGACGCACGCGGAGTTCGGCGGGCTCGGTGGTGAGCCGGCCTTCTCCGCGCTCGTCGCGGCCTCGCACCGCGAGCGCGGCGGCAAGTTCTGCTTCATCCCGGTCCATCCGAATGAGCTGCGGACCCAGCCGAAGACCATCGCTCGCCCCGTCGACCAGCTGCTGCTCGACGTGGCGAGGATGATGGACGAGGAGAAACGCGCATGACCAAGGTGCTGGTGGTCGACGACAGCCTCAGCGTGCGGAAGGTCGTCGAGCGCGCGCTGGCGGGCCGGCAGATCGACGTCGTGTGCGCGGCCTCCGGCAGCGAGGCGCTCGAGCGGCTCGAGCGTGATGCCCCGGACTTCGTGGTGTGCGACGTGGTGATGCCCGACCGCGACGGCTACGAGATCTGCGAGTTCATCAAGGGCCACCCGCGCCTCGCGCACACGCCGGTCTTGCTGATGTCCGGCATCGTCAACGACGAGGTCCGCGAGCGCGCCGCGCGCGCGCAGTCGGTGGGCATCCTCGCCAAGCCCTTCGCCGCCGACGACCTCATCCGCCACCTCGACGGCCTGCTGGCGCAGCGCCCCGCGGCGTCCGCCAAGGCCCCGGCGGCCCGGGGAACCCCGGCGACCGTGGAGACCGATGCGCCGGTGCCGCTTGACACGACGCCCGTCCCCGACGGGGCCGCCGCCGTGGTCGCCCAGTTCCTCACGATGGATGGCGTGCAGTGGGCCGTCCTCGCGGACCGCGAGGGCTTCGTGGTCGAGGCGACGGCACACGCGGGCGTGGACGCGGACGTGGCGGCTGCGCTCAGCGCCTGCCTCGCCGAGTCGTCCGACGGCCTCGGCCGCGAGCTGGGTCGTGGCGCGCTCCAGGGCGTCATCCTCGAGTACGAGAAGGGCATGGTCGTGCTCTACGGCGTGGCGACCACGGGGCTCCTCGCCGTGGGCATCGCCGAGCCGAACGTGCTCGGCAAGGTCCGTTACTATGCGCGGCGGGCGCTGCCCGAGCTGGCGCGGGCGATGTGACGTGGGCCGCTACCGCCTGTCGCCGCTGATGCGATGGCTCCACGCGCTGGGCGTCGTGGTCGCCTACGTCGTGGTGACGGGCGTGCTGTTCTGGTTGGACCTCGGCGACGGCGGTGTGGCGCCGGCGTGGACGATCGTCGCGGTGCCGTTCTTCTACGCCGTGCTCTCGCTCCTGTTCCTGCGCCGCGCGTCGCTCGCCCGCCGCCTGAGCTGGGTCGGCGGCGCCTGCCTCACCCACGTGACCCTCGGCCTCACCGCCGCCGCGGCCTTCGCGACGCTGGCGGACCTGACGACGCTGTCCGCGCTCGCGTACGCCTTCGCGCGGCTCGGACCCGCGCCGTTCCTGACGCTGGTCGCGACGCCGCTCGTGCTGGCGCCGTTCCGGGGGCGGGTGCTCTCGCCGCGCCCGGCGCCGCGCGGGGACCGCGCGCGCCAGCGGGTCGTCGTCACGCCGCCGACGCCCGTCGAGACTCCGGTCGCGCGTGATGCACGCCGCCACGAGGACCCCGCCGAGGCCGCGACGCCGGTGCCTGCGGTGAAACCGTCGGCCGCGGCGCCCGAGACGCCCGAGTGGCAGGAGTCGCCCGAGTCGCCGTCGGATGACGCCGTGGTGCGGGTGCGGTTCGAGCGCGTCGCGGCTCAGCTTCCCGCCGCCGCGTTCACGCTGCCGATGGACCGCGTCGCCGAGAGCCTGCGCGAGCCGCACTGGCTCACCGTGCCCCGGCGCGTCGTGCTCGCGCAGCTGCCGGAGGGCGCGGTGCAGGTGGACTGGGCGATCGTCGCGTCGCAGTTTCCGGCGCTCGCGTTCGCCATGTCGGACGTGGAGTTCCGGGGGCAGTACCCCAACCTGAAGCTGACGCTGCCGCTCGACGACGTCCTGCGCCAGCTGCCGCCCGGGGTGATCCCGACCGGCTGGACGCCGAGCCAGATCGCGGGGCTCGAGGCCTTTCCGGCGCCGTTCCAGCCGCTCCCGGTGCCGCGCGACGTGCCGGCCGCGAGCGCGCGCCCCGGGGGCGCCGCGGCGGACCTTCCGCCGGCCGTCGCGGCCGCGCCGCCGCGCCGCACGCCACCGCCGCCGCCCGCTCCCGTCGCGCCGCCACGCCTCGCACCGCCGCCGCCCGCTCCGGTCGCGGCGCCGCCACGCGATCCCGTCGCGGAGTCGCTGAGGTCCGCCCCGGCCGCGCCGACGATCACGCCGCCACCGGCGCCGGCGATCGTCACCTCCGCGCCGCCGCTGCCGATTCCACCGACACGCGTCGCCGCGCGGGCGCCCGCGCCGCCGCGCGAGGTCGCGCCCGAGGTGATCAGCCGCGACGCGCTCACACGTCTCGCCGCCTGCCTCGCGGGCGCGGGGACGTTCGAGTCGTGGTCGGGCGTCGTGGAGAGCGTGCCGCTGGTGGCGTTCGTGGCCCCGACGCTGCCGCGCGAGGCCGTGACCGCCGTGGCCGCGCGCGTCGCCGGACTGCTCGGCGCCGCCGCGGGCGAGCAGGTGACCGTGCGCACCGCGCGCGCGGCGATCGTCGTGAGCGCGGCGCCCACGCCGGTGGTCGTCGGCGCGCGGCGGCCGGGCGCGCCCGTGGCCTTGCTCGAGCTGCGCGCCGCGCGCGCGGCGGGGCTGATCGGCCGCGCGGGCGAGGGCGTCACGCCGCCGTCACGCGCGCTGTCCGCCCTCGCCGTCGAGCCGCGCGTCGCCGGCGTGGCGGGGACCCTGGAGGCCTTCGGCGATCTCGAGCCGGCCGTGCTGACCGACGCCGCCGGCGTCGCCCGCGTCTACGTCTTCCGCGAGCCCGGCCACGAGGCGGAGCGCCTCGGCGAGCTCGCGCTGGCGGTGTGGGACGGCCTCGGGCGCACGCGCGACGCCGACCTCGGCGCGCTCGTGTCGGTCATCTTCCGCCAGGGACGGCGGCGCATCCTCGTGCGCCCGCTTGCCGGGCGCGGGACGGCGCTGCTCGCGGCGGCGGGACCGGTGGCGCGGCCGGGACGCGCGTGGCGCGAGGCCGACCGCGCGGCGGCGGCGCTGGAGGCGCGCTGAATGTCCATCATCAACTAC
>Ga0134088_10001031_pt1 | contig 10475 bp, 10 predicted proteins | sample 15_taG_3_FD_94461 | JGI IMG/M metagenome (GOLD analysis project Ga0134088, IMG submission 94461) | Grasslands soil microbial communities from the Angelo Coastal Reserve, California, USA - 15_D_Rain_20cm_5_09182015 | ecosystem: Environmental > Terrestrial > Soil > Grasslands ...
CTTTTGGTCAGCCCTTCAATGCTTAGTTTTCGGCTCAACCGACTGAACGTCCTTGGCTTCGGGCTTGAGGGTGATCCACGTCCGGGCGCCGCGCGCGGATTCGGTCAGAATCCTATCCCCCGCCAGATCGAATGTCAACGTCTTGCCCCGGAGGGTACGGCCGGTCGCGGCATCGACGACCTCCGCCAGACCCTCCCCGTCCTTCAGCACCAGGACGTCGTCCGCGGCGTGGTACTCGGCGGTGCGCGCCGTCCCGAAGGCCTGGTCGCGTTTCACGGCAACGGAACCCGTCGCCACGACGTGGTCGAGCTCGCGCGTACCGGCCCGATCCACGAGGTAGGCGTCCATGGCGTCGGCCGTGAGGGTGGCGTCCTCGCGCGTCAGGTGCACGTTGTCGCGGTACCGCCCGACCCCCTGCGCGTCGTCGAACACCATGCTGGCTGCCGTCACGGAAGCCACGGTGGGTCGCGAGGGGATTCCGGAGCCCGTGGCGTGACGCTGGGTGAAACGGGCCATGACGTCCCCCGTTGCGCGCAGCTGCCGTGCCTGCTGATCGAGGACGATCTCCTCCGCCTGGATGCTGTTCCCCTCTTGCCAGGCCCGCGCCGAGCCGGCGTACACCGCGCGCTGCGCCGCCTGGTCGTACAGCAGGGTCCGGGCCTGGAACGAGACGGCCGACTTTTCTCCGAAACCCGGGGTCGCCGCACCCGCCTTTCCCGAGGGCATGGACACGGTGCGCACGTCGCCGCGCGCCTCGAGAATCTTCGCCCTGGCCTTGACGTCAATCTCCTGGGCGGCGATCCGGTCGCTGGCGCTCATGACCACGGGGTCGCCGCGCAGCTCGACGAGGTCAGAGGCGGCGCGGTAACGGGCCGAGCGGCTGCGGGATGTGTACGGACCGTAGGTGACCCGGCAGCTTCCCGAAAGCTCGGCCTCGCGGAGCTCGCCACCGGGCCCGGCGAACAGCGAGGCCAGGCTGTCGGCGCGCATCTCGCGCACGGTGCCGTCCGGACCCGGGGCGCCCGTGATGACGACGTCTCCGAAGGCATGCATCTGTCGCACCGCCTTGCGCCCCTCGTCGAACTGGACTTTGAGATAATTCGCATACAGCACATCGCCACCGCGCTCCAAGCGGACGTTGTCTGTGAACACCGCCGCGTTGGATTCCAGGACGGCCACCAGGTCACCGGACGAAATCGTCGCCGGCAGACCGGCCTCCGCGGCGGAGATGCGCAGGACCACCCGGTCGGGAATCTTGATCTGCCGCTCCGCAATCAGGTAGTTCATCCCCCGTCCCTGTCCCGAGAGGCCGCCGACGGTGAACACGATGTCGTCCGCCGTGAAGATCATGTCGCGCTCGTTGTCGTAGAAGAGCGTTCCGGTCCGCAGCGACAGACCTTCGGCCTCGCTCTCCACGGTGACGTCGCCCGACAGCCGCGCCCGCCGGTCGGTCACATCGAACTGCCCCTCGATGCCGGACACCTTGACGTTGCCACCGCGGTCGTCGTGGATCAGGAGCTCGACACCCTGGAGGAGCTTGCGATCTCCGGCAAACCCGGTGACGCTTCGGGCCCGCAGCGTGAAGGCCGGCCGACCCTCGCGGCTGCCGTTCACCTCGAACTGGTCGGACCGATCGACCACGGGACCCTGCTGCGCGGGTGTCGGGGAGGACGGGGCCATGGTGATGTCGGTCTGGGGTCTGCCCTTGCGTCCGTAGCTCATGATGACCGCCAGGCTGAACCCGGCCAGGACCATGAGCACCAGGACGCGCAGGACCATGACGGCACGCAGGGGTCGCCAGTGGATCCGGTGACTGCCCTGTGGCTGGTCCGCCATGTCCCCCCTCAACGACCCTTGAAGGCCGGCTTGCGCTTCTCGACAAAGGCCCGGGTCCCCTCACGCATGTCCTCGGTGGCGCAGCACAACCCGAAGAGGGCGGCCTCCATCGACAGTCCTTCGTTCAGGGTCGTCTGCAGCCCCTCGTGCACCGCCTGGAGGGCGTAGCGGAGCGCCACCGGGCCGCGCGTCAGGATCGTGCGGGCCAGCGCCTCGGCCGCGGGAAGGAGCTCCGCCGCAGGAACCACCCGGTTCAGCAGGCCGATGCGCAGCGCTTCCCGCGCGTCGATCGCCTCGCCCGTGAGGATCATCTCCAGGGCGTGCCCTGCGCCGACGAGGCGCGCGAGGCGCTGCGTCCCACCGTATCCCGGGATGATTCCGAGCGCCACCTCCGGTTGCCCCAGCTTCGCCGACTCGGCGGCCACGCGAAGCGTGCAGGCCATCGCCAGCTCCAGACCGCCGCCCAGAGCGTAGCCATTGATCGCGGCGATGCTCGGTTTGCCGAGCCGTTCCAACCGATCCAGGACCGCCTGTCCCGCGCGGGCGTAAGCTGTCCCCTCGACCGGGGTCTGTGATGCAAGCTCTCCGATATCCGCCCCGGCCACGAACGCCTTCTCGCCTGCGCCGGTGATGATCAGGACCCCGACCGACGGGTCCTGGCCGGCCGACGCCACGACCCGGTCGATCTCCTGCACCGTCTGGCGGTCCAGGGCGTTGAGCTTCTCGGGGCGGCTGATGGTGATGCGCGCGATCCCGTCCTTCGTTCCGTACAGCACCCTCGTCGAGCCGTTCATCGTCGCTCCTCAGCTGCGGGTGAGAAAGTCGTTCGGCTTCGGGGGCTCGGATGCGTAATCGTAAAATCCCTTGCCGGTCTTGCGACCGTGGAATCCGGCCAGCACCATCCTCTTCATCAAGGGCGGCGGCGCAAACCTCCTCTCACGGAACTCGTCGAACATGATATTGGCAATGTAATACGTGGTGTCGATCCCGACCAGATCCAGCAGCGTAAAGGGGCCCATGGGATGGCCGCAGCCCAGCTTCATCCCCTGGTCGATATCAACAATCGTGCCGACGCCTTCCTCCAGGGCGCGGATCGCGTCCAGGATGTACGGCACGAGAAGACGGTTCACTATGAAACCGGTGCGGTCCAGGGCCCGGATCGGTACTTTCCCGAGGCCTTTCGCGAACTTCAACACCGTCTCCTCGACCTCCGGATCGGTCTGAATGGTGCGCGTGATCTCGACCAGCTTCATCAGGGGAACCGGGTTGAAGAAATGCAGCCCCACGAAACGCTGCGGTCTCTTCGTGGCCACCGACATTTCCGTGATCGAGAGGGACGAGGTGTTGCTGGCGAGGATCGCCTCGGGCTTGAGAGTGCGTTCGAGTCGCTGGAACGCCTCCTGCTTGGCCGGCAGGTTCTCCACCACCGCTTCGATCACGAGGTCGCAATCGGCGAGGGCGGCGTAGTCGGTCGTGCCCGCCAGGCGGGACAGGGTCGCCTGCTTCTCCTCAGGACGGACCTTCCCACGGGACACTCCGTTCGAGAGGAACTGGTCGATCCGCTTGAGGCCGGCGTCCAGAAGCTCCTTCGACACTTCGAGAACCGTCGTCGGGTGACCGGATTGCGCCGCCACCTGGGCGATCCCCGACCCCATGAGCCCGCACCCCAGGACTCCGACCTTTCTGATCTCCATGTCGTTCCCTCCGGCCCCTGGCGAGGGGCGCCCCGGACGGTTAGCCTTTGGTTCCTGAGGCCGCCTCGACCAGGACGGCGATCCCCTGGCCGCCTCCGATGCAGGCACTGGCGATGCCGTAGCGGCCCCCGCGCCTGCGGAGTTCGAGGAGAAGCGTCAGGACCAGCCTCGTCCCGGTGGCTCCGAGCGGGTGGCCCAGGGCCACCGCCCCGCCGTTGACATTGACCCGGGCGCGATCCAGTCCGAGCTCCTTCTCGACCGCGAGATACTGCGCGGCGAACGCCTCGTTGATCTCGAACAGGTCGATCTCCTGAAGCCTGAGGCCGGCGCGCTCCAGCGCCATCCGGATGGCCGGCACCGGGCCGATGCCCATGATGCTCGGCGGTACGCCGGCCACACCATAGGTGATCACCCGGCCGAGCGGTTTCGTCTTGACGCCGGGGGCGGCCGCTGGCGACGCCACGACCACCGCCGCCGCCCCGTCCACGATGCCCGAGGCGTTGCCGGCGGTGACGTACCCTTGACCTTGGAAGGCCGGCGGCAGCTTGGCCAGCCCCTCCAGGGTCGTGTCCGGCCGGCGGTGATTATCCTCTGCGATGACGGTCTCCTTGCCCCGCTCGCGCACGGTCACCGGGACGATCTCCTCCTTCATGCGGCCCGCCCTGTAGGCCGCGTCGGCCGCCTGCTGGCTGCGCAGGGCGTACCGATCGGCCTCTTCCCGGGTGATGCCGCGCTCAATCGCCAGGGTCTCGGCGGTCTGCGCCATGGAACAGCCGCAGTGCGTATCCATCAGTCCGACCAGAAGGGAGTCCTCGAGCTGCGCGTGGCCCATGCGCAGGCCGGACCGCAGCCCGCGCGCCACGTGCGGCGCCTGTGTCATGTTCTCCATGCCACCGGCCAGGACCAGGTCCGCTTCCTGCAGGTGGACGAGCGACGCGGCGGTGACGATCGCCTGGATCCCCGACCCGCACAGGCGGTTGACCGTCAGCGCCGGAACCGCGTCCGGGAGACCGGCCTTCAGCCCGACGTGACGGGCCCCGTACATGGCATTGCCGCTGGTCTGCATGGCATTGCCGAACACGACGTGGTCCACGCGGGCCGGATCCGCCCCGGCTCGACGCAGCGCCTCGCGCCCCGCGATGGCCCCCAGCTCCACTTCCGTGATGTCCTTGAAGTGGGTGTTGAGTTCGGCCATCGGCGTGCGGGCGCCCGCCAGGACGACCGATTCGAAGATCGGCGAACGGCGACCGCTCATGCGTTCTCCCTGGGGCGCTCACCGCGATCCGGCAGCCGGTGGAAGTCCGCGCGCTTGATGGTCACGCGGGCGTCCTCCGCCTGGAGGGTGATGAACTGGCACATCTCCTGAAGTCGGGAGCAGATCCGCGGCCCGATACGCTGCTTCAGGCTCGGATCACGCTTTTCCTTGGGCTCGTCCATGTAATTCGTCGTTACGATCGTGGACCGGCTCTCGTTGTAACGGGTCGTCACGATGTGCGACAGGGTTTCCTCGACCCACGCGCTGAACTGACGGCCGCCCAGGTCGTCGAGCAGCACCACCTCGGTCTCCAGGACAGGCTGCAGGAGATCGAGCTCGCTCATCCCCGACTGGCGATCAAAGGTCGCCTGCAGCTGCCTGAGCAGATCCTGGACGTCGCAGAACAGGCAGGCAACGCCCTTCTGCAACGCCAGGCCGCGCAGGGTCGCGACACCCAGGTGCGTCTTGCCCACTCCCGGCGGTCCCATGAGCAGGAGGCCTCGATCGTTCAGAGGATACTCCTCAACGAAGCGGATGGCACGCGTCTTGGCGCCCTGCAGCGACAGCTGATGCGGTCCCGGATACACGTCGAAGTTCTCGAACTCGCAGTCATGGTACCGCCGGGGAATGCGGGCCGCCTGAAGGAATTCCGGCGCGCCCGCAGGGCGGCCGTGCGCCCCCCGGCGGCAGCCGCAAGGCCGGGCACGCTTGGCTCCGCCCTCCTCGAGGATGACGAAGCCCGTCCCGCCACAGGGCCCGCAGGTGCCGGTGTCGCTCTCGCTCATCCTTACCTCTCCCGCTCCCGCCCCCGCGATCCGGGCGGCCCCGCAAACGCCGAGGCGACCCGGACCGGCCCCTAGTTGAGGTAGCCCTGAAGCTGCTGGCACTTCTGCGAGCGGTTCAGCTTATCCAACGCCTGCGCCTCGATCTGGCGGATACGCTCGCGTGACAGGCCCATCATCTCGCCGATCTCCTTCAGCGTTTTCGGCTCTCCTTCGTCCAATCCGAAGCGCAAACGCAGCACTTTCTGCTCCTTCGGGTCGAGCTCGCCCAGGCAGGCGTACAGGTGGTCCTTGAGGGACGATCGCAAAAGCGCCATGTCGGCCGGCGGAATGACGTCCTGCTCCAGCTTGTCCGACAGGTGGAACTCGTGCTCTTCGTCGATCACGGTGGACAGAGAAACGTTTTCGTCGGCCACTTGAAGAAGATTCGTGACCTCCTCGACCGGGATCTCCAGCTTCGCGGCGATCTCGTCCGGGGTCGGGCTGCGCTCCAGATCGAGCGTGAGCTGGGAGATCGTCTTGCCGATGCGGTACAACAAATTAGCCTGCTTCTGGGGCAGGCGGAAGGCCCCGCTCTGGTCCGAGAGCGCGTGGATGATCGCCTGGCGCACCCACCAGACGGCGTAGGTGATGAACTTGACGTTCTTCTTCGGATTGAAGCGCTTCGCGGCCTCGATCAGCCCGATATTGCCCTCGTTGATGAGGTCGAGGAAGGACAGGCCGCAGTTGCGGTACTTCTTGGCAAAGCTGACCACGAAGCGGAGGTTGGCCTCCACCAGCTTCCGCAGGGCCTCCTTGTCTCCCCTCTGGATGCGATCCCCGAGAACCTTTTCCTCGTCGGGGGTGATGCGCGGCAGCTTCGAGATTTCCTGAAGATATTTCTTGAGCGTCTCGGAGGAGGCGGCCGCTCGCTTGCTGGGTGTCCGTTCTTCTTCCACCCCTCACCTCTTTTCGGCTTTGAAGGTGCGCCCGTGACCCTCGACCTTCACCAGGGCACGGGAGGACTCGATGGCCTCCTCCTGCTTCCTCTTGCCGAGCTCTTCACGCACCTGCGTGATGAAGCGCTCCATCTCCTGCTGTATCGTCTCGATCTTGTGACGCAGGTTCATGATGATTTCGACCCCGGCCAGATTCACGCCGAGATCGCGCGTCAGGCTCAGGATGAAGCCCAGCCGCTCGAGGTCTTCTTCCGAGTACAGGCGCGTGTTGCCCTGCGTGCGCGACGGCTTGACCAGGCCCTCCCTCTCGTAGAGACGGAGGGTCTGGGGGTGAACCTCGAAGCGTCTGGCCACCACGCTGATCATGAAATAGGCCCTGTCCCCGCGCGGGTCCTTGCCGGCGCGTCTCTTGCGGCGGGCCTCAGATGCGGATGCCACGGCGCAACTCCTCGCCCGAAGTCAACGCGCCAAGGTCTTTCAGCAACTGCCGGGATTTTTCGTCAGTCGCGCGCGGCGTGACGATGTGGACCTCCACGTACTGGTCCCCCCGTGCCGTGCCGCGCAGGAGCGGGACGCCTTTGCCCCGCAGTCGGAACTTCTGGCCGTTCTCCGTGCCCGGCGGGATTTTGATGTGAGACCGCCCGTCGATCGTCGGAACCTCGATGCGGGCTCCCAAGGCGGCCTCGGGCACCGTGATCGGCACGGCGCAGTGAATATTATCACCGATTCTCTTGAAGAAGGGGTGCGGCGCCACCTGCGTCACGATGTAAAGATCACCCGGCGGCCCGCCATTCCGTCCCGCCCGTCCCTTGCCGGGCACGCGCACGCGCGAGCCGGTGTCGACCCCGGGAGGGATGTGAATCCTCAGGGTCTCCTCTTGTTTCAGCACCCCTGCGCCCTGGCAGTTGCCGCACCCCTCGTACCCGAGCATCCCCTCGCCGGAGCAGCGGCGGCAGGTGGTGGCGAAGTGAAGGAGGCCCGACACGTGGCTGACCCGACCCGTTCCGGCGCAATCGGGGCACGGCCGACGTGTGCGCGACGGCACCCGGCCCGAACCGTTGCAGCGCGGGCAGGGGGCCTCGGCGTCGATCGTCATATCAGTGGTCAGGCCGCGCAGGGCGTCGAAAAAACCGGTGCCCAGCGTGCGGGTCACATCCGAGCCGCGCCGCGGCGTCCGGTCCTCCAGACCCTCGGCGTTCCGCCGGCCGAAAATCTCCGAGAAAAAAGTAGAGAACCCCGAATCGGCGCCGCTCAGATCGCCGAAGTCGAAGCCGGGGTCTTGACCGGGCACGCCCCAGAAGGGAGCGCCCTCCGGGCCCGCTGCGAACCCCTGACCGAACTGGAGCTCCCGATCGTGCTTCTTGCGCTTCTCCGAGTCCGACAGGACGTCGTAGGCCTCGGAGATTTGCTTGAAGCGCTCCTCCGCCCGCTTGTCGCCCGGGTTGAGGTCCGGATGGAATTTCCGGGCGAGCCTGCGGTAAGCCCTTTTGATCTCGGCCAGTCGCGCCTTGCGATCGACGCCCAGAATGTCGTAATGGTTGACCACTATTGGACCTGCACCTTGATCGATCGCGCCCGCGCGCCCGTGGACTTCGGCAGGACGACCTCGAGGACGCCCAGGTGGAGGCGAGCGCTCACCCGGCTCTCATCGACAGGATGAGGGAGGTGGAACGTGCGCGAGAAGGAGCCGTACGGTCTCTCGATCCGTAGCGCCGAGCGTGCCCCCTTCTCGAGCGCGCGGCGGCCTTCGAGGGTTACGATGCCACCCTCGACGCGGATGTCGAGATCGTCCCGACGCACGGCGGGGACCTCGGTGGTCAGGATGAAGGCATCCCTGTCCTCGCGCAGGTCCACCGGCGGGCTCCAGCCCGCCAGCCCACCCGTCGAGAAGTCGCCCTTGCGGAGGACCGACTCCAGAAGGCGATTCATCCGTTCCTTGAGCCCGATCAGGTCTCGGATCGGGTCCCAAGGGAGCGGCGTGCCCGCGCCGCGCGGAGGGCGCGGCGCGCGCCCGCTCATCGCTTCGGCTCATCGACGTCGACGTACTCGGCGTCGATCACGTCCCCCTCTTTCCGCTCTCCGCCGGCCGATCCGGGCGTCGCGTCGCCCGGCGACCCGTCGCCCCCCTGACCGCGGCCGGGACCGGTGCCTCCCGTCGCGCCCACCTTCGAGTACAGGACCTCGGCCATTCGGTGGCTGGCCGCCTCGAGGCGCTTCAGGGCCTCGTTGATCTGGTCCTTGCCCCCGCTCTCCATGGCCTTGCGGACCTCCTCAATGCCGGCTCGGATGTTCCTCTCGTCCTCCGGGGACACCTTGTCGCGGTTCTCCTCGAGGAGCTTCTCGATCTGGTAGACCCGCGTGTCAGCGGTATTCCGCGCCTCGATGTCTTCGCGCTTCCGGCGGTCCTCCTCCGCGTGGGACTGCGCCTCCTTGACCATCTTGTCGATGTCGTCCTTGGTCAGGGTTCCGGTCCCGCTGATCGTGATCCTTTGTTCCTTCGACGTCGCCATGTCCTTGGCGGACACGTTCAGGATGCCGTTCGCGTCGATGTCGAACGTGACCTCGACCTGGGGCATACCGCGAGGCGCCGGCGGGATGCCGACCAGGTGGAACCGGCCCAGCGTCCGGTTGTCCCGCGCGAGCTCGCGCTCGCCCTGCACGACGTGGATCTCGACGCTTGTCTGGTTGTCCGTCGCCGTGGAGAAAGTCTCGCTCTTGCGCGTCGGGATGGTCGTGTTGCGCTCGATCAGCTTCGTCATGACGCCGCCCAGAGTCTCGACACCCAATGACAGCGGGGTGACGTCGAGAAGCAGCAGGTCCTTGACCTCGCCGCCGAGGACGCCCGCCTGGATCGCGGCGCCAATCGCCACGACTTCATCGGGGTTGACGCCCTTGTGCGGCTCCTTGCCGAAATACTGCCTGACGATTTCCTGGATCTTGGGAATGCGGGTGCTGCCCCCGACCAGGACGACCTCGTCGATGTCCGCCGGCTTCAGTCCGGCGTCCTTCAAGGCCTGCGCGACGGGCGGGATCGACCGTTCGAAGAGATCGTTGGCCAGGCGCTCGAACTGGGCGCGCGTCAGCTTCAACGTCAAGTGCTTCGGCCCCGCGGCGTCCGCCGTGATGAACGGCAGGTTGATCTCGGTCTCGGTCACCGTGGAGAGCTCGCACTTGGCCTTCTCGGCCGCTTCCTTGAGGCGCTGCAGCGCCATGCGGTCCTTGGACAGGTCGATCCCCTGGTCCTTCTTGAACTCTGAGATGATCCAGTCCACGATGCGCTGATCGATGTTGTCACCGCCGAGATGCGTATCGCCGTTGGTCGACTTGACCTCGACGACGCCTTCTCCCACCTCCAAGATCGAGATGTCGAACGTGCCGCCGCCGAAGTCATAGACGGCGATCACCTCGTCCTTCTTCTTGTCGAGGCCATACGCCAGCGCCGCCGCTGTCGGCTCATTGACGATGCGCTCCACTTCGAACCCGGCGATCCGCCCGGCGTCCTTGGTCGCCTGGCGCTGCGCGTCGTTGAAATAGGCCGGAACGGTGATGACGGCGCGCGTCACCTTCTCGCCCAGGTAGTCTTCGGCCGACTGCTTCATCTTCTGCAGGATGTGGGCCGAAATCTGCTCCGGGCTGTAATCCTTCCCACGGATTCGGACCCTGACCGCGTTGCCGGGGCCGGCCACGACGCGGTAGGGCACCATCTTCATCTCTTCCGTAACCTCATCCATACGCCGGCCCATGAAGCGCTTGATGGAGAAGACCGTGTTCTCGGGGTTCGTGATCGCCTGCCGCTTCGCCACCTGCCCGACCAGGAGTTCACCCTTGTCGGTGAACGCCACGACAGAGGGGGTTGTCCTGGAGCCTTCGGCATTCGGTATGACGACCGGCTTGCCACCTTCCATGACGGCGACCACTGAATTGGTCGTCCCCAGGTCGATGCCGATGATCTTGCTCATATCTTTCCTCC
>Ga0134088_10001036_pt1 | contig 10453 bp, 10 predicted proteins | sample 15_taG_3_FD_94461 | JGI IMG/M metagenome (GOLD analysis project Ga0134088, IMG submission 94461) | Grasslands soil microbial communities from the Angelo Coastal Reserve, California, USA - 15_D_Rain_20cm_5_09182015 | ecosystem: Environmental > Terrestrial > Soil > Grasslands ...
ACCCGGAGGTGCCCAGGAGAAATCGCCCCGTGTTCGCCGACCTCTTCCCTAAATGTGAAGTTGCAAACCGTCTCAAGAAGGTATGCCCCAAAGTTTTCATGGACGCATTCAGAGTGGTTAAATCTAGACGGCCCCCCTATACTGGGTCATGAAAGCGAAGGAGGCCGACATCACCTATCGAGACATTGACTTCCTGATCCTAGAGCACCCCTCAGTCAAGCTATGGCTCTGGGACAAACCAGACAGCACTATCTACAACAACTACGGGAGAAACCTCGTTTACTTCGCAAAACGATTCAACATCACACCAGAAGAACTACTCAACAAGCGAACAATGAAACCGATGCGAATCATGGTTAACCAACCTTAGATCGAGGTTTTCACTGACCAACGTAAACGTGTTAGTATTAGGGTCAGCAGAGGCCAACGCTGCTAGCTTCGGAATCTCCGAGCGAAGAGGAAGGCAGAATCTCAGCAAAGCGGCTACATCATGAGGTTCGGGCGTCTTCTCCTTCAGACGCGCGACATATTCTAAGTTAAGATTTGGTTGAAAAGCATGAAGCTTCTCAATTCCACCATTGCGAACGAGTGGTGCGTGGCTCCTACGAGGTGCTCCTGAAACGTTGGATCACTTGTAAGTTTCGACTGACGCTCAGCAAAGTCGCCTTCAGTGATGGAACGGATTCTAGGCATCAATCCCTTTCGGCCCCTTAGAACACTGACATACTCAATTGCGCGTCGAATATCTTGGGATAGCTTCGCTTCCACTTCAGGGGCCAGGGGAATGCCTTGAGGCCTGATTATATTGATCGCCTCAGCTTCATTGAAGAAACCGAGCATCGTGATCCAATCTACCGATTGAGGGCGATGTTCCAAGAGTGGGCTAGATCCCAAGACCCTTTTTCACACAATTCTGAAATCCCCTTCCAGTATTTTAGGAAGAAGGTGGATGAAAGTGACAATACTTTGACCGGTCCGGGTCGCTTCGCTCCCCTTTTTTCCTTGACCCGACACAACCACGGGTTTTCCAATGGCACCTTTCCGACGCCAACAGAAACACCCGAAGGCATACTATGCCTATCTCGGAGCGGCAATCCCACGAGATGAATACCGAAGAAGCTTGTCCAACTTCGACATTATGCTAAAGAGTGGGATTAGAGTTAATGAGTACGATGAAATTCACGCTGCTAAGAAAATCCGTACCTGCTTGGCTACTCTTGGTCGCGATCGTAGGTGCAGCTGCTTCAATATCGATTTATGTCGCAACGAATCTGAAAACGACCACCTCACAACCTGACTTCAGCCTTACCGCCAACCCAAACCGCGAGACTCTACTGAACGGGTCGGATGGCCCTTATTGGAGTACGATCACCGTTGGCGCAGTGAACAACTTTACAGGCATAGTCTCTATGGCGGTATCCTTCCCGAACGGAGTAAACGGACGTCTTCTCAAGGTGGACGGCAGCAATCAGATTGACGCAAGTCAAGTTCTGCTAGGCCGAGACCAAAGCATGAATCTTACCATCCGCGTTGCTACCGCAGGAAACTATTCCTTGATCGTCACCGGGACCAGCGGCAGACTATCTCACTCGGTCACCGTGAACGTTATCGCGCGAGGATTGGCCCTTAGTACAAACCCAAGCCCGATCAAAGTCCCGCCCGCTTCCTCCAGTACCGTGTCAGTGACATTGACCTCCTTGAACGGGCTTGCGGGCAACTTCACAACGTCCTTTTACCAGAACAGCGGTTTCTACTGGGGCGCGTCAGGAATCCCAACTAGTATCTTGATACGACCAGGCGGAACCACTACCTTCACATTCACGATAACTACGTATTCTCAGTTCGGGGGCGGATCCTCAACTCTCAGCTTCTACACGCCGTTGGGCAGCACAGGATTTGTCATGGACGTATCTGCTCCCTAGACCCCATTCATGCGCCTCGCTGTCGCTCTGGTTGAACTAGACGAAAGTGGAACACCCAGAGACCTGGCATTGTTCGCTAGCCACCAGAGTTTCCGTAAAGCAATCTTCCGAAGCCCATGAGACACACGAGTGCTCCCAATTCTAACCATCTCCACCAATCCGAGAGGGGTATGAAACACCCTCAAACCGCCATCTCACGATGACGCAACGAGAGTAGAGAGAGCGAAGAGGATCCGTAGGAACGATGACACGAACCTGAGACAGATCCGGAAGAGTTGGGTTTGAGTTATCACTATTCCTAATCAAGTCGACGCCCGGCCAGCTCCGACTCTTGGACCAGACCCGACGGCCAAAATCACGGGAAAAGGCCATGCCTAATTCACCCTTCAGGGAGTCAGCTGAACGAACAAGATACTTGGCGAGATACCACAAGTCACCTTTCAACGATTGAACGAGCTTAACATCAACGTGACCGGAAGCCCAGTTCTCGGCAATATCGTACTTCTCACTAACGCGCCAGGAGAGCCTACCATCACGATCAACATGACGAAAACCAGCAAACGTATGATTCAAGAATTCCACGATAAAATGAAGATGAGCATAGCCGTCAGATTGAGCCTGAAGCACAGAGACATACCGAAGCCGACCAAAACGCTTCCGAAGCCATGAAAGATGCCGATTCGACACTTTCCGAATTTTCCGCCAACCCTCCTCTAACGAGAAAAGCGAGCGGTCGAGAGCATACGTTATCATCAACCAAAAACCTCGAACTCGACGCTTCCAGAAGGGCCAGAATCGAACTGGAATACTGACAGACTGAAGCCAACGAGAAATCCGACGATTCAAAGCCTGAGAATACACATCATTTCCACGCTTCGAACCCTTCACAACAATAAGCTCACGAGTGACGCCTTTCGGAAGCACCTTAATGGCGCCCGGACCAGGACGATCCCAATGAGCAACCGGATTCACGCCCACGGGAGCAGTAAGCTTCTCAAAAGTCAGAGAGACTGCATCATCACGCCAGCTACGATACCCCTCTAAACGAGAGGCAAGATAAGCATCAAGAGACAACCATCAAGCGGAAGACGCAAAGATACCGGGGAGGACAGATTCCTCCGACTGAGAAACGAAGCAAACCGCTTCCCTCCAGGCTCCGACACATTCAGAGCCCTCACCCATTCTTACCCACCACGCCGTTTATGAGTCAAACAAATCAATTAGGCATGAAGGTATGGGTCAGCTCAGTATCGGTGCAGGCGGGTGGGACTACTTCTCTGTCCCGAGCGGTGACCGGCTGAAAGCTTACTCGTCTGCCTACGATTTCGTAGAAGTCAACAGCACGTACTATCGGCTACCAAGTCCGGTGGCAGTATCGAGTTGGCGCCGCAGAGTCCCGTCTGGGTTCGAGTTCTCTGTGAGGTGTCACAAGGATCTCGCGGAACTTCACAGGCTAGAATTGACATCGAAAAACGTTCGCCTGGTGGATTCGATGGAGAAGATTTGCGGACAACTTAGGGCAACCGCTTTGATAATCCTGATTCCGAAGGAGCTTGTGGGGGACGAAGAGCTCTCCTCCAAACTCAGCGCGTTTCTTTCGACGGTAAGCCTCGGCAGGACCCGCGTTGCCTTTGAGTTTCGAGGAGGAGAGCCAACAGATGATACGTTGAAGGCTCTACAGGACCACGACGCCGTACACAGTGTTGACATCTCAAGACAGTACCCCAATGTGGAGTCGAATATTCTCTACAGCAGGTTGTTCGGCAAGGGAAAACAGAACGTATACGAGTTCGACGATAACGAGCTCCAAGATATCGCCGCCAAAGCTTCCGGCCCAAAATTCGAGAATAGCATTCTAGCATTTCATGGGGTAAGAATGTACAGAGATGCTGCCCGCTTGAAGACTTTCTTGAATTCAGGACAGTTTCATTCGCTAACGGGGCAGGTCGGGCTCAAATCACTAAGCGAGGTCTTGAGCGAAGATGCGAGGTTCCCGACTAGCAAGTCCCGACTCGTAGACGAGCAAGGGTGGAAGCTCTTTGACAAGACTGCCGAAGAACGAGTCAGGGCTCGTGTATTCCTTGAGAAACTCCCAGAGAAAACCTTCACGACCATCGACGAGGTTCTATCATCACTCGGAGAAACGTCTCTCTAACGGCTTTCTTGAGGATATCCCCGGCATCGAAGGGCAGGATATGAACGGGAGTTCTATAGTCTAAGAGCTAAGGAAGAAAAAAGCTGGACGGTCAGGCCGTTCTAGTTCAGAATTGAGGTGCTGAGGTTTCTCTGCATGACGCTTAAGCTACTGCGACCGGTTGGACCTGTAGCAACTCCTTTGCCAGTATACGGTATTGTTCTGATGCAGGGTTTCTTGGCCTGTATAGTATCCCTGGTAGACCTTTGCTTGGAGCTTCTGCCATTCGTACGGATCTGGGGATCACGGATTTCAGAACCCGTTCGCCAAAGTTGGTGTTTACTTGTTGCATGACTCGGCGTGATAGTGCTGTTCTTCGGTCGTACATTGTCAGTATGATCCGGTAGTCAAAAGCTGCCTTCAGTCGGGATCTGACGAGATCCATGACCTTGAGAAGTGTTGGAAGTCCTTCCATGGGATAGAACTCGCATTGGACTGGGATGAGGACTAGGTCGGACGACACTAGAGCGTTGAGCGTGAGTAGTCCGATGTTAGGTGGGCAGTCGATTACAATTTGTTCGAACCGGTCTTTGATAGAACCGATGGATTCTCTGAGTACGTATTCTCTACCGGGTGTGGATGACAGTTCGACTTCTGCACCGGCTAGGTCCAGATTGCTTGGTAGTAGCGAGAGTTTCTCGATGCGGGTGTTTAGAATTACTTCTTCTGCCTTCCGCGATTGAGAGAGAACGTTGTACACGGTTGAAGAAAGCGTTGCTTTCTCGAAGCCTAATCCGGTGGTGGCGTTTCCCTGAGGGTCCAAGTCCACGATGAGTGTCTTTTTGCCTTCAATCGCGGTTGCGGTTGCGAGGTTTACTGCTGTTGTGGTCTTTCCTGTCCCGCCTTTGTTGTTTAGTACGCTAACTATCATGTTAGGCAATTCTATTCTGTATGAATACTAAGAGATTGATTCGCAGAAAACAGCTAATGGGGACAGGCGAGGGATTCGATATCCTCAGAATTCCCTGCTCTAGGCTCAGGAACTGGCGATGTTTCAAGTCATCTCATATAAACAGCCAGAGGGTCCCCGCTTATATGGCGAGACACGAACGACTCTCTTCGTTAACAAACATTTCAGCGAACCTGCTAATCTATCCCTAGGCGATCCGATAGGATGAGCAAGGCGACGATCACGAACTCGGACTCAATCTACGGGACCCCATCATCCGCAAAGGACAGACTTTTGTCTCTGAATAAAGAGGTCGTCGAATGCCGGGTCTGTCCTCGGCTGGTCAACTACCGAGAGTCTGTCGCCAAGGTCAAGAAGAAGCAATTTCTCAACTGGAACTACTGGGGCAGACCAGTCCCCGGTTTTGGAGATATCAAGGCTCCGATTATTGTGATAGGATTAGCTCCAGCACCTCACGGCGGGAATCGGACTGGAAGAGTGTTCACGGGGGATAGGAGCGCTGATTTCTTGGTGAAAGCGTTTTTCGAAGCTGGATACGCAAACCATCCACGCTCGGTCGACGCAAACGATGGACTAGAATTGCATGGAATTTACGTGACAGCTGCGGTAAAATGTGTTCCTCCCGACAACAAGCCCACGATCGAAGAAATGTCCAACTGCGCGCACTTTCTGAGATCGGAGTTGGAGATATGCAACCGGTCCAGAGTCATCCTCTGCCTAGGCCAGTTTGCCTACCGTTCAACGATGATCTTATTGAAGCAAGACAATCTCTTCTCAGACAAGATTCCGAAGTTTGAACACGGGCTAGAAATCGACCTCTCAGACGGCCGCAAGGTCTTCGCGTCGTACCATCCAAGCCCTAGGAATACCCAGACAGGCACCCTAACCCCGAATATGTTCGACTCTCTCCTCGACAGGATAAACAAGAGTCTAGGGCGATCCTCTTAGTTTTCGCTGCGAGTATTACGTCGTCTCGAATCTAGAGTGGTCTCAAATCTATTTCGAAGGTCGAGGTCGTTCTATCTGAACGTCGCGTGACAAGTATTGCTTAGTCTTCGATTCTGCCTGAATTAACAGTTCTTCGAAGTGCTTGTTGAGGGTCTTGATCTTCTCCTCCGCGAGGTGAAGCTTCTCGGTGGCTTGAGCCTCGTTCTTTTTTCCCTCTTCGATTTTCTTGAGAACGATTTTCCTTTCGAGATAAAGGTTCTTGCAGTTTGGATCGTGTAGGAGTCGCTGTCGTTGCCCCAAGAGGGTTCGGCCTTTGCTCTGTTTCTCGGCGAGATGCTCCGTTGTTGTTAGCTGGTCCAGCTGAACCACAACTCTGGTGGTCTTTCTATGGCTGAGCCCCATCTTGCCTGAGGCCAAAGCGCTCTTCAAGTTCGTCAAAATCGGGGTGAGGTAGGGACCCGAGTCTCGCGAAAGGAAGCTCCTATACGGGGATTGAATATATTCGCCTAATGCGTCTCTCTCCTCAGTTCTAATGGCGATTTCGCCTCGCTGGGACAGGTCCCTGAGTTTTCGGAGAGGTCTTCGAAGATGGGTCAGCGTATCTGTTCTGAATTCTCTGCTCTCCTTCCGGAGTTCTTTCTCGATTTCCAGGACTCGTTTGAGGGAATCGTTTGATGTGATCTTCTCCATCTCGCTTGACAACTCATTCACCGCGGACGAGAGTGCTTCACGGGCTCGTTCAAGTTCGACGGTCTCCGTCTTTTTCTCGTCCAATTCCAGTCGGGTTTGAAGGATTGTCTCAACGATACCGGTAAGGGTCCTAGCTCGTTGAAGATTTTCTCCGTCTCCCTCGAGGAATTGTGATATTTTTTCTCCGACTTTCGCAATTCTCTCGACTATTCCCGAGAATGACAGCATGTCCAGAAGATAGAGTCCGTGGACTTCTCTCTGGGTATTGGTTCTGCTCTCCCTAAGAGAACGAGCTGTGTTGGAGAGGTTGTCTCGAAGAACCTTGTAGGAATCCCAGCTAACTTCTTGGGGTATTTCGATCTTTTCTATGCTTGAGATAGCGTCGCGAGCCACTCTTCCCACGACTCTTGCGGCTCGATAAGAGATAGGGTCTTTCTTGGTCGCAAGGTTCCCGTCGGCTTTGCGAGAGAGTTCCTCGAAGAAGCTTCGAGCCTCATCAAGTGCCCGTCGCGCGTCGTCAGAAAGTTTCCCAGCCTTACTCCTCGTAGGGCGCAGTGCTTTCTCGAGTTCTTGATCCAACCAGTTGTCGTATTCTTCTATGCGGATTTTCAATTATCGGGGGACCAGGGGAGGATTCTTACCTAGTCTCCTCTCTCAGATTAATGACTATGGTGTCCATTGTCTGCTGAGCTTTCTCTTTCCTCTTAGCGAGGTCTGACATCAAAGACTCGTACAGTTCTCTAGCTATTCTTCCGCTCCTGTATTGGTTCCTGAGGTCTGCAGATGTGGTTCGGACTACCTGGATGTCGGCCTCGGCTCGTTCGAGCCTTTTGATCATGTCTTGGTAGCGGGGGTTCGCCTTTGATAATTGGTCTTTGACCGGTGCCAGTGTTCTTTCTAACTCGGCAATTCTCAAGTCGACAACGCGTCTTCTTCTCTTGAACTCATGACGGTTAAGCGCCCCTCTCGCAAGGTCCTCGTCCATTTTTTCCGCTTCTAGTCGCATGGCCGATTTTTCATCGTACAATTCCACGAACCGTCCGATGAGCTCGGACGGAGCGCCTGAGAGTGTTACTCCTGCAGTGCTGGTTGCGCCGACAGCTAGGACAATGGCGGCGATTGATCCCACAGCGAGTCCGGCCCATCCGAGGGCTGAAAGACTTGCCCAGAATGGGTCGAGCTGATAGTCCATGGTAAACGATAGGTTGGACATTGGTGTAACCGTTGATGTCTGCACGAGGATCTGGTTGCCAGATGTGGTGAAGGTTTGGCCGCTGAAAGAGTCCAGACGGAACCCCATCGGGGTGATTATTTTCATCTGCAGCGTTGGTTCGAAGAACTTGACGTTGTCGAACAAGCGGAAGCTAAGTTCAAATCGCCCCAAGCCTTTGGATGTCAAGTAGGACTGGCTCGGAAGTGCGTACGTAATCGTAACCGAAGACTCCGCTCCGGTCTTTACCGTTCCGAACCTCGGAAAGAATGTCACTGTATTTGTCCCGTCTGTCGCGGTTGCTGCGGTAAGGGTGTTAACCACTCCTATGATGTCGCGGGCTGTGGCTGTCTGAACGTTCTTCGGAAGAGGTAGAGTGAGACTTGACAGATCATGACCCCTGTTCGTCATGTTGTAAAAGTCCGTGACTTGTATTGAGCCAGCTTGTGTAAGCGTGATGGTTCGATTTGCCACGACGTCAAAAATAGTTTGGGCGGTGCCGGACCACGAGAAGGTCATAGTCGCGACTGTCGTATTGTAGGGCTTCAGGGTAGTTGTTTGGGCCGTGAATGTGGCGCCGGCGAACGTCCCGTTCACGGAGGATACCTTCGGAGAAGGCCAGTCGCTGGTTTTCACGGAGAGTTGCGCGCTAGTAACGGTGTAAGTTCCGTCGGTGAGAGGGAAAGGTTCGAAGGCAAAAGTGAAGTTGTTTGATGTCGAGTTGAAGTTCAGTAGGTCTGAGTATACGCTTGTAAGGTTGAAGCTGTAGCCTCCGGTCTTAGCGGAAGGGAACGCGATCTCAATTGCGGAATAGTTACCCCCGGAGGGTAAGCTTAGCAGCCTCGGGGGGGAAATTCGCAGCTGGTTCGATTGCGAATCCATAGCCTCCGTGAATCGAAGCTTGCTGCTCAGAGCAGAGGGTATGCCTAGAGCGATTTGGGACACAGGGGATGATCCTAAGGTCAGCGCGAACTGATCACTAACAAAGGTCACGCCCCAGTTGCTTGTCGTTATGGATCTATTTACGACGGCGGTGCAGCTGCTCGAGGTGCAATTTGTCTGAGCCGTGGCAGGGCTAGGAAGCTGGGTTGACAATAATGCCAACAGCAGGAGCGAGAGTACGAGTGCCTTCATTTGCAGAGACCATTGTGCACCGTGGGTGATTTGGGTAGCATCCGGCAAGACTCCCTACTTATTTATTCCCATACAAACACGAAACGCGAACACTAAGGTATCATTATGGAAAGTATTCTGGTCACTGGTGCTGGAGGTAGCGCGGGTAACAACGTTTGCTGGAGCTTGAGGGTCAGTAAAGATGGCAAGAAAACCTTCCTCGATGGAACAGATGTAGACAGGACTAGTATCGAACTCAATGGATGGATCGACAGAGCCTACCAGCTTCCCCCAGCCAACAGCCCGCGATACTTGATGCGCCTTAACCAAGTTATCAAGAAAGACAGGGTTGAGATGGTCTTTCCTCAGCCAGACTCGGAGGTGGGCCGGTTGTCGAGAGACAGGGACGAAGTTCGCGCTACTTTGTTCCTGCCGGATCGTAAAGCCGTAAGAATCTGTCAGGACAAGTACGAGGCATTGTCGAGATGGTTCAAGAAAGGACTCAGGAGAGAGCCGATCGTGCTGTCGCCTGACAGCCGAAACACAAGGCAACTGGTTAGGAGGCTCGCGTTTCCCTGTTGGGTGAGAGCGAGGCAGGGAGCCGGGGGAAGCCTGAGTTGCTTGGCAAAAAGCTGGCGAAGTGTCGAGTACTGGATTGGCTACCACTGGACGGAAGGCTTGAAGACGGATTTCATCGTGGAAGAGTATCTCCCGAATCGCGATTTCTGTTTCATGTCCATCTGGGTCGAGGGGAAGCTTGTGACTTCTATGGTTCGTGAGCGTCTGAGCTGGGTGGGACACCGGATCGTGGGCTCGGGCGGGACCTCCAAGCTAAACCGGGTGGTTCATTCAGACAAAGTAAACACGGCCGCTCTGGAGGCGATTAGAGCCGTTTCCGAGAAACCCCATGGGATTTTTTGTGTCGATCTAAAAGGAGATGCGAGAGGCGTCCCGCGTCCGACTGAGATCAACTGCAGATTCACAACCAACGTACACTATCTCACCTTGGCCTCGTTGAGACTAGGTCATCCTGAATGGAATTTTCCGTGGCTGGCCGCAAGACTGTGTCTCGGCGAGAAGATCCCATCGAGCAAGAGTCTGAACGCGTTGCCCGCTAACCTGTGGTTCACCAAGAATACTGACATGGGTTTTACAATGGTTGAAGGCGGAAAATGGAGCGCGGAAACCTATTCCTAAACTAGCTCTGCAGTGCCTCTTTCTTACGGTAGAAATACAGCCGGACTTGGCGGTCCCAGATGAAGAGCCATGAAATCGACAAGACCAGAGCTATCATGGCTTTCGCAGATGCGTCAAAATAGCGGCCCAGACTCGGGTCTGATTGTATTCGAAGAGGCGCGACTATTAGGGCGAGTATTCCGAATCCGATTATCATTAGGCCCCACTGGGTTATGAAGACGAGGAGTTGGAGAGCCACCGCTCTTTGGTTCAGTCTTTTCACCCTATCA
>Ga0134088_10001038_pt1 | contig 10447 bp, 10 predicted proteins | sample 15_taG_3_FD_94461 | JGI IMG/M metagenome (GOLD analysis project Ga0134088, IMG submission 94461) | Grasslands soil microbial communities from the Angelo Coastal Reserve, California, USA - 15_D_Rain_20cm_5_09182015 | ecosystem: Environmental > Terrestrial > Soil > Grasslands ...
GAATCCACGAGGGCCGAGAAAGGCCAGAGAAGCTGATTACGCGCCCGTCTCGTGGAAACGAGCTCACAATCAGGCTCGGACAGAAACAGGTCCTGGAAAAAAAATCCAGGCTGTGATAATGGTCCCCGCAAGGCAAGTCCGGGTCCGGGAGGAAGAAACATGAGTCAAATCGGTCATTGTCAGCCTTGATTCAAGGTCTGAACAAGCACGTCTTGAACATGGGATAATTCACGCTGTAAACGTGGATAATCCCGCAATCGATCTAAGCCCGGACCGTTTCCTGATCAGCCCCGTCTCAGCCAATGTCCTTGCCAGACAGAAAATGTTCCAGGAGAATCGGTGTCTTAGCGACTCGACCTCTCGTCGCATGAATCCCCCCGCTGGAACAATTAAGAACAAAACACGCGAGCCAGGTGTTGGAGCGGGTTGCTAGACGCCTGCCTCGAGAGAGCCGGGCTGAGGGAAGACAGAGATCTTCACGGTGAGGCTTGGGTGTTAGTGACGCGGGCGACAGACACCCTCCAAACAAGGGCTGAAGGCAAAACCCCGCTCCAAAACCGGGACACGGAGAGGCTTTTTGTACCGTGCAACCGACCGAAATACTTGGAGGATTGGATGAGCCAAGAACAGCGCCTCGAACTAGTTACTAGGGGAACGGTGGAGATCATCCAGCCTACAGAACTCGAACGCGTCCTGGAAGAGAAGAAGAAGCCTCGGGCGTATTGGGGCTTCGAATGCTCCGGAAAGCAGCCCTCCTAGCACAGCTGCCTGGAATGATGCATATCGGCACAGGACTCGTCTGCGGCACAAAGATCAAAGATATGATCCAAGCAGGATTCCACTTCATCATATTCCTCGCAGACTGGCACAGCATGATAAACAACAAGTTCGGCGGCGACATGGAAAAGATCGAAACAGCTGGCGAATATTTCAAACACTGCTTCACAGCCCTCGGACTAACAGAGAACAAGGTCGAATACGTCTGGGCCTCAGAACTCGCTAGCAAACCAAACTACTGGGAACGAGTCATCAGAATCGCCAAAACCATCACAGCGCAACGGGCCATGCGAGCACTGCCCATCATGGGCCGTGACATGAAAACGCAAGACGTCGAAGCCGCCAGCCTCTTCTACCCCTGCATGCAAGCAGCCGACATATTCGAGATGAACCTAGACTTAGCCTGCGCCGGAATAGATCAAAGGAAAGCGCACGTTCTAGCGCGAGAAGCCGGCGAAAAACTGAAATGGGGAAAACCCGTCGCCCTCCACACCCCAATGCTAATGGGCCTAGCCGGCATACAAGGATCCGACAAAGGAAGCTATGATGAGGATCCTAAACTGAGCAGTGTGATTGCAGCAAAGATGTCGAAGAGCAAACCCGAAAACACGATACTACTCCATGACACTCCTGAGCTCATCGAAGAGAAACTTCGCCGAGCATACTGCCCACCCAAGATAGTCGAGGGAAACCCGGTGATAGAATACTACCGCCTTCTCGCCTTCCCGGCAAACAAGACAGTCGTTCTGAAACGCGACCAGAAGTACGGAGGAGACTTGAAATTCTCCAACTTCAACGAACTCGAAGAAGCATACAAAACCGAAAAGATCCACCCGCAAGACCTCAAAGCAAACATGGCTAGAATCCTAGCTGACATGCTTAGAGAAGTACGAGACTATTTCGACAAGCATCCCGAACCCCTGGAACAGATGCAGAGGATAGAAGCGAGGTAACCATACAACAATGGTAGCTCCGATCAGGCGAAGATACCCCACACACACTCGAAACCCGCGGACCGATCTCTACACCCGAAAAATGGAGAGGGCGACGAAGATTTTCCAAGATCTGCAGGAACAATCTGACGCAGGAGTACCGATCATTGTTGAGGGTAGAAGAGACGAAGCTGCCCTGAGAAAATTCGGAGTGAAAGGAACAGTCTTCTGCCTCAAAGCAACGGGCGAGCCTAGGTTCAGTTTCATAGAACGGCTTGACGGGTCCAAGCGTGCGATCGTGCTAACCGATTTCGACAGAGAAGGCGGAGAGCTTGGAAGCTGGCTGTACCAAGAGTTATCGCACCGCGGAATCCGCGCCGACAACCGATTGTGGCATAAGATCCGAGGCCTCGCCCGAACTGAAATCCGTAGCGTAGAAGAGCTCCCAAGTTTCGTGAGAGCTCTGGAGATACGATCTAGAGGACTAAGACCATAGACGGGACTTGCGGATGTCTTCCAATTATCTAGCTCAAAATTGCGAATTTACAATACATCTGAATGTCCCATGCAGTCCGTCTCGGACCCGCGGGTGTGCGCGAGGTGGCTAGGATTTGCCGTTCTTCATCCGGACGATCTTCGAAGGCTTGCCATTGCCATTGCCTTGAAAGTAATTTCGAAGGATCTGCTCGAAGAATATCGAGAGACCTCCAACTCGTCCGTGGTAGACTTTTTCGACTTCGTGGCGCACTAGATCCTCTGCCTGATCGCTCAGGGAGATCATCATTTTGCCCATTTTCGACCGGAATGTGTCAGAACAAGCTGCAAGATTGACAATTCTTGACGGAAATCGCTAAATCCTATACAAGGGAGACTATGGATATCTACAGCAACTTGCGGCTGACTATATGATCTGGCGCGTCTGACTCAATTTTTCAACGCGAGAACGTGTAAATTGCATATAAATAGTCAAAAAGCGAATCACGCATGCACTCACTCACACCAAATTTCCCGTTTCACCGGGCAAACACGGCAAATCCCTACCAAAACGCAGAATTGACGCGCGAGATAGGGTGAGATACCCAGTATGAGCTTCAATTCTCTCAAGTCGATCTTATCGTCGGGATCGGATATCTCTCGAGAATCACCGAGCCATCTGCCTCCTGAGTGTCAGGCTGTCGTCTCACGCCAATTTCTCTCAATACGAAAACGAGAGCAGTAACACTTACGGAAAGGTAGGCTAAACTCGTAACGAAGAAACCATACGCCGTGGCCAGAACTGGGAAAGGGTCCGGGGGAAGATCCCACGACCACGAGGACATAGTGTTCGCGATCTCCAGAAGAGAGCCCACCATTAGGGTTTGACGCAGACGACCACGCATCAGAAATGGAACGATAGCCCACACAAGATAGTGCGTGTAAATCTGACGAAGTGGAATGAGCCATACTAATAGTCCAATTGCCACGGCGTCAACCGGGTTCAGCACTCGGGCTCTGGACCATACAATGCTCAACGCGGCTACAAAGAGCGTTACTGTCGCAGCCAACCATACTTGATTCTCCAGACTCGTGGGCAGAGAGAGATGAAAGACTAGGGGAAATATTGCGTAAAGCAAATTCATCATCGTAAAACTGGACGTTCCTCCCCCAAATCCAGAGGATAGATTGAAGCCCAGAACAGATTCAAGATAGCCGGGCAAGACGGCAGGAGCCACCAAGCCGAATGAAAGAATCGATCCGGTTGTCATGATGGTAGGGAGCGATTTCGCGATTCCTTGCCGCTTTGCTAGCCAGACGAGTACCAAGGGGATCGCGAGTATTGGGTGAATCTTGAAGACCGTTGCTGTCGCAAGCAATACGGAACCCAAAAAGTAACGCCCTAGGACTAATGCGAGAACGGACGCGGCGAGAATAGGATAGCCAAGAACGTCGCTGTTAAACCAGTAGTAGGGAGAGAGGCTTATCGAGGGTAGAGTAAGAAATAGGGCTGGCGGGACAATTCCGGAGAGACCGGAAACCCTCTTCGCGCGTAGAGTGAGAAATACAAGGAGCGCAACGGTGGCGTCAGCACAGAGACCCGTCATCCTGACGTTTCGAGAAATCACGCCGATCGTGTCCGGCGCGAGGATTGCGTTGCTTGATGTTAGCCTGATAATGCCTCCTACCACCGCTAGTAGAAAGGGCGGGTATGGAGAAGCCCAAGGATTCGAGGTGTAGGGATTCTGTCCTGCTATCAGCATCATGCTCTTCGGGATGTCAGCGCCTAACAGGTCGCCGCCGCCGTCTGTGTGAAGGATCAGCGAGAGCTTCTGGAAGGTCGTTAGTGCTATTAGCCCGCCCAGAATTAATGGCCAACAATTGTCGATCAGAACGTCAAGCGTGGCGAGGCTCGAGTGCAAGCGTAGTCTTAGAGACTCCAGCATTTGCCTAGTCGAGCGCGTTCTAAGATGCTAAATAGCCTTTCAATCCAGAACGTTAAGACGAGTCTAAGGCACACACAATGAATTTTGCAGACGGATTCGTTCTCGCGTTGACAATAATCTTTCTGGCCTACTTCGCCTATGCGACTCCAATCATCATGGTTGGCGTTTGGCGATACAAGAAGCATGGGTTTGCTTCGGAGGAACCGGGGGAGGATTGGGATCCACCTAACGTTTCGATACTCGTTCCGGTGAAGAACGAAGAAAAAGTGGTTGGAAGGTTACTCGATGCAATTACCAGACTGGACTATCCTAGAGAGAATCTTGAGGTAATTGTGGTGGAAGATCAATCGAAAGACCGAACCCTGGAGATCTGCCAAGGGTTTGCCAGGCAGTATCCTTGGATCAAAGTCTTCCACAGAGCGGCGAGCGTCGGGAAGGGAGATGCTCTGAACTTTGGATTCGCTCAGTCAACTGGAGAGATTATTGCTACATTCGACGCGGACGATATTCCAGAACCCTTAGCGATCACCAAGGCACTGCGTTACTTCGACGCGAAGGTTGGTGCGGTGCACGGTTACCATCGTACCCTTAACCTTCAGGAGAGCATTGTCGCGAGGTTGGCAGCGTACGAGACATTTCTGTATCGGTTGGCGAATGATGGGAAGTACGCACTGAAATTGTTCGTGGCATTCTCCGGCTCAAACACTTTCTTCCGACGAACCGCTCTGGAGCAGGTGGGACTCTGGGACCCGAACTCTATTGTGGAGGATGCGGAGCTGGCGGTCAGGTTCGCGCGAGCCGGCATTCCAACGAAACTGGCTCCGGTGGAGAGCTGGCAGGAGATGCCAGCCAAGGTCACGAGCTTGTTGAAGCAGCGAATCAGGTGGAGTGGGGGGAATATTCAGACTGGCTTGAAGCACTGGGACGCCTGGAGATCCATGTCGCCCGTGAAGGCTTTCGATATGGAGGTGCTTATGATGAGCCCGATTATGGCTATCCTCGCTTTCGTAGGCTGGGCATTGCTCGCTCTCGGGGTAGCCCATGTTGGAATCCCTGTTGCTGAGCTGGTACCGTTGCTCGTTGTGATGGGAGCCTTGAACATATTCTATTTCGGGACACTCCTAACCGTTGTGGTCGCCCAGGCGAAAACCGGAATCGTATCATATCTCACCCTTATGATAGCCACATATCCATACGCGACCCTGCTCTCAGTCGCAAACTTTGTAGGGCTCGTCTCCGTCCTGATAATGGGACGAAAGCTCTGGCTGAAGACAGAAAAAACAGGTTATGTGGATTCACCTACCTTGTGTGCAAGTCTCACGAAAACCCGTCAATAGAAAGCTCAGACATGTTCGGGTATTATTAGGAACTGATGTGGAGGTCACTGAACGGTCAGCTGGAACGAGTAGGGAGAGGCTGGGGGGTTGGCTCCAATATCAAACTCGCAGTTTATCCGAAAAGTTGGGAGAATCGAACTGGTACTGTTCATGTACACTGGGCCGTAGGTTGTCGCGGAACCCCCGTTGGGCGTCACGACCAGGGTCGCTCGGTAGCAAGTGTTGATGCTCGTGGTCAAGGTCTCGTTCACTTGAACATCGTAGACAAGATCCTGCTGCGTTATCCCTGTGTTGGCAATGGTGTCAACTCCAAAAATGGTAGGGCTACTGCATGAGGTTCCAGCGGCGACGACATTGGAACCAGCGACGGAGAAGCCTTTGTCGATTGCTACGAGACTGTTTGTGACGTTCAGTTCGCCGCCAATCTCAGCCTGATATGTGGTCGAAGTGACTACAATGGATGTGGCAGATACGGCTACGATCAAGAGAGCGAGCACAATCTTGCCGGAAAGATACCAGGTGAATGTTCTTCGGAGCCGATTGCCGAGCTTCGACGCTTTGTTCATGCTTGCGCCTCTGCTTTCCAGGCTTCGGAGCCGTTTGAGTGTTCGGTACCTTCGCTTAGCACATGTGGGTAACAAATCTGATCGGCAAATGCGAATCGTAGACGCGATACGGATTCGAGTGCGCTTCCGGGAACTCCTCTCATCCGGCGCGAGATGCTCCACGCAATACCCCGCTCCCCTTTTTGACGAGCCAATTTCCTATCTGGCACAGATAATGGGCGAGACAGGCTGATCAGGGCAGGGTCTGGGCTTGGACGAGATGACAAAAAGCCGGGAGATTTAGACCGATTCACGAAAGACTATCAGGGAAATCTAGAGACCCCATCACAGATTCGGGATCAGGGCTGATTATAGGCGAGTTTGTTCGCTGTAGCCCTATTTCTTTCAGATATTGGGTGGAATCAGCGGTCGTACGGCTGCCTCATTCGGAAAAAAAGGAAGGGGCTTCCGGGGTCTTACCCGGAAATCCAGCTTAGAGCCGGGAAGATTGGTCTATGTTATCGCTACATAGACTGTTATTGGGGACGTCAAAGATGTTGCACCGGTGTCAACGTATGCGGTGATGGTGCCGGTGCTTGAAACACCAGGACCTGTAAGGGTGAAGGTCGCGATGACCAGCAGGGTTCCTGCAGGTCCTGTCCCGTTGCGAATGGTAACCGTCGCTGTATGGGCTGTGCTATCGGTTAATGTGTCAGTGAAGGTTACTTGGTCAAACCAGTGGCCCGCGGTAAGCGCATTGTTGGCGTTGTTGTTGTTTCCGGATGTCGGAAATGTTGCAGAGGCGACAGCAGCTGCGGTATTGGCTACAACTCCTAGGCCGTTGTCAGTCACCGTCATACTGCCAGTGCTTGTGTGATAGGTGCCGATCTCGCCTGTATTCGCGGTAGGCGTTACCGTGAGATTAGCTGCGAGAACGCCGGCGACCATTCCTAACATGGCTACGACAACCAGAGCGAGTATGGGCACTTTTTTGGTGGTTACTTGGCTTATCTTAGCTCTTAGATTGCTCATTTTTCGATCCCTTATTTCGACGAAGAGAATATCGCAAACGATAAGCCACACGTTACTAGCGTGGACCCTCCACGGTAGCTTCCGTGCAGCCTGAGAGAAGGCAAGCTATTCCTCTTCTCTACTTGCTCTGGGCCGGTACTTCGGCTTCCTCTGCCACTTCTTCAACAACCGCATAACGGGCGGGACTCTAGGGCGATGGCTGGACAGCTTCCTGAAAATCGACACTTTCCCTTCGTGATCAGGTGAAAGATCGTCTGTTCCGAGACTCCACCGCTTGACAGACTTGAGACCTTGCTCATCCGTTTCTTCTGTTAGCGATAGTTCTTGCCCTGAGTGTTTGAGGAGAGTTGATTCTATCTTTCTGGCCGAGTCGAACTGTACCTTTCTCTCGACGAGCTCCATGTAGACCTGGTTTAGGAGCTCGTGATAGGGCATCGGTTCTCTACTTTTTGAAAGGATTGAGAGAGCGGATCTTAGCATGGCTCTTTCCTCTTTCGTCATCTTGGTCAGACCCCAGTCGGGCTGGGTGCTGACGGTGAGCTGTGGAGGAATGTCCGGGAAAGAAGATTCGCTCTCGATGGCCTGTTCAAGGACGGGCGTCTTTTCAGGATCTTGGACATCTGATCCGGAAGGCGAGAGAGGTTTCTTGAATCGTAGTTGGGTCTCAGGCTTCCCTGGAGCCCGGTAGATGGTTTCTGTGTCCTCGACGGAGAAGCCTGTCCATGTGAGGAGCTTCTGGAACCGGTCGCCTAGCGTAGAGGCCCATGAGGGCAAGATGATGCTGATTATTCCGCCCGGTTGAACCGTACGATAGATCTTTCCAAACGAGTCCAGCAACTGGTCGTCTGTTGTGTTTTCAGGGTCCTGACTTAGAGGATTTAGATCTCGATCGCCTGTTGAGATCCATGCGTGTCTGTAGGGTGGTATGAGGAAAAACTCCTTGACGCCGGGGATGGCACTGGCGGCTAATATTCCTCGTTCCTGAAGCATCTTGAGAATTGTACCTGTCCCAACGATTGTGAGGCTTAGGAGTCCAAGATAAAAATCAAGGTTGAACGAGGCAGTGAGAGATGGGCTCTGGTATGTGCTGAGATCGGTTCCAATGACTCTCGCAGGATACAATATTGTACCGCTCGTAGGAGGGTTTGCGCCGTATGCGGCGAGTAGCCCGGCCTGGCCGGCGTGAACGAGGAGGAGGAGGCTGAAGAAGAGTTCGGTGAGGCTTGCGAGACCAAGCCATGTCGCTATGGGACGCCACCAGGCGGTTGGACGAAGAGACGATGCGAGCAGAGCCAAAGAGCATAGGATTAGGAGAATGCGGGTGAGCGCGCCTACGATTGACGCGAACGGAGAAGTTGTAGGGATTCCGGTCGCGGCGATCTGAAGGTAGAACGGAGAGACTTGGATTGACAAGACGTGGCTGTTTGTCGGGCTTGTGAGAGTCCACCAGGGTTCATTGCTGAGGGCGAGGAAGCCCGCGACTAGACCTGCGATGAAACTCGGCAGATCGATTCTCTGGAGAATCTTCTGGTCAGAGTTCTGAGCTGAAGTCTCCGTTGTCTTTCACTAGTCTTAAGTGTCCAGGACCGTAGGGACGTTTCGGATCCTGTTGGCTGTATTCCCGGCTCGGCGGGAATAGGTCTCGCGTAACTGTTTTGGTTTCGACGAAGTCCTTACAGCTGTAGACGCTCCACGCTAGTATTGGTATTGTCTAGCGTGGAGTTTTCACGGGAAGATTCATCCGAGTTGTAACAGAAAAGAAGGTGGTTGCCCGGTGTGAAAAACGGGCAATTTGGGAGTTTAGGCTTTTGGCTTGCGTCGTAGGTAGAAGAATCCACCTATGCCGCCCAGAAGTCCACCGAAGCCAAACATTGCATATCCGGCTCCTTGAAGGAGTTGCTGAACTATGCTTGCGTTTGCGGAGCCGCCTCCGAGGTTGACGAGGCTTTGTTCAGCCGCGTTGAGGTCGTTGAGTGCGTTCTGGTAGTGTCCCTTGGCGCCGGCGTAGTCGCCGTTTCGCCAGGAATTATCGCCTAGAGCAAGTTCACTGTTTGCCTGGGCGACTTGGCCTGCAGCGGTTGGGTTGCCTGAGGTGCTGAAGCCTGATGTTGTGGTGAACAGCTGGCGGTTTTGCAGGCCGTTGAACTGGTCGGCGGTGTAGAATGTAAGGGCTGGGCCGGGGTTGTTTACGGTCACGCAGGCGGGTGCTTTCTCAGCATCGCCACTAGGGCATGAGACCCCGACGAATGCGTTCGCAGGTCCATCCCAGACGGCGACTGTCCAGGTGTGGGCTGGGCTTCCTGGTCCTTGGCCTGCAGCGGGTATACTCACTGAGATTGTTCCAGATCCGACCTGGTTAGATTGCACTGGTGTTGTAGCGCTGCCGCTGACGTTCTGGTAACTGTTCATCCAGTCGCCTTTGAATCCAAAGGTTACGTTCCTTTGGTATGTTGGTGTGAAGTTGCTTCCTTGGATGACGAAGTTGACTGTTATCGTTGAGCCTGCTTGGGCTGCGTTTACGAAGCCTGTTGCAGGGTCTTGGACGTTTCGGAGGATGCCGCCGACGGTGACTGCTATTGTGCCGTTGTGGAACGCATTTGCTGGTGGGAGGCTGACGGCTGGTAGTGCGAGTCCTACAATAAGTAGGCTTAGAGACGCGATTACGATTTTTCTCGTTTGCATGACGCGCGGTTCCGGGTAGCGCTGATAAAGAATACGCTGAAACCTAGAATATCTTGGGCAGGTTACAATGCGACAGCAAGTTCGGATCACATAGCGAATATCGATACGTCTGTTGCTTGCCTGAAACGTGTTAATCGAGACCGTTGTGGCGGTTGTCTTGCCGCGTGTCTGCTCCTTGCGTGATCTTCGTCTCCAGAAGTCATAGTGTTCCATGAAGGGAGATCATTCCGTGCGTCGGGCTTCGGTTTTTTTTTGGGTTTCGTAAGGGCAGAGGATCTGTATCTGTACTGGGCAGGGCGTTTGGCCCAAACTCTTACAAGAACCCTCAACGGTGTTGCTGAGTTGGGAGTAGTTGAAGAAAGTGCCGCGGAATAACAAGAAGTTCATGCAGACTCTTGAGACGGAGACGTATCATACTATTTCGAAGGAGGCTTCGCACCGGGGCGCGACTGTTCAGGAGCTTTTGAGAGCCGTGATTATTCCGGAGTGGTTGAGCGAGAACCGGAAGAAATGGACCAGGTAACGATTCTCTCTTCGCACTTTTTTTGTGAGAAATAGATCCTGGATAACTCACGAGCGCGTGGTACCCGGTACTTCCTATTCTGGAGAAACCTTCTTTTTAGGGGAATTATTGGGACAGGCTCTGTTAACTTATCGTCGGATGCCTCTCTGACTTATAGCTAGGATTTTGGCTCTTGTCGTTTATTGTGTTGGCTGTCAAA
>Ga0134088_10001057_pt1 | contig 10376 bp, 10 predicted proteins | sample 15_taG_3_FD_94461 | JGI IMG/M metagenome (GOLD analysis project Ga0134088, IMG submission 94461) | Grasslands soil microbial communities from the Angelo Coastal Reserve, California, USA - 15_D_Rain_20cm_5_09182015 | ecosystem: Environmental > Terrestrial > Soil > Grasslands ...
GAATTCTCTTCCGCTGATGCCGGTCTCGCTGATGATCCTTCCAATTCTCGCCTGCGTACTCCGTGCGGAGAGCGACGACAAGACATCACCCCTTCACAGAGGGGGAATGGAATACGCCGTCCTCTGCCAGCTCAATCCTGCAATCGGGACAGACTGGTTTCTTGAAGAAGAACCCGACCCTCTTGGGACAGCAGTTCTCACAGAAGACGTTGCGACACTTCGGACACTGCCATGCCGGAGGCTTCAGGAATCCCCCGATCGTTCTTCTGCAGCGAAAGCAGTACCCCCTTACCAACCAGCCTCCTCACTCCAATGTGTCGGAGAATTTAAGCAGCAATATCCACTACAGAAAACTACGCAGGATGGGCTGTGTAACCGTCTTCTGTACCAACCAACAAGTGCATCCGTAATCGAAAGAAGATTGTGAACCTATGGGGCAAACATGCCCCTCATCGGGATAGCAGTTGCATCACTCCTTCCCAGATTACCCAGATCATAGATCCACTCCACAGTTGAAAGAAGGTTGTAATGCCCATATTGAGCTGTGTCGACGAAACCCTTCTGCACAAAAGGAGACACGACGATTACAGGTGAGTTCGGGCCGCAAGAACCACAGGAAAGTCCGCCTCCCGGTTTAGAATCGTACACGATAAATATTACCGAACTAGCAAATAGTGGAGACTTGATTAGCGGATCTATATTGTTCTTCAACCACGTGTCTCCAACTGAAACATCACAGCCATGAGTGTTATCACAGCGGTTTGGCGCAATCCAGACATAGTTGTAGTTGGCCAATGATCCAGATGATAAGTCGGACTGGAACAAACTGAAGTCAACGTCATTTTCTGCGCACGTCGACCCAGGTATGTCAGTGTAGTAAATTAGCGGGTTGTATTTCGGATCGTACAGATTGCCACCAATTGGATTGCAGGGCGTCGACATATCCTCTATGTAACCGTGCCAGCGAAGAGAGGCACTGTTAAGCAAGTCAAATATGTTTGTTCCATTCACTGAGCATGTTAGTGGAGTACATCTGCTGTCAACATTCGTCGGAGCCGCGCCATATGTGGCCATGATGCCGCAGGCCGTCCCAGCGCAGTCTGGCTGGTAGTTGCTTGCAACAGAATATTGGTTGGCAAGTGCATTTTGATAGGGAGCTCCAGCTAAGTTTCCTATGACCTCACTATAGGCACGGTTTGACATCCAGACGATGAATACGTGATTTATGGAAGGAAAATTGCCAGTTACTGCGATCGTTGTTGCACTTGCCTGATTAGAAGCTGGTCCGGTGCCTGCAAAGTTGATTGCTGATACTCTGTATGTGTATGTTGTTGATGCTGTAAGTCCTTTGTCGGAATAAGTTGTTACAGTTGTGCCTGTGTTTGCAACAATAGTCGAAAATGTTCCGCCTGAGACTGATCTTTCAATCTTGTATCCAGTCACAGTTCCGCTCGGTGCGGTCCATGCGAGGTCTATCTGTGAGGATGATGCTGCCGCTGCTGTCAATCCGGTTGGTGCAGCTGGAGGAACGGTGGACGTTGTTGTTGTAGTCGTGGTGGAATTCGTTGTTGCACTCGCGGTGGAACTTGTTGTTGCACTCGCGGTGGAACTTGTTGTTGCACTCGCGGTGGAACTTGTAATGGAATTTGTAGTGGAATTCGTTGTTGCAATTTGGATTATCGTCGGCGATCTTATGAAAACAAAAATAACCGCGGCAATAAAAATTATTGAAAGTAATGCAAAAATTATTTTTTTCATCCTCATCTACACCTTTAAGTGCAATAAAATATTTTATTGTTTTGTAATCCAGATTTGAGATTCGCAGCCCAGCCGTAGGATACTTGAGTTAGGACACAACAAGCTTGTCGCGCCAGAGGTCTTACTCTGACTCTTTATTGGCGGGGAGCAAAGGCGTAAACTCCGAGTCGGGGGTCGGTTGCAAACACATTTTTGATGAAATTACCGACTAGTACAAAGCCCTCGGCGACCGTTATGCCGCCACCGATCTGACCAAATGGCAAATCTATTTTCTTGAGCTGGTGTCCGTCTAGAGTCGAGATGGCGTAGAGGAATCCCTTTCGATCACCAAACAGAATTGCGCCCGGAACTATTACCACAGACCCATCCACGCGGCCCTTGGCGGTGAAGGTCCATGAGGTTGAATTACTGCTTGGATTGAAAGCGGTAATCAAACCATTGGTTCTTCCCGTCGAGGAGTTGCGGAAGCTCGAGGGTATCAATATTTGGGGGTCCCCGTTTGAAGGAACACCATCCGGATAGATGAAGCCTGCGAGTCCAATGATTCCGGACTCAGTCACAAAAGTTGTTGCAGAGTTCATGGACCTGTTAACGAGAGAATGTCCGTTCGTTCTGTCAATGACGTAATACTTGCCGTCCTTTCCACCGAGTCCGACAGCTTGATAGACTACTGAACCTATCTTTAGCTCAAAGAGGTTTGGAGTTGAGCCGAAGTCGTTGTCGTCTCCAGCAAGATGGTTGTGGTACACCTGGAAGAACCAGTTTAACTTCCCTGTAGCCGCATCCAGATCCATGATGGAATACGCATACAGGCTGTTAGTGTCCTTACTCAGATGGTTGTCGAACACATTTCCGGTACCGAAGTAGATTGCATTGAGGGTCGGGTCCACTACAACGGAACCCCAGACGGGGGCTCCTGCTGCCGTACCTATTCCCGTCGTGAAATTCCACACCTTAGCTCCGGTTATGGCGTTCAGAGCGTCGATCTCCCCGATTTCGCCTACAATCTTCACGTCCTGCCCGGCCACTCCAACATACACGAGGCCGTTGTAGACGATCGGAGACGCCCAGATCGATGTAGCTTCCTTAACGCTGGTATGAATGTCGTGAGTCCAGACAATGTGTCCGTCGGTCTGATCTAGGGCGATTACTTCGTGTTCCGGTGCACTAGGAGTCCCGAACGGACCTCCTGCCACGTAGACCAGACCGTTAGCGACTGCAGGAGTCGAGGAGATCGCCTCGACCGAAGTGGTAGGAGGGCCGACGTTAACTTTCCAGTTCAGCGATCCATCGGCGATGTTCACCGAGTAGACATTTGCCGCCCAGTCAGCGAAGTAGACCTTATCGTTAGACACTATCGGAGTTGAGGTAACCGAGTGGTCTGTCTCGAAGAACCATTTTTGAATCAGACGATTTACGTTTGATCCAGTTATCTTGGATCCCGCGTTGTACCTAGTGTTACTGAAGTCGCATGTGAAAGAAGTCCAGTCTGGGCCGCAGGTGCTCGAATTGATGCTGGAGGCGAGCTGCGGTACGATCATAAAGATCACCAAGAGAAGTGTGAGCAAAGAAGTCGAACGAGGAAGACTCGAAGCACCGACCGAATTTGAGTGCTTAACGAACATCATTAATTGATAGAGACAAAATTATTTTCTCTGTATTTAAATCCTACAAGCTACCGAAAACCGCATAACGGAAACCATGCTGACCCGTGCACATTCCTCCTGAATTCCTGATACCTCCTCACCAGCGAGATGAAGTCTGCCACGGACGTCCCCTTGGCGACGCCCCATCCATTCCGAAAGTGGGTTTGCAGGTTCTCCCTGATCACCCTCTGTTGGAGCGGTGTGGGCCCCTGCGCGAATTAGACCACGAAGTAGTGGAAGAGTGTATCCAGGATGTCCTCAATCCCCTCGTCGATGGAGTCGATGGCGGGATCGGACGGTGCGAGCACGCGAAACAAAAAATCGGTCCCGTGCACCATGACATTCGCATGAAAAGTTATGGAATAATCCTAGCAAGGTGTTATATAGTAAAAGGCTTCCATTTCTTCTGAAAATGAAAGACGCAAAATCGGTTATTCTTGCTACCACTATCAGCCTAATGATTCTGGGGGCGGCGCAAGTGCCCAGGATTGCTTTCGCGAATCCGACTGTGACGCGACCACAGCACTTTGGCCCGTATGCGAGTAGCTCGGACGACTCGGGTACCTGTGGAAACGATTGGGCAACTGACACGTTCAATCGGCATTTCACCGTGTTCAGTAATCCGGAAGGTACATTCACGGTCGTGGAGCATTTCAAGGACGGAACTTTCATCACTCCCGCATCCGACGGCCCACCCGTGAACTTCAGCCCCGGTGCCTGTCAGGCCTCCCCGACTCCCGCGGGCGTTGTGAACAATGGGATAGCCGGCGAGTTCCAAGGCCACTTCGTCATTCCGCTTCCGTCCGCCGAGACGCAGACCTCGACCTCTCCGTTTTGCGATGCGGTGGCCATGACAAACACGGATTGCACCACGGCGACCTTCATCAATACTCACTTTACCCCCGCCTGCTACCCGGATACGTGCTCAGTGACTATGTTCGTCTTCAAGTACGATGCCAGCGATCAGGGGCTCATCATGAACGAATGGAAGAACGCTTCGCCAGACCGCGGCGGGAATCGCGGCGACATCCGCAGTTCGAACCTTTAGGGTCTCTGGGAACCATCGCACAAACGGAAAGGCTAGGGAAGCCCTCCCTTTCTTCTTGAATCTGAATTCACAAAGAGCGGGCGGGAGGCAGGCGGTATTTATCCGTCGTCGGATGTTGCAAACGGCGACTCGCGAATCCAGCGGCGATTTGGAGGACCTGGTTATGCTCCGCGGTTGAGGCTCGCGATGGTACTACAGGACATCGAAGTGGGCGTAGATGGCTTGGCCCCACGCGTCCACAGCTACCAGAGTGTATACCCCCCGCACGAGATACTGGAAGTAAGGCGACCGGAATGTTGCGCCGTCGAGGCTCAGGAAGCTTTGGGTGTTCCAGTAACCGAAGAGACGACTGCTGGGTCCGCACTGATGTAAGGTCGGAGAAAGGCTAACGCACTGCTCTGAGGTGACGTTTAACACGACTGCTGCGCGCGGGCCGTTGGGTGTCGCCAGTAGGCTGCTCATCGGCTTGAAGACGACCCTATCAGGATAGGGGAAGGTGGGGCAAGTTGTACTCACTAAAGGCGCCAACTGAAGAGGGCTTCCTGCCCGCGAGATGTTCGTGGAGGAGTAGTCTCCCTTGAACAAAGCGAAGCCCGCGAGCGATCCCGCAATGTTGATGCCGCAGAAAAAGTCATTGCGGTTCCAGGCCGAGATGTTTGCGTCGATCTGGCCGAGTGCGGTCGAGACGTTCTGGTCCAGTGTGTTACCGACCTCCATCCATGCTCTAATGGCGCCGTATTGCCTGATTGACGTCGCACTAAGGGTAAGAATCAGTCGCAAGCCTAGAGGCGAGACGGGAGAGGAGAACGAGACTGGGCCAGAACCGCTGAAATTCAGAGGAGCCGAGGAGTAGAACTGGGAACTGGAGACGCCCAGAACAATGACCACAAGGAGTATCACAATCGCGAAGCTGGTTGTTTTGTTGCGACTGGAGACTCTAGAGGCCGCTGACTCGTTCTCATGGTCCGCTGAGCCCATCTCTTCGACCGAACTTTCTCCGCCGTGTAACCCCATTTAACTCTGCAAAATGAACCAATGAACCCCATCTCCGTTGCTGGCGATTCGATTTGGGTTCGGCTCTTTCCTGCGTGCCACGGACTGGACGCACGAAGATGAGCAACCCGTCAACTCACAACGAGCTTTTTAGCGGACCATCAAGGACTTGACTGGATGCGCACTGCGGCCAAGGCTTTGGTCCTTTTGGTCGCCCTCCTCCTAATTTCCCTCTTAGTCCCCGTCTTCCCATACACCGCGGCTTCTGGTTCCGCGTTTGGCGTAGCCAGCGTCAGGGTGACCGCCGATGTTTCGTTGACCTTCCTTCTCTTTCACTGCGGTTCATTCATAAATGCCCAGGTGACAGGGTCTATCGCTGGTTTCGCGGGCTCTGTCCCGATTTCGCAGGGCTACACTTTCACATGCAACCCCGGGACGAGCTAATCTCCCCCGACACCCTCATTCGAGGGGAGTGCGACCGTCTCGACGGAGCAACCCTACCGCCGAGCAAACCGTTAAGTAATTTTCCATCACAGCGCGCTCGGATTGCCCGCCACTCTGACCTGTTATGGCGCCGTCGGCGAGATCGGCGGCAACAAGCTCCTTCTTGAGGACAAGGACACCAAGGTCTTCCTCGACTTTGGGACGTGCTTCAGCGAGGGCTCCGACTACTTCGACGCTGGGATTGAGCCTCGTCACGTCAATGGCGCAGGCGACCTCTTCGAGTTCGGCCTCCTCCCAGAGATTCCCGGCCTGTACTCGAAGCGGGCACTTCAGAACACATCTTTGAAATATGTCGAGCCAGAGATTGACGCGATACTCCTCAGCCACTACCACTGGGACCACATGGGGAGGATAGGCTTCCTCGACCCCTCGGTTCCCGTCTACGCGGGGGAGACTACGGTCCTGATTCACGAGGCCGCCAGCGAGTCAACCTACTCTCCCCTCGACGACCATATCGTCAAGACCTTCAGGACTGGCGACAGGTTGAGGATTGGTTCCCTCGAGGTCGTCCCGATTCACGTCGACCACTCGATTCCAGGGGCGTATGGGTTCGTGGTATACACCTCCGACAGCGCGCTCGCGTACACCGGCGACTTCCGCTTCCATGGCCCCCTCGGCTCGATGACCGAGGAGTTCGCCAGCGAAGCCCTGAAGGCAAGCCCCTCTCTCCTCGCCACCGAGGGGACGAGGGTCGCGCCGAGGGACATTAGGCAGGACCTGAGCGAGGAGGCAGTCCTCCAAGAGACGGTGAAGGTCCTGGGCAGGAACAAGAAGCTCGCTTTCTCTTCCTTCAGGGGGAACGACACAGACCGCGTCAACTCCTTTCATAAGGCCGCCCAGAAGACAGAAAGGCAGCTCGTCGTCTCGATGAAGACCGCGACGCTCCTCGAGAAACTCCAGAACGACAGACACCTGAAAGTCCCTAGAGTCGGGAAAGATGTCCTCGTCTACGTCAGGAGGAAGGGCTCGGGGAAGATCGACGACAGAGACTACTACAAATGGGAGAGACCCTTCCTGGACCACGGGATGACCGCGACGGACGTCCACGACCGGCAGGGCGAAGTCTTCCTTCACCTTGATATCTGGAACTTCCCCGAAATCATTGACATCAAGCCTGAAAAGGGCGGGGTCTACGTGCACTCCTCGTCGGAAGCCTTCAACGAGGAAGGAGAAAGGGAGGAAGGTGTCATCAAGAACTGGGTCGATCACGTGGGGTTCAGCTATCATCAGATCCACGCTTCAGGGCACTCTCCGCTGGAGGGTGTGAGGCGCCTCGTTCATTCGGTCGGCGCAGAGAAGGTGGTGCCGATACACACGGAGCATCCCGAACTCTTCCGTTCCTTCAAAGGGAGGTGTGTGATTCCTAAGAAGGGAAGGAAGATTTCATTGTAGCCGTTGGGCCTTCTGGTTCACGACCCTTGTTCAAGTGAGTCATCATGAATAGCGAGTAAGGGTCAAACCTGGGGAGGTAGCGCGAGGCGCCGACTATGAGTCGTCTTGCAGACCCGGAGACTGGACCCTGACCACCGAAATCTTGGAGAGGACGCCAGGGGTGAAGAGCGCAAGGTTTGAGATGAACAGCCTGTGTCCTAGAAAAGCCACGTTAGATGGGTTAATCAAACTCTCCTTCGAGGTATCGAAGGGCGCAGGCGCTGCTGCACCAACTGGGGTAACGACCCAGACCGCGTTCGTGAACGGGGAGCAGACGTACAGATTACCGTTCCGATCGAAGGCGAGCCCGTCTGGGACGGGGATTCCCGTAGCAAAGGTCGTAACCGCCCCCGCTGTCCCATCGTTGTTCACATCGATCTTCACAACGGTGTTCTTCCCTGCGTTCGACACGAAGAGTGCGGTCCCGGCCTTGTTGAAAGCTATGTCGTTAGGACCTAGAGTAAACCCGTCCACGGGTCCAGCTGCGAGGAGACCTCCTGAAGCAAAAGTAGAAACAGTCCCTGACGGCGTAACCTTGGAGACGCTGCCATCGAAGATGTTTGTTAAGAACATATTGCCGTGACGGTCAATCGCCAGCCCATTCGGGCACGTTGGCTCTGTCGCAACCGTCGAAACGACGCCGGTCTCTTGGTCTATTCGAACCACGGCTCCAGTTGCTGATGGCGCAAACGCGTTGCAGGCAACCGCAAAGAGGTCTTCATCATGGAAGGCCACCTGCCCCACGAAGGGAAAACCGGGGACGGTGAAGGCGCCATCCGGTGCTCCATCTTCGTCGAAGACGAGTATGGTTCCTTGGGGAGAGGAGAAACTCAAGGTACCGACATAGAGATTGTCTTCTGATGCGGCGAGCCCCTCCGCGAAAAGCCCAGCAGGAATGTCTGCAACATGCCTTACGACCCCGACTTGCTTGGCGGCGGTCATCGGCTGAGGTAACACGAGCAGGAGCGCAGAAATTGTCAGCACTGCGGCTGCAGCACGCATCGCTTCCAACTCGGAGAGTCGAAGCTAGATAAGGCTTCACCTCAAGGATTGAAGGATTCTCAATACGGACTGCCCCAAAGAGTCAAAAGCGAAGCGGATCGGGGACCCAAATCATTCTCGGGCTGGCTTTCTTGACTTCCATCTCAAGACCCGCGCGCTCATCGACGAGGTCGACAGGTGTGCTGATTCCACTCTACACTCATCCAACAGACGGCAGTTGGAGCGAAGTGGTCCGGGTTCACGCTTCCCATCCTCTGGTGCCTATAATCGCTGTGATTAATCCCTCCAACGGGCCTGGCGGCTCCCAGAACCCGGAGTACTTGACAGGGGTAAGGAACCTCCAGAACGCGGGCGTTACCACGCTAGGGTATGTCTACACGAATTACGGGGAGAGGAGCAAGTCTTCCGTCGAATCAGAAGTGAGCGCCTACAAGAGATGGTACAGCGTAAACGGAATAATGATTGATGAGATGTCGAACACTCAGGGGTTCGAAAGCTATTACTCTGCTCTGAACGGCCATGTGAAGTCCCTCGGGATGACCCACACGGTGGGCAACCCCGGGACTGTGGTGCCCGCCAGCTTCATAGGGACTCTCGACTGTTTGGTCATCTACGAGAATTCAGGTCTCACCCCGATCTCTGAGCTTCAGAGGTATCGAGGTCATGCTGCGCCCAAATCTGCCTACATCTCCTACGGCGTTCCGACGCTCGACACAGCATTCGAGAGAGCTAGCGCAGCGTACGTAAGATGGCTCTACATCACTGATGCCAGCCTTCCGAATCCCTACGACACGCTCCCCTCTTACTTCAGTGCGGAGGTGGCGACTTTGGACAACGGTACCTCTACGACCGCCTCAGGAGAACCCCGCAATCCGGACCGCATCCTAAAGCACCACTGGCGAAATCAGCGGCTCGCTGAGCTTGAACCGCGGGCGTCAAGGAGGAGACGGTTCGTCTCCACCGGTTGACGACGTAGCTTAGCGGCCACTTCAAACTCTTTATCGACGAGCGAAAACGCGAGCTCCGTCTTCGGCCAACTCGATTTTGCACTCGGGACAGAGGGGCTTCTTGAAGACGATTCCCGTCCTCTTGGGGCAGCAGTCCTCGCAGAAGATGTTCCAGCACTTCGAGCACTGCCAGGCGACGGGTTTTAAGAAACCTCCGACAGTTCTTCTGCAGCGAAAGCAGTAGCCGCGTACCACGAAAGCTTCGTCCTATTATTACTTCATCCAATATAACCTCCCATACGCCGACTGTCACGCCTCGGGTCAATTCCTTCTACGACTCAGCCTCGACTTCGAAACAGGTGGATTCGCTGTTCAGGTCGGCCAATCTCGACAGGCTCACAGAAGACGCCAGGATCCCTGATGCTTGTAGCCCGACGCTCTCGAGCGAGTGAGGTGCTACCATGGAAACTTGACGCTTGGTCTCCCACATCCGGATTGACGAACGCCATCTGGCCTGATTGCGAGCTGGACCTCAGGGCAGCCGACTGCTGCCGCGGGTTGAGCGCGAGCTATTGAGGTTAGAGATCCCTGATCCCTGATCAGACCCTTCGCCTGAGCCATCGAATATCGAATAGCGAAGATGGCACTTAGCTGAGGAAGGACCTCATGGCCCTTTCCTTCTCTCGGAACAGCTGCCTTGCAGCTACGTAATCTTGAAAGGCTTTCAGGTACTGCAATCCCTTTGGGGTTGCCTTGAATGTCCTGCTCACCTTGTCGTCGGTTAGGAGGCCGTTGTCAATCAACGATTTCAGATACTTGTTAAGCACGTCCAGATTGAGTCGCGAAGCATACATCAATCTCGTCTTTCTCTCGGGGGAGGCCGCGCTGACTATCAGAGCGGCGATCTCGTAGTAGCTTCGTCTCGTTCTTCCCTGACGCACCGGAATGCTTTCTTGCACATCTCCACACCTCGAGAGGTACTAGCATTTCGAGTTAGATGACCATTCTTGCCGTTATTGATAACCCCCCCCTCTGGTAGTATGGAAA
>Ga0134088_10001058_pt1 | contig 10375 bp, 10 predicted proteins | sample 15_taG_3_FD_94461 | JGI IMG/M metagenome (GOLD analysis project Ga0134088, IMG submission 94461) | Grasslands soil microbial communities from the Angelo Coastal Reserve, California, USA - 15_D_Rain_20cm_5_09182015 | ecosystem: Environmental > Terrestrial > Soil > Grasslands ...
GCGCCTTCACGACCTTGTACGGCACGAGCTTGATCTCCTGCAGCACCTCGTCGTAGCGGCGGCCCATGAAGCGCTTGATCGAGAAGACGGTGTTCTCGGGATTGGTGATCGCCTGTCGCTTGGCGACTTGCCCGACGAGAATCTCTCCGTCCTTCGTGAACCCGACGACCGACGGCGTGAGCCGGCTGCCCTCCTGGTTCGCGATGACCGTGGGGTTGCCGCCTTCGACGACCGAGACCACCGAGTTCGTCGTTCCGAGGTCGATGCCAATCACCTTGGGCATAACCGTGTTGCTCCATTCCTTGGCCCGTGGGCCCTGTCCATCGTTCGAAGCTCGGAGGGGGCCCGAGCGCCCCCTCCGAACCTCCCCTTGTTAGATCAGATCGATCTTGATTTCTTTCGGTTTGAGCTCTTCGGCCTTCGGGAGCTTGATCTCGAGAACGCCCTCGCGGTACGTCGCCTTCACGCGATCGGCCTGCACCGCCATCGGCAGCTGGATGACGCGCTCGAACTTGCCGTACGTGCGCTCGACGTGGAGCAGGTCCTGCTCCTTCACCTGGTTCTCGAAGCGACGCTCGCCCTTGATGGTGAGCAGATCACCCGTGATCGACACGCTCACGTCCTTCTCGCTGACTCCCGGCAGCTCGAGGGTAATGACCAGGTCGTCCTTGGTCGCGTACATGTCGACGGCCGGCGCCCAGGTGCGCCCGCTCATGCTCGTCGGACGGCCGAAGAAGTTGTCGAAGAGGCGATTCACTTCGGTCTGGATATCAGACACGCGGAACGGCTCCCACCGATCCATGCTCGAAAGCCCGAAAGGACGCCAACGCTCCATCGCCATCGGATGGCCCTCCTTGGATCTCCGCCGGCTCCTCCGACCGGCTGCTGATATTGAGTACGCACTCCTTATATCAGGTGAGTGTCTAGCTGTCAAATCCTGCCCCGCTCCAACGAGCATCCGAGGTCCTAAAGGGGGGAGGTGGTAGTGTTCGGGCCGTGCGGTCGGGGTGCTGGGGATGCCTTTCGATGGGCGTGGCCCTCCTGGCGGTCGGCGTCGTGGCCATCGCCGGAGGCTACGGCGTGTGGCGCTTGTTTCAGGCGCCCGCCGTGGAGCCGATCCGTTTCGCGCCGGACGACGGCGTCCGGGCACAGCAGAAGATGTTCGACCTTGCCCGGCACCGGCCGCGCGCAGCGACCGTCGTGTTCAGCGAGGCCGAGCTCAACGCCTTCGTCTCACGCCATCTCGATCCCGCCGACCTGCCGCTGCGCGAGCCGGTGCTCCGGCTTCGCGGCGACGATCTCGTCGAGTTCGTGGGCACGACGCCGCTCGGCCGGCTCCTGCACGAGTCGTCGCTCGCTGCGCTCGCGTCGGCGCTGCCGTCGGGATGGCTCGCACGTCCCGTGTGGCTCACCGTCGCCGCGCGCGCGACGATCACCACCGAGCCGCGGCGCGCGCTGCGGCTGGACGCCCGGCGCGTCGTGATCGGCCGTCAGCGTGTGCCGGCGGTCGTGCTGCGCCTCGTGCTGGAACCCGCGAGCCTGCGACTGATGCGGATCGCGCTGCCGCCTGAGGTCCGGACCGTCCGCATCGAGCGCGGCCGCGTGGTCATCGAGACGACTTCGCCGCCTCCACGTATCTGAGCTGCAGGTCGGAGACGAGGTCGTCGAGCGTCCGCGTTTCTTCCGCCGATCGATGGCCCTCGGTCTTGTCACGCAGCAACGTCAGCAGATCGATCACGCCGGCGGCGTGCGGCAGTTCGCGTTGGCGCTGTCCGGTGACGGGATCGGGCGCGTCGCCGAGCGCGATGAGCGCCTCCGAGGCGAGCATCATGAAGAGTCCGACGAGACTGCGTTCGTCGGGCGCCGCGCGCGGCGTCTCGGCCACGGCGGGCGGCGCCGGGCGCGTCGGCGGAGGCGGACTGGACGGTATCGCGGCCTCGATCGTGTCCCGCCGGCGGCGGTCCGTGACGCGAAATCCCTCGTCCGGTGGCTGCGCCATTGGCGCGAGCCTAGCACACGCGAAAACCCTTGCTGTATAATCGCTTACCCTCAGGAACCGATCATGACCCAGTCGCCCGGCGCTCAGTTCGAACGGCTCCTCGAGATCATGAGGCGGCTGCGCGAACCGGGCGGGTGCCCCTGGGATCGCGAGCAAACTCGAGTCTCCCTGAAGCCCTTCCTCGTCGAAGAAACCTACGAAGTCCTCGAGGCCATCGAGTCCGCGGACCCGAGCGCGCTCCTGGAGGAACTGGGCGACCTGCTCTTCCAGGTGGTCTTCCACGCCCAGATCGCCGCCGAGCGCGGTGACTTCGACATGGCGGCGCTCCTCGCGCGCCTGGCGGACAAGATGGTCAGCCGCCATCCGCACGTGTTCGGCGACGCCAGCGTCGAGACGCCGGGCGAGGCGCTCGCGCAGTGGGAGTCGATCAAGCAACGTGAGGCGCACCAGGCGGGACGCCGACGCTCGGTGATCGACGGCGTGCCGCGCGCGCTGCCCTCGCTGCTGCGCGCGCAGCGCATCACCTCGAAGGCGTCGCGCGTGAACTTCGACTGGCCGGACGCGCGCGCGGCGTGGACCAAGGTCGAGGAGGAATGCGGCGAGACGGCCGCCGCGCTGGCCGCCGACGATCGGGCCCGGCTGAAGGAGGAGCTGGGCGACGTGCTGTTCTCGCTCGTGAACGTCGCCCGTCTGGCCTCGATCGATGCCGAGGAGGCGCTCCACGGCGCGATCGAAAAGTTCCGGCGGCGGTTCATCGGCATGGAAGACGACCTCAGCGCGCAGGGCAAGAGCGTCGGCAGCGTCTCGCAGGCCGAGCTGGAGCGCTCGTGGGAGGCGGTGAAGGCGCAGGAGCGCGGGCGATGAAGGCGAAGATCGGCAATGCGTCGATCTCTGTCGAGCGTGGCGACATCACCGATCGCGAGGTGGACGCGCTGATCAACCCCGCCAACACCGCGCTCACGATGACGACGGGCGTGGCGGCGGCCATCAAGCGCAAGGGCGGCGTCATCATCGAGGAAGAAGCGATGCGCCAGGGACCGGTCGAGGTCGGGGACGCGCTGCTGACGCCGGGCGGCAATCTCCAGGCGACCCACGTCATTCACGCGGTCGTGATGGGCGCCGACCTCAAGACCGACGCCGCCATCGTCGGCCGGACCACCCGGGCCGTCCTCGCCATGGCCGACAAGCACCGCCTGACCTCGATCGCCCTGCCCGCGCTTGGGACGGGGGTCGGTCATGTGGCGCCGGGCGCCGCCGCGGACGCCATGATCGAGGCCGTCGTCGCCCACCTGAAGACGGGTAAGACCGCGTTGAAACGAGTCGTTTTCGTCCTCTACCTGGACGATGCCCACCGAGCCTTTACCGACACATTGAAGCGGGTAGGTGGAATACAGTAAAAGGACTAGATGAAGCATGCGAAACTCGGGCAGCCACAGACGCGGCGCCTCGGGGATCTGCTCGTCGCCGAAGGGCTGATCAGCGAGGCGCAGCTCAAGCAGGCGCTGGCCGAGCAGAAGGGCAAGACCGAGAAGCTCGGCTCCATCCTCGCCCGGCTCGGCTTCATCACCGAAGAGCAGCTCATCGGATTCCTCTCGCGCCAGTACGGCATCCCGTCCATCACGCTGAGCAACGTCGACGTCGATGCGGAGACGCTGCGGCTCGTCCCGCCGCCGATCGCCCGGAAATACGAGGTGCTGCCCGTCAAGCGGATCGGCGGCACCCTCACCCTGGCCATGGCGGACCCGACCAACGTGTTCGCGCTCGACGACGTCGCCTTCATGACCAGCCTGCAGATCCTGCCGGTGGTGGCGCCGCAGGCGGCGATCCGCAAAGCGATCGACAAGCACTACGAGATGGTCGGGACGTCCTCGATGACCGAGATGCTGACGGAGATCACCGCCGAGGCGAACGTCGAGGTGCTCGAGGGCGAGACCGAGGGCGGGAGCGTCGACGTCTTCGAGCTCAAGGAGTCCGCGGACGAGGCGCCCGTCGTGAAGCTGGTGAACATGGTGCTCGTCGACGCCATCCGCAAGGGGGCCTCCGACCTGCACTGGGAGCCGTACGAGAAGCACTTCCGCATCCGGTTCCGCATCGACGGCGTGCTGCACGAGATGCTGTCGCCGCCCAAGCGCCTCGAGCCCGCGATCATCTCGCGCCTGAAGATCATGTCGAACCTCGACATCTCCGAGCGACGCGTGCCGCAGGACGGCCGCATCAAGCTGCGGTTCGGCTCCAAGGAGATCGACTTTCGTGTGTCGATCCTGCCGACGATCTTCGGCGAGAAGGCCGTGCTGCGTATCCTCGACAAGGAGTCGCTGCAGCTCGACATGACGAAGCTCGGCTTCGACCCGTGGAGCTACGAGAAGTTCAGCCACGCCATCCACCAGCCGTACGGCATGGTGCTCATCACGGGACCGACGGGCTCCGGCAAGACGACCACGCTCTACTCGGCGATCTCGACGATCAACTCGCCCGAGCACAACATCATGACCGCCGAGGACCCCGTCGAGTACAACCTCAAGGGCGTCAACCAGGTCCAGGTCAACGAGGGCGTCGGCCGCTCGTTCGCCGCCGTGCTGCGCTCCTTTCTGCGGCAGGACCCGGACGTGATCCTGGTCGGTGAGACGCGAGACCTCGAGACCGCGCAGATCTCCATCCGGGCCGCCCTCACGGGCCACCTCGTGTTCACGACGCTGCACACGAACGACTGCCCGTCGACGGTCGCGCGCTTGTTCGACATGGGGATCCAGCCCTTCCTGCTGTCCTCCGCTCTTCTGCTCATCCTCGCGCAGCGGCTGGGACGCCGGATCTGCAGGGACTGCCGGCAGCCGGTGGAGGGCAAGGAGGAGGACCTCGTCCCGTACGGCCACGTGCCGCAGGGCCTCACCAACGTCACCTTCTACCGCGGCAAGGGCTGCGCGACCTGCAATTTCACGGGAATGAAGGGCCGCGTCGCCATCTATGAAGTGATGCCCGTGACCGCGCCACTTCGTGACATGATCCTGAAGAACGCCGCGACCGCGGACATCCGGGAACAGGCCCAGAAAGACGGCATGAGGACGCTCCGCCAGTCCGGCTTGGCGAAGGTGCTCGACGGGACCACGACGGTCGAGGAAATCCTGCGCGTGACGTTGTCGTAGCGGGAGGACGTGGGGATGGCGGTGTTCGCGTACAGGGGCCGCGCCGGCGGCGGCGCCGTGACCGGCGAGATCGAGGCGGAGAGCCGCCCGGCGGCCGTGACCGCGCTGCGAGCCAAAGGCGTCATCGCGACCTCCGTGCAGGAAAAGGCCGTCAAGGCCGCCGCCGCGGCCGCGCCGAAGAAGTTCGGCGGCAAGGTGCGCGACAAGGACCTCGCGATCTACACGCGTCAGTTCTCCACGATGGTGGACGCGGGCCTGCCGATCGCCCAGTGCCTGCAGATCCTGTCCGACCAGAGCGACTCCAAGACGCTGCGCGACGTCACCGCGCGCATCGCGATGGACGTCCAGGGCGGCGCCACGCTCGCCGAGTCCTTCGGCAAGTATCCCCGCACTTTCGACCACCTGTTCACGAACATGCTGGCCGTCGGCGAGTCCGGCGGCGTGCTCGACGTCGTGCTCCAGCGGTTGTCGGGCTACATCGAGAAGGCGGCCAAGCTGAAGAGCAAGGTCAAGAGCGCCATGGTCTACCCGATCACGATCATCGGCGTGGCGTGCCTCGTCATCATCTTCATGATGATCTTCGTTCTCCCGACCTTCGCGAACATGTTCCGGAACATGGGCGCCGACCTGCCGCTGCCGACCAAGATCGTCATGTGGATGTCGGACATGACGCGCAAGTACATCATCTTCATGCTCGCCGGTGTCGGCGCCGCGCTCTGGGCGCTCAAGCGCTACTACAATACCGACAACGGCAGCATGGTCATCGACACGTTCGCGCTGAAGGTGCCGGTCATCGGCATGCTCATCCGCAAGGTGGCGGTGGCGCGCTTCACCCGAACGCTCGGCACGCTCATCTCGTCGGGCGTGCCGATCCTCGAAGGCCTCCTCATCACCGCGCGCTCGGCGGGCAACCGCGTCGTCGAGAAGGCGGTCATGCAGGCCCGCCAGCACGTGACGGCGGGCGGCACGCTGGCCGAGCCGCTGAAGGGTACGCCCGTGTTTCCGCCGATGGTCGTGCACATGATCTCCGTCGGTGAGAACACCGGCGCCCTCGACGCCATGTGCGCGAAGATCGCCGATTTCTACGACGACGAGGTGGACGCCGCCGTCACCGCGCTGACCTCCCTCCTCGAGCCGATGATGATCGTCTTCCTGGGCGTCGTCGTTGGCGGCATCGTGGTGGCGATGTACCTCCCCATCTTCAAGATGGTGACGCTCGTCAAATGATCGCGTGACCGCTCGATGATGTTCGTCGACGGCCGGCGGCTGCTGCGAGGCGTGTTCTGGGCGCGCCTGGCCGTGGCGGCGCTCCTGCTCCCGCTGGGCAGCGTGCTGCCCGACGGGATGATGCCGGACATCAACCACGGCGTCCTGCTGCTGTCGCTGCTCACCGTCGTGACCTCATCGGGCGGTCTCCTGCTCGGGCCACCGCTCGCCCACCCGCGGCGGATCGCGTGGCTGATCGCGCTGCTCGACGTGGCGCTCGTCACGGCGGTGGTGGCCGCCACCGGCGGCCCGCGCTCGATCTTCACCTTCCTCTACGTGATGCTGGTCACGGCGTCGTGCGTGACGCTGTCGCGCACCGGCGGCCTCACCATCGCGGCGGCCGCGTCGGTCCTCTACACCGGGCTCGTCTTCGGGCGCACCGTGTTTCCGATCACGTCCCTGTTCGAAGCGCCGCGGGAGACGACGGCGCTGGAAATCGTCACGATGTTCGCGAACGCGGGGACGTTCCTCGTCGTCGCCATCGTGGCCGGTGGTCTCGCGGAGCGGTTTCAGGTCCAGAGCCGCACGCTGCGGGACCTGCGCGCCATCAAGGACCTCGTCTTCGAGTCGGTGGGCACCGGGCTGATCGCGCTCGACCGCGACCACACGATCACCACGTTCAACCGCGCGGCGTCGGCGATCACCGGGGTGCCGGCCGCGGCGGCCGTCGGCCGACCGTGGCAGGCGCTCTTCGGCGATCTCGTCCCGCTGCCCCTCATCGAGGCGGAGCTGGCAGCCGGACCCGGCGCCTCCAGCCGACACGAGGCCGTGCTCGCCCGCCCCGGCGGCGGCAGCGTGCCCGTGCGGCTCACCTTCTGGAGCCTCACCGCGGGCGACGCCGACGCGAAGACACCCGAGGTCCACGCCGCCGACGCCGAGGGCGAGCGGCTCGGCGTCATCTGCGCGTGCGAGGATCTCACGACGATCCGCGTGATGGAGGAGCGGCTCCGGCACGCGGACCGGCTGGCCACGCTCGGCCGGATGTCGGCGAACATCGCCCACGAGATCCGCAACCCGCTCGCCGCGCTCACCGGCGCCATCGAGGTGCTCGCGAGCAGCGGGACAGCCATGGAGGTGCGCGAGCGGCTGGGGCAGATCGTCCTGAAAGAATCCGGCCGCCTCAACGACATCCTGCGCGATTTCCTGGAGTACGCGCGACCGGCGCCGCTGGCCCGCGCACGGAAGAACGTCGTGGAGTCGATCGACGAGGTGCTCGTGCTGCTCGAGCACCGCGCCACGCCGGGCACCCTGAAGATCGTGCGGGAGTTCCCGCCGAGCCTCGAATGGCTCGTCGACCCACAGCAGTTCCGCCAAGCGGTCTCGAATCTGTGTCTCAACGCCGTGCAGGCGATGCCCGACGGTGGCGAGCTGAGGGTGACGGCCGCCGTCGTGGGCGGCCAGCTGGAGGTCCGCGTGGCCGACACCGGCGAGGGCATCGCGCGCGAGAACCTCCCACACATCTTCGAGCCGTTCTTCTCGACGAAGTCCGACGGCAGCGGACTCGGCCTCGCCCTCGTCCACCGCGTCATGCAGGATCACGGCGGCGAGGTCCACCTGGAGTCGGCGGCGGGCGCCGGCAGCGTCTTCACCCTGCGCTTCCCCGCGATCCGTGGCTGAGACCCGCGTGCTCGTCGTCGACGACGAGCAGAGCATGCGCGAGCTCCTCGGCATCATGCTGAGACAGGTCGGCTACGCCGTCACGCTCGCGGACGGCGGCGAGGCCGCCGTGCAGGCGCTGAAGAGCGACGCCTTCGACCTCGTCATCACCGATCTCCGCATGCGCAAGGTGGACGGGCTGGCCGTGCTGCGCGCCGCGAAGGAGCACTCACCGCGAACGGTGGTGCTGGTGGTGACGGCGTTCGCCTCCACGGAGACGGCGGTGGAGGCGATGAAGCTCGGCGCCTACGACTACGTCACCAAGCCGTTCAAGCTCGACGAGCTGCGGCTCACCATCGCGAACGCGCTGGAGCGCAAGCGGCTGCAGGACGAGAACCGCGAGCTCAAGCGGCAGCTGCAGCGCGAGCACGGCTTCGACGGATTCATCGGCAAGAGCCCGCGCATCCTCGAAGTCTTCGAGACGATCCGCAAGACGGCCGACAGCGGCTCGACCGTGATGATCACCGGCGAGAGCGGCACCGGCAAGGAGCTCGTCGCCCGCGCCGTGCACCAGGAGTCCGCGCGGCGCACCGGGCCGTTCGTGTCGGTGAACTGCGGCGCGATTCCCGAGACGCTGATGGAATCCGAGCTGTTCGGGCACGTCAAGGGCGCCTTCACCGGCGCCGTCGCGAGCACCGAGGGCCTCTTCGCGGCCGCCCACGGCGGCACGCTCTTCCTCGACGAGATCACCGAGATTCCGCAGACGATCCAGGTCAAGCTGCTGCGCGCCATCCAGGAGCGGGAGATCCGCCGCATCGGCGACACGCGCGACGTCAAGGTCGACGCGCGGCTGATCGCCGCGTCCAATCGCGATCTCTCCAAGGCCGTGGGCGATGGCGTCCTTCGAGAGGACCTCTACTATCGCCTCAACGTCATTCCGATCCACATGCCGCCCCTGCGCGAGCGGATCGAGGACATCCCGCTCCTCGTCGCCCACTTCGTCGCACGGATCACCAAGGACGTTGGCAAGAGTGTGCGGGGAATCTCGCCCGAATCGCTCGCGATCCTGGAGCGCTACCACTGGCCCGGCAACATCCGCGAGCTCGAGAACGTGGTCGAGCGCGCGATCGTGCTCGGCAGCGGCGAGCTCCTGTCGCCGGAGTCCCTGCCCGCGCACCTGCGGGCGCCTCGCGACGAGCGGGCCGTCGAGGTGGAGATCCCGGCGACCGGCATGGATCTCGAGAACACGCTGACGCGCATCGAGAATCGCTACATCCGGCTCGCCCTCGAGCGCTCGGGCTGGCTGCAGATTCGCGCCGCTGAATTGCTCGGTCTCTCGTTCCGGCAGTTCCGCTACAAGCTCCAGAAGCACGGCCTGCGCGCGGGCCGCGGTGGCTCGAAGCCACCCGCCCAGGGCTGACGGAATCGGTCAGTCTGCGGCCGCGGAGTGTAGCGGCCCACGCGCTTCAAAATCTCAAGTCCTCGATTTAGCTCACGGCGTCAGCCGTCGAAGGTGCGGCACACTTCCTGCTGAGTTCTCAGACCGCAGGCACTACCCAACTTGATCGGAGGGCACACATGTTCACGTTCTGGAAAAAGAAACGCGCTGCATTCGGCGGTCAGCGCGGCTTTACGCTCATCGAGCTCCTGATCGTCGTGGCGATCATCGGCATTCTCGCCGCGATCGCCGTGCCGCTGTACGCCAACGTGCAGCAGCGCGCTCGTATCGCCAAGGCCCAGGCCGACGCCCGCGCGCTCGCCTCGGCCGTCTCGATTTATGGTGCGCACATGGGCGTGATCGCGACCGCGCTGACCCAGCTCACGACCGCGGTGGTGAACGGTCAGGGTCAGTCGGCCGGTCCGTTCATGTCGACCGTGCCCCCGCCGCCCGCTGGCTGGTCCAACTACACGCTGAACGCGACCACGGCGAGTGGCGTGTTCAACATCACCACCGACGGCGACAACACCACCGTCAGCCTGCCATAACGGGCTCGGCCGGTTCCGCCATATCGGGGGAGGCGTGGCTTGCCTCCCCCGAAGTTTTTTTTGTGACCGGGCGGCTCGCCGTGACTGACGTTTTTTGGCAGCGAGGGGACCATTAACTGGCTGGACGCTCGCCGACCTGGTCGATAACTATCTGAAATCATGTGCGTGGTAAGTCGATCCGGGTCTGGCATCGACCCTGCAATCTGCTGCTACCAGAGACGAACACGCGCGAACGGCGCGAACCATCTTGAAGGGGGCAGACATGATGATGACGATGTTTCGGAAGCGCCTCACGCTGGGCGGTCAGCGCGGCTTCACGCTGATCGAGCTCTTGATCGTCGTGGCGATCATCGGCATTCTCGCCGCGATCGCCGTGCCGCTGTACGCC
>Ga0134088_10001059_pt1 | contig 10373 bp, 5 predicted proteins | sample 15_taG_3_FD_94461 | JGI IMG/M metagenome (GOLD analysis project Ga0134088, IMG submission 94461) | Grasslands soil microbial communities from the Angelo Coastal Reserve, California, USA - 15_D_Rain_20cm_5_09182015 | ecosystem: Environmental > Terrestrial > Soil > Grasslands ...
CTTTCTTGCTCTCCCCAGCCCGATGTCAAAGGCCCAGACGCCCGACAGTCCCCAGGCGCACCTGGCGCAAGGACTTGCGTTGCTGCGGGGAGGGAACTACCAGCAGGCTCGCAGCGAGTTCGAGGCTGCGGTCAAGTTGAATCCCCAACAGGCCGATGGCTACATCTTTCTCGGCGTGGCGGAGAACCAACTCGGGAATCTGTCGGCGGCCGTTTCCGCGTTACGCGAAGCCTTGAGGCTCGACCCCAACTCCGAGGCTGCCCACTACAACCTCGCCCTCAGCTTGCTGCGCCAGGAGAAGATCGACGAAGCGATCGAGCAACTTCAGCAGGTTGTCAGGATAAATCCCCGAAACCCTACGGCGCGCTACAACCTGGGTCTGCTACTCGAGGGAAAGGGACGGTTTAAGGAGTCTGTGGAACACCTGGAGGCCGCAAGAGCCGGCCGGCCCAATGATCCTGCGGTCTTGGTTCATCTCGTGAACGCTACCTTCAAGGCAGGCGATGGACCGCGCGCTCTGCAATTGGCCCGGGAGAGCATGCAGGTTGATTCCAGCGGTGGCCTCGCGGCGGGGCTCGGCGCTCTCCTCATGGAGAATGGCTACTACCAGGAGGCGATTCCCCCCCTCGAGAGAGCTCGGACTGCCTCGCCCGACTCGCTTGAGCTCGCGACCACACTTGCCCGGGCCTATCTCGGGGCGAACCGCCCGGCGCAGGCCATCGAGCTGCTGTCGCCTCTTCGCGAGCACGAGCCCTCCTGGCAGGTCCGATACCTATTGGGACTGGCTTACATGTCATCGGACCAGCCGGAGGCTGCAGCCGCTTCGCTGCTCGAGGCCACGCGCTTGAAGCCGGATGAGGCAGCTGCCCACTATCGCCTGGGGACCTTGCTTCTGAAATCGACAGAGAGGGCCGGGCAAAAGGCGGGAGTGGACGAGATCGAGAAGGCCATTAACCTCGCTCCCCACGAGCTGGAGTATTACATCAATTTGGGCAGATGGCTGCTCGACCACTATGAATTGGAACCCGCCATTTCCTTGTTGAAACGCGCTATCGATAGCGTCCCGCCGTCGGTCGAGCTCTGTCTGATGCTGGGGCTGGCCGAAGCCGAGCTCCACGGTTCGGCGGCTGCCAGGCCCTTCATCGAGAAGGCGATCGAGCTCAACCCTCGCGTGGGTCCGGCTTATAATCTTCTCGGCAACTTGTACCTGCGCGTCGGGGACTACGAGAATGCCGTCAAGTACTATAAGCAGGCGGTGGAGTTGAGTCCGCAAAACGACCTCTATTTTTACGATGTGGCCCTGTCGCTCGAAAGGCTCAACAAAACCGCTGAGGCTATCCCCTACGCGGAGAAATCGACCGAGCTGAAGCCCGACCGCAGCTTCAACCATTACATGCTCGGAAAGCTTTATGCGAAGGTGGGCCGCCAGCCCGAGGCCATCCGCGAGCTCGAAACCTCCGTGCGATTGGACTCTCAAGTGGAATACCCCTACTACCTGTTGGCGCGCACGTACATGCAAATAGGCGACCGGGCCAGGGCTCAAGCGTGGAGCCGGAAGCTCCAAGAGCTGAAAGACGAGAAAAACCGCGCCGTCGGTCTGTCTCCCCCCGCTTCCGAATCGCCCAGGGTCCTCGAGCCCGTGAAGCCCTGGGAGACTTCCACACCGGCCACGCAACGGCCGGGCACGAGCCCTCTGTAGCGTGCCCGCCCCCTCACCCCAGCCCCTCTTCCGCCGCAGTGGGAGAGGGTTGCCGAGCGCCGGGTAAGGGCCTTTGGGCCGAACTCGAGCTCGAGAATAAAGCGTGAAGCATCCGTTAACACGAAGAACGATGCTGCGAAACTTCCTGGGGACGGCGGTGCTGTGCGCGGTCGCCAAGGACAAACTTTTCGCAGCCCTGGCCCAGGGCGTGGCGAGCGGTGGGCTTGGGCCCGGAGTGGAGCCTCGCTCTGGGCCTCCCCTTGCCCAGTATGTCGATCTCGCGGCGCGCGCGGGCCTCACCGCGAGAACGATTATCGGGGGCGAGAAGACCAAGGAGTTCATCCTCGAAACGACCGGCGGCGGCATTGCCCTTTTCGACTACGACAACGACGGCTGGTTGGACATCTTCCTCGTCAACGGCTCGCGGTTGGAAGGCTTCCCGCGCGGCACCGAACCCACGAACCGCCTCTATCGCAACAACCGCGATGGGACCTTCACCGACGTCACGGAAAAGGCAGGGTTGGTGCGCCACGGCTGGGGACAGGGCGTGTGTGTGGGCGACTACGATAACGACGGCAATCTCGATCTTTTCGTGACCTACTACGGGCAGAACGTCCTCTTTCACAACAACGGGGACGGCACGTTCACAGATGTCACGCGCCAGAGCGAGCTCACGATGCCTCAGGACCGTTGGAATACCGGTGCAGCTTTTCTGGACTATGACCGGGACGGGCGCCTCGACCTTTTTGTTTCGAGCTACGTCGCCTATGAGGACGCGAAACGGTACAGCCACGGCCTGGGGCAAAATTGCAACTGGAAAGGGTTGCCCGTGATGTGCGGCCCGCGCGGTCTCAGGGGATCAAAGAACGCCCTCTACCACAACAACGGCAACGGGACGTTTACCGATGTCTCCGAACAGGCGGGCCTCCTCAAACCGGGGACCACGTACGGGTTTACCCCGCTGGTCCTCGATTACGACAACGACGGATGGCCGGACGTTTACGTGGCGGACGATTCCACCGCCTCGCTGCTGTTTCGCAACAACCACGACGGGACCTTTACGGATGTCGGCGTTCTTGCGGGCGTCGCGTATAACGAGGACGGACGCGACCAGGGCGGGATGGGCGCCGCCGCTGGCGATTATGACTGCGACGGCTGGCTCGACATCGTGAAGACGAATTTCGCCGAAGATACCTGCACGCTTTACCACAACCAGGCAGACGGCACCTTTAACGACGTTACCTTCCCCGCCGGTCTCGGCGCGAGCACCCGCTATGTGGGTTGGGGAACGGCCTTCTTCGATTTCGACAATGACGGCTGGCCGGACATTTTCATGGTCAACGGGCACGTATACCCGGAAGTGGATACCGCTCCGCTAGACTCAACTTACGAGCAGCGCAAAATTCTGTATCGAAACAAACGTGACGGCACGTTTGAAGATGTTTCGCTTCGGAGCGGGCCCGCCATCCTGATCAAGAAGTCGGCGCGCGGCGCGGCCTTCGGCGACCTATTCAACACCGGACAGATCGACATCGTCATCAATAACATGAACGATTCGCCCTCGCTGCTCCATAACGTTGCGCCGAGCCCGAACCCCTCGCTCATGGTTCAACTCGTCAGCACGCAATCAAACCGTAGCGCTATCGGCGCCCGGGTGAGAGTCCAGGTCGGAAACCATCCGATGATAGACGAGGTGAGGAGTGGCGGAAGTTTTTGCTCGCAAAGCGACTTACGATTGCACTTTGGCCTGGGCTCAAGCCGCGAGGCCAATCGCGTCGAGGTCATGTGGCCGAGCGGCCGGAAAGAAGTGGTCAAGAACGTTCCCGGCGACCAGTGGATCGTCATCAAGGAAGGCGCCGGCTTGGTGCACGCTCAAAAGTTCCTTGCCCCGCCCAAACTCTAGGCTCACCTGCAAGAGCGTCTTTGTCGCCGCAGCGACAGAGGGTATCCGTCAACGAAGGTAACCTTTCTTCCCGGATTTCGCCCCCTCCCGCCCCGGCGGCTCGGCCGTCGCGGCAATTCATGTGTTCCCAACCCTGCTCCACCGCATTTTCAATACCGATGCCGACGGCGTTGGCCGTGGCGCGGTCTTCTTCTCTCAGCCGCCCGAGTTTAACGTGTCCCGCCGTCCGCGCGCCCTCGGCTACCGGTTTTCGCTTCATATGTCCCGCGTCAGGTGATCAGCCCTATCACTCCGTGATGCTCGCCGGTCCATCCTAAATACGTCAGTCTCTCCGCTCCTGTCCTCTCAGCCTAGGTTTTATATCTGGTGGACCCTCGCGCATGCTCCATATTGGTTTAGGCGAATCTTCCGAATGTGCCTCCACGTTAGCCACATCTTGTGGGTGGCCTCAGTCGTCTCGCGCTTGCTGTCCGCCTTGATTTCCCCCGTCACCTCCTTTTCTAACGCCCCTTTTCTCGTGGGCACCGCAAGTTTGGGAAAACCCCTGCGCGCTTGCGGGCCAGCAGACCTCTGCTTCGGCTACGCCGCCCAACGGGTTTACGGTTTCTCCGTCCATAGGTCTCCCCCGTAAAAAGCGGCCCCTTGCCTTGGGAGCGGTGTCCTCTCGCTTTGAGGTGCCCCGCAGAGACGGGGCAAACAAGGAAGGAAAAATGTACTACAACAAATCTATTTTGATCGGGTTCCTCGGCTCAGACGCCGACCAACGAACAACCAAGAATGGGGCCAGCTACACGGTCCTGTCCCTCGCTACCAAGCGCTCCTGGAAGAACGACCAGGGCAATTACGATTCCCGCAGCTATTGGCATCGCGCCGTGGCGTGGGGCAAGCTCGCACCGTTCGCCGCGACACTGAAGAAGGGAGCGCACCTTCAACTCGTCGGGGAGCTTCGCACCCGCGAGTACGACAAGGAGTACGGCAACAAAAAGAAGTTCACCGTCAAGCAGCGTGTCTGCGAAATCGCGCTGGAGTCCATCCTCAAACTCGACCGCGCCGAGCGGCAGGACGAGCCTGCCCCGGATGTCGATCCCACCGACGCTCCCGCCTAACCGTCCCGCCGGGCCTCGGGCTTCGCACCTAGGCCCTTTCCCCTTTGCGATTGCCGTTGTAACAAGACGGTTGACTGGGAAACTGTCTTTCAGCATTTGCCGCTGGTATCGCGTTACAAGGGCTGTTCTCGCCAACTATTAGTAGACACATGGCGGCTTATGAGGAGTGATGTCGAGAACCCGCAGCAACGCTTTGCGAACGAGCCAGTTAAATCTTTATTGGTGGTAGGGGGATTCGCAACAGCTATAGGTCCAGGCAGATTCCGTCGGCAAAGGTGTCTAGGAGCGGGGCTTTTCATTTCTGGGCCAGGAACACCCTAGCATCCCGGACTTCGGGACGATCCCCATCGGCCTGGTCGCAGTTGGTCAACAGTCTTGTGTAGTAGCTCTTCGCTTTCTCGCGGTCTCCGGCGACCTCGGCGGCGCGGGCTGCGTCCCGCGAGTGCGTCCAGACGGTCAGGCGCGGCCCGCAGAGTGGTCTCGAAGGCTTCAAGTGCGGGCGCCGGTTGTTTGGATTCGAGCAGCATTTCTCCAAGAAGTTCGCGAGCAGGCATGATGACTCCGGGAGTCACGGGGTGCCATCGCGGCGATGCGTTCGCTCGAAGAAATATGCGCCCAATATGCACCCCAATTAGCGTGAGTCCGAAACTATGTCGCGTAATCGAAGGAAAATTAAGGAGAAAGTGGAGCCGGCGAAGGGAATCGAACCCCCGACCTACGGTTTACGAAACCGTTGCTCTACCGACTGAGCTACGCCGGCGCGCAGAGACAAAAATGCTCACCCAGCAGGCTCAAAAGCTCGCAAAACCTGAGGGTGAGCATTTTGGAGGAGAATAGAAAGGCGGACGCGCCCCGCCAATCTAAACTCGACCGGAGTCTAAAAAATCGGCCTTTCGATGTCAAGGGAATTCTCCAGAATTTATTCTAGATATAAGCCTTTTATTTTCAGCAGAGTATGGGTAGTATACCCGACCACGCCGGAAGCCGGCTGCGAAGCCACGAAGCGACAGGGAATACTTGAATTTATGTTTCTAGCTTATTGAAATTGCAAGGCTTATCTCTAACTCAGGTTCAGCCTGATTATCACACCTTCATCTGGATGCCCCCAACTGGAACCAGGGAACCATTTTGCGGCGATTTGCCTCGTTAGGAAGACCAAGAAGCCACCCAAAATGGCCAGCGAGATTAGAATCCCCACCAACGCCATATTAGCCAGAATAAGTTTTGCGAGCTGCTTCCCGATGGACTCTTCCCCGGGATAACGCTGGTTCCAACTGAAACTTTGCTCGACTTTGAAAGGGTCCATCAGGCGGTTTGCCGATTCGATGGAGTCCACGCCTGAAACGAGGAAGACAAAGGACGCGCTGCGTCTGCCAAAAAGTTTTCCAGCGCCTTGAGCCTGGTTGAGCGAGAGGAAGCGCTCGAAAGCTCCGTATCGAACGCGTGCAATCTGAGGAGTCGGATAGGTTATGGCGATGACGGTGGCGCGGGACTCGCCTGCCAGGTAGGTCCCTGTTTGCGCTTCGGCCCCTTGAGAAAACCCGATCAAATCAATCGGAAACTCCGGAAGCACCCGGCGCGCTGCTTCTCGTCCCAGGAGGTACTTTTCAGAACCGGGAACAAGTCTCGCGGCGGGCAGCGGAGCGGGCAGTCCGGCCAGCATCTCAGGCGCGGGCCGCGCTCCTCCGATGGTGACCAGCAGCGCGCGAAAGTCCGCGTCTGAAATCCGCTGTCGCGCGCTAGCCTCGGGCAAATTCTTGCGGACCGCCGTGGCTCCTCCGCGCTGGGGGGCAGGTGGCTTGAAGACCCGGATAAAAAATCGTCCGCGCGTCATAAGCGTCCCGCTCGGGCCACTCATCGCAAGCTGCATGCCTTTTTCCGGCGCCATGCCCTTCGTCTGGTAGAAGGTGTACAGCCCGTACGCGCTCGAAGCGTCCGACGTGCCTTCGAAGATCGCGTCTGCCGTCACTCCTTCCAGCCGGTAGGTGCGATGTGTGAGGGTCTTGACTCCGTATTCGTTTTCGATGGCCGGATCGCCGCCCCAGTTTGGAATCGCGCGCAGGTCGAGGGTCTCGGAATTGAGCACGCGCCAGTTACGGGAGGTGACCAGCGGCACCACCGAATACTTCTGGGCGGCGGCAAGGTGCGGAAAAGCGAAGAGACCCAGGCACACAACCAGGACGGACTTTAGCGACCCTCGGGGCATCAGCTGACAGGATATCAAAAATTCGAGGGGTTGTCCTGGGAGGGCTCCTTCGCACTCGTTGCCGGCGGCGACACTCTCCGCTGGGCGCGCTCGAGCATCCGGGTCCCTCCAAGGTTGTCAACGTATCGAGTGATGCCCTGGTAGAGCGCTTGCGCAACTTTTTGGCGGTAGTCACGCCGTTTCAGCAGGCGCTCATCGCGAGGATTGCTGAGGAAAGAAATTTCCGCCAGGATTGAAGGCATGTTGGCGCCGATGAGGACCACGAACGGAGCTTTCTTCAACCCCCGGTCCCGTTGCGCCGTCCCGGCTTTCACCGCGCTGGCGTAAAGTTCGTGCTGGACCAACTGGGCGAACTCGCGCGATTCCCGGATCTTCTCCGTCATCGCGATCTTCTTGATCAAGTCCTGCAGCTCGTGCACGGACTCCTGGGACGTGGCGTTTTCCCTGGCCGCCACCTCCAGGGCTTCGGGGCTCGAGGTGAAGTTCAGATAGTAGGTCTCGACTCCGCGCGCGTCCGGGTCGCGGCTGGCGTTGGCATGGACCGAGATGAAAAGGTCGGCGGCTTTTTCGTTGGCGATCGCTGTCCGTTCTTCGAGCGGGATGAACGTATCGTCTCTCCGCGTCAGCAGGACCGAGCTCCCCCTGTTCTTCTCAATCAATTTTTTCAGGCGCAAGGCTACGTCCAGGACCACGTCCTTCTCCCGCAGGCCTTTAGGTCCGATGGTGCCGGTATCATGGCCGCCGTGCCCCGGGTCGATGACGACGCGGCCGATCTTGAGCCCGAGCGCCCGCGTAAGCGTTTGCTCGCCCGATTCAGTCGGCGCAGCCGCCTTGACGGGAGTCCTGATTTCCCGGGAAGGCTGTGCGGCGGTCTTCGCGTTGGCGTGATTCGGCCCGGGGACCGGCCGCGAGCCGAGAGATGCCACTTCCTTCGTTTGTTGTTCGCCGCCGGCCGAGTTGCCGGCTCCTGTCTCCTCCGATTTGCTTCGGGCTCCACTCTGGGGACTGCGCTCCTGGGTTTGCTTGGCCGGGGGCCGCTGGGCCTGAGTCTGAGCCGACGAGCCTTCCGTGGCCAGCGGGGCCGGCTTGGTCGGCCCGCTGTCTATCGGCGTCATGATTTTCTCAGCCACGGGAGTCGGGCCACCATGGATGTCGATCACCAGCCGGAAGGGGTTGGGGAGGGTAAAAATCGAGTAGTCCTCGATCTTCTCGACGTCCAGGACCACGCGCGTTACGTTGGGCCTGAACTGAGCGATTCGGATCTGCCGGAGGTAGCCGTCTTCGACCGGAAACGTCTTGCTGGCCAGGCCCGTGCCGAGTCGCGTGTTCGACAAGTCGAGAACGATCCGGTCAGGGTCGCGCAGGCGGCTGGTATCAAACTTCGCTTCACCGTCCAGCCCGATTACGATGCGTGAATAGTCGGGCCCTACCCAGCGGCGGACGCCCGTGACCTCAGGGAGGCCCTTCGCGCGCGCGCCTTCGTCGGGGTCCGCGCCGCCGGCCGGTGCGCCGGCCGCCGTCCGGCGCTCCCGTTGTGCCCTGGAGATTTCCTTCAGTTTCTCGCGGACCTCCGCTCTTTTTGGAGCCCGCGGGTAAAGCTCGAGAAATTTTTGGAACGCCGCGCGCGCTTCTTCCGGGTCTTTGAGGTCCGTCAGGTAGATCCTGCCCATCTCGTAGAGGGCATCGCGCGCGAGCGAGTTGTAGGGATACTCCGTAATCAGGAACCGGTAGGCCCGCGCGGACTCGAGGAAATAGCGCTCGGTCGAATAGACCCGGCCCATTTCCTCGTAGATCTCAGCGGCCGCCGCGAGGGCAACGGGGGTTTTGGTGTAGGCAGTGTCCAGACGATAGACGGCCTGGTAAGTACGAATCAGTTTTTCGTAGTCCGACTTGCGGCGGTCGGTCTCGGGCTGGGCCTCGAGGTCTTCTCGCATGCGCGTCGCGCGATCAAATGTCGCTCGAGCCTCTGCCCGGCGAGCCGCCGAAACTCGGGAGAAGGCGATGGGTGCAGGAGCGAGCAGGGAGGCGAGAAGCAGAACGCGCCAAGTCCTGAAAACTCGCCCGTCGGGGACGGACTTTTCCCCCTGTGAGGTAAAAGCGTGCGGGGCCCGGTCCGGCCCGCGTCGTTCGGGGCGCCTGAGATTAAGTCGAGTCATTCGACATTGGTGAAGTGCACCACGCCCTGCGCGTCAACGTAACGTACGATGGGGAATTTCCGAGGTTCCTTCGGGTTTGGCTTTGCCAGCGTCTTTGCCGGCCCGAACTGGTACCGGGTCTTCACTTTCCGGATGTAACTTTCGGTTTCACGGAAGGACGGCACTCCGCCGAAGCGCTCGACGGCGTGTTCGCCCGCGTTGTAGGCGGCCAGGGAGAGAGCAATGTCGCCTCCGTAGAGGCTGAGGAGATATTTCAAATAGGATACGCCGCCCTCAATGTTCTGCCGCGGATCGAAGGGATCACTCACGCCGAACCGGTTTGCAGTGGAGGGAACCAGTTGCATCAGTCCCATGGCGCCTCGGCGCGAGACGGCCTTCGGGTTGTATTCCGACTCGACCTCGATGATGGCCTGGACCAGTTTCGGGTCGATCTGGAATCGGCCGGCCGTCTTTTCAACCAGGTGCTCGATTTCAGGCGATGGGGGCGAAGGGACAGCGCCGCCCTTACCGCGAGAATTTTTTCGATTCCAGTAGGAAAATCGGTCAGTCGGCGGGCCGGTGTTGATGTACGTTTCGTGGCCGTGTTCGTCCAGGACAATCGCGAACTGGTCGGCCCAGGCGAAACTGGAAGAGGAGGAACAGCTTCCAACGGCCAGTCCCCAAATCAGGGCGCTGAGGCCAAGCTTTGAATTTTTGGGCATTGAGTTCCCACCCCCGAATTGTCCGGGGGAAACCGAACTCATCCCCTCCCCTTGGTCTTTTACCCTGGACCAGCGGCAGGCTGACCGCTCGAAGCCTTCTACGCCGCCGGCCAGGGCCGGCGCGACCATGTCACTTGCCTGACCCGAGCTTTCTCGGGCCCGCAAGATTACCGCTATTATAACACCTCGCTTCGAGAGGGCAAACGCAAAACGCCCTGTCTTGTTGGTGGCGAGGGAAAAACTCCGGCCCGCTATCCGGCGAAGCCTTAAAGCATCCTTTCGACAATCGCGGGCACGGCCCGGAGCGACTCGTCGAGCTTTGCGGGGTTCTTGCCGCCGGCTTCGGCCAGGTCTTTGCGGCCGCCGCCGGTGCCTTCCACGATGGTTGCAGCTTCCTTCACGATTTTTCCCGCGTCGAGCCGGTTCGTCAGGTCCTTCGTGACCGCGGCAACGAGCGCCACTTGCCCCGGTGCTCCGTCCGAAACGCTCCCGAGGACGATCACACCCGAGCCGAGCTTGGCGCGCAGATTGTCCACCATCTGGCGCATGGCGGCGCGGTCCATGGCTTCAACGCGCGCAGAGACCACTCGCACGCCCTTTAC
>Ga0134088_10001060_pt1 | contig 10368 bp, 9 predicted proteins | sample 15_taG_3_FD_94461 | JGI IMG/M metagenome (GOLD analysis project Ga0134088, IMG submission 94461) | Grasslands soil microbial communities from the Angelo Coastal Reserve, California, USA - 15_D_Rain_20cm_5_09182015 | ecosystem: Environmental > Terrestrial > Soil > Grasslands ...
ACCGCGGCGCCGGCGACCTCGTAGTTGAAGATGTGCGAGTCGAGGTCGAGGACGACTTCCTGGCCGGCCCGCGTCTGGCTGACGACGGAGATGAGATTGCCCATGGTGCCGGAGGCGACGAAGAGACCGGCGGCCTTCCCCAGCCGCTCGGCGGCCAGCGCCTCCAGCCGCTTGACCGTCGGATCCTCTTCCCAGACGTCGTCACCGACCTCGGCGCGCGCCATGGCCTCGCGCATCTCGGGGGTCGGGAGCGTGAGCGTGTCGGATCTGAGGTCGACGATGTCGTGCACGCCTATCTCTTGGTTCCGACGACGCTCGCGCCGTTGAGTCGTTGCTTGCCGCGACGGCCCCACTCGGTGTAGTCGTAATCGACCGACAGCCGGCGGAGCAGCTCGATCGCCTCGGTGTTCTTGCCCTCGTAGAAGTTCACCTCGGCGAGCAGGTAAAGCGTCTCCGGGATCACGCCGGTCCGCGGATAGTCCTTCAGCACCAGCTCGAGGCGCTGGCGCGCGGCGCTCGGGTTGCCCTGGGTGAAGTAGTAGTTCGCGACCCACACTTCCTTCTGGGCGATCCGCTCGCGGCACTCGTCGATCTTCGCCAGCCCGTCGGTCGCGTAACGGCTCTGCGGATACTCCTTCACCAGCTTCTTGAACTGATCGAGCGCCTTCTGCGTGAGCGCCTGGTCCTGCTCGACCGGCTTCATCTGATCGTAGTAGCTCATCGCCAGGCGGTACTGCACGAGGTCGGCGATCTCGTGGCGGGGAAAGAAGGCCAGGAAGCTCTCGAACTCTTTCACCGCCTTGTCGAACTCGGCCTCGCGATAGTAGGCCTCGCCGATGTAGAAGCGCGCCTTGGGCGCGTACGACGAGTTCGGATGGCGCTCCACGATCTTCCGGAAATTGAGCCGCGCCTCTTCGTAGCGGCGGTTGTTCAGCTCGGTCTCGCCGGTCTTGTACAACTCCTCCGGAGGCAGGATCGGCGTCGGCGCAGGCATGAGTGCTGCGCAGCCGGCCAGGAGCAGCGGCAGGCTCATCACGAGGACGCGTACCAACAAGGCAGGATACCCTAACATCGAAATTGGCCCATACATATAGCACACTCCTAACGGAAAAACCCGCTACCCCGACCGCCTCGCGTTCGGGGCACCCGGCCTACCCCAGACGGGCCATCGGGGGTAAGATGGGTCGCCCAATGAAGCGCAAGCTGCTCCTTACGCTCGGCTGCCTGGTCGGCCTGGCGACACTCTCGTATGGCGGCTACGCCTGGTACAACGCGATCACGTACGTCTCGACCGATGACGCATACGTCGAGGGCACGATCTCGCCCATCAGCGCGAAGGTCGCGGGCCACGTCGTCGAGCTCCTGGTGCAGGACAATCAGGCCGTGAAGAAGGGCGATCTGCTGATGCGCGTGGATCCCCGCGATTTCCAGGCCAAGCGTGAGCAGGCGCGCGCCGCGGTCGCCACCGCGGAGGCGACCCTCCGCGCGGCGCGCTCCGAAGTGCCGCTGACTCGCGAGGGCACGCGCGCGCAAATCGACCAGGCGCGCGCGGCGGTGCAAGTGGCGATGGTCGGCGTGAAATCGGCCGAGTCGGCGGTGGACGAGTCGCGCGCGCGACTCGAAGCGCGGCGCTCGGCCACCGACGCGATGCGCGCCGATATCAGCGGAGCCCAGAGCACCTACCGGCAGGCCGGGCGCGAGCTCGAACGGGTCCGAAGCCTGCTCAAGACCGACCTCGTGGCCCGCCGCGAGTACGACGTGGCCGAGTCGGCCTACGAGACCGCCGGAGCCACGGTCGAGGCCCTGCAGCGGCGCATGGCGCAGTCCGAGCGGGAGATCCAGCAGGCGGAAGCCGAGCTCGGCAACCGCGTTCACGCCGTGGACCAGGCGCGCCAGCGCGTCGTGGAGTCGCGCGCCGCGCTGGCGCTGGCGGAGAGCCAGATCCATCAAGTCTCGATCAAGGACGCTGAGGCGAGCCGCGCCGAGGCGCGCCTGCGTGAGATGCAGGCGGACCTCGCCTTCGCGGATCTGCAGGTCGAGCACACAGAGGTGCGCGCCCCGCTCGATGGCGTCGTGTCCAAGCGGAGCGTTGAGCTCGGGCAGGTGGTCCAGATGGGCCAGCCGCTCCTGGCGATCGTGCCGCTCCAGGACGTCTGGGTGGTCGCCAACTTCAAGGAGACGCAGCTCGCCCGCCTCCGGCCCGGTATGAAGGCAGCCGTCGAGGTCGACGGCTATCCCGACAAGTCGTACACCGGCACGATTGACTCGATGAGCGCCGGCACCGGAGCGCGCTTCTCGCTCCTGCCTCCGGAGAACGCCACCGGCAACTGGGTGAAGGTCGTGCAGCGCGTCCCGGTGAGGATTCACCTGGACGGAAAGGGATTCGGCAACCCGCACACGCTTCGCGCGGGGATGTCGGTCGCCGTGACGATTCGCGTCCGGTGACGGACGAGCCGCTCTCGCCCGGCCACCGCTGGGCGATCACCGCCGCGGTGATGCTGGTGACCGGGATGCAGATCATCGACACCAGCGTCACCAATGTCGTCCTCCCGCACCTTCAGGGCTCGCTCTCGGCCGGCGTCGAGGAAGTCGCGTGGGTGGTCACGTCCTACCTGGCGGCGAACGCGATCGTCATTCCGGCGACAGGGTGGCTCTCGTCCTTGCTCGGGCGCCGGCGGGTTTTCTTGATCTGCACCATCCTCTTCACGGTCTCCTCGTTTCTGTCCGGCATCGCACCCAATCTCGAGTTCCTGATCGTCGCGCGTGTGTTCCAGGGAATCGGTGGCGGGCCGATCATCCCGATGTCCCAGGCGATCATGTGGGAGATCTTCCCGCTCAAGCAGCGTGGCCTGGCGATGTCCGTGTGGGGCATCGGCATCATGATGGGGCCCATCTTCGGCCCGACGCTCGGCGGCTGGATCGCCGACAACTGGTCGTGGCGGTGGATCTTCTACATCAACCTGCCGATCGGCCTCGCCGGCTTCTTCATGGCGAGCGCGTTCCTGTTCGACCCCGCGTACCTCAGGAAGCCGGGGCGCGTCGACGCGCTCGGGCTCGTCCTGATGGTGCTGGGCTTCGCGTGCCTGCAGCTGATGCTGGACCGCGGCGAGCGCCTGGAGTGGTTCGACTCGTGGACGATCGTCGCGCTCGGGCTCGTCGCCGCCGCCGGGCTCGTCGGCTTCGTGCTACGCGAGCTGACGGCGGACGAGCCGGTCCTCGATTTGTCGGTGTTCACCGACCGGAACTTCGCTGTCGGCACGGGCTTCATGGCGGTGGTCGGCGTCGGCTTCTACTCGAGCATGGTGCTCCTGGCACTCTACACGCAGAAGCTCCTCGGCTACGACGCGTGGACGTCGGGGCTCGTGCTGGCGCCGGCAGGTGTCGGCAACATGATCGCGCTCCTGATCGCCGGACGCCTCGTGGCGCGCGTCGACCAGCGCCCGCTCCTCGCCATGGGCTTCCTGCTGAACGGGATCGCGCTCCACCAGATGTCGAATCTGACCTTGAGCGTGGACTACTGGACCCTGGTGTGGCCGCGCTTCATCCAGGGATTCGGCCAGGGCTTCATCTTCGTGCCGCTTAGCACGCTGGCGCTGGCCACGATCCGGAAGGACCGGCTGGGGAACGCGACCGCGGCGTTCAACGTCATCCGCAACGTGGGCGGCTCGTGCGGGGTCGCGCTGGCGGCGACGCTCCTCTCGCGCCGCAGCCAGTATCACCAGACGACGCTCGTCGGCCACGTCAACCTCTGGAGCGTCGACACCGCCGCGCGGCTCAAGGAGTGGAGCGATCATTTCCTGAAGGAAGGCGGCGACTCGTTCACCGCGCAGAGCCGGGCGCTGGCGATGCTCTACCGCGACACGGTCGGCCAGGCCCAGGTGCTCGCCTACGCCGACGAGTTCTGGCTGCTCTCCATCATGTTCTTCGCGATCACGCTGCTCGTTCCGCTCATGCGGCGGATCCGGTCGGAGCCGCTCGTGGCGGACGCTCGACACCAGGAGCGGGTCGAGGGGATGGAGGAGCTCAGGCCGACAAGAGCTTCTCCATGACGATCGTGTCCACCCACTTGCCGTCGAGCTGACCCTGCTCGTGGTAGATGCCGACCGTTCGGGCCAGTAGATGCGCGCCGTTTCCTCGTTGGCGACCTTGTAGACGCCGTAGTGTGTCGCGGGGTGCGCCGGCGCGTCGTCCTTGATCGGCCCGGGCGGATAGAGGCCGGGCGCGCCGAAGACCGCCGCGGACGACACGTACACCACGCGCTCGATCTGGCCGGCGGCCGCGCGCACGACGTCGAACACGTTCGCGGTGCCGACCACGTTGATCGCGGCGCCGCGCGGCGGATCCTGGCGACACAGCGGGACCTGCCACGCGGCGAGGTGGATCACGCGGCGGATCGCGTGCGCCCGCGCCACTCGCGCGAGGCTCTCGCGGTCGGTGATGTCGCCACGGACCATCGCGATGCGGCTCGGCGCGTCGGGCCCGGCGATCATGCGCACGCGCCAGGGATCGTCGCCCAGATCGAAGACGACGGGGCGCTCGCCAGCGGCGAGCAGCCCGCGCACGACCCAGGCGCCGAGGCAGCCGAATGCGCCCGTCACCAGGGTCGCCATGAACGGGAATATAATGCCCCTCGTGTTCCAGAGCGAGCGGTTCTTCCGCGAAGCGTGGCCCCAGATCTCGCAGTCGGTCGAGTCGGGGACGGACGCGGCGAGCGACGTGCAGTGGATCGCCGGCGTCGTCGGGCTCGAGAGCGGCGCGCGCGTGCTCGACGCGCCCTGCGGCTTCGGCCGGCACTCGGTCGAGTTCGCGCGGCGCGGCTGCGACACGACGGGCGTGGACTTCAGCGAGACCGAGCTGGGCCGCGCGCGCAAGGCGGCCGGCGAGGCGGGCGTGTCGGTCGTGCTCGAGTGCCAGGACATCCGCGACTTGGAGTTCGCGAGCGAGTTCGACCTCGCGGTGAACCTCTTCAGCTCGATCGGCTACTTCTCGGACGACGAGGACCGGCTCGTGCTCGACCGCTTTTGGCGGGCGCTCAAGCCCGGCGGCGCCTTCGTCGTCGACACGCGCAACCGCGACCAGTGCGTGCGCTCCCTGCCGCCCGAAGAACGGATGCGGCGCGGCAGCTCGACGATCCGTGTCGAGAACGAGTTCGATCCGACGACGAGCCGCTGGCGCGCCCGCTGGTGGCGGCTCAAGCGCGCGTCGGCGAAATCGCCGGAGGGCCCGCCGGAGCTGATCGGAGAGAGCGAGATCCGGCTCTACTCGGCCCACGAGCTGCTCCACATGCTGCGGCCGGAGCGCTGGCGCAAGGTCGAGCTCTTCGGCGGCCTCGACGGCACGCCCTTCTCGCTCGATGCCCACCGGCTCGTCGTCGTGGCCTGGAAGTAGTAGAATCCGGCACCTGCGCGCGACTGCCAACGAAGGAGATCCGCCCGATGGCCACTGAGCGTCCGCTCGTCGTGCTCGCCGGTCCCATTCATCCCGACGGCAGGGCGCTGCTCGAGAAGGAAGCGCGCGTCGTCGTCTGCGAGGACGAGACCGAGGCGGGTCTGGTCAAGGCGGCCGCCGAGGCCCAGGGGATCCTGTTTCGCATCAGGCCGCGCTGCACCGAGAGCCTGATGGCGGCCTGCCGCTCGCTCAAGGTGGTGGGCCGGCACGGCGTCGGGCTGGACACCGTCGACATTCCCGCGGCGACCCGGCTCGGCGTCGCGGTCGTGCACGCGCCGGGCTCCAACTCGCAGGCTGTCGCCGAGCACGCGCTGATGCTGATGCTGACCTGCGTCAAGCGCACGTTCGCGGTCGACAAGGCGACCCGCGCGGGCGACTGGAACTCGGCGCGCGCCGGCAATACCGAGCTCGGCGGCAAGACCCTCGGCATCGTCGGCGTCGGCAACGTCGGCCGGCGGGTCGCGAAGTTCGCGGGCGCGGTCGGGATGCGCGTGCTGGGTTACGACAAGTACGTGCCCGACGACGAGCTGCGGCGGCGCGGCGTGGAGCCGGTCTCGAGCCTCGAAGCGCTGCTGCCCCAGGTCGACGTGCTCACCTGTCACACGCCGCTCAGCCCCGAGACGCGGCACATGATCAACGAGAAGACCATCGGGCTCATGAAGCCGGGCGCGATCTACATCAACACCTCGCGCGGCCCCGTCCAGGACGAGCGCGCGCTCTTCGAGGCGCTCACCCGCGGCAAGCTCGGCGCGGCCGGGCTCGACGTCTGGGAGGAGGAGCCCACGTCCGCGGACAACCCGATCCTGAACCTCCAGAACGTGGTGTGCTCGTCGCACGTCGCCGGGGTCACGCGCGAGGCCACGCGCCAGGCGGCGATGCAGGTCTCGGGCGAGATGCTTCGCGTCCTGCGCGGCGAGCAGCCCCACGTGCTCGTGAATCCGGAGGTCTGGGCGCGCCTGGGGCAGCGGTAGCGCCGCGGGAACGCCATGCGCCCAAACAGGGGTAGAATCCCCGTATGCCGATCGACACGCGCCATCCGCGGGAGATCCGGCGGGACATCAGGAACGGCAAGCTGACCGGGATCACCGCGGGACTCGGCCAGAATTTCGTCCAGGCCAACCTGGCGGTGCTCCCGAGGGAACAGGCGTACGACTTCCTCCTGTTCTGCCAGCGCAACCCGCGGCCGTGCCCGCTGATCGAGGTGACGGACGTGGGCTCGCCCGAGCCGGTCGGCGTGGCGCCGGGCGCCGACCTCCGGACCGACATCCCGCGCTACCGGATCTATAAGAACGGGGTCCTCGCCGACGAGGTGACCGACGCGACGCCCTACTGGCGCGACGACCTGGTGGCGTTCCTGCTGGGGTGCTCCTTCACCTTCGAGTGGGCGCTACTCGAGGCGGGCATCAAGCTCTGGCACGTGGAGCACGGAAAGAACGTCGCGATGTGGCGCACGTCGACGCCGTGCCGGCCCGCGGGAATCTTCCATGGGCCGATGGTCGTCTCGATGCGGCCGATCGCGGCCACGCAGCTCGCGAAGGCGGTGACGGCGAGTGCCAGGTTTCCGGGGGCCCACGGCGCCCCGGTGCACGTCGGCGACCCCGCCGCCATCGGCATCGCGGACATCGCGCGTCCGGACTGGGGCGACGCGCAGGAGTTCGCGCGGGGCGACGTGCCGGTTTTCTGGGCGTGCGGGGTCACGCCCCAGGCCGTCGCGCTCGCGTCGCGACCGCCGTTCATGATCACGCACAGCCCGGGGCACATGTTCATCACGGACGTTCCGAACTCCGTGCTGGCGGCGATCTAGCGCGTTGCGGTTTCTGCCGGCGGGCGATCTCGCCGTGTGCGTCGAGCTCGGCGAGGCGATCAGCGTCGAGGTCAACACGCGAGTCCGCGCGCTCGAGTTCTTGATCCAGCAGAAGGGGCTGACCGGCGTCGTCGAGACGGTGCCGGCCTACTCGTCGCTCCTCGTGTACTACGATCCGCGCGTGATCGGATACGAGCCGCTGTGCGCGGCGATCGCGGAGCTGGTCCCCCAGGCGACGACCGCGGTCCTGCCGCCGCCCCGGACGGTGGAGCTGCCGTGCTGCTACGACGATCCCGAGCTCGGCTTCGACCTCGCCGCCGCCGCGAAGCGCCTGGAGCTCTCCACCGACGATCTGGTCTGGCTCCACGCCGGCGCCGAGTACCTGGTCTACTTCATCGGCTTCACCCCCGGGCTTCCGTACATGACCGGGATGCCCGAGCGCATCAACATCCCGCGCCTCGACACGCCGCGCACGAAGACCCCGCCGGGCAGCGTCGGCATCGGCGGCATCCAGTGCTGCATCTACTCGGTCGAGAGCCCGGGCGGCTTCTGGATCCTCGGCCGCACGCCGGTGCCGCTCTACGATCCGAGCGCGTCCGAGCCCACGCTGTTGCGCCCGGGCGATCGGGTCCGGTTTCGCCGGATCGACCGCGCGGAGTACGACGCCGTGGGCGCCGCCGCCCGGACCTACCGGCCGGTGATCTCGTGATCAGGATTCTCGACGCCGGCCCGCTGACCACCGTGCAGGACCTCGGCCGCACCGGCCAGATGCGCTACGGCATTCCACCGTCGGGCCCCGTCGACCGGTTCGCGTTCGTGCTCGCTAATCGGCTCGTCGGCAATCCCGACGGGGCGGCGGGGCTCGAGTGCACCTTGAAGGGGCCGCGCGTCGAGGTCACCGCGGCCGGCGCGATCGCGGTGACGGGCGCCGACATGCCGGTGACCGTGAACGGCCGGGACGCGCCCGGATGGGCGACGATCGCGGTGAAACCCGGCGATGTGGTCAAGCTCGGGCCGGCGCGCACGGGCGTCCGGTCCTACGTCGGCTTTGCCGGCGGGCTCGACGTGCCGCTCGTACTGCGGTCGCGGTCGACGTACCTGCGCGGCCGGATCGGGGGGCTGCAGGGCCGCGCGCTCAAGAAGGGCGACGAGCTCGAAGTCTTTCCCTCCGGCTCCGTCAGGCCGCGGCGGGTCGCTCGACGGGCGATCCCGGACTACACCGGCGAGCCGACCGTCCGCGCCGTGCCCGGCCCGCAGGCCGACCGCTTCACGCCCGAGGGTCTCCGCGCGCTGTTCGGTGGACGCTACGAGGTGCTGCCGCAGTCGGATCGGATGGGCTCGCGTCTGCGCGGGGCGCGGATCGAGCACGCGCGCGGCCACGACATCATCTCCGACGGGATCGCGCTCGGGTCCATCCAGGTCCCCGGCGACGGGCAGCCGATCGTGCTGCTGGTCGACCGGCAGTCGACGGGCGGCTATACGAAAGTGGCGACCATCTGCTCGAGTGACATCTGGCGTGTCGGCCAAGCGAGGCCGGGGCAGTCGCTCCGCTTCCAGGCGATCGGCGTGGAAGAGGCGCACCGGCTGCTTCGCGAGTCCGACACCGTGCTGGAAGCAGCGGTGAGAGAGGAGAGCGCATGAGCGTCGACAAAGAGCTGAACGAATACACCGCGAAGTCCGGCCGCTCCCGCGTCCTGCACGAGGAAGCGCTGGCGGTCATGCCCGGCGGCAACAGCCGCACGACGACCTTCTTCGATCCGTATCCCTTCGCCATCCAGCGGGGTCAGGGCGCCCACATCTGGGACGCCGACGGGATCGACCGCCTGGACTTCAACGGCAACTACACGAGCCTGATCCTCGGCCACGCGCCGCCCGACGTCGTCAAGGCCGTGCAGCAGGCCGTGGAGCTCGGGCTCTCGTTCCCGGGCCCGACCGAGCACGAGGTGCGCCTCGCGGAGCTAGTGACGCGCCGGGTGCCCTCCGTGCAGGCGCTCCGCTTCACCAACTCGGGCACCGAGGCCACGATGAACGCGGTGCGGTTGGCGCGCGCCTTCACGGGCCGGGCGAAGATCGCGAAGTTCGAGGGCGCGTACCACGGCACGCACGACTGGGTGATGGTGAGCGTCAGCGGCGACGCCAAGGCCACCGGCAGCCGCCGGCGTCCGAAGCCGGTGGCGTGGTCGGCGGGGATCCCCCCGGCGGTGCTCAAGCACGTCGTGGTGCTCCCGTGGAACGACGTTGAAGCGTGCGGCGAAATCCTGGAGGCGGAAGCGTCTCAGCTCGCGTGCCTCATCGTCGACCCGATGATGTGCAACGCCGGTCTGATCCCACCGGCCGAGGGGTTCCTGGCGAGGCTGCGCGAGATCACCGAGCGGCACAGTATCGTGCTGATCTTCGACGAGGTCATCTCGTTCCGGACCGCCTGGGGCGGCGCCCAGGAGCGCTTCGGCGTCCGGCCCGATCTCACGACGTTCGGCAAGATCATCGGCGGCGGACTGCCGGTGGGAGCCTTCGGCGGCCGGCGCGACATCATGGACTTCTACGACCCGCGCAAGGGCGGCGCCCGCATCAGCCACGGCGGCACCTTCAACGCGAACCCGGCGACGATGGCCGCCGGTCTGGCCACCCTGAACGCGCTGACGCCCGACGCGTACGCGCGCCTCGACGCGCTCGGCGAGCGCCTGCGCGGGGGCGTCGCGCGCCTGCTGGCGGGGACGCGGCGGCGGGGCCAGGTGACCGGGCTCGGGTCGCTGTTCTGGTTACACTGGACGTCGGAGGCGCTGACCGACTATCGTTCTGCGCGGCCCAAGGACGGGGAGACGCCGGTCCGCGTGTTCCTCGGGCTGTTGAACGAGGGGATTCTCTTGACCCAGCGGGGACTCGGCGCGTGCTCCCTCGCGATGACCGACGAGGACGTGGACCGCTTCATCAACGCGCTCGCGCGCGTGCTCGCGCGAGGTTAGGAGCTCACGATGGCCAAGTTCATCGATCTGAACGCCGACATGGGCGAGAGCTACGGTCGCTGGACGCTCGGCGCGGACGAGGAGATCATGCCGAACATCACCTCGGCCAACGTCGCCTGCGGCTTCCACGGCGGCGATCCGCACGTGATGCGC
>Ga0134088_10001063_pt1 | contig 10359 bp, 10 predicted proteins | sample 15_taG_3_FD_94461 | JGI IMG/M metagenome (GOLD analysis project Ga0134088, IMG submission 94461) | Grasslands soil microbial communities from the Angelo Coastal Reserve, California, USA - 15_D_Rain_20cm_5_09182015 | ecosystem: Environmental > Terrestrial > Soil > Grasslands ...
CCGAAACCAGGCACACACGAAGTCTGATTGTTGCTTGCGCAGGGTACCAGCAACGAGTCCTGTGTGTGAGCGTAACGTCCGAATAAACTGTTGGTTCCGCTGAAGCGATGGTCCAGCCGCGCGCTGTACTGGTTGACATCCTCCGGAAGCGGGTTCACCGCAGAGAAATTGTTCGGCGGCGAAAGTCCGGCTGTTGGGGATGGGAACGAACCGCGGTCCAGGATCTTTCGCGCGATGGGATCGATCCGGCTAGACGGAATAATATTGCCGGGAAAGGCGGCTAGGCCCCGCTCCGGATCGCGCACCGGCACAGTGGCGGCGGAAAAATCACCCTTACGGAAAGCCTCTGTCGGAACCGGCTGCAGACTCGTGAAGACTTGCCGGCGCCTGCCGCCTTCATACGCCACAAAGAAGAAACTGCGATTGCGTACCAGAGGCCCCCCTGCGGTCGCGCCGAACTGATTACGGTGAAACGGCGGTTTCGCCGCAGAATCCTTTTTATTGAAAAAATCACGTGCATCCAGCCTGTCGTTTCGCAGAAATTCCCACGCTGTCGCGTGCAGTCCGTTTGTTCCGGATTTCGTGTTCACGATCACCTGTGCGCCAGCTCCTCGCCCATACGCCGCAGAATAGGAATTGGCCAGAACTTTGAATTCCTGAATGGCATCGAGAATAGGGCGAAGTGTGAAATTGTTGATAGCCGGATCGTTGTTGTCGATACCGTCGAGTAAGTTGTTATTGGCAGTCTCTCGAGCTCCGATGACATTGAAACCGCCGCGCAAACTCAGTGCCGATCCTGGAGCTGGGGAAAGGGAAGCCGGCGCAAGTTGAGCCAACGCTTCAAATTCCCGGCCGTTTAAAGGGAGTTCAATAATTGTTTGGTTGTCGATGACGGTTCCTACCGAAGACGTTTCGGATTGCACGAGCGGTGTGGTTGTGGTGACGACGATCTTTTCTGCAACTTCGCCGATTTGCAAAGTGAAGTCGATCCGGAGACGGTCGTCGACGCTCAATACAACACTTTCTCGTATTGCCGTCTTGAACCCTGGAAGACCCGCTTCGATGCGATACAGCCCCGGCGGTAAAAATGAGACACTATAATTGCCGCGCTCGTCGGTGGCGAACATTCGCGAAGCGTTCGTCTGGGCCTCGGTGATTGTTATCGTCACACCTGGAAGAACAACTCCGGCGGGGTCCGTGACGGTTCCAGTTAAAGATGCCGTCTGCGCGTAGACCGGCCAAGGCCGCAGTACTAGAAGCAGGCCAAACAAGGCGATCAGAAAACGCGGCATAGATTCCATCAAGCGACTCAGCGAATCAAAATTGTACGAGCCTGCGGCCTGAGATCCTGTTCAGAAGACGATCAGTTCCTGAAACGCCTCTGCGAGGGGCTTCCTACAGAAAGCCGGCGAGCGGACTTGAACCGCTGACCTGCTGATTACATTTTTCAGAGCCATTTATTGAACTTAGCTGAAACCGGCTGAAACAAGTCCATCTCCTGGAACCATTGCCAGTCCTGCATTTCGGCGCGTTCGATCCGTTTCTTCGCGTTTCGGATCATTTCGTCCTGCGGTTGCCCCGGGGTTGCCCCAGAGGTTGCCCCGATTTTATACTGGGCTCCGAGGAAATTGAAAGATGCCAAGAATGAAGTTGACCGCGCGGATCGTGGAAAGCATGAGGCCATCCGGAAAACGGACGCAGGTTTTTGCTCAGGTTTTTGATACGGAGCAGCGCGGTCTCTGTTTAAGAATTTCGGAATCCGGCGAGAAGTCATTTTCCGTTTGCTATAAGCACTGCGGCCTATGAAACGTTCAACATCTGATGCTAACGGTCAGGCTCGTTCGGTGGCAGCGGCGGATTCACACAGAACTGGTGAAAGGTGAAAGTGGTGGAGCACTTGCCGTTATTCCACTCGCTGTCATCGGGACCCGCGCGTCTGCCTACGTCGCTGTTCCCTCGATAAGCAACGCTCAACGGCTTTGTTACCAGCGGGGAGAGTCTGTACATTCTTCCGGTCGAATTTTGGCGCGGGGCTGTGCCGTATTGCGCAGATCGCCTTTCTGATTTTCCAAACAGCGCTCGGCTGCGCGGCTTCTACAACTTTGAACAACTACATCCGAAAGCGATTCCGGTTGCACAGACAGCGCGATCCGGAAGCAAGCACTTAGGGTTCGTGACTGCGGGCGCGGGCCGGAAGCAAGCACTTGGAGTTCGTGAGTGCGATCCCACAAAACCTACTTTGCACATAACCCGCATTTCTCAAAAAAACCCAAGACCGTGGAACGGTGAGGAACGCGAGATCAAGAAATCCGCCGACACGGCATTAGCCGTTTCGTTGTTTCAAACAGTACCTGATGGCGAACATGTCACTTCCGCGCGGTGTTCCGCGCGGTCGTCAACAAGAGGGACGAACGTTCCGTGTTGCATGACACCATCAAGCGTCACGCTGGTTGCCGTTTGTCCATGACGTGCGCGTCGAACCATGATGTGGTAAACGGTCTCTCGACAGCGGTAGTGCACCACAAATGAATCCCACGTTGAAGGAAAGTGAGGCGCAAAGTACAGCTTGTCCACCTCAAGGCGAAGGCCGAGGAGCGACTCCATGATCAGACGGTACATCCAGCCGGCTGACCCCGTATACCATGTCCATCCGCCCCTGCCCGTATGGGGCGGTAATGCATAAACGTCCGCGGCTACGACATAGGGTTCCACCCGGTACGTCGCAATTGCTTTTGAAGATCCACCGTGGTTTACAGGATTGATCATGCCGAGTAGTTCCCATGCCCGATGAGCATCGCCGAGCCCGGCGAATGCCATCGCCGACCAGATTGCGGCATGAGTGTACTGGCCGCCGTTCTGGTGGGGAAAAATGGCGGCGAATCAGGCAAATCGCAGAGTCACCCCTGGACTGCTGTTCGCAAGGCCGCAGATAAAGCTTTACGGCAGGTGTGACTTTGCCGAAACGGCGTGGGGAACAGATTCAACAGCCTTTGCTCGCACGCTTCTGACGGCATGAGCTTCATCCGTAGAAATGTTAAAGACCGTATTAAGCTTTGTAATCTGAAACAGCGCCCGGACGTGATCTGTTGGCCCTAGAAGGATGAGTTGGCCGCCTTTGCTTCGAACGGAATTCGAGATAGTAATCAACTGACCTAAGCCGAAGCTGTCGGCGTATGGAACGTTGGCCAAGTTAAATACGAATGCGCGGTGGCCTTCTTGCAGCCATTCGTTCACACGGTCACGCAAGGTGACGTTAAGGAAGCACAACCTGCCGACTATATCAACAACGATGACGCCGGAAACGATTCTTGACGATATTGCTAAAGACATATCTTCTCCAGAAGGTCGCGCTGCCACAGCAATGAATTGGCGGAAAACGCAGCACGGCTTTTGAGTTCAGGGTTAGTGTTTAAACCCACGACTATCCCGCGAAGACATCGGCCGAGCTTGATTGACGGTGAGATCCCGGCCCATGAAGTTCTTGCCGTTCATCGCGGCAATCGCCTTGTCCCGCCGTCCTGCATTTCTACGAAAGCAAAACCCTTGGAGCGGCCGGTGTCCCGATCGTAATGATACGGACGGTCTCAACTGAACCTGCCTGGCCGAACAATTCCTTGAGATCACTCTCGCCTTAACTAACTCCAGTGCATCATACCCTACATTTATCGTAGCTATTGCAAAATAATTCACCTATACTGGTTAAGCAAAGACATGGATAAACGCAATTGCCGAATGGAAACACGATGGAGGATTACGTGGGCGGTTCGCGAAGCATCGGGTGATCGGCAGGCTAAATCAAATCGCCTCCAGGGAGAAAACATGGTCAGTTCTCTCAGATTCCTCATATCGGTGTTGTGCTTCGCCTCCTTTTCGTCTGTGTGCATCGCGCAGGACCTCAGCAAATATCGTGATTTCCAGTTTGGGATGACCCTGGATTCCGTGGCTAAGCAAATCCAGATGAAAACCACGGAAGCGAAAACAATTCACGAGCGGCCAGCAGTGATTCAAACGCTGGAGTGGAATCAAGTCGGTTATTCCGCGCCCGGCGCGAAAACCACTTCAGTCCGCAGCATTCGTTTTGACTTTTACAATGGTGAACTTTGGAAAATGGTGGTTACATACAATCCGGCTGAGACCAACGGGTTAACCGCAAACGACATTATGGAAGCGATTTCCGAAGCCTATGGCACTGCGACCACCCCGGGAGATTCGGTTTCCGTTTCCAACTCCTCAACCTATGAGGATCAGGAAAAGGTCCTCGCCCGCTGGGACGATGCACAGTATTCATACAACCTGTACCGGTCCTCTTACGGCAACACCTTCGGACTGGTCGCGTTCTCCAAAATGCTTGACCTGATGGCACGTAATGCAAGCCTTGAGGCGGACCGGCTGGACAAGCTGGAGGCGCCTGCAAGGGAACTCGCGCGGCAGAAGAAACAGGCGGACGAGGCACGTGCAGCGCAAGAGGCCGCCCGGTCCATAAACAAACCGAAATTCCACCCCTAACTAACCATTGCCCGCTGACGGCCGAAGTGGCTTGAGAACCATTTCAGCTGCTCGCGAACAAGAAATCGTTAGCTTCCTACTTCATGTGAAAATACTTCCTCAGAGATCCTGTCCAAAGTTGTTCGAATGAGATTGCGATTAGGCTCAAATAGCCCATGAGGGATTCGGGGAACTGAGAAATTCGATTTCTTCTGGGGTCGCGTCTCCGCTCAGAGAACGATCTTTGAGAAATGCCCGCAGGCCCGGCTCATGAACGGACGTCCCTCGAGCTTCCCTCTCGATAAATTCAAACCTCTTCAATCTGCCTGGAGCAACTCTGGAATTCAGGGCGATCTCCAGGCTGAACGACGCAAGATCGATGTCCCACGATACGATCAGAGGATCGAGGAAAGCGATGCAGCTTTCCGGCGTTATGTTGAAAACGTCTGCATCCAGGAATTCGAGAACGGCAACGCGCATTTGTTTATAACTTCGATTGCTCTCTCGTGCTACGGTTCGGAGCGATTTTTCGCGCCCCAGTTCCTCTCTCACCAACACCTTGACGACCTCCAGAAGCGTCTGAGTAATCAGGCGTTCGAGCTCGCCAAACGGTTCCTTCTCGAAAATGGCACGGACCTGAGTTCGCTTCGCAGCCTTACATTTTTGAAGAAGCAGCTCTCGAACCTCTCTGAACAACGCCAGCGGCGAAGTCTGTATCTTCTTCTTGAGTTCTTGGCCCCGCTGTGGAGATCGGCTAAGCCCGCGAGTTTGCCGGCAGGCAGCTTCAAGGCCCGTCCAAGCTTGTCGTAGATGTCGGTTCGTTCTGAAGTGGCGGGCATCTTCTTCCGTTAAGTATTCAGCTTGATATGGTTTAAAGCGCTATCCCTTTTGTCATGGGCGTTTTTTGAGTGGTGGATGTGGTTTGTCCGTCATTTCCCGGATCGTCACGCGAAGTTCTGGAATATAGTGGCCTTCCCACTGGCGCCAGAAGGCTTCGCGCAGGCCCGCCAACACCAGGGTGCCTTCGTGTTGGACCGTGACCACCAGGTAGTTTTCTTCTGTTTGATCGTGTGGGCCCTTAAGAAGCATCCGGATGGCCCGGTGGGAACCTTTGGGGATGAGAACCGCGTGGCCGGTTTTGATGTCGATGGCCTCCCACGATTGGTTCAAATCCAGGCGGAAGGCTTCCTCCATTATGGATCCTTTCACTACTACAAGAGAGCGTCCAATATCGGCCGATCAGTTTGCATCGCACACGAGCGTGCTCGAACGGATGCGAGTGGCTGGCGCAGTTGCGCAATTTGGGCCTGATGCTGCTGTAGCAGTGACCGCGCTATTGAGTTCGCCCGATGATGAAAGTCGAAAACTCGGTGTCGCGATCACGAGTGAAGACACTCTGGCGATTGCAAGGCCCCTGTTGAAATCCCGGAACTGCGAAGAACGGAAACTCGGAATTGCGCTTCTGGCCGATATACAAGATCAACGAAAAGTTCGTCATCTGCCGTATTGCGGATACTCCGATGAACGACACGCACCGTGAGCTCCCACTGAATCAGTGGGACAGTCGATGGCGTCGCAGCCTCACCGATGGCGGCCAAAGCGTCGATCGCATCGGATCGAAGAAGAATACTCCGAATTTTGAAGGCGATCACACTGCGCTTATCGACACCGATTTCGATTGGTGCGGACGGCTCAGCCACAATTTGCGTGAGCTCAGGAACCGCCGAACGGGCATCTGGGCCGAGTTCTCGAATCGCATCAAGGGCCAGGTCCATATTGTTCTTGTCGCGATCCTGGATGAATCGCAGCCAATAACTCAGCGGTTCACCCATATAGGAGGGTTCGGCCCCATCACTTGCAGTTTTCTTGCTGCCGTGGTTTTCCGCCGCGGTGCCCACTGTTGCCGTGATCGCAACCGCGAGCAATATCCCGATCATTTTTCGGATGATGCGCGTCATGGCTTGTTCCTTTCTTGTCTGGCAAACACTTCGCGCTTCTCTTCTCTCGCATGAATCATGCATCCGGGCTGCCGTTTGCAGTCAGAGTGACGCAAGCGGTCTATCACGTGCCGATGTAGAGAAAGTTGACGCTCCGGCCGAAGCGAAAATATGCAGTTATTGGCAAAGAATCGGGCTGTCCGGAGTGACGCAATGACAGTCATTGCGAGAACGTCTTGCATAGTTCCTCGCGTATTCCCGTCGTGTCCGAGATAACCTAAATCATGTCGCTTCGTTCTGCGCGCGTGAGGACTTCTGAAAACGTGACACTTTGGCCGTCGTGTAATCGGCCTTGTGTCCGCATTCCGCGCGACTGCAGGTCAGCAATAGCTTTTCGGCTCTCGCGGGCTTGGCTTCTCCTTCGCTATGATCAAGTGCGAATAAGATCGGCGCTTCGCACTTTCGGCAAAGCACGCCGAGATACCATCTGGCATCAACTTTAGACCACTGGACAATACGCATCAGAACTCCAGAGGATCTGTAGGTGAGGGGCCTTAACGGCCATATTGAACGCAACTGCGATCCGCGAAAACTAGTACTGATCTCGACGTCCGCCGCCGCGAGAGCGCCACCGAAATCTCTTGGAACCATGGGCCTCGCTTCATTCACGGTCAACGGGCGTCCATCGAGTTGCGAACCGTTGAGAGTAGCAATGGCTTTATCGGCGCCTTCTTCGTCCATGACTACAAATCCGAATCCCTTCGAACGGCCGGAGTCTCGATCCGTAATGATATTGACGGATTCGACAGTACCGTACTGTGTGAACGTCTCGGTGATGGCGCTTTCTGTCGTTTGGAACGACAAATTTCCAACATATAATTTTTTCGACATTGTCGTACCTGAAGTCTGTAAGGGAACTTCCGAACTTATCGGCGGGGATTAAAACTCAATCGGCGCTCGGTGAGGACAGGAGCTTCCAAACTTGGATTGTGCGGCTTAATTACCGCTATCACCAGCATAGGCTTATATTCAGGATTGTCAATGACATCCTGGTATTCATCGTCCCGACGGCCCCAAACGTCGCCCGTTAGGATTTCTCGGACCGAAGCTGCGCCACTGTACCCGGACGAGCGGAAACCGCAGGGCGCTGCCTGTGCAACGATGCAACCGCTGCGGAGTGGAAGGCATGCCCTTCCAAACAGTGCCGAGGAGTAACGCAGAAATCGTCGGAAGGTTTTCTCTGGAGGATTTCTAAACTTTCCCGTCTTTCCACCGATTTGTTGAGCGTCGGTTCCAGGCCGAATCGGGCGGTGTAAAGACTTCAACAGTGTAGCACACATCTGCCCGGCCGGACCGGCGCATCATCGGCCTCGCCATCATTCAACCTTTACGATACGCAAGTCGAAAGTCAGCGCGTGTCCGGCCAATTCATGATTGAAATCCAACACGATACGATCGGCATGGACCCGGATCTGTGTTACTCGGAAAGAACTCCGCTGCTGACTGCTCTCAGATTCGAATCGGCAGCACGAGACTCTTCCTGGCAGCGTTGAATGGTAGATCTTGCCGTCCGATGCGATCCCATGAAGCGAGCCATCGTCTCTCGCTCCAATTAGTAGAACGCCATCAACCGTGTTCAAGAATCCAGCGATGGCCTCAAGCACTTCGATTATTCTTTCATCGTTCTTCGCGCCGTTGATATACCATCGCAGCGATGACTTGAATTCCGACCTCGAACCTTCTCCGGCGGCAATCTCGTTTCTTATGGTGTGTTCATTTATCAAAACGATTTCTCTTTGATTTGCGGTGGTTGGCGCGTTTTCAGCTTTGCTTCACTCGCTACGCGCCTCATGTGCGAGTTGTTTTGACGATGGCTGATCAGAGGGGGCACCTCGGTACGTATGAACTCCGTCCCCGTCATCAAAGAGAAAAGTCACGTTCAGGGTCATAAGCAGCAAATTCTTTAAAAAGAATCAGGAATGGGTTGTCTACCGAGACGTGGGATGTGACGTACCCGGTGGAGCTCGCGGCCAAACAATTAAGAGAAGCTATTCACGTTTCCTGCGATTTCTAAGGAAGACGTTAGGCAGACGGTTGCCGGGGGTTGCCAGGCGATTTTGGGTAAGAAAAAAGCCCATCCGAAAATGGATTAAGTACTTTATTTTCGATAAAAGCCGGCGAGCGGACTTGAACCGCTGACCTGCTGATTACGAATCAGCTGCTCTACCAACTGAGCTACGCCGGCAAAAAAATGCTCACCCTGCCGGGTGAGCAATAGTTGTAAAGAGAAAAAGAATCGGAACCCTCGTCAAAACGAGGTTCCAAAGCTCCAATGCAGTTAATTTAAAGAGGGGGGTACACCTTGTCAACGAATTATTTTCGACCTTTTTAAGCTCCTCAGATGGCTGTGTTTAGTTGAGATTGCGGGGCACGGGCAATTTTACCGGCTAAGTTCCTTGCGCGTAAGTTCTTGTGTCAGTTTGAGTTGGATAATTTCCATGTCTTCCGGCCGGTCGAAAACCCGGTTCGGGTATCGCGCTTTCACGAAAAGGCGCAACCCCCCGAAACTTAAGCCCGCAATGAAGGTAAATAACAGCGCGATTCCGATGAAGGTGAAGATCGTCAGAATGACTTGGCGCAGTGAAAGGTCCGGGCGAGGTTGATCCCAAGTCACTTGAGACTCATAATTTACACCATCCAAAATGGATTTCGCGATGGTAGCATCACGCAAACCCCGAACCAGCGCGATCAACGGACCGACGCGCTTTCGAAACGCCGGTTCATCGTTGGAAGCGCCAGCCCACTGATCTTCGTATTTTTTCGCAACCTGCTGTGTGGGATACATCAGGAGCACAAGGTGAGCCGTCTTTTCGTTGACCCGATAGTCCGCGGTCGCGATTTCAACGCTATCGTCGAAACCTAGCACCCCCGGATCCAACCCGAGCTCTCGTCCAACGCTCGCCTCATCGACGATATATCTGTCCGTCCCTTGAATTAGATTTTCCGGCGGAAGATGTTGGGAAACCGGTGGCTTTCGCGAACGCCCCAAAATGTGCTCTCCAATAATGCGCGCGAACTCGACAACGGAAGCCGGAAGCCCCTCCAGTGTGACCAGATATTTCGATTGCCAAAACACGACTCGATTGCCGATTCGGAAGCCTTCCGTACCAACAGGAACTGACTCAGGACCAGGCTGTGCGGCCGCACGTTCTAGTGTGAATAGACCATAGGCTGCGCTCGCATCCGCCATCTCAAACAAGGTGAGGCGGACCTTGCCTTCTGGTTCTTTCCAGTTTTGGGTGGTCGCACCCACGAAGCCATAACGCCTGATCGTGGCGGCGCGCTTTCCTGCAATCGTTTCGATGTTCTTCTCGTCGTATTGGATGGGCTTATCGGCTGGGGACCATCTCGAAGTTTCCGTAACAGCCTTAAGGATGGATTCCCGCGACTGGCCCTGCAAAGCTGCTGCTGTCAGGAGCGGCAACAGCATGCTCCAGAACCATCTTGTTGACATTTAATTTGAGATTGGTTATTCGGGGACAAACACCGGATTTCTTCTTGTCCTTCAGAAATCCGGTGTCTGTCCCCGAATTACCTCCCTAGTTGATTTTGTCCTGGGTTCCTGCGGTTTTCGTGCCGCTAAGAGACTCCGCATACGATCTTACACCTTCAAACAGAGCCTCGGCAATCGCTTGGCGGTTCGCTGCGGTCTTGACAACTCTCTCTTCTTGAGGATTGCTGATGAAACAGATCTCGGCCAGAATCGATGGCATATTTGCGCCAATCAGTACCAAAAATGGCGCCTGTTTCACGCCGCGGTTAGTGCCTGCTCCTTTCCGGGCGGCCATGGCGTGCTGGATATAGCGCGCCAACTCACGCGATTCGTCGATCTTGTCGCGCAGCATAATCCTCTTTACGAGAGCTTGAAGCTCGTGAA
>Ga0134088_10001081_pt1 | contig 10314 bp, 8 predicted proteins | sample 15_taG_3_FD_94461 | JGI IMG/M metagenome (GOLD analysis project Ga0134088, IMG submission 94461) | Grasslands soil microbial communities from the Angelo Coastal Reserve, California, USA - 15_D_Rain_20cm_5_09182015 | ecosystem: Environmental > Terrestrial > Soil > Grasslands ...
AGCTCAAGCTCGAGGCGCTCCGCCGATTCCGGCGGCGTGCGATGCTCCGGCTCGGGGTACGGGATCTTCTGAGACTGACCGATGTGCCGGAGACCACCGCCGCCCTGTCTGACCTCGCCTGTGTCTTGCTCCAGGCCGCGTACGAGATCGTGGAGGCCGAGCTGCAACGGCGGTACGGCAGGCCGATGCACCGGGATGGGAAGGGGCGATTGGTCGAGACCGGCTTCGCCGTCGTGGCGATGGGGAAGCTCGGCGGCGGCGAGCTGAACTTCAGTTCCGATGTCGATCTGATCTATGTCTATGCGTCCGATGAAGGCGAAACACATCGGGGCCCTCAACCATCCGTTCCAAACGAGGAGTACTTCGAACTCCTTGCCCGGGATCTCACGCGGGCCCTGAGCGACGGTACGCAGGAAGGGTATCTGTTCCGGGTTGACCTCCGGCTTCGCGCCGAGGGGGCTGTGGGACGGCTGGCCAGGCCGCTGGCCGGGTATGAGCAGTATTACCGGACGCGCGGGCAGGGTTGGGAACGGCTGGCGCTGCTGAAGGCATGGCCGGTCGCGGGTGATCGATCGGTCGGTCGGGGGTTCTTGCGCGCGGTTGCGCCGTTTGTGTTCGGGCTCCCGAACGGCCGGGCGGGGAGCCGTGCGGCTTCGGGGGTCATCGAACAGGTGAAGGCGATGAAGGAAATGATTGACGACAGGATGGCCAGCCGGGGGCAGGAACGCCGAAACGTCAAGCTGGGCACGGGAGGGATCAGGGAGATTGAGTTTCTTGTGCAGGCGGTCCAGGCGTTGTGCGGAGCCAGGCTGCGAGGTCTTCGCGAGCGCAGCACACTGGGCGCGCTCGCTCGATTCCGGCGGTATGGGCTGCTCGCCGCCGGCGACCAGGCGGCACTGACCCGGGCCTATCTGTTCCTGCGCGATCTGGAGCACAAGCTTCAGATGGTCCACGATCTCCAGACGCATGCCTTGCCCGACTCGGCCGAGGAGTTGACGCGGTGCGCGATTCGCTTGGGGTACTCGCCTCGCGACCGGCGGGCGGCGATGAGGCGCTTGTTGGCGGATTACCGGCGACACACCGCGCGCGTGCACAGGATGTTCCGGACCCTCTTTTATTCGCCGAATCGGTCCGCGGTGTTGAAGGCGGCGATGAAGCAGATGAGAGGGAAAAGGAGGGGAGGCAAGGCGGGCTGAATAAGCGACAGGCCGGTCGGCTTGCTCAGCCGACCGGCCTGTTTGCTCCTAGCGTCTGGATTCCAGCGAGCTGCTGGACGCCCTCCGCCATTAGCTCTTCTCTTTTAGTACATGTCGTGCATGTGGCCGCCACCCGGCATGGCCGACTCCTTTTTCTCCTCCGGGATGTCGGTGATCATGACCTCGGTGGTGAGCATCAGGCCTGCCACACTGGCTGCGTTCTGCAAGGCACACCGCACAACCTTGGTCGGATCGATGATCCCAGCCTGTAGCATGTCCACGTACTGCTCGGTCTGGGCATCGAACCCGATGTTGGTTTTCTCTTTCCGCACCCTGTCGACCACCACGGATCCCTCGACGCCGGCGTTTTCTACGATCTGACGAATCGGCTCTTCCAGCGCCCGTCGCACGATGGTCACGCCCACCTGCTGTTCCGGCGGCAGCTTGAGCGAATCCAATGCTGAGACGCAGCGGAGCAGCGCCACCCCACCGCCCGGCACGATCCCTTCCTCGACGGCCGCCTTCGTGGCGTGCAACGCGTCCTCGACTCTGGCTTTCTTCTCCTTCATCTCGGTTTCGGTCGCGGCGCCGACATTGATGACCGCCACGCCGCCCACGATCTTGGCCAGCCGCTCCTGGAGCTTCTCCCGATCGTAATCCGAAGTGGTCTCCTCGATCTGGGTCTTGATCTGCTTCACCCGGCCTTCGATCTTCTTCGGGTCTCCGTACCCCTCCACGATCGTGGTGTTGTCCTTGTCAATCGTGACTCGCTTGGCGCGCCCGAGGTCCGTCAGCTTGATATTCTCCAACTTCAGTCCCAGCTCCTCGGAGATCACTTGGCCGCCGGTCAGAATCGCAATGTCCTCCAGCATGGCCTTCCGACGATCCCCGAATCCGGGCGCCTTCACCGCGGCGACATTCAGGGTGCCACGGAGCTTGTTCACCACCAGGGTGGCGAGCGCCTCGCCTTCCACCTCCTCGGCGATGATCACGAGCGGCTTGCCCATCTTAGCCACCTGCTCCAGGAGGGGCAGCAGGTCCTTCATGCCGCTGATTTTCTTTTCGTGGATCAGCAGCATGGGTTCTTCAACGGAGGCTTCCATCCGCTCGGCATTGGTGACGAAGTACGGGGAGACATACCCCCGGTCGAACTGCATGCCCTCGACGACATCCAGCGAGGTGGACATGGATTTGGCTTCCTCGACCGTAATGACGCCGTCCTTGCCGACCTTTTCCATCGCTTCGGCAATCAGGTCGCCGATCGTCGAGTCGTTGTTGGCGGAAATGGTGCCGATCTGGGAGATTTCTTTCTTCGCCTGGCAGGGTCTGCTGAGCTTCTTGAGTTCTTCAACCACCAGCTCGACGGTCCGATCGATCCCTCGTTTGATCTCCATCGGGTTGCCGCCGGCCGTAATGTTCTTCGCGCCCTCGCGGTAGATCGCCTGCGCAAGAACTGTCGCGGTAGTCGTCCCGTCGCCGGCCACATCGCTGGTCTTGCTGGCCACTTCGCGGACTAACTGTGCGCCCATGTTCTCGTACGGGTTCTTTAGCTCGATTTCCTTGGCGACGGTCACGCCGTCCTTCGTGATGGTAGGCGCGCCGAACTTCTTGTCAAGGATCGCATTGCGACCCTTCGGCCCGAGGGTGGCTTTCACCGCGTCGGCGAGCTGATTCACCCCCTTCAGGATTGCGGCCCTTGCCGCATCGCTGTACAAAAGCTGTTTAGCCATCGTCTTCCTCCCTTAAATCTTGTTGTCGTCGTGTCGAGTCGTGAGAGTCGCAGCGCTTCTTACGCTGTAAAGATACCCAGGACGTCTTCTTCCTTGATGATCAGGCACTCTTCATCGTCGATTCTCAGCTTGCTCCCCGAGTACTTATCAAACAGGATTTGGTCGCCAACCTTCAAATTCTTGACATCTTTGCCGACCGCTCGGACGATGCCGCGCTGCGGCTTTTCTTTGGCGGAGTCCGGGACGTAAATGCCGCCGGCTGTCCGGTCCATTTCTTCCGTGTAAGTGACAAAGACCCGGTCGGCCAGCGGCTGGAAGCCCTTGGCTGCGCTGACGCTCGTGGATTTCTTCTCCTTCGTCTCCGTTGCCATAACTCAATCCCTCCTTAACTGAACAAAATGAGACTCTCGTTTCAGAACCTGCTTGCGCAAGCAAGCCGGGTCATGTGATTGACCGCGGTAAACGCCCAAGATATAGCCCTCTTCCAGGGCAAGTCAAGTGGCGCATCCAGAATTCTTTCACCCCTGCCTGGGGCGACTCGAGACAACTGAACTGTTTGAAAATCAGGAAGAATTGGACGCCTTGGAGGGTCACGAACGCAGATAATCGAAGTCCTTGATTTCCTTCTTGAGGTAGTCCTTCAGCCGTTTGATGATGCGGGCCTCCAGTTGGCGGGTGCGCTCTTTGGTAATGTGATACTTCCGCCCCAGGTCATCGAGCGTCAAGGGCGTATCGGACAGGATGCGGTTACGGAGGATGTCTTCATCACGCTCACTGAGTGTCTTGGCGAAGGTTGAAAGTTTGGCTCGAAAGACCGCCCGGAGCTCGCTGTCCGCAAGCTCTTCATCCGCGGGCGTTCCCTGAGCGGGGAGGACGTCGAGGAGGGTGCCTTCCGTGTCCTGGCTGAAGGGCTGATCGAGCGAGAGTTCCCAGCTTCCAAGCCGCTGGTCCATCTCGATCACGTCGCGCTCACGAACGTTCAGCCGGTCCGCCAGCAGTTTGGCGTCGGGCGCGAAGCCCTCGCGTTCCAGCTTGGCCTTCTCCTTCCGGAGATTGTAGAAGAGTTTACGTTGGTCCTGCGTCGTGCCCACTTTGACGAGGCGGAAGGTATTGAGGAGGTAGCGCAGAATGTAGGCGCGTGCCCACCAGGCGGCGTACGCGTAAAACCGAACGTTCCTTGTCGGATCGAACTTCTTGATGGCCTGCATCAGTCCCACGTTCCCTTCCTGGATCAGGTCCATCTGATCGGCGCCCGTGTGATAATATTCGGCGGCAATCGCCACCGACACCCTGAGGTTCGCCAAAATCAATGCGACGGCCGCTTCACGGCTGTCCCGTCCTCGATACTCCTCGAACAGCCGCAGCTCCTCTTCTTTTGAGAGGAAGGGGTAGCGCCGGACCTCGGCCAGATAGTGCTGGAGAGTGGTGGTGGGGACAATCGCAGTAGACAGGTCTGCGGGTTCCCGTTTGGCGGCCTCCGGAGACGTGGTGTGGAGGGTGTCCCCGTCAGTCGTCTCCGGACGATGTTGGGCAGAGTCTCGTGGTGTGTCGGCCATGCGCTGTGTTACCCGATTAGATCTCCGCTGGATGCGACAGGCATTATAAACGGAACCGGTCCTGATCACAAAGCTTGCCGCCTTCGAATGTCGTAGCCTATAGTACCCGCGGCGGTGCGGTGAATGGTACACGAATCACTGCAGCGGAGATTGGAACGATGCCCGTAACCCTCCGTGCCTTCCGAAGCGGTCACTGGCCCTCACTGGTGGGGGCTTGGTTGCATTTTGAGATCAGCTTCATGGTCTGGCTGCTGATCGGCGCCTTGGGCGTGGCCATCTCTGCAGACTTCGGATTGACCGCGACACAGAAAGGCCTCCTGGTCGCGATTCCGGTGTTGGGGGGCGCCCTCCTGCGCGTCGGAGTGGGGGTGTGTAGCGATTGGTATGGACCGAAGCCGACCGGCCTGGTGCTGCTGGTTGCGGAACTTCTCACCTTGCTCTGGGGATGGCTCGGGGCGACCAGCTATGTGGAGCTCCTGGGTGTGGGCCTGTGCCTGGGCGTGGCCGGGGCCAGTTTCGCGGTGGCGATTCCCCTGGCCAGCCGCGCGTATCCTCCGGCCCATCAGGGGTTCGCGATGGGAGTGGCCGCCTCCGCCAACAGCGGCACCGTGGTGGCCGCGTTTTTTGCACCACGATTGGCTCAGGGGTTGGGCTGGCATGCGGTCTTCGGACTGATGACAGTCCCGGTCCTGGTGACCTTCCTCGCGTATGCGCTCATGGTCCCGAGCGTGATCGGATTCGTGGGTCAGGGAGCTCGGCGTGATCGGTGGAACGCGTCGGTGGCGACGCTGAGGCAACCGTCGATGTACTCGCTGTGCGCGGCATACGCCGTCACGTTTGGCGGCTTCGTCGGTCTGTCCAGTTTCCTCCCGATCTTCTTTCACGACCAGTATGGTCTGGACCCGGTGATGGCCGGCACGGTGACCGCGTTGTGCAGTCTGGCCGGCAGCTTGGCCAGGCCGTTCGGTGGCTATCTGGCCGACCGCAGGGGAGGCATGAGGATGCTCCGGGTGGTGTTTCCCGCGATTGCCGGGCTGATGCTCGCAGTCGGTCTACTGCCGGAACTGTTCCCGGCTGCCTGGCTGATGGGGACGGCGGTCGCCGCGATGGGGTTCGGCAACGGGGTCGTCTTCCAAGTCGTCTCGGAGCGATTTCAAGACCAGATCGGCATGGCATCGGGACTGATCGGCGCGATCGGCGGGTTGGGTGGATTCCTGCTGCCGTTCTGGCTGGGCCTCTTGAAAGATGCGACCGGGACGTACCAAAGCGGGTTGTGGCTGTATGCGGCCGTGGCCATTCTCGTCTGGATAACCGTGGCGCTGATCATGAGACGAACCCACCGCGCGCCCGGGGAGCTGGCGGCGTCTAGCCGTTTTTCACGTTGACAGCCGTGTCAAAAAGTTTTATATTCTCGATACTTATGGCACAGATCTTTGATCCAGTCGAAGAAGCCATCAGAGGAATCAAGAAGGGGCAGTTCGTGATCCTGGTGGATGACGAAGACCGGGAAAACGAAGGCGACCTGGTGATGGCGGCTGAGAAAGTGACCCCCCAGGCGGTCAACTTCATGGCCAAGCATGCGCGGGGGCTCATCTGTTTAGCCTTGACGCCCGAACGCGTGGGAGAGCTGCAGTTGCCGCCCCAGGCCCATGAAAATACGGCCGCGTTTGGAACGGCGTTTACGGTGTCCATCGACGCGCGGCGGAACATCACCACCGGCATTTCCGCAGCCGACCGGGCGACCACGATCCGGACCGCCGTCGACCCTGCTTGCAAACCGGGGGATCTGGCGCGGCCCGGACACATCTTTCCGCTCAAGGCGCAGAAGGGCGGGGTGCTCAGACGCGCGGGCCAAACCGAGGGATCGGTGGATCTGGCCAGACTGGCCGGTCTCTACCCGGCCGGGGTGATCTGCGAGATTATGAACGATGACGGCACGATGGCGCGGCTGCCGGAGTTAGCGGAATTTGCGAAGCAGCATCGCCTGAAGATGGTCACGATCAAGGACTTGATCGAGTACCGGATGCGCCGGGAGACGTTCATCAAGCGTGTGGCGAGCGCGAAGCTCCCGACGATTTTCGGAGAGTTCGAGGCGGTGGTCTTCGAAAACGAAGTGGATAACGGCACCCATATTGCCCTGGTGAGGGGGCACATCGACGGCTCACCCACGCTGGTCAGGGTCCACTCAGGCTGTCTGACCGCCGATGTGTTCGGCTCACTGCGCTGCGACTGTCGCGACCAGCTCCACCGCGCGTTGGAGATGATCCAAAAGGAAGGCCGCGGGGTGTTGCTGTACCTCAATCAAGAAGGGCGCGGCATTGGTCTGCTGAACAAGATCAAAGCCTATAAGTTGCAGGACGATGGGAGCGATACCGTGGAGGCGAACCTCCAGCTCGGCTTCAAAGCGGACCTTCGCGACTACGGGATCGGCGCCCAGATTCTCGTCAACCTCGGTCTCCGCAATATCCGCCTGATCACGAATAACCCGCGCAAGATCGTCGGGATCGAGGGCTACGGGCTCAAAGTCGTCGAGCGCGTGCCGATCGAAATCCCCCCGGGGGAGGCGAACGTCCGCTATCTTCGCACGAAGAAGAACAAGATGGGACACATCCTCCATAAAGTGTAACGGCATGCTCGACATGACCCCATACGTGGCTCTTGCCATCCCTCAGGGGACCTGCTACGGTGGGTGCTAGCGTTACCCTCTTCCGCGCTCGTTTCCTAAAATCCATCGGACTTCGCACGGCCTCTCGCGGCGGTGTTTCGGCGGGACGCGCGCGCAGGGGTGTTTAGATCGTCATTCATGAAGGCGGCTGCATGAAGACTCTTGAAGGACGGCTTGATGCGGGGGGGCTCCGATTCGGTATCGTGGTCAGCAAGTACAACGAATTCGTCACCACCCGGCTGCTGGCCGGAGCGGTGGACGTGCTGACCAAGGCCGGGGCCGGCGACCGTGCCATCGAGGTGGTGCGGGTGCCCGGTGCCTTTGAGATTCCGCTCGTGGCCCGCCGTCTGGCGCAATCCGGCCGGTTCGACGCGGTTCTTTGCCTGGGCGCCGTCATCCGCGGCGAAACGCCCCATTTCGAGTACATCAGCGCAGAAACAAGCCGCGGCATCGCCCGAGCCGCGTGGGAGGCGAATCTTCCGGTGATCTTCGGCGTGCTGACGACGGACACCGCGGAGCAGGCGTTGGAGCGGGCCGGGGCCCCTGAACGCAATAAGGGAGCGGAGGCCGCCCGGACGGCCATCGAGATGGCCAATCTGATGAAACAGTTACGGGGCGTCGCCGACAAGCCAACACGGGCGAGAAAAGCCCCCAAGTCGGCACGTCGGCGACGCTAAATAGTCCTGAGTGATGAGTAGAGATGGGCACCCGACGGCAATCACGCGAGCGCGCGATGCAGATTCTCTTCCAGTGGGACATCCATGGCAATACGGATCACTGGCTGGAAGAGTTCTGGACCCAGCATCCGGCATCGCCTGAGGTCAGACGGTTTACGGAGCAGCTCGTCGAGGGTGTGATGGCGCACCGGGCCGAGTTGGACAAACTGATCGGCGCCTATGCCAGCAACTGGAAGGTCAGCCGGATGCCGGTCGTGGACCGGAACATTTTGCGCGCGGCGCTCTGCGAACTGCTCTGGATTCCCGACATCCCAGCGAAAGTGACGGTCAACGAGGCAATCGAGCTGGCCAAGCGGTTCGCGGACGACGAGGCAAAGGGGTTCGTGAACGGAGTGTTGGACAAGATCCTCAAAGAGGAGCCGCGGCTGCAGGATAAGCGGGCCGAGCTTGACCGCGAAGCGTTAGGGGTGAAGCGTGGAGCGTGAAGCGTGAAGGGATTCTTGCAGGAGGCTCAAAACGGTCAGCCAACGAGGCCGCAGGGATGCGAGGGGCCCGAGGAGGTACATACCAAGCTTCGCTTGAGCCGCTCGCTTCGATTAAATGCGAGCGGAGAGTTACTTTGCCTCCAGTAGGCTTAGTTCGGTACGTTGAGGGACCTAACGGGTACCCATTGCCCGGCCTGACGCAATGGGTGATGAGAACGAAGTTGGGGGCCGTTTTCAGCCTCCTGATGAGGGACGAATGATTGAACGTTATACCTTGCCTCACATGCAGTCGGTCTGGGAGCTGGGGCACAAATACGAGATTTGGCTAGAGGTCGAACTGCTGGCCTGCGAGGCGCTGGAGCAGGGTGGAAAGATACCGCGGGGGGTGACGGCCAGGATACGGCGTAACGCGCGGATTGACCCTGAGCGCATCGCGGCAATCGAGAAAGTGGTGAAGCACGATGTGGTGGCCTTCCTGGAATCTCTCGCGGAACCGGTGGGTGTGGACGCCCGCTATTTGCACGCCGGCTTGACCTCCTCCGACATCGTGGACACGTCGTTGGCGGTGCAGATGGCGGAAGCGGCGGACATCATCCTGGGCGACATGGATATGCTCCTGGGGGTGTTGAAACGACGGGCTCACGAGCATCGGGAGACGATCATGGTCGGGCGGTCCCACGGGGTTCACGGGGAGCCAGTGTCCTTCGGGTTCAAGCTGGCTATTTGGTATGAGGAGGTGCGGCGCCACCGGGACCGGCTGCGGGCCGTCCGGCAGGACATCGCGGTCGGCAAGCTCTCCGGCGCCATGGGCACCTTCGCGCACCTGGGACCGGAGGTGGAGGAGTTTGTCTGCGCGCGCCTCGGCCTCAAGCCGGACCCCATCTCAAGCCAGATCGTCCAGCGGGACCGGCATGCGGCCTATCTCTCGGCCTTGGCGCTCCTCGCCGCTAGCATCGAGAAGTTCGCGACCGAGGTCCGGCATCTGCAACGGACGGAGGTCCTAGAGGCGGAGGAATATTTTTCACCGGGACAGAAGGGGTCCTCGGCCATGCCGCACAAGCGGAACCCCATCGCGGCCGAGAACCTGTGCGGATTGGCGAGAATTGTCAGAGCGAACAGTCTCGCGGCGCTGGAGGACGTCGCGCTCTGGCATGAGCGAGACATCAGCCACTCCTCCGTTGAGCGCGTGATCCTGCCGGACAGCACGATTCTGGTGGACTTCATGCTGGTCCGGCTGACCGAAATTCTAAAAACCTTGCTGGTGTATCCGGCACGCATGAAGCAGAACCTCGAGCTGACCGGCGGGCTGATTTACTCACAACGGCTCCTGGTCGCGCTGCTTGAACAGGGCGCGCAACGCACCGCGGCGTACGAGGCGGTCCAGCGCAACGCGATGGAGGCTTGGAAGGGCGGTGCGAAGTTCCAAGAGCTGGTAGCGAAAGACCCATTGATCAGCCGGTATCTCAACGCGTCCCAGATCGAAGCCTGTTTTGACCCGAAGTACTATCTGCGGCACCTCAGCCGGATCTATGCGCGCGTCTTCGCGGATGCGTCGGGAGCCTCGGGGGGAAAGGGGCGTCCGGTGGGCGAGGGTGGCGGGCAAGGCCGACGAGCCGGACGGGGTGAAGTGAAAGGCAGGCGGAAGGGGGGCTGAAGCGATGGAGGTGGATAAAGGCGAGTTGATCTACGAGGGCAAGGCCAAGAAGGTCTTTGAGACCAACCGCCACGATTGGGTGATTCAGTATTTTAAGGACGATGCCACCGCCTTCAACGCACAGAAGCGGGGGAGCATCGCGGACAAGGGCGTGGTGAACAACAAGGTCTCCGAGCGCCTCTTCCTGCTCCTGGAGAAGGGCGGGGTCCCCACCCATTTCGTCAAACGCCTGAGCGACCGCGAGATGCTCACGAAGCGGGTGAAGATCATTCCGATCGAGGTGGTGGTTCGAAACGTCGTGGCCGGCAGCCTCGCGAAGCGGTTAGGCCTCAAGGAAGGGGACGAGATCAC
>Ga0134088_10001083_pt1 | contig 10308 bp, 9 predicted proteins | sample 15_taG_3_FD_94461 | JGI IMG/M metagenome (GOLD analysis project Ga0134088, IMG submission 94461) | Grasslands soil microbial communities from the Angelo Coastal Reserve, California, USA - 15_D_Rain_20cm_5_09182015 | ecosystem: Environmental > Terrestrial > Soil > Grasslands ...
ATACGAACTATTTGGCAGAAAGCGGGACAAAGTTAGGACGCGGGTGATTGCCGACGTAACCTTTCTTCCCCCCGCCCTGAGAAGTTACCGTATCCAGCGGGCCGAGGGCAGTAAAATCGGAGAAAAGATTGTTCGTCACGTACTGGCCGGGGAGGCCGAGATCGTGAAGGAACACCGCTCAACCGATATTTCCCAGGACAATTACAATTTTGGATTCCTCCGTGAAGAAGTTGCAGGTGGTCAGCGCTGTTACGTTCTTAAGCTCCTTCCCAGACGCAAAGATAACAATCTGCTTCGCGGGACGATCTGGGTTGATGCTGACACCTATCTGATTCGCCGCATCGAGGGCGAGCCGCAGAAAAGCCCTTCGTGGTGGCTGCGGGACGTCCACGTGGTGTTTGTTTTCGCAGACGTCGACAAAGTGTGGCAGCCGACCTCCTCCGAGTTCACAGCTAACGTACGCGTGATCGGCCCGTGGACGATGCGAGTACACGACTTAGGATACAGCTTCTCCCGGTTTGCCGGGGCTGGGAAGGAGCCTACCCAGAAGGCGCCGGTATCCGAGAGAACCAGCGCCTATCGAGGCAATGGCGCTGAATAGCGATGAGGCAAGCAAACAGGTTTGCTCGATACGAACTCCTTGGTTAGTGTCGGAGGGTTTGCAGGAGTCCTGGGATGGAGGTAGCCGGGCTACTGGGCTGCTTCGCCCTTCGGCCAAGCCTTCGTGACTCGTCCTCATTGATAACTACTCCAATACCTCCCCTGCGCTGACTTTATCTGAAGAATTGAAGCATGAGCAGGATATCCCGCGAAGGATCTCCGGTCGCGCCTGGAATGCTCCCTCCTGGTCCAAAGGGTAGTCTCCTTTTCGGAAATATATTTCAAGCGAGACGAGACCCGCTACAGTTCCTGACCCAGTGCGCCCGTGAGTATGGCGATGTCGTACGCATACGGTTCTTCAATCGGGTCGCCTATCTCATTAATCATCCGGACGATATTGAGTCGGTCCTTGTCCTCAACAGTCAAAACTTCATTAAGCCGCCGAGCCGTGAACCCTCGCGAATATCTGAGAAACTATTTGGGGAGGACCTGCTCGCCTCGGACGGTGACTTCTGGCTTCATCACCGGATGCAGGCTCAGCCCGCCTTCCATCGAGATCGAATTGCCAGTTACGGCGAGGTGATGGTCGCCCACGCGCAGCGGATGCTGGACACATGGCGGGACGGAGAAGTCCGCGATATCTATGAGGACATGAGGCACCTCACGCTGGAGGTAGTGGCCAAGACCCTGTTTAACACAGACGTGACGGACCAAGTGGCGGACTTGAACGCTGCACTCGACACGATTATGCACGAGATAACAAGCCGGGTGGTCAGCCCGTTACGCCTCCCGACGAGCATCCCAACGTCTCGCAACCGACGTTTTCGTTGGGCCATCGAGCGACTCCGCGAGTTCATCGATAAGACCATTCGCCAGCACCGAGCCAATGGCCAGGGCGAGGACGATCTGTTGTCCATCCTGCTGCGCGCCCGCGACCAAGAGCCTGGCGGTGTGACTGAGAATCAGTGGCGCTACGAGATCATGACTCTGTTTATCGCGGGCTACGAAACGACGGCCCTGGCGCTCTCCTGGACCTGGTATTTGATTTCGCAGTCCCCCGAAGTCGAGGCCAGGTTGTGGGCAGAATTGGGAGCAGTCCTGGGAGGAAGAAACCCGGAGGCAGCCGACTTCCCGAGGCTGGCTTATGCGGAGCTGATTACCCGGGAGTCGCTTCGGCTGTATCCGCCCGCTTGGTTGCTGGGTGGGCGCGTCGCCTTGCGGGATTGCGAAATCGGCGGCTTTCGGATGCCCGCTGGCGCCATGATCATAATCTGCCCGTGGGTGACTCACCGCGATCCGCGCTACTTTGACCACCCGGAGTTGTTCTTGCCGGAGCGCTGGGCCGCCGACCAGGCACAACTCTTGCCCAAGTACGCGTACTTTCCCTTCGGCGGCGGCTCGCGGCATTGCATCGGGTATTCGTATGCGATGATGGAATCGGTGCTGATGATGTCGACCATCGCGCAGTCGTTTAGACTTGCGCTGGTGCCCGGACATCCGGTTTCGCCGCAACCGTTAATTACTCTGCGACCGAAGTACGGCTTGCGGATGCAAGTCAGGAGGCGGAGTTAGTCCGGCAAGCCGAGACCTGCGGCTCAGGCTGCCGCCCGGTTGCCGACGTAGGCCAGGGTAAGAGCCACGCCTTGCTTGAAATTGACCTGCGGAGCATAGTCGAGATCACTTCGGGCTCGAGAGACATCATAGTACACGTCTCGGCCCATGTAACTGACGCCGACCGGACTTAAGAGCGATTCGAGGCCCGGCGCATACCTCCCCCAATATCGGTGGGTCAGGCGGGCAAACCGTTCGAACGCTCCGGCTGACATCGCGCAAGTCCGTGGGGCACGACCGGTCAACTGGCGGTAGTCTCCCAAGAGCTCGCGCAGGGGGCGCGGCGCTCCGGAGGCGGCATTGTAGACCTTTCCGACCGCCGCATCCGATTGGGTAGCTTTCCACATCAGCTCTGCCACGTCGCCGGCGTACACCAAGTCAATTAGATTGCGCCCGCCGTCAATCAGCGGCAAGAGTGGTAGCTGGGCGAGACGCATGGCGGCGGGAAGAAAGTGGCGGTCACGCGGCCCGTAGATGATGCAAGGGCGAAGGATGACGGTGGGCAGGCCCTGCTGTTGATAGGCGCGTACGCGGCCCTCTGCCGCCAGCTTGGAACGCCCATAGTCTGACACGGGATCGAGCGGCGCGCTCTCCGCGATGGGCGAAGCAGCGTTCAGGCTGTAAACACTCACGGAGCTGGCGTAAACAAGGCGCCTCACGGAGGCTTCCTGGCTGGCAAGGAGCAAACCTTCGGTCAAATGCAAATCCGCCTCGTTGTATTTTTCAAGGCCCTCGCCCGTGCGGAAGGCGGACCCCGCATCAAAATCTGACGCCAGATGGAACACCCAGTGGCTGCCTGCCACGGCTTGACGGATGGCAGCTCGATCCGTGGCGTTAGCTGTCACGATCTCAACCGGCAATGTTTCGAGGTAATGGGTATCGCTGGTGGGGCGTACAAAGGCGCGCACCTCAACGTGTGCTGTTAGAAGCCGCTCGACCAGGTGACTGCCTAACATGCCGGTTGCGCCCGTTACCAAAGCCCGCGTCATCTCGCACCCATCTGACGGTCAATATATGAGGCAACATCTCGTAACGTCTTGAGCTCCTCAGCCGCCCTTTCGGAAAATGTAACCGGGGCGAACTCCTGCTCGATCTCCAGGATAACCGCCATGGCATCGATCGAATCCAGGCCCAGGCCCTCGAGCAGCGACTGATTCAAAGGCACCCCTTCGGGGCCTATCTTAAGCTTCCGGCCGACAATGGCCTGCAACTTTTGTTCAGTGAGAGTAGTCGCCGAGTTCAAGGTCGAACTTCTCCAGGGGAGTGATAACGTTGGGCAAACAAGGCCAGAGCCTCCTCAGAGATGCGTTTGCCGCCACGGTAGGGGGGTGCCGGGCGGAACCCGCGGGCAAGGGCCCGGGCTAGAATCGTCTCCATCTTCTCCGGGGTAATGCGGCCCTGTCCGACGGAGTAACTTTCGTAACGGCCGTCCATCGCCAAGATCATAGCTTCTGCAAAGCAGCCGTAGATTAAGGTGGGAGCCGGCAGCCCCGTATAGTACGTGATGCCAAGCTCGAAGGGCATTGTAGCCAAGCCACCTGAAATGACCAGAAGGTCCGGACGCGGTTCCGGCGCGCAAGAGAGGTTCTTCGGGTAGCCAATGTCGCAGACAAGCGTGCCAGGTTTCAGGTCAGCTTCAGCTAGAATCGGCTGGCTGGCGCTGGTGGCGGCGATTACGACGCTGGCCCGTCTCGCGACGTGCACGTCCGTGCTCACGTCGGATTGGAGACCCGCCGGCAACTCGTCACGAAGGGCGCACAATTTGGCTTCGTTGCGCGCCACGAGAAGAGTGCGGTGAGCACGTGGGGCCAGAGCGAGGACGCAGGCGCGCCCAATGTCGCCAGTCGCCCCCAGCACCGCCACCGTTCGGCTGCTCAGATCCCAACCCAGGCGATTGAGGAGGCAGTCTAACTGCGCCAACGCCAGCGCAGCCGTCAAGGAGTTTCCAGAAGTCACGGCGATGTCGACTTGTTTCGCCAGGTTTTCGCCTTGGCTGCCGCTCACAATGGAAGTAAAGCCGCCCAAGCCCACGATTTTCGCTCCCAAGTCTTTTCCCAGACGACAGCCTGCCAGGGTCTTCTGGAAAGCGTTGACCATCTGTCGAGGCGACCGGATCATTTCCGGCAAGAAGGTGCAGATAATCAGCCGACCTGACAATTCTTGTTCGGACCCTAACGCTATCGTCAAGGGCGTCTTGGTTGCATAGGTGGGAGTCCACTCAAAGAGCTTCGCCACGGTGGCCTTGTAGTTCCTCAGTTTGTCGCGATTGTAGTCAGGTCTAAAATGCAGAAAGAGATCGCACATGTGCTCGTAGTTGGCCGGATGGCCAAGCAGGACAAAGTCCACCGGGGTGCCATGGCCATCGCCATTCATCGCGCTTTCTCCACCCTTTCCTCAATGGCCTTCAACATGCTTTCGGCGTTCTCGATCAGGCGCTGGCGGAAGATGGGCCCGACAAGATCCTCGATTTCCGGGAGGCCGATCTCGTAGGTCAGGTCGAAGGTGACTCGGCTTCCCTCACCTTCGGGTACCACCTGCCAGTGGCCATCAAACCGATCAAAGACCCCCTCCAGTGCCCGGAAGCGAACGATCAGGTTCTTCTCGTCGTAGATACCTTCTTCAATCCAGCTTAACGGCGCGTCGTCAATGGTGGTGTCCCAGGCGGCGACCTTGCGGTGGCCGTCCACTTCCAGCAGGGTCAGGGCATTGACGTTGGGCATGAATTCGGGGAAGCGTTCAAGATCTTCGACGGTCCTGAACGCCTCGGCAGCCGGTCGACGCAATGTCCGTGACATAACAATGCGGTGTGTCTTGTTGGGCATGGTCACTTCTCCTTCAGCAGCTTCAAGAGCGCACGAGTAACTTCGGGGCCGGGCTTAGGATTCGGCAGCCCCATTTCCTTCGTGATGAGCAGGCTTCGCGGCCGCACCGGCGGGATCTCATCGGCGTCGAAACGCACGTCGAGCACCGCCGAAGCTCCACGCCGAACAGCATCGCACAAACTTTCGGCCAATTGACCGGGCTTCTCGATCACTCGACCTTCCATCCCCAAAGATGCTGCGAACTGCACGAAATCGGGGTTTTTAAATGTAGTGGCGGCGACGCGGCCGCCATAGAGTCCTTTTTGCAAATCGTAGATGATGCCCAAGCGCGAGTCGTTCATGACCAACCAGCAGATGGAAAGATGATAGTTGGCCGCGGTGGAGAGCTCCATGGCGCTCATGAGGAATGCACCATCACCGCTGACGCATACCACGGGACGGTCCGGGTAGGCAAGCTTGACCCCAATCGCTCCTGCCACCGCCCAGCCCATTGGCTCGTAGTCGTGGGCGGTGACGAAGGTGCGCCGCCGGGCGCGGAAGTATCGTCCGAGCCAGCGCGCCCACTTGGAAGAATCCGCCACAACAACAGCGTCCTCAGGCAACGCCTCCCGGAGTTCCTTCACCACTCGCTGCGGCAAAAGGGGCACTCTATCGCTGAGCATCTCGGGGCCACTGAACAGCGGGTACCGATCCCGCAACGCGCTCACCGTCGATTCACGTTCGCGCCGGTTGCTGATTTCGAGATCGGCTAGCCGTTCCGCGAGGCGCGTGAGCACAGTCGGGAGATGCCCGACGCCCGCCTCGTCCACCGGATAGACTTTGCCAATCTCCTCCATGTCGGTGTCCAATTGAACCAACTGGCGCCCGTGCGCCAGGGCTGGATCCCAGCTCAGCGTCGAGATTTCGTTGAAAGTCTGGCCCACCGTCAGCACCAAGTCGGACTTTTCCTTAAGGTATTTTTCTCCCGCCTTGTGGCCTAGCACTCCGATACACCCCAGGAACATCGGCGAGCTCTCGTCAACTGCCGACTTGCAAGCGAGATCGGTTATGACGGGGATGGAAAACCGTTCGGCCAGCGCCTGGATCTCGAAGCTGCAGTCAGGAAGCCAGGCGCGCTCGCCAATCAGCATGATGGGATATCGGGCCTGACTTACCAGCTTGGCGACTTTCGCTGCAACTGAATCGTCGCAGGCCTTGTTCTCGAGAAGGCGGTAACGGGGCGGATCGAGGGGAACATAATCGATCTTCTCGTGGAGCAAGTCAGCAGGAATGATCAGGTGAGCGGGACCAGGACGTCCTGAAGTGGCAATTCGGATGCTGTGGCGTACAAAATCAGGGAAACGCCTCGAGTCGATGCAGGTGGCGGTATGTTTGCACGTGCCGGCATACATCGCTTCCTGGTTGGGCGTTCGGAACCAGCCGGTTGATTCTTGATGAGCGCCTTTCGCGTAGGCGTTCCTCTGCACCTGCCCGGTAAGCGCTAGAACAGGGACGCTGGCAACCAGCGCAACAGGCAGACCAGCGAGCAGATTGGTTGCGCCGGGTCCCAGCGTGGCCATACAAACCCCCAGTTGCCCTGTTACTCGGGCGTAACCAAAGGCAGCATAAGCGGCCGCTTGCTCGTGCTTGACCAGTACAAGCCGGATGCTGGGGTGGTCGACCAACTCGTCACAGAACGGAAGCAGCGGCCCCCCAGGGATACCAAAGACAGCCCTGACGCCCTCCCGCTCCAAAATGTCGACAAGGGACTTGGCCGCGCTCACTCGCTCAGTGCCGGTTTCCATAAATGCACTCACACTCCCGACCCGCTGCTGATTGGCGGAAGTCGTACGATCGAGTGACTGGCACCTACGTCGCAGCCATTTTCGCTACCCGCCACGGCGAGGCTCTTCGAACCGTTCAGGGTGTTTGTGACAACCTGCTGTGTCGCGGCTTTGCCGCGTGCTGTGCAGAAAGGCTCAAGCTTTCCGCCCAGCGGAGGGGGCGGAGCCACTTCTCCGCGAGTTATCACACAGCTCCCTCCTCCACCTCAACGGCTGACTGCAGGAGGGATTATCCCCGGCCCTTTATGTTCTGCCCTTACAGAGCAGGCTGTGATGCACGATTCGCTTGCAGCTCGAATAGAAGATCATGGAGCAGTACGAACCACTTTGCAGAGTAAAACAGCTTGTCCACGACAAAGTCCACCTCCTGAGGGGTGACCAGAATATAGTTAAGACCACTCTTCTATCGCTGGTCTCCGAATACCATCGTTTCGGCGCTCACAGAGCGCCGCCCCAACAGATAACCGTCAATATTATCTCTAGCCTTTAATAATTTTCAATTATCACGGGAGAATTCGCCGGCCAAGTAGCGCCTTTTACAGTCCAGCCGTCTAAGCTTTCCATTCGCGGTATTCTGAATAGCCTTGGGCCGCAGCAAGACAACCTGACTTACCGGATATCCGGCCCCCAACAAGGCATGGCGGACTCGTTGGCGCAAGGCGTCGCGTTCAGCCGGCGCAGCTAATGCGGTCTCTACCAGGACTACTATCGCTTCGGTCCCTCGCTCTGGGTCCTCGCAACCGAGAGCCACAGCACGGCCCCGGCGCACGCCCGGTAACTCGCGGATCACCTGCTCCAGATCCTCCGGATGGTAATTGCGACCGCCGACGATAAGCAGTTCTTTCTTGCGACCCGTGATATACAACTTGCCGTCGGCGAGGTACCCCAGGTCGCCCGTCCACAGCCACCCGTCCTGAAGCGCTTGGCGGGAGGCCTCCGGCTGCGCGTAATAACCCTGCATCAAGCTGGGGCCGCGTACCAGTACTTCACCGATCCGACGTTCTGGCATCCGCTCGCCGGCCGCGCTGACAATGGCAACTTCCATCTGGGGAATGGGCACCCCTACTGATGCCACCACGCGCGTCCGGCCGTTCGGAGAGCTGGAACCGCACGCTCGTTGGGCGGTCCGGGTTGCGCGCATCGATTCGAGATCAATCGAATCAAACTCAGTACCTTGGTCGAGCCTTGTCATGGTAACGGCCAAGCTGGCCTCTGCCAAACCGTAAGTGGGTAGCAGGCTGGTCGCGCGGAATCCGGCTGGTCGGAACTTGTCAACGAATTGTTGCAGACTTTCCAGCGAGATCATCTCGGCTCCCACCAAAGCGATGCGCACCCGGCGAAGATCGCATTGTTCCACTTCGGAGTCCCGCGTGAACCGCGCGCACAGAGCGTAGGCAGACGGCGGTCCGCCCGTAATGCTGGCGTGGAACTGGGATAGCGCCTTCATCCAAAGGCTGGGGCGCATAATGAAATCCTCGGTTCGCAGGAAAGTGACGTGGCCACCGGGAAAAATCGGTGTGAGCAAGAAACCAATCAGGCCCATGTCGTGAAAGAGCGGTAGCCACGAGACGGCCCAATCGACACTAGCGTCTAGCCTCAGCTGTTCGCTGATGTTCCTCGTCTGGGCGAGCAGAGCGGCATGGGAAAGCTGAACCACCTTTCCATTGCCGGACGTGCCGGACGTGAACTGAAGCAACGCGGGGTGCTCTTCGCAGCCATCCGGCGGAATGGGCTGGACGGTAGGCTGCAGATCCCGCCGCGTGATAACGGCTAGATGTCTAATGTCAGATAAAGGAATAAGAGCAGATACATTCGCCTCCTCCTCGGGCACAACTAGCACCTTGGCATCAAGAAGCCTGATCCGCTGGGAGACAAGTGCGACGTAAGAGTCAGCGGCTTCAGTGCCGCGTAAGGGGGGAACGGGCGCAGGAATCCCTCCACTTAGCAGGACACCCAGATAGGCTCCCACGAAATCGTCCGAGTTGGGCAACGCCAATACCACACGATCGCCTCTCCGAATGCCGCGAACGATCAACGTCCTGGCCCACTGGGTTGCCCAAGCCCACGTCTGGGAATACGTATAAGCCGCAACAACCTGGCCCTGCTTCACAAACCTGACGAAAAGGGAATCAGGATGTGCTTCCGCACGGCAAGCTAGCATTTCTGTGATAGTCTTGAACAAATCGCGACCCGTTTGCGATCAGCTTTAACTGCCGTGGTGCGGTGCCCGTCTGTTACAGCGCGGATACGTGGCGGTGGAAAGCCTCGACGGCCCGGGATACCCCATCTTCAGCGCGGATGCTTCGGCCAAGCGTAGCCGCTCGATCGCGCATTTGCTTGTCCGCAGTGGCGGCGCGGATGGCCTCCGCCAACCGCTCCACAGAGAGTCGTTTGCGTGGAATCGGCGGTGTACCAGCGCCCAACTCGTACACTCGCCTTCCCCAAAACGGCTGATCTGCGAAGAAAGGCATGATGACAGACGGAATGCCTGCCCGCAAGCCGGCGGCTGTCGTGCCTGCGCCGCCGTGGTGGACGACCGCTGCCATGCGCGGGAAAAGCCAGTCGTGAGGAGCCGATTCCATGCTGAACACGTCATCAGAAAAATTGGTACTGGCGAGGCCCCCCCACCCTGTCAGCAGAATCCCTCTCTGCTTGACGCGCACCAGTGCCTGAACGACCAGCTTTGTCAACTCCTCTCGATTATGGGTATTCATGCTGCCGAAGCCGATGTAAACCGGGGGTGGTCCTGAACTGAGGAAGTCCGCCAAGTCGGCCGGGGGTTGCCAGTCCGAGGAGTGGTTCAGAAACCAGTAGCCGGTGACGTAAATCCCTTCGCTCCAGTCCAGTGGCTTGGGCAGGACACTGGAACTGTAGCCATAAAGGATGGCAAGGCCCCGCTTGGAACTCCTTCCGCAAGGCACTCTGAATGAGAAGGGAGCCAACCCCAGGACCTCCTGCCGAAACCTGTTAACCCACGGCCGAAAAGCCTGCCAGAGGAAGTTTTCGGCAACCATGTGAGTCAACAAATTGAACCTGCTTCCTAAACGGGAACTCGACAGGAAATACGGTGCGGGAAAGGCACGCGTCGCGGTGAAGGGCTGGAGGTATGCCGGAAATATGGGCACTCGCATTTTTTCGGCGATCTGAAAACCGGCCCAGAAACCGAGCCTTGAAGCCACTATTGCTTCAGTTCCCTGGCAGGCACTCCAGCAATCCAACCCGCATCGCTCGACCAGGGGTTCGATGACGCGGAGGAGGCCGCGTGCGAAGAGAAGGGCATTCCCCCCAGCGGCCAACCACGTTCGTCCAACATCGGACTCCACTATGTCGCGAGGACCGCCCGCGATCGGGAAAAAATCTAGGCCGCGGCTGCGGACGAGCGTCTCAAAACAGGCGTGCGTAGCCACGCGAACACTGTGGCCCGCCGATCGCAAACCGAGACCCAGGGCAAC
>Ga0134088_10001089_pt1 | contig 10273 bp, 11 predicted proteins | sample 15_taG_3_FD_94461 | JGI IMG/M metagenome (GOLD analysis project Ga0134088, IMG submission 94461) | Grasslands soil microbial communities from the Angelo Coastal Reserve, California, USA - 15_D_Rain_20cm_5_09182015 | ecosystem: Environmental > Terrestrial > Soil > Grasslands ...
GGCGCATCCTTAGATCGCTTCTCGCCAAGGTTCGGAGATGCTTCAGCGTCGATTATGTGGCAGCTCCTGCGGAAGCCGACGTCCGATCGCCGCGGCATTTCGCGGCGAGTCGTGTGTTTCGCCGCTGCATTTGAACGGTGAGAGGAGAAGAGATGACCCCTTCGACAAGACGCTTTGATCGCCGTGTTGTGCCGTGGTTCCTGACATGCTTTGCGCTGGCATGGACTGCCGGCGCCTACGCGCAGTTTCAGCCGGTGCCCGGCCGCGAGTATCACGAAATCTTCAACGCGACGAATCAGGTGCGGGGCGAGGCCGTCGTGGCACTGGTTCTAGCTCCATCCATTGAAGCGCAGCAGGCGGATACGATTCAAGTGCTGTTGCCGGCGTCCTACAATGGCGAGCTGCGAGTGGAAGCACTGAGCGCCGACGGGCGCTTCCGCGGTGAAGGTTCATTTGCCGGGTCGAGAAGCCGCGATCGCTGGGTCGCGTTGCCGCTTGGCCGAGCTGAAGCCAAGGAGCCGCACGCGAGCCTCCGCCGCCCGGTGAATACGGAGACGCTGGCGCTCGCGGTGCGGGGCGCCGACGGGACCCTGTATGTTGCGCGCTGGGGTGGTGAGGCCCCTTCATCACATCGTAGCGAAATGCTGCGCATTTACGTGAACAGCGGGCGTGCCGACATATTCATCGTGCCGGGCAAGGCGAAGGCCGTTCATTGCCGGCCTCTGACCATCCCTCAACCGTTGCGCTACGACAGTTACTGCGACGTGCCGCTCGCAGATGTGCCTGCCGACGGCAACCTTAAGTTGATCCGTCGCGATCAGTTTGAAGAGCAAACACAAACGTTCTCGGTGTACCTGCCGCATGAGTGAGGGCAAGGCGATGAGGATGGCGGAGGTGCGGTCCAAGTGGATTGGTCTGCCTGCCAAACTGCTCTCCGGCGCGCTTACCGCGGTGGTGATCATGCTCATTCTGATCTTTTCGCTCAAAATTCTGAGCCGGCCGTCGGGCAGCGGCACACTGTCCATCACGGCGGCGACGGGCTCGCTCACCCTCGAGCCGCTGTGCGGCGAGTCCGTCACGTGGGATCTGCCGGCTGGGCGCGTCGGGCGGCGCAGCGTCGCGCCCGGCGAGCCCGGATACGAGACGTCGGCCGAAGCCGTCACGATGGTGCTCGCACCCGGATCTCGAACCCGCGTGATCTCCTCGGATGCCCGCGTCCTGCGCGTATCAGTTGAGCAGACCGATGACCTTGCTCAGCGCTGCCCCGCCGTTGCGAGCCAGCCTTACCGCCTCATTCTCGATGGAGCGCCGGCGGCTCAAGATCCTGTCGGCTTCAATTACGAAGCACGGGCGCAAGCGGAAGCCGGTCCGCTCAAGATCTCTTTGCCGGTCTCGGGTCGCGTGATACTCGGGCAGGTGGTATCGGAGGGGGCTGATTGGCGGGCGCGCTCCGCGCCCATCTTGCTTACAGGCGCGATCATGCGCCGTGTCAAACCATGGTTCAGTGACGAGGTGATGACGGTCGGCGAAACGGAAAGACTCGACCAGGGCAGTATCCTGGATTCGCACGCCTGCATGGAGCCTCGAACATCAAGCATCGCTGCGGCGCCTGGGTGCTCCGCCGCGCAACTGGTGCCGGCGGTTGGCTTCTTTCAGATTTTGGACGCCGGCGGCCTGCAGGTGCAGCTCTACGCAAGGGGCCCCGCCGGCGTACAGAACTACCGCGGTCCGCAGCATCGCATCGAAGTGCCCCTGAGTACGGCGCTGTGGGAGTCCGATACGGTCAAGGTGTGGGGCGCATTCTTTTTGCTGATATTCGCCTGCCTCGAGCAGGTCTCGAGGGTATGCAAGTCAACCTGGACGCGCATTCTGCATTCCATTACGACGCGGAGCCCCGACAAACCCGCAACGAGCAACGCCGAGCCGGCGCCCCGTGCCATCGTTTCGGACCGCGCCCCAGCCGCTGGAGGTGAGACCGCTGTTCGATCCAGCGCGGCCGAGGCGTTTCACGAAATCGAACGCCTCCAACAAACCAACCCCAAGAAGACCAACATATGATGACGCCATGAAGACCACGATCAGACTCAGGGCCTCGATACTTGCTTTCTGTGCCGCTGGGGCCTGCGCCCACGCCGAACCCGTCGAGGTGCGGCAGGGCGAGTATATCGGCGCAGGCTACTCGTTTCGCCGCGCCAACACCTGCACCGTCGTGACTGCACGGCATGTCGTCCCCGACATCGGGGCGTCGATCACTGTCCTCGACCGAAGCGGTGCCCAGGTGGAGGGGAGCCGCAGCTACGACAATGAATTCTACGATCTGGCGCTGATTTCGTTGCCGGACGTAAAGACGATCGCGTGCACAGCGACCTGGCCGGACCGCGCGCCACCTCTCGACGCCAAGGTCTCGGACGCGAAGGAGTTTCAGGCAATCCGCCACTATCCCAGCGGCCGCGAAACGATCGTGCGCCTCAAGTCCGCCGGAGGAATCAAACATCTGCTCACCTTGGCTCCTGTCGACAACTTGCGTATTCGCGAATCCGACAGCGGCGCGATTGTCTTGCTGGACGGGCGACCGGCCGGAATCGTGCAAAGTGTCGAGACCGGCTCGGACCGCGTGAACGTGCTTCGTTTTGACATGGTCGATCAGCTGGTCGGCGATCGCTTTCGCAGCAGCGGTGGCAGGGGCGCTCTCAGCTTCCAAGGCGTCCTATGGCAAGGGCGTCTTCACCCGACCTGGACCACGTACGTGCAGTCGTGGCTGATGGAACAGGCCGGCCGACAGGTGGTGACCGGTGCCGCTCCCGGTGCCACACCGCCGCCCGAGTTGTGCTCGGTCAGAATCGAAGTCCTGTCATGGGGTCGAGGCAGCGTACCGAATCCGGCTTTTGATACCGTGCAGCAGGAGCTGAAGGTGTGCGGCAAAAAGGGTTGGCTCTACGAACAAATGTGCCAACAGGCACGCAGCGCCAGTCAAACCACCCCGCGGCAACTCGTGACCCAGAAGCTGACGGTCAATGCCATCGTTCAACCGCCGGGTGCACCGGCGGTGAGCAAGCTTGTAAGCAACACCGTGGTTCCGAAATCCGGCGTGCAAATGAGCCAGGCGGAAATTGAATTGTCATCTCTGCAAACCGTTGTCGGGCCGGTGCTGAAGGATCTGCTTAAGCGTAGTTCGTGCGACTGATGGAGGCGCGAATCCGTCAGTCGCTCATTTGACTCCCTGGGCTAACAAACCAGCGACACTGGTATTGGTCGAAGGCGTCACGCGGTACCGCTTGATCACACTCTCCGCAGGTGCGAGGAACATCAGCACACCGTCGGATCCCAACTCCAACGTTCCCGGGGTACCGTCCAGCGATGACAGCCCGAAGCGCATCACCTCCTCACCGTCGAGGTAGATCGCGTGATCCTTCCCGATCGATGCCCAGGCAACGTGCTGGCCGTCAGGTGAGAAGGACGGCCGAAGGAGGCGCTGGCCTGAAGCCTGGAAAACGAGCTTGTCGTTGATCCAGAGGCCTTCCCCTCCCTTTCCGTCGGTCGAACGTCCCGCATAGACGATGTACTTGCCATCGGGACTGAACAGCAACGACGGGGGTGGGTATGGGTTTCCCTCGTCTTGGAATCTATCGTACACGGCGGCAGCCTGCTCCACCCCATCGACGACCAGCGTGTAACCGCCCAGCCGACTGTTACTGGCGGCGACGAACGCGTAGCGAGAGCCGTCCGCGCTGAAGGTCAGCATGTTCCCCTGAAGAACGTAGGGCCTTCGCGGAGGCAGGGCCGCTCCATCGATCACCACCACGCTCAGGCCGCGATCGTTGAACCCCACGAAACCAATCCGTGCCCCCTTCCCTCCCACCACCGGTTTGCCGAAGAGAGACTGGAAGGCATCGCTTTCCTTGTCCTCGACGACGACGAAGTTGTGGCCGGTGCCGGTGACGGCCGTGTAGAACGCCTTCGAGGAATCGGGTGTGAAACCGAGGTTGTCGACGCCTTTGTACTCTTGTCCTCTCTTGCCGTCGATGACGACGTACTGACTGCCTATGCGCGTGGCGCAGAGCGCCGCGTACCGGCGGCCGTCCGGGCTGAACTGGAAATCGAGCACCCGATCATCTTCGACTCCGACGATCGGTTTGTCATTCAAGAAGACTCTCGTGGGGCCCTTTGTGTTCTGCACGATCGTGGCAACCCGAACCCCCACTGGAGAAACGACATGCCTCTGGATGGTTGTTCCCATGGGTATCGTCGAGGGCAATCCCGGCAAGGGCTTTCCGTCGATCTGAAGGGAGATCTTCACGTTCGTCTGGAGCATGCTGATGATGCTCTTTCCATCGCCGGAGAAGGAGAGATGATCGCCGACGTAGGGGACCTCCTTGCCATCGACCACCATGATGTTCGTCTCGGGCTTACCCGATTTCTTGAGAGCATAGGCGTACCGTGATTCATCGTTGCTGAACACCGGGGCGCCGAGGTTCTGTAGAGTCGGCGGGCCAGCCTTGCCATCCATCATGAATCGTTTCTCGCCCGTCTTGTCGTTGCCTTCGACGTAGAAGAAATGCTTGCCCGCCGGTGTGAAGGACAGCGTGCCGATGGGCGTACCGGGCCCGCGAGCGATCTCCTTCCCGTCCAGGATAACGACGTATTCGCCGCCTTGACGGCCGAAGTACGCGAAATGCTTTCCATCGGAGGAGAACACGGGGGGCTTGGGAGGCTCGTCGAACTTGGGCCCCTCCACACCGTCGACGACCATGACATACCGGCTCCCCTGCATCGTGCTCGAGGCCAGATGAACCCCATGTGGACTCACCACGAAGCCGACACTGCTCATCGGCCCTACCACCTGCTCCTCCACCTTGACCTGGGCCGATAATGGCACGCTCATCGCGCATGCTATCGCGAACGAGCCGACACCTCGGACGATCGAGCGCGGAACAGTCTTCATGTTGCCCCCCTCTACGGTCACTCGCATTTCACTTGAATGCCGCCATCTTTGCAGCGCCACTCGCCGGCATAGGCCTTGCCGGCTCCACCGCACATGAGCGCACCGACTTTTTGCTGACCGTCCTTGTCGCTCTTGATCTGGTCCCAATCTTTACCAGGGCAGGATCCCCCCAATGGCATGCTAATCCATTGGACATTCTTCCCCTCACTGCATCCCGTCACGGCAAACGCGGCCATCAAAATGCCAGCGATAGGCAACATGATTCTGCGCATATATTTCTCTCCTTTTGGTGAGGTGCTCCTCATCTTCCGTCCCGAACTGCCCCGGCCCGCGGTCTCGGACTCCGGCAGAATTTGGTATTCCTGATTGTGTGATGAAAGACTAATGGGGGGTCCATCGAAAAGTCAAGAGTTCCACCTTTCGTCGAGCGGTCTGGCGAGCGGTTTTGCCAGCGCTTTCGATGAATTGTGAACTCATCAGGATCAAGCTCCTCCTCAGGGTGTTCGCCCTGACGGTCGGGAGGATGGGCCCCGCGAAAAAAAGCTTCTCCTCGCCCTGCGAATTGACATATGCTCATCCGCAAGGATCGAGCGTGCCGATCACGGGATCGCTCCAAACCAATAAAGGAGGGAGCATGCAGGTGCTGCAGAGCTGTATTCCGAAAGACCGCAAAGCCTCTCGGGTGGTGGTGATCCTCTCCTGGCTCATCACGAGCACTCCCTTGTCCTTCGCGTGGGCCCAAATGCAGGGCGCGGGCGAGACCGCAGCAGGTTGTGCTGCGTGCGGAACACTCACCGGATTCATGCTTCTGATCCCCCTCGGAATCCTCGCGCTGAACATCGCCCTGCTGGTTTGGGTTAACAAGGACGCCAAGGCCAGGGGCATGGACACACCGGTTTTGTGGATGATTGTGGTCATGGTGGGCAGCGTGGTAGGGCTTATCGTTTATCTTCTCTCGCGCCCCAAGGGCGACCTGATTCAATGCCCCAAATGCGATGGACGTCGATTGAGCACGAGCGCGAAGTGTCCGCACTGCGGGAACGCCTGAGGCATCCCGCACTTTATCTGGCGACCCTCGGGCTGCTATTCCTGCTGACGATCATGGATGCAACCCGTGCGCCGGAGCGGCAGATTTTGGCGAAGGCCTATGTCGAGACGGTCCGGCTGTACCAAGAACTGGGACGGCCATTGCTGATGGGCCGGGTGCGATGCCGATATGTTCCATCTTGTTCCGAGTACTCGATCGCCGCGGTGCGCCGATTTGGAATCTCTCGCGGCCTGCTGCTAACGGAACGACGGCTTTCTCGCTGCACCCGCGATGTTCCGTTCGGCAAGAGCGACCCGGTCCCATGATTTTGAAACGACCCTCCGGGAGCTTAGGCCGATGTTGTCCTTCGTCGGATCCCACTCGAATCGCATCGCACACGGGGAATAGGCGTCCATGACCGACTAAGCCAACGGAAGACAGAAGGAGGCCGATGGTGGAGGCGGCGGGAGTCGAACCCGCGTCTGGAGGCCCGGTGGACGAACTGACTTAGCAGGACCGCCACGACCGTCCATCGCTTTATTTCGATGTCTTCCCTGGTGGCGGAGGCGGGAAATCCCGAAACATGGACCGGGTCACTTTCAGCACCTTCTTCGAGACCTTCTCCGGGTTTGGGTTGATCCCGAGGGCCTCGGTGGCCACTCCACGCCAGATGAGCTTGTTGGAGGCCGGATCCACCAGGTCGACCACGAGCGTGCCGGTGGTGTAGTCGCGCACCTGCACGCCGGTGCCCGGCGTCCAGGTGGTGAACCCCTCCCAGCCGACATAGCCGCCGTAGCCGTAATTCGTGACGTCGAGACGGCTGCCCGTCGTCGTCGTGGCATGGGTGATGACGTGGAGATCGGCCTCCCCTTCCACGCGCGTCAGCCCCTTCGCCCGGAGCTGGTCGTCCACGGCGGCGCGGATGCGCTTTTCGACCAGCGTGTTGGGGGCTTCGGTCCCCTTCATCCAGGCGTAGGTGCGCCGCGCTCTGAAATCGGCGGTCCGATCGTGATCGACGAAGACCTTCGCGGACGCCGATGTGACGACCGCGAAACTGACCAGGTACAGGATCCACTTCATGAATCTCATCGCTCCCTTCCACGGGGCTGCAGCATACCGCGCTCATCCAGTGAGAGCGAGTTCCGTCGTCAGCTGGATCAGGGGCTCGTTTCGGAGGCGCGCACGCTGGTGACAAAATATTCTGTATCACCGAAGCAGGACGTCGGAAGGCCCACGTGCTGCTCATAGTGCAGGATGACGCGCTTGCCCATGTCCATATTGAGCTGATTCGCCACCGCGGCATCGCGAACGGTGAAACTGAAGATCTGCGGCATCGTGCCTGGCAGGTTCGCCATGGCCAGCTCCCCCTCCCAGGTCTTGCAGATCCATCCCCTCCTGGAAAACTTCTGGACGTAGCCGGCGCGCTCTCCGTCCGAATATGAAAAACTCAGGGCGGCCCAGGTGTACAGGCCGAATGCGAGCGCCGCTGCAAATATCAGAAGAAGAACGGCTCGCCGCAAGATTCGCATCCAACCCGAACGCACGGGTCCGCTCGCGTTCGCGGTTGCCTCAGTCAACGTGCAGTCCTCCATCGAAACGGCGCGTGCGCTGATTGGAGCACAAGACGCTGCCGCTCCGCAACTGTGCCTCGACCCGGAAGGCGCCGCCAGCCCGCTGTGCCACGATCTCGACCCCAAGGCTGGCGGAATCATCGTTACCGCACCTAAGTTCTCAGTAGGAGGCCAAGAGCATGGATCCGGCAGTCCGGCCCGCTCCTCCGGCACGGCCGCGGCGGTTCCGCCGCCTGTTGGTCCGGCTGTTCACCGTCTTCACGCTCGTGCTCGCGGGCTACCACGGCTGGGTTCTCTGGCAGGTATGGCGACTGCGGGAGCACAACCCGTACACGACCGCATTCATGCAAAACGGCCTCGAACGCCTGCAGTCGAGCAATCCAACGGCCTACCTCCAGCACCGTTGGGTGCCGTACGAACAAATCTCGGAACACTTGAAGCGCGCCGTCATCGCCGCCGAAGACCAGAGGTTCCTCGACCACGAAGGGTTCGATGTGGAAGCCATCCATGAAGCCTACGAGAAGAACGCGCGCGGGGGGCGCATCCGCCGCGGCGCCTCGACGATCAGCCAGCAGCTCGCCAGGAACCTGTTCCTCTCACCACGACGCACCTACTTGCGCAAGGCGCAGGAAGCCGTGATTACGATGATGATCGAGCACGTGCTCAGCAAACGGCGCATCCTGGAGGTCTATCTGAACGTGATCGAATGGGGTACCGGTATCTACGGCGCCGAAGCCGCTGCGCAGCACTACTACGGGAAGGCGGCCGCGGACCTCGAACCCGAAGAAGCGGCGCGGCTCGCGGCGATGATCCCGAGCCCGCGTCTCTACACACGCAATCCGAGCACACCGTACCTCGAGCAGCGGACGGAAATCCTGCTCGGCCAGATGGAATACGTCCGAGTTCCCTGATCCCGTGTCGGCGCTCAGCGGCCGGTCATTTGCCCCAGGTGTTCGGGGTACCGCGCCCCTTGCACGGTGATCTTCGAGGTGGCGCTCTCGATCTCGCGCAGGTCGTCCGCCGTCAGGTCGACGGCAGCGGCTCCGATGTTCTCCTCGAGCCGCTCCACCTTCCGGGTGCCGGGGATGGGAACGATCCACGGCTTCCGGGCAAGCAACCAGGCGAGCGCGATCTGAGCCGGTGTCGCCTTCTTCCGTTCCGCGATCCCGGCCAGCAGGTCGACCAGGGCCAGATTCGCCTTCCGGGCCTCCGGCGTGAAGCGAGGCACGACGTTGCGGAAGTCGGAGCTGTCGAACGTCGTGTTCTCGTCGATCTTCCCCGTGAGGAAGCCCTTGCCCAGAGGGCTGAAGGGGACGAGGCCGATCCCAAGCTCCTCGAGGGTCGGCAGCACTTCCGTTTCGGGGCTTCTCCACCACAGCGAGTACTCGCTCTGGAGGGCCGTCACGGGCTGGACCGCGTGGGCACGACGGATCGTCTGCGCCCCTGCCTCGGAAAGGCCGAAGTGCTTGACCTTGCCTTCCCGGATCAGGTCCTTCACGGCTCCCGCCACGTCTTCGATCGGCACCTCCGGGTCGACGCGGTGTTGATAGAAGAGATCGATGGCATCGACCCTGAGTCGCTTGAGCGAGGCCTCGGCGACCTGCTTGACGTGCTGTGGCCGACTGTCCAGGCCCACCCATTTCGGTCCCCCGTTGGGATCGAGCTTGAACCCGAACTTGGTGGCGATGACCACCCGCCCACGGAAGGGGGAGAGGGCTTCGCCCAAAAGCTCTTCGTTCGTGAACGGACCGTAGACCTCGGCAGTGTCGAAGAACGTGACGCCGCGTTCGACGGCCGTCCGCAGCAGCGAGATCATTTCCTGCCTGTCCGCGGCCGGACCGTAGCCGAAGCTCATCCCCATGCAGCCGAGCCCGACTGCCGAGACTTCCAGGTTGTTGCGCCCCAATTTGCGCTTCTTCATTTCGTCCTCCTATTCGGCGCTCGAGCCGGCCTGGTATTGTTCGTCGGCGACCTTTTCCATCCAGTCGACCGCCTTGCCGTCGAGCCGTTCCACGATGGCGATGTGCGTCATGGCCGTGGTTGCCGTGGCGCCGTGCCAATGCTTCTCACCCGGCGGGCACCAGACCACGTCACCGGGCCGGATCCTTTCGATCGGGCCTCCCCAGCTCTGAACCAGGCCGCAGCCGGCCGTGACGATCAGGGTCTGCCCCAGCGGGTGCGTGTGCCACGCCGTCCGGGCGCCGGGCTCGAAGGAGACGCTGACGCCGAGCGCCCGCGCCGGCCCGGGTGGTTGGAACAGCGGGTCGATGCGGACCGCGCCGGTGAAGCACTCGGCGGGTCCCCTTCCGGAGGGCTGAGTGCCGCTTCTCTTGATGTCCATGCGGGTTCCTTTCTTCACTCCTGCAGAGTAGCACCCGGTGGCCCCCCTGGGTAGCCGTTGACGAAGAGCGACTCGGAGTGAGGCCCCCCGTGGTTGACCGAGGACGGCCTCCCCCAGAGCTCCGTCCACGCCATCCTTCAGTCCCGCGACGGTTTCCTCTGGGTCGGGACGGAGGAGGGGCTGGTCCGCTTCGACGGCGCGGGGTTCAGGGTCTACGACACATCGAACACCCCGGGTCCCCGGAACGACCAGATCTGGGCGCTCGCCGAGGACCGCGGCGGGACGCTCTGGATCGGGACTTACGGGGGCGGCCTCACCCCTCCACGACCCAGGTCCCTCCGCCCTCGATGCTCACCTCGGCGCGCCCCAGAGCCTCAGCCATCTTGGCGAGA